>WNFM01040111.1_pt2 | contig 22041 bp, 18 predicted proteins | sample 5400271 | NCBI WGS metagenome assembly WNFM01 (sample SAMN13153352, study PRJNA577476) | soil metagenome | isolation source: 60 cm saprolite on Douglas fir-dominated hillslope | place: USA:California | collected 2013-09-17
GATCGATGATCTGCGTCTGCTGCTTCTCCGGCTCGATCTGGATCTCCTGCCCCTCGACCTTGCGCTGGATCTGCGCTTCGATCCGTTTCTTCACGTCGTCTTCGTACTTCTCCGGCTTGAATTCGTCGGTCGAGATCTGCTGGATGATCTGCTCGGCCAGAGCCAGCTCCGACGCCTTCACCTCGCCCTCGGGCAGCTCGACGTCCGAGATGGGGCGCACCTCGTCCTTGTAGAGCAAGGTCTGCATGACGAGGCCCTTGCCTTCGGCCAGCGGCCGGATCTGCACGATGTACTGCTTGCCGCGCGCGGCATACCGGGCGACCGCGACCCGGCCACTCTTGCGCATCGCTTCGGTCAGCAGCCGGTAAGCGCGATCCGCGCCTTTTTCCGGCCCGAGGTAATACGGCTTGTCCAGTTAGACGGGATCGATCTTCTCCGCGGGAATGAACTCCGCGATCTCGATCTGCTGCGTCGACTTCTCCTCGAGCGACTTGAGCTCGTCGGGCGTGAAAGTGACGTAGCGATCCTTGGCGAACTCGTAGCCCTTCACCATCTCCTCGCGCGGGACGATGGCGTTGTCGTCGCGCGGACAGATGTATTGCTGTTTGAGCCGCGAGCCGCACTTGCCGTGCAGCATGTTGAAGGAGATGGCGGCGGACGACTGGGTCGCCGAGAAGAGCTTGACGGGGATCGAGACCAATCCAAACGAAATGGTCCCGGAGGCAATGGACCGGGCAGGCATGGCGGTCCGCCGCAAGCGGTCCAAAGGCCAGACGCCGGAGCCCTTTGGCGGCGATGGACGCCCCTCCGACGGCGCGGCGCGTCCTGGAATTTTCGTGGTCCAGAAGCACGACGCGACCCGCGTTCATTACGATCTGCGGCTGGAATGGGACGGCGTATTGAAGTCCTGGGCGGTGCCGCGCGGGCCCTCGCCGGACCCCGCAGACAAGCGGCTCGCCATGCAGACCGAAGATCACCCCGTCGAGTACGCCGAGTTCGAAGGCGTGATCCCCGAGGGTAACTACGGCGCGGGCCCGATGATCGTCTGGGACCGCGGCCGCTTTCTGCCGGTCGGCGATCCGCGCGAGGGCGTGCGCGCGGGCAAGGTCCTGTTCGAGCTCAAAGGATTCAAGCTCAAGGGAATGTGGACGCTGGTGCGCCTCGCAAAAGGCAACGGCAAGGAGTGGCTGCTCATCAAGGAGACGGGCGACGGGCATGTGCGCCGCGGCGGCGGATATGACGATCGATCGATCCTCTCCGGGCTGCTGGTGAATGATCTCGAGGCGCGGGGTGCGCGGGCAGGGGAGATCCGCGCGGAGATCCTGCGCCAGCATGCGCCGGCCAGCGAGGTGCGCGGTGGTGATGTGCAGCCGATGCTGGCGGAGCCGCGCGCGGAGCCGTTCGACGATCCCGCCTGGATCTTCGAGCTGAAGTACGACGGGTTTCGTGCCATCGCCTCGCGGGACGGATCGCGGCCGCACATTTTTTACCGGCGTGGATCGGAGGCGACCCAGGTCTTTCCCGATCTGGCGCGCGCGCTGCTGGCGCTTCCGGCGGAGCGCTTCGTCGCCGACGGGGAGATCGTGGTGCTCGACGAGACCGGCCGGCCCGTCTTCCAGCGTCTGCAGAAGCGCGCGCTGCTCACCGCGCCGCTCGACGTCGACGTGGCCGCGGCCGAGCTGCCGGCCACACTCTTCCTCTTCGATCTGCTGGCGTTCGACGAGTTCGATCTGCGCGGGCTCCCGCTCGTCGAGCGCAAGCGGCTGCTTCACCGGCTGGTGCCCGCCGACGGCGCGTTGCGAGCGGTCGATCACGTGGCGGGACAAGGGCGCGCTCTCTTCGCCAGCGTGCGCGAGCTGGGGCTGGAAGGGATCGTCGGGAAGCGGGCGCAATCGACATATCGAGCGGGGCGATTTCGCGATTGGGCGAAGATCCGCATCGATCGCGCCGGCGACTTCGCCGTGGTCGGCTTCACCAAAGGAGAGGGATCGCGCTCCGACTTCGGCGCGCTGCACGTGGCCATGCAGACGCCCGCGGGGCTGCTCTACGTCGGGCGGGTGGGCGGCGGGTTCAGCGAGAAGGCGGTCAAGCAGGCGCTCGAGGAGCTCCTTCCGCTCAAGATCGAGAAGCCCGCCTGCACGGGGCCGCTGCCGAAAGGAGCGGGGCACGTCTGGGTAGAGCCGAAGCTGGTGATCGAAGCCCGCTATAAGGAAATCACCGAGGACGGCTTTCTGCGCCAGCCGACCTTTCTGCGCTTCCGTCCCGACAAGACGCCCGAAGAGTGCGTCTCGCCCGAGGCGCCGCCGGAAGCGCCGGCCGTGAAACGGGAGGTGCCCTTTTCCAATCTCGGAAAAGTCTTCTGGCCCGAGGAGGGATATACCAAAGGCGATCTGATTGATTACTATCGCGCGATATCGCCCTGGTTATTGCCGTATCTGCGCGATCGCCCGGTGGTGCTGACGCGCTTTCCTGACGGCATCGCCGGCAAGAGCTTCTTCCAGCAGGACGCGCCCGACTTCGTGCCGCCCTGGATCCGCACCGCGCGCATCGAAGAGAAGGATTTCTTCATCTGCGACGACGTCGAGACGCTGCTCTACGTGGCCAACATGGCGACCATTCCGCTGCACCTGTGGGCCTCGCGCCTGACCGCGCCGCAGAACCCGGACTGGTGCATCGTCGATCTCGATCCCAAGACCGCGCCCTTCGCCGACGTGGTTACGCTGGCGCGCGCGGTGCACGAGCTGTGCGAGGAGATCGGGCTGCCCTGCTTCTGCAAGACGAGCGGGCAGAAGGGACTGCACGTTCTCATTCCCCTCGGCGGTCAGCTCGATCACGCGCAGTCGGTCTCGCTGGCGGAATTGATCGCCCATGCCGTCGAGCGCGATCACGGCAAGATCGCCACCACCGCGCGGCATATTCCCTCGCGCAGGGGGCGCGTCTATCTCGACTGCTATCAGAATGGATATGGCAAGACGATCGCCGGGCCGTTCAGCGCGCGGCCGGTGGCGGGCGCCACTGTTTCGATGCCTCTGAAATGGAGCGAGGTGAATGGAAAGCTCGATCCGCGCAAGTTCACGCTGAAGAGCGCGCCGGCGCGGATGAAGCGGCTCAAGCAGGATCCGCTCGCCCCCGTGCTGACGGCGCGCCCCGATCTGCACGGCGCGCTCGCCCGTCTGAGCGAGCGCCTCAAGTGATCCTGCAGCGGCCGCCGGACGCCTGGGCGCTCTATCTCCTCGCGCACGGTGCGGGCGCGGGGATGCGTCATCCATTTCTCGAGCAGCTCGCGACAGCGCTGAGCGCCTGCGGCGTGGCCACGCTCCGCTACGAGTTTCCTTATATGGAGGCGGGCGGGCGGCGCATCGATCCGAAGCCGGTGCTGGAGGCGCGCGTCCGCGAGGCGGCGGTGGCCGCGAGCGAGCAGGGGCTGCCGCTGATCGCCGGCGGCAAGTCGTTGGGCGGCCGCATGACCTCGCAGGCGCAGGCGCGCGAGCCGCTGCCGGGGGTTCGCGGTATCGCCTTCGTCGGATTCCCTCTGCACCCGGCGCGCAAGCCGTCGGTCGCGCGTGCCGATCACCTCCGCGACGTGCGCCTGCCGATGCTGTTTCTGCAGGGAACGCGGGACGAGCTCGCCGATCTTTCGCTGCTGCGTCCCATCGTCGCCGCTTTGCCGCGCGCGCAGATCCACGTCGTCAACGATGCGGATCACTCTTTCCACGTACGGAAAAAGAGCGGCAGCACCGACGGGCAGATCATCATCGAGCTGGCGCAGACGCTCGCCGCATGGGCGAAGACCGCGCTCGCGGAAAAGTGACTCGGGGGCCAGCCCACCCACCCCGCTCCTGTGCCATGCTTAGAAGTCGGCCCGATGAAGACGACAGATCGCCAGCCCGTGGCAGAGACACCGCGAGTGCGTCCGTGGCCCGACGTCGCGGTCGCGGTCTACTCCGCGGCCTTCTTCGTCGCCCTTGCTATTCCCGGACTGAGCACGTCCACACGTGATCTCGTCGGCATTCTCTTCTTCCTGCCGCCGGGGCTCGCGGTCGCCTGGATGAACTGGCGGACCGCGCGCCTCTGGCCCTGGGACCGCGAAACGAAGCGCGCCTGGAGCTGGCTTGCTGTCTCGACGCTCGTCTACTGGCTCTCCGGCACGGTCTGGTCGGCGCTTCTCGCCTATGCGCCCGCGCTGGGCAACTCGACCTGGGTCGAGTCTCTCGGGCTCGTCAACTATCCGCTGGCGCTCTTCGCCATCCTCAACTTCCCCGGCGTCTATCGGGACGGGTCGTCGCGGGGCCGGTTCCGTCTCGACCTCGCGCTCATCCTCGTCGGCTGCGCGCTCGGCTCCTGGTACTTCAGCTTTCTCCCGGCGGTCTCGACACAGAACGCCTCCGGGGCCCTGCTCACCCGATTTCTCTATCCCACCGCTCAGCTGATCGTCATGCTGGTCACCGGCGTCGCCCTGCTGCGCGCCACCAACTCGATCACGCGGCGGGCGCTGGCCTGGATGTTCGCCGGCCTCGTCTTCAGGATGTCCGCGTCAGTGAGCTATACGCTGCTCCGGTATAAGGGCGGCTACAACTCGGGCCACCCCATCGACGCGCTCTGGTTCGTGGCCTGGATCTGTCTCTGGACCGCGGCACGCCTCCCGCAATATCGGCTGGGCAACGGCGCCGCCCTCGAGCGCGAGCAGGCGGGACGATATCGCAGCGGCGCGCTCCCGGTGCTCTCCGTCCTCTTCGCCCAGGGGCTGCTGCTCTGGATGTTGCGCGACGAGCTTCAACTGTCGACCGGGTACGTGGCCATCGCCACCTCTCTTCTCGGTGCGTTGATCGTGCTGCGGCAGATGGCCGAGTTGCGCGAGAACACCCGGCTCCGCGAGAGCGAGAGGAAGCAGGAGGCGCGCTTCCGCTCGCTGGTGCAGCAGGGAAGCGACGTCCTGCTGGTGGTCGGCGAAGGCGGAAAACTCCTCTACCGCAGCCCGTCCGCCGAGCGGCTCGTCTCTCGCGCGGCGGACGAGGACGAGGCGGCTTCGCTCGCCGCCTTGTTCGACCAACCCGACAGCGCCGCACTGGAAGCGTTGCTGGAGCGCGTCCGCTCGGCGCCGGCGGCGGGACCAGTTTCCGCTCACGCGCGTGGAGCGGGCGGAAAGGTCGTGCACCTCGAATTCCTCGCCACCGACCTGCGCGCGGACCCCGCGGTCGGCGGAGTCCTCCTCACCGGCCGCGACGTGACCGAGCGCCACCAGCTCGAGCAGGAGCTGATCCGCTCGCAGAGCCTGCGGGCCATCGGACAGATGGCCGGCGGAGTGGCGCACGACTTCAACAACATCCTCTTCGTGCTGCGCGGAAACGTCGAGCTGCTCCTCGAGGATCTGCCCCCCGCAAGCCTCGCCCGGGCCGAGGCGATCGAGATCGGCCACGCCGCGGATCGCGCGGCAGCCGTGACGCGCAAGCTCCTGCAGTTCAGCCGCCGCGAAGTGGTCCGGCCCGTGACGGTCGACCTCAACGCCGTGCTGGGCGACCTCGAGCCGGTGCTGCGGCAGTTCGCTTCCAGCGGCATCGAGATCCGTTTCGAATACGCGGCCGCGCCGGCGCAAGTCGTGATCGATCGTGCGCAGATCGAGCAGGTGGTGCTGAACCTCTCGATGAACGCCCGCGATGCGATGGCGGGCGGCGGGCTCTTGAAGATCCGCACCGGCCACACCGGCGGCGACGTGCTGCTGGAGATCGAGGACAACGGCGCTGGGATGGACGAGGCGACCCGGGCCCGCCTCTTCGAGCCGTTCTTCACCACCAAGCCGCCGGGCGAGGGCATCGGTCTCGGCCTCGCCACCGTCCACGGAATCGTCACCAACGCGGGCGGCCGCGTGCAGGTCGAGACCGTCCAGAGCCGGGGAACGCTCTTCACCGTCTTCCTGCCTCGGTCGCCCGCCCCGTTCGCGCAAGTGGGAACTGCGTGACGCCGCCGGCCGTGCAGCAGCCGCGCAGGCCGGCGCTCGCCTGGTCCGATCTCGCCTTCCTGCTCTATGCGCTGATCTTCGCCGTCTGGCTCGCGTTCTTCAGCCGCGGCGATCCGGCGACGCGGGACATCGTCGACTGCCTCTTCTTCATCCCTCCGGGGATCGCGGTCGCGTGGACGACCTGGCGGACCGCCCGGGTCTGGCCTCACGACCCGGCGACCCGACGGGCCTGGACGCTGATCGCGCTCTCGCATTTTTTTCTCTGGGCCGGCGGCGCGGCCTGGAGCGCGCTTCTGATCTTCGCGCCCGGGCTGGCGGTCAGCAAGCTGGCGGACAGCCTGAGCCTGCCGTCGTACGGGTTCGCGCTCTGGGGCGTCCTCTCCTTTCCCGGGATCTACGGCGACGGCTCGTCGCGCGTCCGCTCCCTGCTCGACACCGCGCTGATCTTCGTCGGCGCCGGGCTGGGCGCGTGGTTCTTCGGCTACCGGCTGGCGCTGTCGACGACGGACGCGACCTTCGCTGCCATGTACATCGCCGTGACCCTCCCGGCGATCGACCTCGCGCTCGTCTTGATGATGGGCACGAGCTATCTGCGCGCCTCGCAGCCCACCACCCGTGTCGCGCTGGCGTGGCTGATCGCAAGCAAGGCAACGGTCGTGGCAGGCGACTCGTACTATGGCTGGCTGCGGCTCACCACCGGCTACTATCCGGGTCACTGGATCGATCTCTTCTGGTTCGCGAGCTGGATCCTCGCCTGGATTTCCGCACGCCTGGTGCAAGAGCGGGTCGCGCGCGGCGTGACCGCGGCTGAGCCCGAGCGCAGCCGCGACTATCGAAGCCGGGCACTGCCTTACTTCTTCGTCCTCTCGGCGCAGGGACTGATGCTCTGGGTCTTGCGCGATCGCTTGAGCACGCCCGCGGGCAGCGCCGCTCTGGCTACCGCGGTGATCACCATCCTGATCGTGCTCCGCCAGGTCGCCGAGCTGCGCGAGAACGTCCGGCTCTTCGAGCAGGAGCGCCGGCAGGAGGCCCGCTTCAGCTCTCTCGTGCAGCAGGGCACCGACGTGCTTCTGGTGGTCGACGGCGCCGGCGGCCTCCTCTATCTCAGCCCCTCGGCGGAGCGCCTTTTCGGCCTCCGCGAGGTTCCGCCCCGCTCGCTCGGCATGCTCTTCGAGGCGGCGGACGCGCAGGCGCTGGTCACGCTGATCGCGAATTTGCGGCCGGGACAACTCGCGGGCCCTGCGCACGTCCGCTTTCGCGCCGCGGGCGGAAAAGTCGTTCACCTCGACTTCCTCGGCATCGATCTGCGCGCCGACCCGGCGGTGCAAGGCGTGGTGCTGACGGGGCGCGACGTCTCCGAGCGCAAGGCGCTGGAAGAGGAGCTGCTGCACGCGAACAAGATGCGGGCGATCGGACAGATGGCCGGCGGCGTGGCGCACGACTTCAACAACATCCTCACCGCGCTCCGCGGCCACGTCGAACTGCTGCTCAGCGAGCTTCCCGAGAAGGGACGTGCGAGGGCGGATGCAGTCGAGATCGCGCACGCCGCCGATCGCGCCGCGGCGGTGACCCGCCAGCTCCTGCAGTTCAGCCGGCGCGAGGTGGTGCGCCCGTCGACGCTCGATCTCAACGCCGTCGTCGCTGGACTCGAGCCCATGCTCCGTCAGCTGATGCCCGGTCCCGTCCTGCTGCGCGTCGAGCTCGCGCCCGCTCCGGTCTGGACTTTCGTCGATCGCAGCCAGCTCGAGCAGGTGGTGCTGAACCTGGCAGTGAACGCGCGGGACGCCATGCCCCTGGGAGGGAACTTGCTGTTGCGGGTCCTCGGGCGGCTCTCGGCGCAGGAGACTCCCGGGGCCGCCGCCGCTTTCGAAGGCGAGCACGCCGTGCTGGTCGTGCAGGACAGCGGCGTCGGAATGAGCGACGCGACCATGTCCCGTATCTTCGAGCCGTTCTTCACCACCAAGGAGCAAGGGCAGGGAACCGGCCTCGGACTCGCCACCGTCTCGGGAAACGTGGCCGGCGCCGGTGGCCGCGTGCTGGTCGAGAGCGCGCCCGGGAGCGGAAGCACGTTCACCGTCATCTTTCCGCTGAGCCAACCTCCGGCGGACGCGCCGTCGCACGAGCCGGCGCGCGCCACAGCCGCCGGAGCGGGCGCCCGCGTTCTGGTGGTCGAGGACGACGAGACCGTCCTGCGCGTCACCTCGCGGATGCTGGAGCGCAAGGGCTACCGGGTCCTGCAGGCGCACGACGGACAGCAGGCGCTCGATCTCCTCGCGCAACCGGGGGTCGAGGTGGACCTCATCCTCACCGATCTCATGATGAGGGGCGTCGGCGGAGCGCAGCTGATCGCGCGGCTTGCGGTCGAGGCGCCGGACCTGCCCGTCATCTGCATGTCGGGCCACGCCGCCGACGAGGCTTCGCGCTGGCAGGCCGCTTCGGGCGCCGCCGCGTTTCTTCCCAAGCCGTTCACCGCCGCCGAGCTCTTTCAGGTCACCGCTGAGGTGCTCACGCGCCGGCGATGACTCAGTAGGTCAGTTCGCCCTGCGCGCGCACCGCCGTCATCGCCGCGAGGTTCACCACGTCCTGCACGCTCGCTCCCTGCTGCAGCACGTTGACGGGCTTGGCCATGCCCATCAGCACCGGCCCGATCACCTCGGCGCCGCCCAGCCGCCAGAGCAGCTTGTAGCCGATGTTGCCGCTGTTCAAATCGGGGAAGATGAGCACGTTGGCGTCGCCGGTGAGGCGCGCGAAGGGAAACTCCGCCTCGCGTACGCTGCCCACCACCGCCGGATCGACCTGCATCTCGCCCTCGACTTCGAGGTCCGGCCGCCGCGAGCGCACGAACTCGACGGCGCGACGCACTTTGAGCGGCGACCCGGCCCGGTCGGTTCCGAAGTTCGAATAGGAGAGCATTGCAATCCGCGGCGTCAATTCGAAGGCGCGCGCCAGCTCCGCCGTCGAGATGGCAATGTCCGCCAGCTCCTCCGCCGTCGGATCCGCATTGACCGTGCAATCGGCGAACAATTTCAAATCCTCCTTGAATGCGACGATATAAGTGCCCGAGGCGCGGCGCCCGCCCTGGGTGCGCACGATCTCCAGCGAGGGGCGGATCGCCTCCGGATACGTCCGCGTCAATCCCGTCACCAGCCCGTCGACGATGCCTTCGCGCAGCATCATCGCGGCGAAAGTATTCCGCTGCCGCATCCGATAGAGCGCTTCCGCCCAGGAGACTCCGGCGCGCTGCCGCAGCTGATAGAAGGCCTGCGCGTAGGTCTCGAACGACGAATTCGCCAGCGGGTTGACGATCTCAAGATCCGCGATCGCCGGGAGGTGCGTTTCGCGCGCGCGCTCGAGGATGGTCTCGCGCTTGCCGAGGAGCACCGGCGTGCAGATGCGGTCCTCGACGAGTTGCTGCGCGGCCCGCAGGATGCGCGGGTGATCCCCCTCGGGGAATGCGATGCGCGTCATGCGGCGGCGCGCGCGGGAGACGACCACGCTCATCACTTCATACGTGCGCCCCTGACGGCGGCGCAGCGAGTCGACGTAGGTATCGTGGTCGAGAGCGATGCGGGCGACCCCTGAATCGAGCGCTGCCTTGGCCACCGCCGGCGCGACCATCGTCAGGACGCGCGGATCGAACGGCTTTGGAATGATGTAATCGCGACCGAAATGAAACGCCTGCCCGCCATAGGCGGCGCTGACGCTTTCGGGAACGTCCTGCCGCGCCAGCGCCGCCAGCGCGTGCGAGGCGGCCAGCTTCATCTCGTCGTTGATGGCCTTCGCCCGCACGTCGAGCGCGCCGCGGAAGATCCCGGGAAAGCCGAGGACGTTATTCACCTGATTGGGGTAATCGCTGCGACCGGTGGCCATGATCACGTCGCTGCGCACCGAGAGCGCCTCTTCGGGCAGGATCTCGGGGACGGGATTCGCCAATGCAAAGAGGATTGGATTCGGCGCCAATGAAGCGACCATATCCTTGGTAATGACGCCTTTCGCCGAAAGCCCGACCATCACGTCGGCGCCCTTGGCCACTTCCGCGAGCGAGCGCGGCTCGGCCCCCTGCGCGAAGACGCCCTTCCACTCGTCCATGTCCTCCTTGCGGCCGCGATAGACGAGCCCATATTTGTCGCACATATGAATATGCCCGCGCGGCACGCCGAGCTTGACGTATTGCTCGGCGCAGGCCACCGCCGCCGCGCCCGCGCCCACGAAGACCACTTTCACCTCGGTGATCTTCTTTCCAACCAGCTCCAATGCATTGATCAGCGCCGCGCCGGTGATGATGGCGGTGCCGTGTTGATCGTCGTGAAAGACGGGGATGCCCATCTCCGCCCGCAGCCGCCGCTCGATGACGAAGCATTCGGGGCTCTTGACGTCCTCGAGGTTCACGGCGCCGAAAGTGGGCTCGAGCGCTTTCACCACTTTGCAAAACCCGTCGATATCCTTTTCATCGACCTCGATATCGAAGACGTCGATGTCGGCAAACTTCTTGAAGAGGACGCCCTTGCCTTCCATCACCGGCTTGGACGCAACCGCGCCGATGTCCCCGAGCCCCAGCACGGCGGTGCCGTTGGAGATGACCGCGACCAGGTTTCCGCGCGCCGTGTACTTCCACGAGAGCTCGGGATCCTTCTCGATGGCGAGGCAGGGTTCGGCGACGCCAGGGCTGTAAGCGAGCGAGAGGTCCCGCGCGGTAGCGCACGGCTTGGTGGGAACCACCTCGATCTTTCCCCTGCGGCCCGACGAGTGGTAGTCGAGCGCGTCCTGCGGCGAGGACTTCGTTTCGAAGGTGCTGGCCATGTCGCTCCTCTATCACGCCGAGGCCGAGGCGGCGTTCAACGACGAGAGTTCACCGCAGCGGCGTGACCCGCGCGATGTGGCGCTTGTGGATGAGCGCCACCTTCTCGCTTTCAGCGAGGCGCAGGAAAGGTTGCGGCTCGTTGAGAAAGTCGAGCAGGCGCGATCGCCCCGGCGGCGGCACGAAGGCGACCGCGCCGCGCAGCTGCGTCCCGTCGGTGAGCACGATCTCCAGCTCGTGACGGTCTCCTTCCTCGGTTTGCTCCGCGGGTTCCCACTCGGGCGCGACCCGCGCCGCCGCGATGCTGTGACGCCCGATGAACATGGTGCCGCCGGTGGCTACGTCGAGGACGGGGAGAAAGTCGTCGTGCGCGTTGAGCAGATCCGACAGCCGCTCCGGTCCCGAATGCGTCGAAGCAAACTCCGCGAGGAACACCGTCACCTGACGCGCGCCGCCACCCGGAATCAGCACCTCGACCTGCACGTGACGCTTGGGGACCCTCAGCTCCTCGCTCATCTACCCTCCGGAGGCGCGCCGTGGTACGCGCTCTTCAATGGCCCTGCGCGAGATCGTCCCCGGCGTCCTCACGTGGCCGTGGTTTTCCGAGCGCCACGGTTACGACTTCAACGGATACCTCCTACGCCATTCCGGCGGCGGCGTCGCGGTCGATCCGGTGGAGATGTCCGACGCCGTGCTCGACGAGCTCGCGCGCGAGGGCGTGCAACGCATCATACTTACCAATCGCAACCATTTTCGCGCGGCAGCGAAGCTGCGCGAGCGGACGGGCGCAAGGGTCAGCGTGCACCCTGCCGATGGGGAGTTCGTGAAGGCCAACGGCGTCGCGCCCGACGACGAACTGAAATTCGGGGACACCATACTCAATTCCGAACATCCATCTCGCGCGGGCGAATTGAGCATGGCGTCCCCGAATTTCACCGTCGTCGATGCGCACGGGAAGTCACCCGGCGAGATCGCGCTTTGGGATGCGCAGCGCAGCATCCTGCTCGTCGGGGACGCTTGCGTGGGCAAGCCGCCCGGCGCGCTCAAGCTGCTGTCGCCGAAAGTGATCGACGATCTGCCCGCGCTGCAAGAGTCGCTGCGCAGACTGGCCGCACTGGAGCCGCAGATCATCCTCGTCGGCGACGGCGCCTGCATTCTCGAAAACGCCGCTGCGGCCTTGCATACGCTGGTGGGGAGCTTCTCTTGAGCGACGATCTGAAAACGCTGCTCGCGACGCTGCTCCCCGCGCACCCGTGGCACGGCGTCTCGCCCGGCGATCCGGCGGGAGTGGTGCAGGCGTTCATCGAGATCGTTCCCACCGACACCGTGAAGTACGAGCTGGACAAGGCGAGCGGCCACCTCCGCATCGATCGGCCGCAGCGCTTCTCCAGCCAGCCGCCCACGCTCTACGGTTTTCTTCCGCAGACGTATTGCGGCTCGCGCGTCGGCGCGCGTTGCTCCGAGCGCACCGGCACGCCGAACGTGCGCGGCGACGGCGATCCAATGGACGTCTGCATCCTCACCGAGAAGACGGTCGCGCATGGAAACTTCTTCCTGCGCGCGCTGCCCATCGGCGGCTTCCGGATGATCGACGGCGACGAGGCCGACGACAAGATCGTCGCGGTGCTCGACCGCGACATGGCGTACGGCGATCTGAAAGACATCGCCGACTGCCCGCAGGGCCTCGTGGAAAGGCTGCGGCATTACTTCCTGACTTACAAACAAATGCCCGGCGAGCCCGCGCGCACGGTGCGCATCGCAGAAGTGTACGACCGCGTCGAAGCGGTCGAGATGATCCGCCGCAGCCTCGACGACTACCGCGAGAAGTTCGGCGCGCCGGAAGATCGCGCGGCCCGGCTCGCGCGACTGCTCGGCCAATGACGGAGGAGGCGGCTTTGCTGGCGACGGGCGAAGCCCGCAGGGCGCAGCATCCATGAAGCTGACGCTCACGCGCCAGATCCTGATCGGCCTCGTGCTCGGCATCGCCGCGGGCGCTCTCTTCGGTCCGGCAGGCGCGCCGTATTTCCGCCCCTTCAGCCAGATCTTCCTGCGCCTGGTGAAGATGCTGATCGCGCCGCTCATCTTCTCCACGCTGGTCGCGGGCATCGCGGGCGGCGGGCATTTGAAGTCGGTGGGGCGGATGACGGTCAAGGCCATCGTTTACTTCGAGGTGGTGAGCACCATCGCCATCGCCATCGGCCTCGCGATGGTGAACCTCACGCAGCCCGGCGTCGGCGTTGTGCTGCCGCCGGAAGCGAAGACGCAGCTCGCGCCGCCGCAGACGTGGCAGGAGTTCCTGCTGCACATCGTGCCGGAGTCGGTGGTGCGCGCGATGGCCGAGGGCGACGTGCTGCAGATCGTCGTCTTCAGCATGCTCTTCGCTGCCGCGCTCAACTTGATTGGGGAGAAAGGCCGGCCGCTGGTCGCGCTCTGCGAATCGCTGGCGGAGACGATGTTCCGCTTGACGGATCTGGTGATGCGCTACGCGCCCATCGGCGTCGGCTGCGCGATGGCGTACACGGTCGGGCACGGCGGGCTCGCGGTGCTCTTCAATCTCGGAAAGCTGGTGGGCACGCTCTACCTCGCGCTCGCACTGCTCATCGCGGGAGTGTTTTTGCCCATCGCGCTCGCCTTCCGCATTCCGCTGCGCAAGTTCATCCGCGCCGTGAAGGAACCGGCGGCCATCGCTTTCAGCACGACATCGAGCGAGGCCGCGCTGCCGCGCGCGATGGAATCGCTCGAGCGCCTCGGCGTCCCGCGCCGCATCGTCGCTCTGGTGCTGCCGCTCGGGTACAGCTTCAACCTCGACGGCTCGTCGCTCTACATTTCGCTCGCCGCCATCTTCGTCGCGCAGGCCGCCGGCGTGCACTTGGGCTTCGGGCAGCAGTTCGGAATGCTGCTCGTACTGATGCTCGCGACCAAAGGCGTCGCGGGCGTTCCGCGCGCGTCGCTGGTGGTGCTCTCGGGCGCGCTGATGCAATACGGCCTTCCGCTCGAGGGAGTGGCGGTGTTGCTCGGCGTCGACGAAGTGATGGACATGGCACGCACCGCCGTCAACTTGATCGGCAACTGCCTCGCGACGGTGGTGATCGCACGCTGGGAAGGCCAGTTCGTCGAGGCCAGCGACGAGGATCTCGCGGCGGCGCTGCAGACCGGAAAGATCTAGCGGTTGCCTACGCGATGGCAAAACAAGTCAGACCGGCAGGATAGATAATGGTGAAGTCGTTCATGCCGATCTCCCGATACGCCGCTCTGAGTTCGCGCACGAAGCCTCTGGTTTCGAGCAGCACCATGATTCGCTCAAAGGCCAGTCGCGGCTCGTTCGTGAGAACAAACATGTTCATCTCGCCTGAGCCTGCATCGTGTCCGTCTACCTCCCCAAGCTCACCGAGTCCTGCATGGATGGCTTGCTCCAATCTGATCATCTCGTCGTAGTCCCTGATCGAGGAGGCTGGGAGCTGTAGCGCAAGTTGATATTTCATGGTGTCGACTTCATCGGAAGACGATGACAGCGGTACGTGAGGCAGGTGTCAGGTTCGTCGGCTTCAGCCTGCAGCGGCCAGAGCCTGCTGAAGCCCACGCGGAATCTTGAGCGGCGCGAAGTGCGACCGAGAGTAGAGATAGTCCTCGCCGGACTCATCGACGACTCGCAAGAAACCGTTGCGCTCGGCCACGGCGTCGCGGAGGGCGACGTAGATCTTCCTCGGTTCAAGCGATGCCGAGTACCCGTCGTTCGACAGGCAAACCACGAAGCTCCTCTTCTCGCGCGTCTTGGTCATATGGAAGGCAACAGCCTCTTGATCTTGAATTCCTTGCGCCCGATTCCGTGCGCCTCGTACCAGTGCAATTCGGCTTCGCGGGTCTTTCCGTTTGGTAATCGAATCGTAGCAACTCCCTTCATCTTGCGCCACCGACCGCGCCCATGGAACTTACGCAACCGCAGGAGTTCGCGGATTGCGCGACCCACCGCGATCGTCTCGATGGCCCGCAGTTCTCCGACAATCTCGAAGCTCACGGGTCGAGCCTACCTCGATGGACAATGCCTCAGCGGTATTTCAGGCCGGTGCCGGTGTTGAAGATGACGACGCGGTCGCTNNCCGCTCGATTGCAGCCGCTTCGTCGCTGCCCATGCTGCGCCGCCCTCGGGGCAGACATCGATCCCGGTCTTGCGCGAGAGCTCCTGCGCGGCCGGCGCGATCTCAGCTTCGGGCACGGCGACTGCGGTGCCGCGCGTTTCGCGCAGCGCAGTGAGGCAAATGAATCCGCCGATGGGAGATGGCACGCGAAGTCCGAAAGCTTCAGTGCGCGGCGCGGGCCACGGTTCCGTTTTCTGGGCGCCCTCGAGGAATGCCTTCACCACGGGCGCGCACCCCTCCGCCTGCACGCTCACGAGGCGCGGCCGGCGCGCGTCGATCCAACCCATCGCCTGCATCTCGTCGAACGCCTTCCACATCCCGACGAGCCCGGTGCCGCCGCCGGTCGGGTAGACGATCGCGTCGGGCAGAGATCGATCGAGCTGCTCGAACAGCTCGTACGCCATCGTCTTCTTCCCCTCGACGCGCCACGGTTCCTTCAGCGTCGAGACGTCGAACGCATCCTGGGGACCATTGAGCCTCAGCCACTTTCCCGCGTCGGCGATGCTGCCCGGCACGAGGTGCACAGTCGCGCCGTAATGCCGGCACTCCTCGATGAACGCGCGCGGCGTATCGTCGGGCATCGCCACCGTCACCGAAAGCTGCGCCGCCGCGCCATACGCCGCAAGCGCTCCCGCGGCATTTCCCGCAGAGGGCGCGACGAGAGCGCGCGCGCCCAGCGCTCGAGCCATCGAGACCGCGAGCGACATGCCGCGCGCCTTGAACGATCCGGTGGGATTGCGCGCTTCGTCCTTCACCAGTAGCCCGTCGCCCAGAGGCAACAGCGGAGTGAATCCCTCCGCCAGCGTGACCGCGTCACGCGCCGAGAGCGGCAACACCGCCGCATAGCGCCACAGCGAAGCAGGCCCCGAAGGCGCGAAATCGCGCAGCGCATAGTTCGCCCGCAGCGGCATTCCGCAGCGCGTGCACACCGTCTGCAGCACGCGCGCGTCGTGCGCCGCCCCGCAGGCGAAACAGGTGAGGTCCTTCAAATCCGGATTCAAGTCCAAATGTCGCCCCGTGAAGACGCGATTCGATAATTGTGTTGGAGATCGAGGCGCCGTTTGTACCATTGAGAGGCACGAGGAGCCGATTTGAGCCGCACTCCCTATCCGCCGCTCGCCCCGCGCCAGGTCCTGGCGCGCTTCCCCGCCATGCGGCCGGGCGAAGACGTGGTCGCGGTCAGCCGATCGATGACGCCCGCGCTCGTCCTGGGGGCATACCGCCTCGGCATCTTTCCCTGGCCGGTGCGGCAGGGGCTCGTGCCCTGGGCGTCGCCGGATCCGCGCGCGGTGTTTCCGCTCGAGAAAAAACAGCAGTGGCCGCGCACCGTGCAGCGATCGTTCCGCCCCGGATTTCGCGTCAGCTATGACGAGGCCTTCGGCCAAGTGATGCGCGCCTGCGGCCAGCGCGAAGGGGAGGGCACCTGGATCACGCCCGACATCCTCGCCACCTACGACGAGCTGCACGACCTGGGCTGGGCGCACAGCGTCGAGGTGTGGAAGGAAGAACAGCTGGTCGGCGGACTCTACGGCATCGCCATGGGCGCGCTCTTCGCCGGCGAGTCGATGTTCCACCGCGAGACCGGCGCCTCGAAGGTCGCCTTCGCCTCCTGCGCCGACCGGCTGCGCGCGCGCGGCTTCGCCATCTTCGACGTGCAGGTGCTGACGTCGCACTTGAAAATGCTCGGCTGCGTCGAGATCGCGCGCGCCGAATATCTGCGGCGCGTGGTCTCGGCGGTCGATCAGCCGGCACGCTTCGACTGATCGATCGCGCGGAGTTACACTGCGCCAATGCGCATCGGCGTCGACTTCGGCACAACCCACACGGTCGTCGCGCTGGTCGATCGCGGCAACTACCCGATCGTCTCGTTCGAGTACGGCGACGCTATCCCGTCGGTGATCTCGGTCGATCCGTCGGGCGCGCTGCGCTTCGGCACGACCGAGCCCGGCTGGCCCACCGTGCGATCGATCAAGCGCCTGCTCGATTCCGCGCGCCCCGAGACCGCGATCGAGCTGGCTGGAAAACGCTACCTGCTCACTGATCTGCTCGCACAGTTCCTCGGCTTCGTGCGCGGCGAGCTCGAGCAGCGCTCGAACGCGGGCGTGCGCGCGGGCGAGCCGATCGAGGCCGCGGTGAGCGTGCCCGCCAATTCCTCGACGGCGCAGCGCCTCATGACCATGGACGCGTACCGGCGCGCGGGCTTCGAAGTGAAGGCGGTGCTCAACGAGCCGAGCGCCGCGGGCTTCGAGTACGCGCACCGCTTCCGCGAGACGGTGACGCGCAAGCGCGAGTACGTGCTGGTCTACGATCTGGGCGGCGGCACCTTCGATGCTTCGCTGATCCACATGCAGGAGCGCAGCAACGAGGTGATCACTTCGAGCGGCGTCTCGCGCCTGGGCGGCGACGACTTCGACGAGACCATCGCGCGCCTGATCCTCGCGCGCCACGGCGGCGAAGTGACGCCCGCGCTGCTCGACGACGTGCGCGCGCACAAGGAAGCGATCAACGCCAACACGCGCCGCTTCGCGGTCGATGCGGCCGACAAGCACGTCGTGCTGCCCATTGAGGACGTCTTCGAAGCCTGTGCGCGCCTTGTCGAGCAGACGCTCGTCGCCATGGAGCCGGCCATGCGCGATCCGCGGCGCGGAACGGACCCGGTAGCGTGGAGCGAGCTCGCCGGAATCTACGTGGTGGGCGGCGCGTCCGCCTTCCCACCCATCTACCGCAAGCTGCGCGATCGCTTCGGGGCCCACCGCGTCCGGCGCTCGCCGCATCCGTTCGGATCGTGCGCCATCGGGCTCGCCATCCACCTCGACGAAGCCGCCGGCTACTCGCTCGCCGAGCGCCTCACGCGCCACTTCGGCGTCTTCCGCGAGGAGGAAGCGGGCGAGGACATCTCCTTCGACGTGCTGGTGCCGAAGGACACCGCCTTGCCGGCGGAGGTGTCGCGGCGGTATCGCGCGGCGCACAACGTCGGCCACTTCCGATTCGTCGAGTGCGGGCGCATCGAGCAAGGGCGGCCCGAGGGCAATCTCGCCGCCTGGGACGAGTTCCGCTTTCCTTTCGACCCGGCCTTGCGCGCGGCCGACCTCGCGGGCGTCCCCGTGCGGCGTCTCGCGCAGCGCGGCCCCGAGGTGGAAGAGGTGTACCGCTGCGGCGCGGACGGCACGGTGGAAGCGAGCCTGCGCGTGCTCGACGACGGCTTCGAGCGCACCGTCCGCCTCGCGCGCCGCTGAAGGGAGCGCGATCGGATTTAACCGATCGTGAAGCTCCTCCACTTGCGGCGCCCAGCTTCCGCGAGGAAGAGCCGCACGCCCTCGACGGTGGCCGACCGCTCGTAGCCGTGGCTGGAGCCCGTGCCCGAGTCGTGCAGGTCGAGCACGGCGTCCATCCCCAGCGCGAGGTTCTGCTCGACGTGCGCCGACATCTTTGCCGCCATCTTCGGCGCGTCCTCGCGGGCGATCTTCCAGTCGTCGAAGTCGGAGGTCCAGTGCAGGTGGGCGCGGCCTACGCTCGCCAGCACCGGCAGCCGCGGATCGATCGAGACGAAGTTGAGCGTCCCCGCGGGCGACGGCAGCGTCTCCTCGACGAGTCGCACGCCGTAGGGCAGCCGGAACGGCACCGGCCCGTCGGGCTGCCCGGCCTCCGCACGCACCGCCCGCACGGCGGCTTCGCCGCGCTTCAGATCGGCTGCGAACTCGCGCCACTTCTCCGGCTTGAAATGCGAGTACGTGTGGTTGCCGAGGACGTGGCCCTCGCGCGCGGCCCGCACGACCAGAGCGCGCGCACGCACCGGATCGCCGCACCAGGGTGCCTCTTCGAAATTGCGGCCGAGCAAAAAAAACGTCGCCCGCACGCCCGCCGCGCGCAGCACGTCGAGCAATGCGCCGGTGGCGGGGCCGGGTCCGTCGTCGAAGGTCAGCGCGAACATGACCGCAGTGTACAGTGCGGCGCATGAAGAGGCTGCGCATGGTCCAGCTTCCCGTGCCGCCGCCGGCAGCGCTGGCAGCGACCGGCAACGTCCCGCTCGCGGCCGGGTGCCTCGCGGTCGCAGCGCGCGTGCACGGACTCTCGAGTCGATTGCAGATCGAAGTGGTGGAGCCCGCCGTCACCGACGCGCTGGGCGATACCCGCCTCGCCGATTTCGTCGCCCGCGACGAGCCCGATTTCGTCGGCCTCTCGCTCTACCTCTGGAATTCCGAGCGCAGCCTGCATCTGGCGCGCGAAGTGAAGCGGCGCTCGCCGCAAACGCAGGTGCTGATCGGCGGGCCCGAGGTGAGCGCGGACAATCCGTTTGTACTCGGGCAATCCGGTTTCGACGTGGCCGTCACCGGCGAAGCGGAGGACACCTTCGCGCTGCTGCTGAACGCGCTGCTCGACGGGCGCGATCCGCACGGCCTTCCCGGCGTCGCCGTCCGCCGGCCGCTCGGGCTCTCGGCTTTCGGCGCGCAGCCGGCGGCGAACTTCCCGCTCGAGGCGTACCCGTCGCCCTACCTCGAGGATCTGCTGCCGGTCGAGCCGCGGCGATCGACTTATGTCGAGACCGTGCGCGGCTGCCGCTCCCACTGCACCTTCTGCTTCTATCCGCGCAGCTCGAGCGTGCTGCGCGTGCTCGACGTCGAGCGAAGCGCTGCCCTGGTGGCGGCGCTGCGCGACAAGGGCGCGCGCGAGGTGGTCTTCCTCGATCCGACTTTCAATCACCGTCCCGAGTTCGAGCCGCTGCTGGATGCGCTCGCCCGCGAGAACCCTTCCGGCGCGCTCACTTTCTTCGCCGAGGTGCGCGCCGAAGGCCTCACGCTCGCGCACGCGCGCATGCTCAAGCGGGCCGGCTTCGATCGCCTCGAGATCGGCCTGCAGTCGGTCAACCGCGACACGCTGAAGCGGGTGCGGCGCGGCGGCTCGCCCGAGAAAGTCGCGGAAGCGGCGCGCATGCTGCACGGCGAAGGCATCGAGCTGCTGGTCGATCTGATCGTCGGACTCCCGGGCGATACGCCGGACGACGTGCTGCGCGGGATGGATTTCCTCGAGGAGAACAGGCTGGCGGCGGAAGCGCAGGTGTTTCCGCTCTCGCTCTTGCCGGGGACGGCGATGCGGGCGACGGCCGTCGAGGACGGAGTCGAGTTCGATGCCGCGCCGCCCTATCGCGTGCGGCGCACCGCGGAGTTCTCTCCGGATCTGCTGCGCGAGACGTTGCTCGAGGCGGAGGCGCGCCTTGGCCGCAGGCTCGACGAGTGGCCGCGGCCGCACCTGGTCGGGCCGGGCCTCGACGGCTTCGTGCGGCAGGAAGCGGGAGCGCAGCACACCGCGATCTGGTTCGAGGGGCGCGATCTCTTCGCCCAGCGCGCGCAGATCGCCGCGGCGGTCGAGGCGCGGCTGCGCATCGATCCCTTTGCGACGCTCGACGTCGTGCTCGCTCCGGCCGATCCGTTTCCGCTCGATCTGCTCGATCTCCTGGCCGCGCGATTCGACGACGCGCAGCCGAGCTACCTCTCTCGCGCGCTCGCGCACAGGGGAGAAAATCTGCAGCGGCGCATCGCGGTCGTGCTGCCGCACGGCGCCGGCTTCGCGCCCGACTGGATCGACGCGGTCCGCGAACGCGCCCAGGTGTTCCGCGATCAGAGCGTGAGCGAGGCGCTGCGGGACGCGGAGCTTTTGGGCAAGGCGCTGCCGGGCGATCTCCGAGCTCGCCCGCCGCGCCGACGGAGACTGGGTCGCCTTCGCAGACCCGGCGCTCGAGGCGTCCTGGCAGCAGCGCATCCTCGGATTCGGCGACGCGCGCTAAGTCTCTTCCGTCAGCAAGCGCACCGTCTCGGCAAACGACTTCCACCGGATCGGCTTGATCAGATACGCGGTCGCGCCCACTTCCTCCGCGAGCGCGCGGTCGGGCGGCAGCGAGCGCGCGGAAACGATCAACACGGGAAGGTCGCGCAGTCGCGGCGTCGCGCGGATGCGCTCGCAGATCTCGTAGCCGCTCGACTCCGGCAGCATGAGATCGAGGCACACCAGCGTCGGCCGCGCCTTGTCGAGCTGCGCCCACGCCGCCTTGCCGGTGCCTGCTTCGGAGACCTCGAAATCGAGCTTCTCGAGGTATTTCCGCAGCAGCTTGCGGATCTCCGGGTCGTCCTCGACGACGAGAACGGTCTTCGGCGGGGATGAGGGCAAGGGTCTAGCTCGCGCCGCGTCCGGTGATCACCACCGGCACCGTGCGGAAGATGAGATTGAAGTCGCGCGCCAGGCTCCAGTGATCGATGTACTGCATGTCGAGGTACATCCACTCCTCGAAGGAGATCTGGTTGCGCCCCGACACCTGCCAGATGCAAGTCAGGCCCGGCCGCACCGAGAGCCGCCGCCGCTGCCAGGCTTCGTACCTGGCGACTTCCTCGGCAACCGGCGGGCGCGGGCCGACCACGCTCATGTCGCCGCGCAGGACGTTGACCAGCTGGGGCAGCTCGTCGATCGAGTACTTGCGGATGAAGCGGCCGATGGCGGTGACGCGAGGGTCGCGCTTCATCTTGAAGACTGGCCCGGTCTGCTCGTTGGCCTTGAGCAGCTGCGCTTTGAGCGACTCGGCGTCGACCACCATCGAGCGGAACTTGAGCATGCTGAAGCGGCGGCCGCGCAGGCCGACCCGCTCCTGCCGGAAGAAGACAGGGCCGCGCGACGAGACGCGGATGAGCAGCGAGACCGTCGCGAGCAGCGGCAGCAGCAGCCAGAGCGCCACGGCCGAAGAGAGGATGTCGAAGAGCCGCTTGAGCGAATGCTGGCCGGGCATCACCTGGACGTTCTGGTAGTGCAGGTAGCCGTCCGAGATGGCCTCGGCCTCGACGGGGCGCGCGCGCTCGAGGCGGAAGGCGTAGGCCGGCAGCGCGAAGGGGATGCCGTATTTTTCGCAGACGCGGATCGCTTCCTGCATTTCGTCGCCGTGCTTGTGCGCGTTGCCGGCGAGATACACTTCGTCGACCGGCAGCGTGCGCAGCAGCTCCTCGAGATCGCCGGCGGTCCCTCGCAGCGCGAAGCCGTCGGTGCCGCGCCGGTAACTGCGGCGCACCAGGTCGACCTCGCGCTCCGTCTCGTCGTCGAACTTCATGTGTCCGACGACCCGCCGCGCTCCGCGGTGCCGGATGTCCTGCGCGGTGATCCGGCCGACCGGC
>WNFM01036561.1_pt4 | contig 22033 bp, 15 predicted proteins | sample 5400271 | NCBI WGS metagenome assembly WNFM01 (sample SAMN13153352, study PRJNA577476) | soil metagenome | isolation source: 60 cm saprolite on Douglas fir-dominated hillslope | place: USA:California | collected 2013-09-17
GTGTTCGCGGCCCGCCACGAGACGGATCCCGCCCTCACCGGGGTCAGCGTGAATCCGTACATGATGGCGGCGGGCGACGAGAAGATCGTGGCCGACCGCCTCTTCGCCCTCCTGTCCAGTCCGCCGCACAAGGACGAGGCGCCATCGCCCGCGGCCGCGGCCGCGGACCTGAGCGGCCAGTGGGACGTGAAGGTCGAGTACGCGGCGGGGGTCTCGAACCACGCGCTGAACCTGCGCCAGCGCGGCAACGAGATCGACGGCGCCCACCGCGGCGATTTCGTATCCCGCGACCTCACGGGAACGATCGACGGCAACGGCGTGCGCATCCGCAGCTTCCTGGGCGAGCAGAGCGGCGACTCCATCGGCTACACCTTCACGGGCAAGGTGACGGGCGACGAGATGGGCGGCACCCTCGACATGGGCGAGTACCTGGGCGCGAAGTGGTCGGCGCGTCGGCGCGCCGCGCGGCGGGGCTGAGGTCATGAGAATCACTCCCCGGCTCCTCGCTCTTCTGGGTCTGGCCGTCGCGACCTCGGTCTCCGCGGCGGAGCCCAAGTACGACCTGCTCCTGCGCGGCGGTCACGTCATCGATCCCAAGAACGGCCTCAGCGCCGTGCGCGACGTGGCCATCGCGGGCGGGAAGGTCGCCGCGGTGGCCGCGAAGATCGATCCCGCGGAGGCGTTCAAGGTGGTCGACGTCTCCGGCCTCTACGTCACGCCGGGCCTCGTGGACATCCACGTCCATGTGTTCGCCGGCACGGGCGAGAAGGGCTCGTACGCCGGCGACAACAGCCTCTATCCGGACGGCTACACGCTGCGCGTCGGAGTCACCACCGTGGCCGACGCCGGTTGCGCGGGCTGGCGCAACTTCGAGGACTTCAAGACGCGCGTCATCGACCGCTCCCGGACGCGGGTCCTCGCCTTCCTCAACATCGTCGGCAACGGGATGAGGGGCGGCGGCTGGGAGCAGGACCTCGCGGACATGGCGCCGTTGCCGGCCGCGGAGATGGCGAAGAAGTACCCGGGCCTGATCGTGGGCATCAAGACCGCGCACTACGCCGGTCCGGAGTGGACGCCGGTGGAGCACGCGGTGGAGGCGGGGACGCTCGCCAACATTCCCGTCATGGTGGACTTCGGCGCCGACAAGCCCGAGCGGCCCGTCGCCGATCTCGTCACCAAGAAGCTGCGGCCGGGCGACATCTACACGCACATGTACTCGGGCCTGCGCCACGAGCAGGACGCATCGGGTCACGTGAACCCGGGACTCGTCGAGGGCCGGAAGCGCGGGGTGATCTTCGACGTCGGCCACGGCGGCGGCAGCTTCGCCTGGCGGATCGCGGTGCCCGCGATCAAGGAAGGGTTCGTGCCCGACTCCATCTCCACCGACCTGCACGTCGGCAGCATGAACGCGGGCATGAAGGACCAGCTCAACGTGATGAGCAAGTTCCTGGCCATGGGGCTGTCCCTCGACGACGTGGTCAAGCAATCGACCTGGAACCCCGCGCACGAGATCAAGCAGGAAGGGCTGGGGAACCTGTCCGTGGGAGCGGGCGCGGACGTCGCCGTGCTGCGCCTGGAGAGCGGGGACTTCGGCTTCGTGGATTCCTTCGGCGGGCGCCTGCGCGCCAAGCAAAAGCTCGTCTGCGAGATGACGCTTCGAGACGGCAAGGTCGTCTACGACTTGAACGGCCTGGCCCGCCCGGACTGGGAGACGCTCCCGCGCGACTACAAGTCGACGAGCGACCCACGCTGGGCGGGCGGACCTGGGAGGTGAGGATGGCGAACTCGAACCGGAGAAGTTTCCTGGCCAAGGCTCCGGCCCTGGCCGTGGCCGCCGCGGCGGCCACCGGATCGACGGTGCAGGCGAAGGACAAGGCGGCAGCCAAGGCCGCGCCGGCGCCCGCGCCGGAGAAGCCGGTGAAGAAGGTCCTCTGGACCGGGGGCAAGGCGCCGGAGAAGCAGGCGCTGTTCAGCCCGGCCGTGTCCTACGGGAACCTCCTGTTCATCTCCGGCATCGGCGCCCACTTCGAGGGCGACATCAAGGCCCACACCGACCATGTGCTGAAGGAGATCCAGAAGAAGCTCGAGGACGCGGGCTCGTCCATGGAGAAGGTCCTGAAGGTGAACGTGTATCTGAACGACCTCAAGGACTACGCGGGGATGAACGAGGTGTTCCTGGGCCGCTTCGGAGCGGAGCCCGGCGTCCGCACGACGATCGCGGCCGCGGGCGGAATCCCGGGGAACTCGCTCGTCGAGATCGACTGCATCGCGTACATCTGACCGGGAACTGGGCGTTCCAGACCCGCTGTTCGCCACTCCCGTGATGAGCGAGTAGCGAACAGCGGGGCACGGCATTGGTTCAGTGCGACCGCGCGCGCGTGAGGGCGGGGAGCACGCTCGTGCTTTCCGCGGAGAGCGACGGTGCAACGGTCAGTGCCGGGCACGACCCCTTCGAGAGCACGAACTGGTAAGAGATCGACTCGTCGGTGTCGCTGAAGGTGCCCATCAGCCAGCGGTAGTTGCCGGCGCTGAAGTTGGGGACCGAGATCTTGCGCGGCTTGACCGACGACGGCTCCGAGCGGACGAGGAAGGTGCAGCTTCTGGCGTTGAACGCGTCCAGATCGCAGGTGTTCGCCGGCACGAGGTAGATTCCGACGCGGCTCGCCGGGTTGGTCCAGTCCATCGTGACGTCGAGGCGGCCGCTGTCCGGCACCGGGAAATCGAAGAAGTACAGGGTGTGAGCCACCGCGGGACCGGAACCGGCCTCCACGACCGTCGTGGTGCAGGGCGGCGGAGTCGATGTGCAGTTCGGCGGCGTCCCGGTCGTGCCGGCCGGACAGAGCTGTGGCGTGGTGGGACCGTTGCATGCACCGAGCGACGCCGCCACCACCGCGACCGCCACGTATGAGCGAGAACGCTTCCAATCGAGCATCTTGCCCTCCTCGGTGCACCGACATCAGCACAGCGCATGCCGAGGCCTCAGCGGCCCGCACGCAAGCGCGAAACTGAATCAGGAGGAGCGTTTAGAGACTTGATCGGCCGACGAGAGCGGGGCGGCCGGTGCGCAGTGAGTGGGCACGCGCGCAGTCCGTGAACAGATCGGAGGAGCGGCCAGGCTAGCGCGGCAGCGCGAAGGCGACGTAGAGGCCGCCGCTCGGACCGCCGTCCTTTCCGCCCCCCGCGGGGACGAGCACGAACTGGCGACCGGCGACTTCGTAGGTCGCGGGGGTGCCCGTGGCCGAGAAGGGCAGCGTCGCCTCCCAGAGCCGCTCGCCGGTGGCCTTGTCGAAGGCGCGGACCTTCTTGTCGAAGCTCGTGGCTCCGATGAAGACGAGGCCGCCCGCGGTGACGACGGGGCCGCCGTAGTTCTCGCTGCCCGTGTTCGTCAGCCCCTGCGCGGCCAGCTTGGGGTATTCGCCGAGCGGCACCTGCCACGCCTGCGCGCCCGTATCGAGGTTGATCGCGGTCAAGGTGCCCCAGGGCGGAGCGATGGCCGGATACCCGTCCGGATCCAGGAATTTCTTGTACCCCGTGAAGCGGTACTTCAGCGACACGGGAGACGGCCCGGCGGCGACCCTCCGGCTGCGACCCGTTCGAATGTAATCGACGAGCGCGTCCACCTCCTCGTCGGACAGGCTCGGGAAACCGGGCATGCGGCCTTCGCCCTTGCGGATGATCCGGTACAAATCGCCTTCGGGCCGGCGACGGGCGACGCCGACGAGCGACGGGATCTGGGGCGGAGCCCCGCGCTGGTTGTCCCGGTGGCAAGACGCACACGACTGCAGGTAGAGGGTGCGCCCGCCTTTCACGGCGACGCTGGGGGCGAGTCCTCCCGTCCAGGCCATCTCGTTGGCGTTGACGTACAGGAGCGCGCTCTCCGGATCGAAAGCGGAGCCGCCCCACTCCGCGCCGCCGTCATAGCCCGGAAAGACGATGGTGTCCCGATCCGCGCGGAACGGGACGAACTGCCCTTCGCTGCGGAGCTTTCGAAACGCCTCCAGCGCGCTCTGCCGGGCCTCCGGCGTGCGGCTCGTGAGCATGTCCTCCGTGAGACGCTGGCGGGCGAACGGAGCGGGTCGAGTCGGGAGAAGCTGCGTCGGCGCCGCCACCTCGCCCTCCATCGTGCTCGCGGGGAACGGATGCTCTTCGATCGGAAACAAGGGCGCCCCCGTCGTGCGATCGAAAAGGAACACGTAGCCTTGCTTGCTGGTCTGCGCGACGGCATCGATCCGCTTTCCGTCGCGGGTAACGGTGACGAGGCTCGGGGCGGAGGGGAAATCGCGGTCCCAGAGGTCGTGCCGCACGGCCTGGAAATGCCAGATCCTCTTTCCGGTGGCGGCGTCGAGGGCGAGGAGCGAGTTCGCGAAGAGGTTGTCGCCGAGGCGATTGGCTCCGTAGAAATCCGCGGCCGCGGATCCCGTCGGCACGTAGACGATCCCCCGCGTCTCGTCCACGGCCATGCCCGCCCAGTTGTTGGCGCCACCGCTGTACGTCCAGGCGTCCCGGGGCCACGTCTCGTAGCCCGGCTCGCCCGGATGCGGGATCGTGTGGAAGGCCCAGCGGAGCTGGCCCGTGCGCGCGTCGTAGGCGCGGACGTCTCCCGGCGAGGAAGGCAGTCCCTCCCCCACCCGCCCCCCGACGATGAGGAGGTCCTTGTAGACGATGCCGGGCGTCGTGAGCCGGATCGACTGCTGCGCCGCCGGCCGGCCGAGGTCCTCGGCCAGGTCGATGCGCCCCGCCCGACCGAAGCCGGGAACCGGTTGCCCCGTGCGCGCGTCGAGCGCGTAGACGAAATGATCCTGGCCCGTGAACACGCGGCGGTCGTCTCCGCTCGCCCAGTAGGTCACGCCGCGGTTGGCACCGCTGAGCGGGATGCGCGAATCGAACTTCCAGCGCACGGCGCCTGTCGCCGCATCGAGCGCCACCACGTGGTGCTTCGGAGTCGTGGTGTAGACGACGCCATCCACGACGATCGGATTGGCCTGCAGCCCGCCTTCCTCGCCGGAGTCGAACGTCCAGGCCACCTCGAGCCGCGGTACGTTCTGCCGGTTGATCTGGGCGAGCGGCGAGTAGCGGATGCTCTCCGGCCCGCCCCCGTAGGCCACCCAGCCACGCGGCGCTTCCTGGCCCCACGCCGCCGACACCATCAACAAGAGGATGACGGTCCCGCACCGGGCTCGAGCGAGTTCGTCGATCGCACCCTCCGTCATGCCGGCCTGGCCACCGACCGCGAGAGGAACCTGGCCATGCTCTGTCATCTCATCGCCCTCACGGGATTCATCATCCCCTTCGGCCACATCCTAGGGCCGCTGATCGTCTGGATGATAGGCAAATCCGACTCCCATTTCGTCGACGAGCACGGCAAGTCCTCGCTGAACTTCCAGATCTCCTTCACCCTGTTCTTCATCGTCTCGGTGTTCCTGATCCTCTTCATCGGCCCGATCGCCATCGTGCTGATGGCCGGCAGCCTGCTCTACGCCGTGGTGATGGTCATCGTCGACGGCGTGAAGGCCCACAACGGCGACGAGGGCGCGTACGCGCTCACCATCACGTTCCTGAGCTGATCGACCGGGACCCGCACCCCTTCACCGCAGGTCGCGCGCGAGATAGAGCTTCGAAAGCACGCGCCGGTAGGTATAGAAGTAGGCTTCCCCCTTCGGAGTGGTCCGGAAGGTGAGGATTGCCTCGACGCCGGCCGTGTCGCGCGGCATCAACGTGTGCGCGAGCTCGCGCCGGCCGCTGTCGATGTCGAGCCGGTAGACCTCGGCCGGCACCTCCGTCCAGCGGAACACCCAGAGCGATTTGCCGTCCTCGCTCCAGGCCACCGGCCGATCGTCGGCCTGCGAACCGGGAACGGAACGCGAGGGACCGCCCGCGACCGGCCAGAGCGTGATCCCCGGCGGAGAGGCAGCGGGAGCGGACGCGGCAGCCATCTCGAGGCTGGGCTCGGCTCCGATCCCCGCGACCCACCGTTCGTCGGGCGAGATCGCGACCGCCCTCGTATGGAATGGCGTCAGGGGCACAGGCGCCCCTCTTTCGATGTCCTGAACGTACGAACGGAGTGGTTCTCCGGCCATCGCACCGTTGAACAGGATCCGGCGCCCGCGCGGGAACCACAGCGCACCGTTGTAGGAGACGATCCCGTGGGGCGGCAACTCGCGGCGGTCGCCGGCCCCGGTGGGAACGAGGACGAGGCGGCTGGGGGTGGACGTCGTCGCCACCGCCCACTTTCCATCGGGTGACAGGTCGTCGGCATACGCTTCCGCGAAGCCCAGGTCGAGGGGTGGCGCGGTCTCGTCCGCGCCGCGCAGGTACAGGCCGAATCGGTCGTTGAACAGGAGCGAATGACCGTCTGCCGAGAGGCTGGCCAGGCCCGAGCTGTCGTACAGGGACAGGTCGCTCTCCTCGGTGTCTCCTGGCGCCCGGCCCATCAGCCCGCGGTTCTCCTCGTCGCGCGTGAACAGCACGCGCCCATCGCGCGCGATGTCCCAGAGCGTCAGCGAAGTCGGCGCGGAGAGGACGAGCCGCTGCCCCTTGCCGAGATCAACGGCGCGCAGCGCGCGATCGGCCCACCATCCGCCCGCGGTGAACCACACCTCGTCTCCGGCGGGCGACCAGGCGAGGCCGCGCGCGTTGCGCCAGACCTCCGTCAGTGGTGTGAAGTGGCCCTCTAGGTCCACGACCGCCACCCGGCCCACGATGCCGGGGCCGGTGGTGTCCTCCAGGAACGCGATGCGCTGGCCGTCGGGCGAGAAGCGCGGCGACCGGATGGACCGCGCCACGTGCAAGACGTGTCCGGGCGGATACTCGAGGCGGCTCTCCGCCCCGCCTGGACCGGTCGTGATCACGGTCGCGAGGTCCTTGCCGGCAGGATCCCAGTCCGCGTCCTCCACGTCGTTCCTCACCTCGCGCGGACGCCCATCCCCGTCGATGGGCGCCGTGGCCAGCCTTCCCACGAAGTGCTTGCCCCCGACGAAGCGGCGATCCAAGGACAGGGCCAGCTCGCCCTTGCGCGTGGCCATCAACTCGGCCCCGGCGTAGCGGGTCAGCGCCCGCGACTTCGGGCCCTCGGACGGGTCGAGGCGCCAGACCTCACGCTGGTTCCGATCGCCCGCCTCGCTGTAGATGACGGCCTGTCCTTCCGACACGAAGCGCGCACCGCCGATGCGGCCGCGGCGGAAGCTGAGCTGCTCGAAGCTTGGCGACCGCCGTGGGAAATGGCCGATGGCCCAGGCGACGCCCAGCGCGGCCAGGGCCAGCATGCCGGCGAGGAGAGCGCGCCGTCGCCATGAGGCAGCAGCGGCGGCGGCGGTCAGGCGGCCGGCCAGCGTCCCGTCACGGAGCTGTTGAAGCTGGAAGGCCAGGTCGCGGGCAGACTGGAAGCGCTCCTCCACGCTCTTCTCCAGACAGCGCCGGACGGTGACCGCGGCCGCCAGGGGCAGGCTGGGGGTGAGCTCGAGCGGATCGGCGGGCTCCTCCCGGAGCACGGCATGCAGCGTCTCCACCGTCGAAGCGCGCTGAAACGCGCGAGTGCCCGTGAACATCTCGTAGAGGATGGCACCCAGCGAGAAGAGGTCCGTGCGATGGTCCACTCGCTCCGCCCGTGCCTGCTCGGGCGACATGTACCCCGCGGTGCCGCGGATCATTCCCGGCTTGCTCGCGTCGGCCGTCGTTTCGTCCGAGGCCGAATCCGAAACCCGTTCCGAGAGCTTGGCCAGGCCGAAGTCGAGGAGCTTGATACGCCCGTCCGTGGTGATGAACGTGTTCGCGGGCTTGACGTCGCGATGCCAGATGCCCTTGGCGTGGGCGGCCCCGAGGGCCTGCGCCATCTGGATCCCATAATCGAGCGCCTTGCGGTACGGCAGGGGGCCACGGTCCAGCCGATCACGCAGCGATTCGCCTTCGAGGAGCTCGGAGACGAGGTAGGGCTTGCCGTTCTCGACGCCGACGTCGAAGACGACCAGGATGTTCGGATGGTGCAGGCTGCCCGCGGCGCGCGCCTCGCGGCTGAACCGGTCGACCTGCTCCGGCGTGATCGTCAGCGAGGGATGGACGATCTTGAGCGCGACGTTGCGCTGGAGGCGGGGATCGCGCGCGCGATACACCTCGCCCATGCCTCCGACGCCGAGCAGCGCCACGATTTCGTATGGACCGAGCCGGTCGCCGGCCGAGAGAGAGATAACGGCCTCCGATGCTCAGCGCTCTCCGATGCGGATGACCGCTCCGGTGGAATACCGAATGTACGCCTTGTTCGGATGGCCCCCGCCGGTCATGAATATGACCTCCGCCTGCGATCGGTACCCCACCATAATCGGCTCGGGCTGGTTCTCTTTCGCTCTGGGCAGGAACTCCCATCCGACCCCGCCCCCGAGCGCCCATCGCTTTCCGTCGAGTGAGCTGCCTTCGGTCCAGGTGCGTCCCACCAACCCGTTCAGGAAGACCACGTTCCACTTGTGGTATTGGTGCGGGATCGACCACCGCACGCCGAGCGCGGCGCTCTTCTGGGCGATCGTCGCGTCGTCGTGCGTGCCCTCGTGGAAACTGTAGTCGGCGGTCACGTTCCAATTCTTCGTTTTCTTCTTCGGAGCGAGTCGGTCGATGTGTCCCAATGGCACCGTCAGCGCAAATTGGCCGCCCTTCAGCTGACTGAAGCCCGCCGCCTGGGAATACGAGGCGGAGGCATCAGCCCAGTGGTCGTCGGCGCGCGCTGCCGCTGGAAGGACCAGTACCAGGAAGGCGAGCCAAGATCGGCGAGTACCCATGGATACCTCCTCAGTCAAAGCCGGTCGTTGCGCATACCCGTCCTGCGAGCAGAGCTCCAGCCCAGGCGGGAAGGCGCAGACACCGAGTGAACACGGCATCCTGCATTCGGGGAAACCCCTACCTGCTGCCGGCAACGTCCAAGTTGTCTTGATCTTGGCCGGCTACGCTACTCGCAGCGGCAGCCATCCGCAAGCCGAACGGAAGTCCCGGTGCCGGTTCAGATGCGAAGGAAGATCCGACGCCGGTACATCCAGATGAGGAGGAGCCACATTACGAGCACCACCCCCACGCCGTGCACGAATGGGAGATACGGATCGCCGGCCACCCGGAACGTGCCCTCGCCCAGGTGCGTGTTGAGGCTCGCCCCGATGAAGCGCGCGGTGAGCTCGTAGATGCAGTAAGCCGCGATCGAGTTCATCCCGATCACCACCAGGGGGAAGGCCCAGCGGCGATGGCCTCGCATGTCGATGACGTAATACGCGCCGGCCAGGATCAGGAAGCAGACCCCGCCGCTCCACAGCGTGAAGCTCGGGGTCCAGATGCGCTTGACCACCGGGCAGATGCCGAGCGCGCCCAGCAGCCACCCCGAGCCGACTCCGATGAGTCCGGCGACGCTCAGCCAGCGGATGCGCGCGGCCGGCGCGAGTTCGCCGCGCAAGATGCCCCCGGCCAGAAGGCCCAGGATCATCGTGCCGAGGGTGGGGATGAAGCTGAGGGTCGCGTAGCCTCCGCCGTTGAAGACGAAGGGATGCTCGCGTGGGAAGAGGTTCAGGAACCACAGGTCGAAGGCCCAGGCCAGGTTGCTGTTCTTGTTCCAGTGCGCGGCGAACCCGCCGAGGTGATGCGGCCAGTCCGCGGGGACGCCGACCGACACGTAGTCGAAGTCCGCGGCCGGCCGCGGGTACCAGGCGAAGGCGGCCCAGTAGCCCACGAGGATGAGCGCAAGGGCCAGCCACTGATCGCGCCGCGGCCGCAGGGCGAGAAGCACGAGGAAGACATACCCGAGGCCGATCTGGGTCAGCGTGTCCTCGAACGTGAAGTACGTCTGCGGCCGCCCGACCGAGCGCAGCCAGATGCCGAGGAAGACGAGCACCGCCGCGCGCCAGGCCGCGTGGAGAAGGAAGGCTGGATGAGGTCGTGCAGGGACGCGCCCACCCAGGGCACGTGGCTCTGGTGATGGCAGAAGAAGGCCCAGAAGGCCGAGCCGGGGAGCGCGTCCGCCACGTCGCAAGAGCGCAACGCCTCCGCCAGGAGGAGCAGCATGACGAAGCCGCGATAGACGTCGACGGACGCCACACGTCCGGGGAGCACGGGAGAGATCGCCGGCGGCGCGCTCGTCGCGCTCGTCGCGCTCGTCGCGCTCGCTGCGCTCACCGCGCTCACCGCGCTCACCGCCCCAGCCACCATGCCACCTTGATCATGAAGACGTCGTCGGAGGGCGATCGGAACAGGTCGCGCGTGTCCCGGCCCAGCGAGAAGTCGCCAGGGTGCGCCTGGTCCTGGCGCCGCTGCGTCCACACGAGGTACATGGTCGAGCCCAGCCGGAATTCCCAGCGCAAGACCGCGTTGGCCCGCAACGCCTTGACGTTGAAGTCGGGGACGCCCAGGCGGAACGCGGCCGCCGGCCCCGCGCCGTCCGGATCGATGAGGTACGCGGAGCCGTCCGCGGAAGGGCCGAGCGTGCCCACGTCCAGTCCATAGGCAGGGAAATCATACGTCCGGGGCGTGGCCAGCTCCTTGATGCGGGAGTAGTCCCCGGAAGAGAGCAGCGCCTGCGTGTAGAGCTGCACGGACAGCTTCGGCGAGAGGACGAGGTTGACGCGCAGCGGCATCGAGAGCTCGGTCTGGTCGAGGCCGCCGAAGACGTAGCGCGACCCGAAGGTGGCGGTGGCCGTCGGGTCCGGCACCGTGGCCAGGTACTGCGCCACGTTGCGCACGCGCAGGAACGTCGGCGTCGCGGTCAGGGTGAGGGCCGCCCAGGGCTTGAGGCTGAGCTCGCTGCCAACGGACCGCATCCAGTTGCCGAAGTCGCGCTTTTGGACGGTGAAGGACGCGCTCCCCCAGAAGCGGCGCCGGGTGTCGCTCACGATGGACGCGTTGATGGACTGGATGCCGGGACGGATCACTGTTGGGCCGCCGCGGGTGAGCTTGTCGTCGAGCGTGGCCCAGGAGCGTTGCAGGTTGAGGCTGGTCTTCCAGTAGTTCAGGAGCTGCAGGTTGACCGCGGACTGCACGCCGTCGCCCTGCGACTCGCGGCCGTAGTTGAAGGTCCACCACTTCGCCACCCAGACCTGGCGCGTGCGCGTCCAGCGGTCCGGCTTGAGCTTCCGCCAGAGCACGAGTCCGTGGCCGCCGCCCCGATCGGTCTGGGTGGCGAAGCCGGCGTCGTTGGGCTCGAAACCCGGGCTGATCCCCCAGAGCCCCGCGTTGGCGGTGACGTTGCCGCTGTTCTTGTTGAGCCCGATCCGTCCACTCCATCCGGACAGGGACGTCGCCTGGGGATCGACGCGAACGTGGGGGGCGTCCGGCCGCTGGTAGTAGCGCTGCGCGCTCGTCTGCAGGCGCAGGATCGCGGCCGGGCTCCCGGAGACGGAGCTGCCGGCGAGGCCGCCGAACAGCACCCACCCGCGACGGGCGTCGAGCAGGACGTGCCCGTCCAGCCCGCCCACGTAGGCCTGGCTGACGAGGAGGCCGTCCAGGCTCGGGCCCAACGAGCGGTCCACCGCGGTGGCGAGGACTCCGACGCCGGCGCGCGACCCCAGCTCGCGCTCCGCGCGGCCGACGAAGTAGTTGGTCAGGGGCTCGACCTCGACCCGGCTGCTCAGGAGGCCGTTGGAGATGCGCGCGGACTCGCGGCCGGTCACCGCTTCCACGACTCCGACCGTCCAGCCTCCGCTCGTGCGCCCCGTCAGCTTGGCCGCGCCGAGTATGGTCGTGGACGCGGGCGTGTCCACGTAGTCGCCGACGGCTCGCCCCTGCGGCGCGCGCCCGATGCGGCGCGAGTAGAAGAGCTGCGGTTCCGGATAGAAGAAGGTCGTGTAGTCGCTGGCGCCGCTGCGCGCGAAGTGAGAGAAGACCTGCGCCCCCTCGGTAAAGAACGGACGCTTCTCGTCGAAGAAGGTCTCGTAGGCGGTGAGGTTGACCACCGCCGGGTCGACCTCGACCTGGCCGAAGTCCGGGTTGATGGCGGCCGCCATCGTCATGTTGCTGGTGAGGCCGTACTTGACGTCGAGGCCCACTCCTCCGAAGGGGCGCGAGCCGTCGTTGAAGGGGTTGCCCGCACGCGCGGGCGCGATGTACTCCTCGCGCACGGAGGCGTAGGGCAGCAGCTCGAGGTGCCGGGCGGGAGGGATGCCCCGGATCCCCTCCAGGTGGGCCATGCGCGAGGCCAGCCCGCTCTCGCTGCTCGGCACCAGCGCCAGCCACGAGACCTCGGACTTGCGCCGCACGATGCGCCGCGCGTTCACGCCCCAGGTGGGGCGGAACGTGGCCGGGAAGCGCAGCTGCGAGAACGGTATCCGCATCTCCACCACCCAGCCCTGCGCGTCCACCGTCACCGCCGACTGCCAGACCGCGTCCCAGGCGTCGCTCTCGAAGTTGTCGTCGTAGATGACGGCGTCGCGCTGGACGCCGGCCGCGCTCACCTGGAACTCGACGCCGGTGAGGTGGTCGTGGTGAGGGTCGAGGAAGATCGAGAAGCTGTCCGCCTCCGCGACGTCGTCGCGCCGCGAGAGCTGGCGGATGATGCGGCCGGGCTCGCTGTCGTGGAGCCGCACGCCCACGTAGAGCGCGTCGTCGTCGTACAGGAGGCGCAGCTCCGTGGCCTCGGTCGCGGGCGCGCCCTCGCGGGGCTCGCGCTGCACGAAGCCCGCCGCCACCGGCGCCTGGCTCCACTCGTCCTCGCCCAGGCGCCCGTCCACGGAGATGGGGACGGTCGCCCGCGCCGCGTGGGTGATCGGCTCGCCGTGCGGGTCCTGGAAGCCTTCGGACGCACGGGCCAGACCAAGCCCGGCCAGCACGGCGAGGGTGAGAATGCGCGTCTTGGCGATCACGGCGCCGGCAGCGCATAGGCGGCCACGACGTCCGAGGTCGTGCGGCTGAGGTACCCGCCGCCGCCGGCGGCGATCACCACGATCTGCCGGCCGCTGCGACCGCGATACGTCATGGGGGTGGCGTGGCCGCTGGCCTCGAGCCGGTCGGCCCACAGCTCGCGTCCGGTGTCCGCGTCGAAGGCGCGCAGGCGTGCGTCGTTGGTGCCGGCGATGAACACGAGGCCGCCGACGGTTGCGATGGCCCCGCCCAGGCTGGGGGTCCCGGTCGGAGGCAGGCCGCGTTCCACCAGCGCATCCACGACGCCCAGAGGCACCGTCCAGGCGATCGTCCCCTCGTCCAGGTCGATCGCGTTGAGCGTGCCCCACGGCGGCTGCTGGCAGGGCCAGCGGCTGTCGTCCCAGAAGCGCGCGTACTCGCCGCCGGAACCGGCGCGCCGATACGGGAGGGGTGCATTCGGGCCGAGCGGCTGCAGGCCGCCGAGGGCGCCGACTTCGTTGACGTTGACGTAGAGGCGATGGCGCCCGGGATCGAAGGCGGCCCCGGACCAGGTCGCGCCTCCGAGGGTGCCCGGGAAGGTGAGGGTCAGGGTGAGGCCGGGCGGCGTGAAGAGCGGGCCCGTGCGCGCGGAGTCGAACAGCTCGGTGCAGGCACGGTTGGACTCCGGCGTCACCGTGCTGATCTGGTCGCGGGTGATCGACTGCCGGACGAGGGGCGGCGGAAGCCGCGGGATCGGCTGCGTGGGCGACGAGGCCTCGCCGGGCACGGTGCTCGCGGGCACGGGCCGCTCTTCGACCGGGAAGAGGGGCTGGCCGGTCGCGCGGTCCAGCACGAAGACGAATCCGCTCTTGCTCACCTGGGCCACGGCGGCGACGTCGCGCCCGTCGCGCCGCACGGTCACGAGCGCGGGCTGCGCGGGAAGGTCGTAGTCCCAGAGATCGTGGTGGACGGTCTGGAAGTGCCAGCGCACCGCGCCCGTGGCCGCGTCGAGCGCGACCAGCGCGTTCGCGAAGAGGTTCGCGCCCTTGCGGTCGCCGCCGTAGAAGTCGTACGTCGCGGAGCCGACGGGCAGGAAGACGAGACCGCGCTCGGTGTCGACGCTCATCACCGACCAGACGTTGACCCCGGAGCGGTCCTTCCAGCCCTCGCCCTCCCAGGTGTCGTGGCCGCGCTCGCCGGGACGGGGCACGGTGTGGAATTGCCAGACCAGGGCGCCGCTGCGGACGTCGTAGGCGCGGACGTCGCCGCGGGGACCGAGGGCGGGGTATTCCTGGAGGTGCGAGCCGGTGATGACGAGGTCGCGGTAGATGGCGGGAGGCGAGGAGACCTCGAGCTGCCCTCGGGGCCAGTCGTCGGCCACGCCCGGCCGGAGGTCGACCATCCCGCCCGACCCGAACTCGGAGCGCAAGCGGCCGGTGCGCGCGTCGAGCGCGACGAGGCGGCCGTCGGGCGTGCCGTACAGGATGCGGCGATCGGCGCGGTCGGAAGTCTCCCAGTAGGAGACGCCGCGATGCGGGCCGCGCGCCACCGCGCGGCCGGTGCTGCGCGCGGGAGGATCGAACGCCCACACCTCGCGGCCGGTGTCGCCGTCGAGGGCGATCACGCGCCCGGACGGCGTGGACACGTAGAGCACGCCGTCCACGGCCAGGGGCGTGGATTCGAACGCGAAGGGCTGGCTCACTCCCGGCCGCACGTCCAGGTCCCCCGTGTGGTACGTCCAGGCGCGCCGCAGGCGCGCGACGTTGCCGCGGTCGATCTCCGCGAGCGTGGAGAACCGCTGGCCGCCGGGATCGCGGCCGTAGCTGCGCCAGTCCCCGTCCCTGCCGGCTCCATCGGCGCCGGCGAAGCCGAGAGCCAGCGCGGCGGACAGAGCGGCGACGACGATGGAAAGGGAACGCGGTGTCATCGATGGGGGCCGCGGCTCGGCGAGAGCATATCTCAGCGTCCCCTCAGGGCCTCGATCTCGCCGATCCACTGGTATGTGCCGTACTCTTCGCGGTTCGAGAGGAGCACGACGCGGTACGTCCCCTCCTCCGGCAGCGCGCATCGCACCGACACCGACGGCCCCTGCTCCACGTCGCAGTCCGCGCGCACGCCGCCGTCGCGCTTCTCGTATCGCGCCATCACGTAGCGATGCCGCGGATTGCGGAGCGACGCTTCGAGCACGCGGTCGACGGTCACCTGCGGCCGGTCGGGAGTGACGAGAGTGAATCCTTCGGCGTAGAAGCGAGGGCGCATCAGCGGCTGCCGCAGGAACTCGCCGCGCGAGAGCGTCGGATGTCGGAGTTGCCAGCGGTCCTCGTCCGGGAAATGGGAGAGTCCCTGGATCTCGGGTGGCGTGAAAAGGAACTCGGTCGAGTACCTCTTGACGAAGCGCCCCTCCGTCACCGCGCCCGCGTCCCAGGTCGCATCGAGGAGGGTCCATCTTCCGCCGATCCGCGCCGCGTTCCAGGCGTGGCCCTCGCCGGTCAGCTCCCGTCCGTTGGTGCGCGAGTCGCCGCCGACCACGACGATCTCGTCCCCGGCCGCGGTGCCCATGGCCGCCAGCAGGTTTGCGTAGCCGGCGCAGACCGAGCGCCGCGTCCGGAAAACGGTCTCCGCGTCCTGGGGCGGGTAGGTCTTGGAACGATAGGCCTCCACGTCGTAGCTCACGCGATCCGCCACGTAATCATGCAGCGCCTTCACCCGCATCCAAGGATCCGGCTCCTGCTGGACGATGTAGCGCGCCACGGAGGCGATGCTGCTCTCGGCGCTGGCGGGCAGCGACGCCACCGCCGGGTGGATCCCCGCGGGAAGCGGCCAGACCGGTGTGCCATCGGCGAGACGTTGCGGCGTGTCGGGCGCGTCGGCAGCGACGTCCACGGGCGGCGTCGGCGAGGCGCCCCCATCGACAGACGGCAGCGAGGGCCGCGCCGCGGTGTCCGCTATCGGCACCGGGACCGGCACCGGCTCGCCCTCCGGCGTCTTCGTTCGTGCCAGGTAGGGGTCATTGGGGTTGTGGTGCGCGGCCCGATAGAGCCATTCGATTCCCCCCGCGGTGCGGAAGAGCACGACGCGCGCGGCCCGCGCCTGCTGATTGTGACGCCCTTCGAGGAACCAGTCCCCGCGCGTGGCCAGCGCCGCGAACGAGGCCGTGGGCCAGCGCGCGAGAAGGACGCAAACGATGACGAGGTTGACGGCCAGGGTGCGCAGCACGATGCGATCCCAGATCGTGAAGAAGGGCTGGCGCAGGCTGCGGGTGCGCGCCCGTTGCATCGCCGCGCGCGCCTCCCACAGGAGAGGCAGGACGGGAAAAGCGAGAACGCCGAGCCCGGCGGCCAGCCACACCGGCCCATTCAGGTACGCCGCGAGGGAAGACGAGAGCCACATGCCGGCGCCGGTGACGAGGAGCACCAGGAACAGCCAGAGACCGTCCAGGATCACGCGGGCCATGCCTACTCCACGAGCGCGAACGACAGGATGGTGGACCCCGCCGCCACCGCGACGTACTGCGTGCCGTCGAACACGTACGTCATCGGAGAGGCCTTCCACGGCGCGTTGGCCTGGAAGTGCCACAGGGGCGCGCCGCTTTTCGCGTCGACGGCCATGAAGGCGCCGCCATCCTCGGCGAAGAAGACGAGCCCGCTCGCGGTGGCGAGCACGCCGCCCCAGGAATGCGCGGGCCCGAGCTGCGGCAGCTCCCACGCGATGGCGCCCGTGCGCACGTCGATGGCGCGCAGTACTTTCTGGGGCGTCTCCTCGGACGGGTCCCGGGTCGTCCCGCTGTAGTAGGACTTCCCCGCCTGCCACGGGCCCGGCGTCCGCGTGTACAGCGTGCACTTCTCGAGCGTCTGTACGTAGTAGAGGCCGGTGACGGGGTGGAAGGCGGTCGAGAACCAGTTCGTGGCCCCTTCCACCGCGGGACAGACCGTTCGTCCTTCGGCCACCGGCGCCTGGTCGGGGAGGAGGACGGGACGGCCGTCGCGGCCGATCTCGCTCGCCCAGGTCAGCTTCTTCACGAACGGCTTGGCGAGGAGGAGCGCACCCGTCGTGCGGTCGAGGACGTAGAAGAAGCCGTTGCGATTCGCCTGCAGGAGGAGCCGGCGCGGGCTCCCCTGCCAGTCGAGGTCGACGAGCACGGGCGGCTGCTCCGCGTCCCAATCCCAGACGTCGTGAGGGGTGTACTGGAAATGCCACTTCAGCCGGCCCGTCTTCGGGTCGAGGGCGAGGATCGAGTCGGAGTACAGGTTGTCGCCCCCGCGCTCCTCGCCGTCGTAGTCCGGACAGGGATTGCCCGTCGGCCAGTACAGGGTGTCGAGAACGGCGTCGTACGTCCCCGTGAGCCACGCCGTCGCGCACGGGTGATCGATGCCCGCGCCTTGCCAGGTTTCGGATCCCGGCTCCCCGCGCTTCGGGACCGTCCAGAAGCGCCACGCCTCCTTGCCCGTCGCTTGATCGAAGGCGGCCACGAAACCCCGCGCGCCTTCGTCCCCGCCGGAGCTGCCGGAGATCACGAGGGCGCCCACGGCGAGCGGCGCCGAGGTCGCGCCGTAGTTCTGGCGGGAGTCCGCCATCTCGGTGTCCCACAGGAGGGCGCCCGTGAATCGATCGAGGGCGAGGAGGTGCGCGTTGTCGGTGACCAGGAAGACGCGATCGCCGGCCAGGGCGACGCCGCGATTGATACCGCTCGCCGCGTCGCCGGCCAGCCCCTTCGTGCGCGGCCGCCGGTAGTCCCAGAGCCGGCGTCCGTTGCCCGCGTCCAGGGCATGGCACTCGTTGGCGCTGGTCACGTACATGATCCCGTCGACCACGATCGGCGTCCCCTCCAGCCGCGAGGTGTCGCCCAGGGCGTAGGTCCAGCGCGGGGCCAGGCGCGCCACGTTCGTCTTGTCGATCTGGTCGAGCGGGCTGAAGCGATTGCCGCCGTACTGTCCGTGATAGGTCGGCCAGTCCGCCTGCGAAGTCACCGGCCGGTAGCGCTCGCCGGCCTTGCGCAAGAGGTGAATGCGGCGGTCGTCGGATCGCAATTGCAAGTCGGAGGCCGTCCGGTTGAGGACGACGCCTTCCAGCGTGCCGCCGTCGGTGGTCTCGATGCGGATGCGCACCGGCAGAGATCCGCGGCCCGGCCGCAAGGTCCGAAGGTAGGACACCAGCTCGCGCAGGTCCGGATCGGCGACTTCGAACGCAGGCATGCCGGCGGCGGGAAGGCCGGCGCGGATCAGCGCGGCCAGAGCCTCGTCGCCGCGCGCCGCCAGCCGCGTCACGATGCCGGGCCCGCGCTCTCCCCCGTTGCCGTCGGCGCCATGGCAGCGCGCGCAGGCGTTGTCGTACCAGCGGCGGCCGGCGCCGGAGGGTTGCCCGAAAGAGGCGCCGCTCGCGAGGAGGACGAAGGCAAGGGTCCCGACCACGCGCATGGCCGCGGAAATTACCACGAGCGGCGGGGAAAGGTCAGTACGGGTACTCGAGCCGCGCCACGCGCGAGGCGGCACCGCGTCCGAGACCCCAGGCCGCGCACGCCATCGCCACCAGCGTCGTGCCTCCGAGGACGAAGGCCACGGCCGGAATGGCCTGGTGCAGGAGGACGAACACCGACTGCGCGATCCCGAAGGCGATGGAGAGCGCGAATCCGATCACGAAGCTCAGCATCGACTGCGCCCGTTGCTGCTCCTGCGACAGGGGGAAGGCGGGCCAGACGAGGAGTCCCACGGCGATGACGAGACGGGCGGCCAGGACGTAGCTCAGGGCCAGGACGGCGGCCAGCCCCGGCGGATGCCGCCGGAAGAAGATCACGGCCAGCAGCAGCGCGGGCAGAGCGAGGAAGCGGAGGGCCAGCGCCGTCGTGAGCCCGCGGACCAGGTGTCGCGGCTCGATGGGGGCCCCACAGAAGATCCAGCCCGCTCCCGGCAGCGAGCTCTGGCGGATGACCCTCAGGCCGTCGCTGACGGCGGAGAAGCCCAGATAGGTCAGCATGGTCATGGTGACGAGATGCTCGGTTCCGGTGAAGGCCACCACGAAAGCCCCGAGGGCGAGGAGTTGCGTGGCGAGGATCTTCGCGCGCGACACGTCCTCGCGCCGCGTGACCAGGAGCACGGTCGAGGCGACGGCCAGGACGGGGGCCGGGAGGAGGAGAGGCCCGAGGACGGGCATGCGCATCGCCCGCTCCAGGACGCCTACGAGCATGGATCGAGGGACGCGCGTCGTGGGGGCCGCGCTCTGCTCGGCGAAGTTGGCATAGTGACGATGGAGGACGCCCCGGGCCGACATCAGGCTGGCCGCGGACACGAGGAGCACGGCGCCCATTCGCCGCCAAAGCGCTCCCGGCCACGGGTCGTGCATCCAGAAGAGCGCGAACCAGGACGAGGGCGCGAGCAGAACACCCGGCCAGGCCCCGATCGAGAACACCCGCCCGTCCGCGCCACCGGTGGGGATCCAACCGAGGGAGATCGCGGTGATCCCCAGGATCGCGGCCACGAGCAGGAATTGGAGGGTCTTCCGCACGCGGTCCAGGGGGACCCAGCGCAGCCCGACCATGAGCACGGCGAGCCAGAGCACGGCCGCGGCGAAGGTGCCCGCGATCAGCGTCAGGTAGGTGGCGGCGGCGCGGGGCCAGGACATGGAGAAGTGCACGACGGCCACGGCCATGGGCACGAGCCCCAGACAGCCCGCGAGCAGGCTCGCGAGCACGAGCAGCAGGAGGGTGCGCGCGGACAGCAGCGTGCGCGGCGCGATCGGCTTGGAGGCCACGATCTCGAGACGCCGTTCCTGGACGTCCTGGCTGTCGGGATTGATGGCCAGGACCACGATGACGAAGATGGCCGCGAAGAAGAGGACGAGGTAGCTCGGAAGGTCGGACACGCGCCAGGCCCGGGCGCTCAGCATGACGCCGAGGGTGGTCATGGAGAACAGGATCTGGCGCAAGGGATGGCCCCTGCTGCCGGTGCTCGGATCCGTCCCGGGGCCGAGCGACTGCTTCAGCATCATGTGGACGAGGGCGCGGAGCTGCCCGCCGTCGACGCGCCGGGGATCCGGCGCGACCGCGCTCATGTCGGGGCCGCGCTCCCGGAGAGAGCCAGGAGCGCCTGCTCGAGGCTGGCCGCTCCGGCCGCGGCCATGACCTCGCTCACCGTGCCCACGCTCACGAGCTGGCCCGCGTGGATCACGCCGATGCGCGTGCACACCTTCTCGACGATGTCGATGAGGTGGGAGGAGTAGAAGATGGTCCTGCCCTGCTGGGCCAGGCCGCGCATCATCTCCTTGACGTGGGCCACCGTCTCCACGTCGAGCCCGTTGAGGGGCTCGTCGAGCACCAGCACGTCCGGCTCGTGGAGCAGCGCGGAGATCCAGCAGACCTTCTGCTTCGTGCCCTTGGACAGGACGCCCATCGGCTTGTCCTTGTCCGCCTCCAGAGAGAACGTGCGCAGCTCCTCGCCCATGCGGTCACGAAGGCGCGCCTCGGAGAGACGGTACAGGCGGCCGATGAGGGTCAGGTACTCGACGGGCGAGAACTTCTCGAAGAGCGCGCCCGATTCCGGGACGTAGCCCAGGCGCGCCTTCACCTCGAGCGGCTGCTCCAGGACGCTGTGGCCGCCCACGAAAGCATCGCCCGAGGTGGGACGGATGAGGCCGGTGAGGATCTTGATGGTGGTGGTCTTGCCCGCGCCGTTGGCCCCGACGTAGCCGAACACCTCTCCCCACCCGACGGTCAGCGAGACGTCGCGGAGGGCCCGCTTGGACCCGAAGTCCTTTCCGAGACGCCGCAGCTCGATGGCGGCCTCTCCCCGCACGCTCTCAGTTGTCCAGGCGCAGCCGGCCGAAGGCCTCGGGAGTATGGAAGGTCTCGTTGTTCACGGTCTGCCAGTTGATGTACTTGCGATCCGCGGGAGGGCCCTGGCAGCGGTACAGGTTGATCCGCGTCTCCACCCCGTTCTTCGGGGCCTTCACGTCGATCGACTCCAGGGGGATTCGCATCTCGCCGTACCAGACGTGCTTGTCGCGATCGACGCGCGCCTTGACCGCGTAGCCGGAGTTCCAGCTCACGTCGTGGGAGGGCGGATCCTTGCCGCGGTCGATGGCGAGATCGACCCACTCCGCCTGCGGTGAGACCTGGAACTCCTTGTATTTCTTGATGTCCTTGAAGTCGGTCCCGATGAAGGCCTCCGCCACGTCCCAGTCCCACAGCTTGTCCGTCTCGGCGGCCGTGGTCGGGTTGGGCTTGACGTAGAGCTCGTCGTAGGGGGCGATGAAGAGGAAATAGATGTTCTTGTCCGTCCAGCGCGAGCGCACCTCGGTGCGATGGTGTGGCACCACCTTGCCGAACCGGTCCTTCTCCGCCACCACGCCTTCCACGCTCTTCCAGGCCGCCGCGCCCGGATCGGCGGTGAGCGCGAAGTCGGCGCGCGCGTGATGGCTGACGATCACGCTCGCGTCCGCCGACGCGGCCGAGGCCGAGGCCGCCGCTCCGGCGAGGGCAAAGCAGACGAAGACGATCCGCAACACGGTACGATCCACGCGTGAAGTCGGCCTGGGTCTCACCGTTCCTCCTCTGCGCGCTGGGGCTGGCCGCGCCGAGGGCGCCGGCCGCGGGCACCCCGCGGACGCTCGCCCGGCACGAGGCCAGCCGCATGTCGATGGCCTGCGCGTACGCCATCGTAGCCTACGGCGAGGATGCCGGCGCGCTGCCGCCGATCCTCGGAGCCGCCTTCGACGAGGTGGACCGCATCGACCGGCTGATGAGCCATTACAAGCCGGAGAGTCCGCTCTCCCGGCTCAATCGCGATGCGGCCGCGGGGCCGGTCGTGGTTACGCCCGAGCTCTTCGATTTCATCGCCGAGTGCCTGCGGTACTCGCGCGAATCCGACGGCGCGTTCGACATCACGGTCGGACCCTTGATGAAGACATGGGGCTTCTTCCGCGGCGGGGGCCACCTCCCGAGCGCGCCGGAGATCGAGGACGTGCGCGGGCGGATCGGCTACGCCCACGTCGTCCTCGACGCCCGGGCGCGGACCATCCGCTTCGACCGCCCCGGCATCGAGCTGGACCTGGGGGGCATCGCGAAGGGCTACGCGGTGGATCGCGTGGTGGAGCTTCTCCGGCGCGAGCACGTGGCGGCGGCCCTGGTCAGCGCGGGCGGCAGCACGATCTTCGCCCTCGGCGCGCCTCCCGGCCGGGAGGCCTGGGACGTGGACATCCAGGATCCGGTCGACACGGGACGCGTGGCGCTCACCGTTCATCTCAAGGACCG
>WNFM01268847.1_pt1 | contig 22032 bp, 14 predicted proteins | sample 5400271 | NCBI WGS metagenome assembly WNFM01 (sample SAMN13153352, study PRJNA577476) | soil metagenome | isolation source: 60 cm saprolite on Douglas fir-dominated hillslope | place: USA:California | collected 2013-09-17
CCGGCGCGACTTTCCGAGATTTTGATCATGGATTATCGGCAAGAGTACACCGAGTATTGGTCTCGCCCGGATCGCTGGGGCAGCGATTCTTTCACGGACCCGGAGGCGATGGCGGACCAGATCCTCGCGCTTTGCGGAAGGGGCCGGATCCTCGACGTGGGCTTTGGCATGGGCTCGCTGGCTCTGACGCTTTTGAAACGCGGTTTGGATGTCCAAGGCATCGATGTCGCACAACGGGTCGTGGACGAAGCCAATCTCCGCGCGCCGGGAAGATTTGAGCTCGGCTCGATTCTGGAAATCCCTTATGCTGATGGGGCATTTGAGACGGTCCTCAGCACCGATTGTCTGGAACACATCGCAGAAGCGGACGTGGGAAAGGCGCTTTCCGAACTGGCCCGGGTCACTCAGCGTTACCTCTTCATCCAATTGGCCACCACCGCTGACCGCGACCAGCGCTGGCATCTCACCATTCGCAATCGCGCCTGGTGGGAGCAACGCTTTTTTGAGGCTGGCTTCCGCAAGCATCCGTCCTATCAGACAATTTTGCCTTACGAATCATTGGAGCACGAAGGACGGCAGATCACGTTGGTGTTCGAAAAGATTCCGCAGGCGGCGCTGCAAAAGTATCCTCTCTCCGCCTTGAAGGCCGAACGGGATTTGCATACGGACATGCTGCGAGAGAGCGGCCGGCGCTCCGATGCGCACGTGGCCCGCTACCAGTTGGCCAGGCGCCTTCTCCAACCCAATGAACTCGTCCTGGATGCCGCTTGCGGGCTGGGGTATGGCAGCGCCCTGCTGGCAGAGGCGGAGCCTTCGGCCCGGATCGTTGGGATTGATTCGAGTTCTTACGCCATCGATTACGCGCAAAGGAATTTCACCACCGGCTCGCCCAACCTGAGTTTCCAGGAAGGGGATGTCTGCAAGTTGAGCGCGTTTGCAGATCAGTCAGTTGGATTGATCGTCTCTTTTGAAACCGTGGAACATTTGCTGCAGCCGGAACTCTTCCTCGCGGAAGTCCGGCGCGTGCTCAAGCCGGGTGGACACTTTATTTGTTCAGTGCCCAACCTTTGGGTGGATGAGACGGGACGAGATCCGAATCCGCATCATTTTCACGTGTTTGATTTTGCCAAGCTGGCGGGGCTTTGCGGGCAGTTTTTGTCTTTGCAGCGTGTTTACCGCCAAAACGCCGGAGGCAGCATGAAGTGCAACGGCTCGCCCCGCCTTCTGCGAGCGGTGAACCTGCCCGTGACCTCCGGCCACGATGAGGCCGAATGGTGGCTGGCGATCTGCACCAAGGCAGAATCAGGCCAAGCCAAAAAAAGCAACTCGGAATGCGTCATCGCTCTGACCCCGGATGCCGCGCATCCCCTTTATCAGAGCTGGCTGCCGGGCTGCGACCTGCCGGTTAAATTCTGCCATCCCGTGAGTGTGGATTTCGAGTGGCCTGACGAGACAGCCATCGTAGTCACGACGGATACTTACAGCGAACCCAGTGTGACGCTCATTCGCAAGGCGGTGGAGAAAGGCATTCCCACCCTGATTCTGGCCGATGGGATTTTGGAGCATCGCAATACGTGGGAACATCCTCAACTCGTGCCCGGCTCGCTGTTCCAGCCCGTCCTGGGCCATAAGATCGCGTGTCTCGGCAAATCCCAGGCGCGCATCCTGGAGTCCTGGGGCAATGGCGGAAAATGTGAAGTGGTGGGGCTGCCTCACCTGGATGGATACGCCGCCTTGAAACGGAGGTCCCTCCAACCGGGGGAACCGTTCCGCGTTTTGGTCATGACGGCGAAAACGCCCTTTTTTACTGAGCGCCAGGAACGCTGCGCCACAGAGTCATTGCTGGACCTGAAGAAATTCTTCGCCAGCCAGCCCAAAGTGGGTGAGCGTGTGCTCGAACCAGTTTGGAGGTTGACGAAGGGACTCGAAAACGAAGTGGGGGTTTCCTCAGTCTGCGGCGATCTGACTGGCCGGGAGTTGGCCGAGGTTTTGCAACAAGTGGACGCGGTGGTCACTACTCCTTCGACCTCCATGCTCGAAGCGATGTTGCTGGGACTGCCCGTGGCAGTGCTCGATTACTGCAATGCGCCCCATTACGTGGCGCCAGCCTGGAGGGTTACCGCTCAAAGACACATCGAGGAAGTGATGGGCGAATTGGTCCATCCGCCGGAGGCGAAAATGCTTTTCCAGGAAACCACGCTCCATGACGCCTTGGAATGCGCTTCTCCGGCCACTCCGAGGTTGATCCGGCTCATCACGGAAATGATCGAGGCCGGGCGCCGCGCCAAACGGTCCGGCCAACCCTTGCGGTTCGAGCAATCACTATTGAACAGCGATCACTCGCAACCTTGCCCACAGGAAAATCGTTTTCGCCCAGAATTTCTCTACACCGGGCACGAGCATTTCTCTGAAACGAACCCAGCAGCGCTGCGGCTTGAGGTCGCACACCTGCGAAAGTACGCGGCCGGGCTGGAGCAACGCGGCCAATCCTCACCCTTCAGCGGAAGCGTTCACTCGGCGCTGGGCGATGCGAAGCAATTCTCCTTTCTCCCAAATCTTTCGTTGGCCAAGCTGGTGCGCGGAAAGCCCAAGCAGAAAGCCGTCTGGGATGTCGTCCTGAATGAGGACTCCAGCCAGGCGATCTACCTCCAACCCCCTGCCGAGTTGCTTTTCACCCTCCCCGTGGGCGCGTCCGGAAAACTGTCCACCGCCATTGCCATACACCCGGAGGCCTGGGACAAACCGCACGCTGGCGGATGCGAGTTCTACATTCGCGTCGATGGCCGGCTCGCTCTGGTGGTGGCGATCGATCCCATCAATGCACCGGGAGATCGCCGCTGGCACCCTATCGATCTGGATATTCCCCACAATCCTTCTGGCAACCACCAAATCACCCTCGAAACCCGCTCCATCGGAATTTCCGTCGATTACCGTTGGGCGTTGTGGCGGGAGCCACGGTTTACCTGGCGACTCGATCCAAACGCAAATTCATGAATCCTCAGCCCCCTGATCCCAAAACCCTCTTCCCCAGTTTGCCGGTAGGAGCATCCGCCGACCCCGCCCGTCCCCTGCGGATCTGCATTGCGAGTTTCGACTTGGTCGGGCCGGTTCGGAATGGCGGAGTCGGCACCGCCTTCACTTCGCTCGGCGAAGCGTTAGCTGAGGCCGGACATGAGGTCACGTTCCTTTACCTGTCGGGCCAGTTTTGCGAGAATGGCAAGCTGGAGGATTGGATTTCGCATTACCAGAAAAAGGCGATTCGCTTCGTGCCAATGCCCAGCCAAACGGAGCCGCGCATCGAAGCGCCCTTCCACATGGCCAGGGCCTATGAGGCCTATCTATGGCTGCGCGGCCAGGAGTTCGACATTATCCATTTTTCCGAGTGGCGCGCCCCGGGTTACTACACCCTGCTCGCCCGGCATCAGGGCCTTGCCTTCGAGAACACCCGGATGTGCGTTCACACGCATGGGCCGACGCTGTGGAGCCGATTGAGCAATTCGGAGTACGTCACTCAAATCGAAGACCTGGAATTGGACGACATGGAACGGTTCAGCGTGAAGATGGCGGATGTGACCGTCAGTCCGAGCCAATATCTTTTCCACTGGATGGAGCAGCAGGGCTGGCAACTGCCCCAGAACAGGTTTGTTCAGCAATATGTTCAGCCCGCCTCCGCCCGCCCTGCTCAAACCGCTTCCGCTGACGCCCGGCGTCAAGTCCGTGAACTAGTATTCTTTGGCCGCCTCGAAGTCCGCAAAGGACTGCTTCTGTTTTGTGATGCGCTGGACCGCCTCAAAGACGACCCACAGGCGCGCGGCTTGAAAATCACTTTTCTTGGCAAGGTGACCAAGGTCAATGGGCGCGAGGCGGCTGATTATCTCAAGGACCGCGCGCAGCGATGGCCCTGGCAATGGCAGATCATTTCCAATCTCGATCAACCTCGCGCGATTAAGCATCTGGAAAAGGATTCGGTGCTGGCCGTGATGCCTTCGCTGGTGGACAACCTGCCCAATACTGTGCTGGAGTGCCTCGGAGCAAAGGTCCCATTCCTGACCAGCGAGATCGGAGGCATTCCGGAGATGATTGCGCCCGAGGATTTTGAGCGAACCTGTTTTCCGCTCCGCGCGGGCCATTTCGCGGAAAAGATAAAACGCGTCCTTCGGGAAGGATCCCGCCCGGTCAAACCGGCGGTGGATCCCGAAGCCACTCGCGGGGCCTGGCTGGATTGGCACGCCGGCCTGAAGGTTTCCGCTGGTGCAACCGTTTCCTCCCTCTCGCTCCAGCTCACGCAATCCCAGCCGCTGGTTAGCGTCTGCATGTCCCATTTTAATCGTCCAGATTATCTGCGGCAGGCATTGGCTTCGATCGAGGCGCAGGATTATCCAAACTTCGAAGTGGTGCTGGTCGATGACTGCAGCGCCAAACCTGAAGCCGTCGCCTACATCGACTCGTTGGTGCCTCAATTCGGCGAGCGAGGCTGGCAATTGATCCGAAACAAGGACGAGGTGTTCGTCGGCGCGGCTCGCAACCAGGCCGCCCGCCAGGCCCGGGGTGAATACCTCCTGTTCATGGACGATGATAACTTCGCCAAGCCGCACGAGATTTCCACATTCATAAAAGTCGCGCAAAAAACCGGGGCCGACATCCTGAGTTGCTTCCTGGATTTTTTTTCAGGCCAGGAGGCGCCGAAACCCGGCCAGTTTCCGAACTTTCAATTCCTGTTTCTGGGCAACGCGCCTTCCGCCAGCGCCTTGAGCAATTATCTCGGTGACACCAACTCGCTGATCCGGCGGACCGTCTTTTTGCAGTTGGGCGGTTTTCACGAAGAGCGCGGCGTCGGGCACGAGGACTGGGAACTGTTTGGCGACGCCGTGCTCAAAGGCTATCACGTTGAAGTTGTGCCGGAATCCCTGGTGTGGTATCGCCGCAACGAGACGGAACTGAGCGCAACCCGCACCAACTCCCTTCATGCCGGCCACATGCGGAACATTCGCCCATACCTCGACGCGGTGCCGCCCGTCTTGCGCAATCTGGTCCTGTTCGCCCAGGGGCAGATCATGCGGCTCAACGATGCGGCCAGCGTCACGGCGGTTGGGCCGAACGCCCAGGACACCATCCGCTGGCGCTCGTTGTTGGAGGCCGGTCGAGTGTTAGCCAGTTTGAATCAGGATGCGGCCGCGGTGCGTTCGTACCTCGGCGCTGTCAAAGCCGCCGAAGCCAGCCAGCATCCGGTCCTGATCCTGGAAGCCCTCATCGAAATCGGCGCGGGCTTGGCCAAGCTTGACTTGGGCCGGTCGCGCCAGCTTTTGCGGATGGCTCTGCAACTGGCCGAAAACATCCGGAGCACCCCGGCCCAGGGGAAGGCCAGGCAACTGCTGGCTGAGCTTGACGAAAAGGAGCAACGGAACAAGAAGTCTGCGCGGAGCAATGGGGTGGTCGCACCTCCCTGCCCCGCCGCCGCCGAGGCAAGGAGCGCGGACTTCAGTCCGCTCCCATCTACCTCTCTGCTTCCAATCGCAGCGCCCCCCTGCTACCCCTGGGTTTCGATCGTCATCCCCACTTTCAACAATCTCGAATTGACGCAGCAATGCCTTGAGGCAGTCGCGCGCAACACCCGCACCGCTCATGAAATTATCGTGGTGGATAATGCCTCCGCGGACGGCACGCGCGAATTCCTCCGGCAGCAGCAAGCCGCGGGTCGTTTGCGAGCGATTCTGAATGAAGAAAATATCGGGTTTGCCCATGCCTGCAATCAAGGGGCGCGCGCGGCGGAGGCGCAACTGGTTCTCTTTTTGAACAACGACACTGTTCCCCAGCCAGGCTGGCTCCAACCTCTCGTAGAAGTTTTGGCGTCCGACGCCTCGGCCGGCGCGGCGGGCAGCAAGCTGCTTTATCCGGACGGCACCATCCAGCACGCCGGCATTGTGATCTGCAACGACCAGAAGGCCCAAGATCCTTTGCTGGCCCGCCTGCTTTATCGCGGCGAACCGGGCGATTTGAAGGACGCCAATACGGCCCGCCAATTCCAGAGTTTGACGGCCGCGTGCATCCTGGTTCGCAAATCCGCCTTTTTCCTCGTCGGGGGTTTCGATGAAGGCTACTGGAACGGTTATGAGGACGTGGACCTTTGCTTCAAATTGCGCGAGCGGAATTGGAAACTGGTTTATCAGCCCGCTAGTGTGGTTATTCATCACGAATCCAAGAGCGGCCCGGAGAGGTTCGCCAAGGCGCAACAAAACATCCTTCGCCTGCACCAGAAGTGGCTGGGAAAAATCCAGCCGGACCTCGTGGTAAAACAGGATGGCCAAGTAGTGATGGCTGAGCATTCTGTCGCGACAAACGCCCACACGGCGCGAAACATGGGCGGAGTGCGCCCGTCCCCGGGCGCAGCAACGCTAAGAAGAGAGTTAGCGAGCGAATCTGCCACCACCCCGGACAATGCGAGGCTCGCTGTGGCCGAGGACGGCCACACTCCGCTGAACTGCCACTCCCATCGGATGGGAAAGGGAGCGGAGGCCAACGCGTCCCCCAAGGTTTCCATCATCCTCCTCACGCTGGATAATCTCAGCTTCACCTGTCATTGTCTCGAATCGATTCAGAACCACACCGCGGCTGAAGATTATGAGCTGATCGTGGTAGATAACGCATCGTCTGACGGCACCGTCGAATACTTGCGCCAGCTCCAGCCGTACCATGCGAACCTGCGAGTCATCGCCAACCGCGCCAATCGCGGCTTCGCCGTCGGGAACAATCAGGGGATTTCCATCGCTCGCGGCCGAACCGTCTTGCTGTTGAACAACGATACGGTTCTGACCGCTGGCTGGCTGGATCGAATGCTGGCGGTGCTCGATCGGCATCCGGAGGCTGGCTTGGTGGGGCCGGTTTCGAACTGCGTTTCCGGCCCGCAACTGGTCTGCGAGGCCTCCTACAAGAATCTGGAAGTGATGCCCGGCTTCGCTGCCCAATGGGCCAGACGGATGGAGGGACTTTCCCTGGAAGTCACGCGTCTCGTGGGTTTCTGTCTTTTGGCCCGGCGCGAGCTGATCGAACGGATCGGCGGATTGGACGAGCGTTTCGGGAGCGGAAATTTCGAGGACGATGACTTTTGTCTCCGGGCGCTCGAGGCTGGATTCAAGGCCCGCATCGCCCAGGAAGTATTCGTTCACCACGCCGGCAGCCAGACTTTTAAGAGCGCCAAAATCAATTATCGCGATGTCATGATGTCGAATTGGCGCTTGTTCAAAGCGAAATGGGGTCTCCCCGCTGACTCACCCATCTAGAAAGGCTATCGTCTTCCCCTGTGCCTGGCCGCCAACGAACCGTTGAAAATCCCACTTGTGAACCTTGAATTGGATCATCAACCCGATGCCGCAAAACGCTGGTGGCAGGAGACCGCTAGCGGGGCAGGCGTCCCGCCTGCCTGCCACGGGCGTCTCGCCCGCGAAGCAGGCTTCGCTCAGGTCAAAAAACGCGAGCGTAACTTCGAGGGCGAGACGCCCGCAGGAGGCAGGCGAGACACCTGCCCCACTACAGCCTGCGTTGAATTGCCGGCGGTGGCTCGGCTGGGATCGATCCAGGGCGCGAGCGAGCTGTTGCGGAAGAAAAAACACGCGGAAGCCTGGACGAGTGCCGCGCAAGCCATCCAAATTCGTCCCTTTCATCCTCCGGGCTATCTGTTGCTGGCGGAGATTGCCAGAGCCGCCGGCGACTTCGGCCAGTCCCGCCGATGTGCGGAACGGGCTTCGCAATTGGCGCCCAATTGGAAGCAGGCGCGGAAATTCTTAAAGGCGCTTCCCGGGTCCGCCAAAAAAGTTGAATTCGCCTGGACTCCATTGCCAGAAATTGCTTCGCCTCCCCGCCTCAGCGTTTGCCTCATCGTGCGAAATGAAGAAAAGTTTCTCGGGCGGTGCCTGGATTCGGTGCGTGACATCGCCTGGCAGATCATCGTCGTGGACACGGGTTCCACCGACCGCACCGTCGAGATTGCTCGCCAGCACGGGGCGGAAGTCCATGCGTATGAATGGAGTGACGACTTCAGCGCCGCCCGCAACGCCGCGCTCGAACATGCTACCGGCGATTGGGTCCTGATTCTCGATGCGGACGAAGAGTTGTTCCCGGAGAGCCGGGCCGTTCTCAAAAAGGAAATTCAATCACCGGAAGTGATCGCCTGCCGGCTGCCCATCGTTGACGCGGGCAAGGAAGAGGAAGGGTGCAGCTATGTTCCGCGCCTCTTTCGCAATGCGCCCGGCCTCTTTTTCGTAGGGCGCGTCCACGAGCAGATTTTCAGCAGCATCGAAGTCCGTCGCCAGGAGTGGGGATTGGAGAATCGCCTCGGCAGGGCCGCCTTGCGGCATCACGGTTACTCGGCCGAGGTCATTCAGGAGCGGAGCAAAAACGAGCGCAACCTCGCCTTGCTCCAGAAGGCCACCGAGGAAATGCCGGACGAACCGAACCTCCTCATGAATTATGGACTGGAACTGGTCCGCGCCGGCAATTTGGATGGAGGCCTCGGCCAGTATTGGAAGGCATTCCGGTCACTGTCTTCCCTGCCTGGCAGTCAAATCATTCCTGAATTGCGCGAAACGCTGCTCACCCAACTCTCCAACCATTTGCTCAAGAAGCAGGATTTTGGCGCGGTCGCGGAATTGATGGAATCGCCCCTGGCCAGAACTGGCGGCGTGACCGCGTCGCTGCATTTCGCGCACGGGCTGGCTTTGATGGAACTGAAGCAGTTCTCGGGTGGCGCCGCGCAGATGTGCCAATGCCTGGCGAAACGCGGCCAGCCCGCTCTCTCCCCGATCAACAAAGAGATTCTTAAGAGCGGTCCCAATCATTGCCTGGCCCTTTGTCTGAAGATGATGGAACAGCCCGCTCAAGCCGCCAAAGTGTTCGCCGAAGCCATCCAGGAAGAGCCCGGTTCCAGCATTTTGCGTTTCGACTTCGCCCGTTTCCTCGCGGATCAGGGCCAGCCGGTGGAAGCTCTCCAAATGCTCCATCAAGTCATTGCGGACAAACCCGGCGAGCTGGGCGCGTGGCTGCTCGGGGGAGAGATCGCGCTCAAACGCCCGGAGTTTCTGGAGTTCGCCCGCGATTGGACCGGTGAAGCGATCAAGTACTTTCCCGCCCATCGCCTTGTTGCCCTGCAACGCGCCGAAGCGGCTTTGCTGATCGGGGACATCGAGTCCGCCCGGCCCGTTTGGCGGCAGTCCCACGATTCATCCAACCCCAGGCAACTGGCCGCTCACTTTCTCTGCGAACTTCTCAACGATGATGAGTGCTCGATTCCCCTGGTCCAGGAACCAGCCGTGAGCCAGGAATTTCTTAAATGGTATCGCTCCCTGCTTGGGGCAGGCGCTGCTTCCCCGGTCGGCGCGCTTCACGCCCGGCTCGACAAACTGCGATCCACGCTCCCCTCGGCCTGCGGCATCATCGAAAAAGCCCTGGCCGAAGCGGACCACGAAACCTCGGTCCCCGCTCCATAGTCCTTTCGCGCTGCCTTCCACGATTTTGATCCCTTTGGACGGGTACGAGAGAGGGGAGCGGTCCAGGAACCGCCTCCCTAATTCGACGGCAGCGCCCCCCAGCCCTTGCTACGGCAACGCGCGACCGCTAGGTTGGTTCTGATGACGATTGCAGCCCGGCCGGTCATTCGTTTGCGCGGTGTTCGGCACAATAACCTGAAGAATTTTGATCTCGATCTGCCCATCGGGCAGCTCATCGTCATCACCGGCTTGAGCGGCTCCGGCAAAAGTTCGCTGGCGTTCGACACCCTCTTCGCAGAAGGCCAGCGGCGCTACATCGAGACGTTTTCGCCCTACGCCCGGCAGTTCTTCGATCGCATGGACAAGCCGCAGGTGGACCGCATCGACGGCATCCCGCCAGCCATCGCCATCGAACAGCGCAATTCTGTCAGGACCACCCGCTCCACCGTCGGCACCATGACCGAGATTTGCGACTATTTGAAGCTGCTCTGGCCACATCTGGCGCAGCTCTACTGCCGCCAGTGCGGGCAGCCGGTCCGCAAAGAAACTCCGCTGTTCGTCTGGCAGGCGGTCAGAGAATCCAAGGCCATGCCAGAGATGGAGATGCTAATCACTTTCAATGTCCCGCTCTCCGAAAAGCTGTCGCTGGGCGAATCGCTGGCCTTGATTTCCAAACAGGGCTATCAGCGGCTTCTTCGGCAAGGCAAGGTCATGCGTCTGGATGAAGCGTCCAACCTCTTCGCCAAGCCGCCCGCCTCGCTCACGATTATTCAGGACCGCCTCAGGCTCGTCGAAAGCAACCGGCCCCGCTTTGTCGAGGCCTGCGAACACGCCTATCATTTCGGCAAAGGGCGGCTGGCGGTTCATTGGCTTCGCGGTGGTTCGGCCACGTCAAAAGGATCGGACGCAATTGGGCCCGGGGACAAATCTAATCCAGTTGCGATTGAGAGCACTCGACTTTTCTCCAGCCATTTTCACTGCGCGGCGTGCGACATCGAATACCGCGAACCTACGTCCGCTTTGTTTAGTTTCAATCATCCCGTGGGGGCCTGCCCGGCCTGCCGGGGTTTCGGGCGGATCATCCGCATCGACTACGATCTCGCCATTCCTGACCGTTCCAAAACGCTGGCTCAAGGGGCCATCAAGCCCTGGCAAACCGGCCACGGCCTCGATTCCCAAAACGATTTGGCGCGGGCGTGCCGAAAGCAAAAAATCCCGATGGACGTTCCGTTCGTCCAACTCCCGGCCAAGGCCCAGGACTGGGTCATCAATGGAGATTCGGATTACGGCACGGACGCGGCGCACCAATGGCCCCGGGCCTGGTACGGCCTCAAAGGTTACTTCCGCTGGCTTGAGTCCAAGGCTTACAAGATGCACGTCCGCGTGCTGCTCTCCCGCTACCGCGCCTACTCGACGTGTCCGGATTGCCAGGGCCGGCGCTTCCAGCCCGAATCGCTCCTCTTCAAAGTCCCCGCCGGCAATGGGACCCTGCTCACGCTGGCTGATTTCTACCAGCTTCCGGTAGAGGGTGCTCTGAAATTCGTTGAAGAAGCGGCTGGCCGAATGCAAGCATTAGTGGGGCAGGCGTCCCGCCTGCCAACCGGGCGTCTCGCCCGCGAAGGCATCAACTCGGGCGAGACGCCCGGAATGGCAGGCGGGACGCCTGCCCTACTAGCGAGGGTGCCGAAGGGCCGAGCGGCAGATCCGCTTGCTCTCGTCCTCAATGAAGTCGCCATCCGATTGAGGTACCTGGTGGAGGTCGGGCTTGGGTATTTGACTTTGGACCGCCCGACCCGGTCTTTGTCCGGCGGCGAAACGGAGCGGGTGAACCTAACCACCTGCCTCGGCACACGCCTGGTTAACACTCTTTTTGTGCTGGATGAACCCAGCGTGGGACTGCACGCGCGAGACACTGCCCGGCTGGTGCGGATTTTGGAATACCTGCGCGACACCGGCAATACCGTGATCGTGGTCGAGCACGAAGCCAGCGTGATGCGCGCGGGCGATCAAATCCTCGACCTCGGGCCGGGTCGAGGCGAGGCGGGGGGAAAGATCGTCTTCCAAGGCCCCTTTCGTAAATTGCTCGAATGCACCCACTCGCTGACCGGCCAGTATCTGAGCGGCAGAAAAAAGATCGAGGCGCCAGCGCGGCGTCCGGTCAAGCCATCCACTCCCAAGCTCACCGTGCGCGACGCCACTTGCCACAACCTCAGAAAGCTGGCGGTGGAGATTCCCCTCGACCGGTTCGTCTGCCTGACTGGGGTAAGCGGGTCTGGGAAAACAACCCTCGCGCGGGAAGTGCTGCTCCCGGCCCTCGAAGCCAGGCTCAACCATCGGTCTATGTCATCGAACTGCTCACTGACCGGGTGGGAGCATCTCGGGCAAGTTGTTTTGGTCGATCAGTCCGCGCTTGGAAAGACGCCTCGCTCCAACCCCGTGGTCTATATCGGGGCCTTCGAGGAGTTCCGCGAACTTTTTGCGCAAACCGATTTGGCCCGCCAGCGCGGCCTCAAGGCCAGCGCCTTCAGCTTCAATTCCACCCAGGGACAATGCGAACGGTGTCGAGGCGCCGGCTTTGAGAAAATCGAAATGCAATTTCTAAGCGATGTCTTCATCCGATGTCCGGACTGCGGCGGCCGCCGTTATCGCGCGCACATTCTCGAGGTTAAACTGAAAGCGCCGCTTCCAGAGGCTGCCCCCGGGGACCCTGTCCCTCCTGCGGCGTCGCGGAGCGCGGACTTCTGGCCGATCCCCTTTACCCCTCGCGAAACGGACACGAAGCGGGCTAAAGTCCGCGCTCCGTCCGAGGCTCCCCGCGAGTGGAGTATCGCCGACCTGCTTGAAGCGACCGTGGATGATGTCGTCCAATTCCTTCTTGCCATCCAACATCTGCCAGCGGGGCGCCGGGCCTTGAGCGGTTTGCGTCTTTTGCAGGAAGTCGGGTTGGGCTACTTGAGACTGGGCCAGCCGATAAACACCTTGTCCGGGGGTGAAAGCCAGCGGCTCAAGCTGGTGAGCCACCTGGCCGATTTCGAACGATCGCACCACACTCAAACCAAACCGACTCTGTTCCTGTTCGACGAACCCACCACGGGCCTGCACTTCGATGACATCCGTGTGCTGCTCAAGGTCTTTCAACGGCTGGTCGATGCCGGGCATTCGCTGCTCGTGATCGAGCACAACCTGGAGGTGATAAACTCCGCTGATTGGCTTCTCGACCTTGGTCCGGAGGCTGGCGAGCAAGGCGGACGGCTCGTCGCGCAGGGCACGCCGGAGCAGGTCGCCGCCGCCCCGGCCAGCCACACCGGATGCGCCCTCCGGGAAGCGCATTGGTGAAATGTCGGCAAGGCTTAGTGGGGCAGCCGTCCCGGCTGCCGGAGCGGGCGTCTCGCCCGCGAACCCTCACGCGGGCGGGACGCCCGAAGAGGCAGGCGAGACGCGTGCCCCACTACCAAAGACATCTCGCGGACGCGCCCTCCGGGAAGCAAAAGAATCGGTGCTTGTCAGTGGCTCAAGCTGGGGCTAAGGTTATCAGCGGGCTGCCCGCCTACTCAACCTTGATGACCCCGGTCTCGGGGAGATGACTATTATGAAAAAACTGATCATTCGAATCGCAGTCGGTCTTGTTGTCCTCGTGGTAATCGCGCTCGCGGTGGTGTTTTTTTCCCTTAATTCCATCGTCAAAAAAGGAGTCGAAACGGTTGGCCCCAAGCTCACCAAGGTCGAAATGCGCTTGGGCGGCGTGAATCTGTCTCCTCTATCCGGGAATGGCCGGCTGAGCGATTTGTTTGTGGGCAACCCGGAGGGGTATCACACCGCTTCGGCCATCAAAGTGGGCGATATCAATGTAGGCTTGCAGGTTGGCTCCGTGCTGTCCGACACTTTGGTGGTGGAAGGAGTGAACATTCAGGCGCCGGAGATTACCTTGGAAGGCAGCTTGAGCGGGAACAACCTGAGCAAAATCCTGGACAACCTCAATGCCGCCGCGGGCGAGGAGAAGCCGGCTAAAACGGAAAAACCGGAACCCACCGTCAAAAAGAGTGAAAAAAAGTTCTTCGTCAAAGATGTGTTGGTCAAAGGCGGCCAGATCCATGTCAGCATCACTGCCTTGGCCGGCAAGACGGCAACTCTGCCTTTGCCTGAGTTGCATCTGCAAAACATTGGCAGCCGCGAAAACGGAGTTACGGCGGCGGAACTGTCCAAGCAGATCCTAACGCCGCTCCTGGCCAGCGTCACCAAGGCCGTTGGGGAAAACCTGGCGGACCTCGGCAAAAACGCTCAGGAACTCGGCAAAGGCGCTGTCAACGACGTGGACAAGGCTGCGAAGGGCCTCAAAGGTTTGTTCAAGAAATAGTCCGTGCCGCATTAGCGCTTGCATGGATTTGACCGCCAATTTCTGCGCCACGCGCGAGCGGATCCAAGCTGCTTGCGCTCGCGCCGGCCGTGATCCCGCTTCAGTGGCAGTGGTCGCTGTCAGCAAAGGGCAGCCGCCGGAAAAGGTCCGAGCGGCGGCAGAGCTTGGGCAGACGTTGTTTGGCGAGAGCCGAATCCAGGAAGCGAGGGTCAAAGTGGAACAATGCCCGGGAGATCTGCTCTGGCATCTGATCGGTCATTTGCAATCCAATAAATGCCGGGACGCCGTCGCCCTGTTTGGGATGATTGAAAGCGTGGACAGCCTCCGGCTCGCGGAGGAAATTCAGAAATGGGCTGAGCGGGAGGCCAAAACGATGCCTGTGCTGCTGGAAGTAAATGTGGCGGGAGAAGCCACCAAGTTCGGGTTTAAGCCGGACCAATTGCTGTCTGAATTGAAGCAAATCAACGCCCTGCTCAAAATCGAAATTCATGGCCTCATGACGATCGCGCCATGGACACCGGAGCCGGAAAAGGTCCGCCCCATCTTCCGCCGTCTCGCCGAACTCCGAAGGCAATGCGAAGAAAGCCTGGGTGCTCCACTGCCGCACTTGAGCATGGGGATGAGCGGCGATTTCGAAGTCGCCATCGAAGAAGGCGCTACTTTGGTTCGGATCGGCACGGCCCTCTTTGGGCCTCGGAGCACAGCGAAGCGGGACCGATGACCAACGAATGACCAAGCCCATGATCGACCCCCAACGCGATTCGCTCCGCATTCGCCGATGGCGCTTGGGCATTGGGGATTCTTTGGTGATTGGTCATTGGTCGTTGGTCATTGCAGACTGTTCATTTCCCGGACCACCAATACTTCCTGAACTCGCCCTCCCGGGCCGCAAGCGACCCTCGCGGGCTTCATTTTGCCTTTGAACTTTTGCGTCTTGGCCTCTAAGCTTCCCGCCGTGACTGTGGATACTTTCAAACCGGAGATCAACGACGCGGTGAAGGCTTATGAGAAGTTCATCGTCTGCCTGGACAAGACGCCGGAAGATTTCGAAGCCTCCATCAAGTCCTTGATGGACAAGGCGATCAAGGCCTACGAGACGCGCGGACAACACCTGCGACATGGCATTGCCCTGGACCGGCAGTTGACCATCATCCTCAGCCAAACGGAGAACGATCGGCCGCTGTGCGGAATTTATTTCAACCTCCACTCGCCGTACCAAAAGAGGCCCGGCACAAAAGCCACCAAGGCAGCCGGATGAGGAACGGATCGGCTCACTCTTCCCGCACTTCATCGCCGACCTGGCATTCGCCGGCGACGATGTCGGCCACGATATTGATATCCAACGGGGCGCCGCTAACTTTGACCTCGCCGACTTTGAGGCCGGCTCGATAAGCGTTGAGGCGTTTTTCCGCCGCCGGCATGGTGCCCAGCGGAAAGGTGAGCACGACGAACCGTCCGGCGGAATTCACCGAGGCCACTCGGCCGGTCATGGCGCGGGCCGGTGTGACCGTCACCGTTCGGTTGGTTTTGGGGCTGGGCGGGACGGCCGTCCTGAGCGCGGGCGGCTGGGCGGGGGGTGGTGCCGGCGCTGGCTCGGCTGGCTTTCTGGCCGCACAACCGGCGGACAAGCCGGCGCAAATCAGAAGCACGGTCAGTCTCATTATGTTCAAACTTTGCCTATCCATTTCCGATCCTGCCAGACCGCTCTCAAAGACGTGAGGTTTCGCCGATCAAAAATGTGTTTGGCCGTCGAAAGGACCTTGCCCTTTTTGAGGCTCTGCCAGGCATCGCTCGCGCTGATGGCCACGAATTGAAGCACGCTCGGATCGCGGTAACAATCGATCATGCACCGGGTGCAGCCGTCCCGAATCAGCTTCGAGGCGTCGAAATCGTAGATGTTGCACATGGGCGTCTCCCAGAAATGGCACCGATACAGGTTCAGGTTCCAATCGAGGTAAAAATACTTGTGCCCGCCCAGACAGCCAAATTTCTCCGGCTCCTTTCGCAGATGACGCTGCATCTCCGTCAGCGACTCGGTCGGGTTGACCACAGGGTAGCCGCTGTTGCGCTTCATGGCTTTGATTTTCTCGAACACTTGGATCAATTCCTCGGTCTTGTAGCTCACCAGGCTGGAGTCGCTGAAACTCAGATAGCTCGAAGCCAGGCTGGTGAGCGGATAGCTGAACGTGCAACTCGTGAATCCCAATTCGCTGAGGAATGGCGGCAGTTTGTCATAGTCATCAATCAACTTGCTGGCGGTGACACTGGCAGTGGTCTGGACGCCCAACCCGGCAAACACTTCGTTGGCCCGTTTGATCTTCCGGCAGACTTCGGGCAGGCCCCGGTTTTTTTCGTGGCTGGCAACGTCGTGCGAGTCGATGGACATGATGACACTGCTCAGCCCGTCGCGGGCCATGTCCCGCATAATCTGATCCGTCCAAAGCGATCCATTGGTGCAAATCATGGGGTGAATCCCGGACTCAGCGGCGTAGCGCACCATGCTTCGCAATTCCTTATGGACCAGTGGCTCACCCCCGACAAAGAGCAGGTAGCCAATATGGTTTTTGACGGCAATATCGATGACATCCTCCGCCTCCTGGAGCGTCACACTCCGGCGTTGCTTCGGATCGAAGCGGTCCACGGCGAATCCGCAGAAATCGCATTTGGCGTTACAGATATTGGTGATGGCAAACTGGAGGTAGCCCGGCCCGCCGTGGTCGAGGACTTCGCCGACCAATCTGAAGACGCTCTTGCGCGGCCGCACCAGCGGTGCAGAAGACGCCGGCTTATGCCGGACCTTCTCATCAACTTTCACCCGAGAATTCTCTGTTGCAGTCATCATGCGATCCGCCGCATTGTGCCGCGTCCGAGCGCTCTCTGGCAATGTTTTCTTTACGGGGCCATCGGGCGAGGGGCTCGGATCAGACGGATGGGGCCTTGAACAGAAGGGATTCCTCTTGTGAAATGCCATTTTACCCGGAATATAACTCATGTTGATGTTGTGAGTAAATGTAGTTGACGACTCGCCATGAAGGCCCACTTGGAAGAGGCGGCACAGGCCGCCGAGACGGTCGAATCGCTTCGACTCGCGCTGGAGCGCTATCACAGCGAACTCGAAGTGGGCCGCCTTCGCATAGGAGAACTGGAGCAGGCGGAGGCCTTGCTCGCGGCAGAGAATCGGCTGCTCGAGATGGTCGCCAAGGGAGGGGCGCTCCCTTCGATCCTCGATGGAATTTGCCGGCTGGTGGAGGAGATTTCCAGCGGTTCTCTCTGTTCGATTCTTTTGCTCGATCCGAATGGCGACCGGCTTTGGCATGGCGCGGCTCCGAGCCTTCCTGCCAGCTACACCAGTGCCTTTGACGGCAGGGCTATCGGGCCGGAGACGGGTCCATGCGGGAGGGCTGCCTACGGCGGAGAGCCGGTCATCGTCTGCGATATCGCCGCGGACCCGCTGGGAGACGACTATCGCGATTTGGCTCTGGCGCACGGGCTTCGAGCGTGCTGGTCCACGCCGATACTTTCTTCCGAAGGCAAAGCGTTGGGGAGCTTCGCCGTACTGGCGCGCGAACCACGCAGTCCGACTCCGCAACACCAGAGGCTTATTGCCCAGATCACGCATCTGGCGGCGGTGGCCATCGAGCGCAAGCGCACCGAGGCGGCGTTACGGGAGAGCGAGGAACGCTTTCGGCGGATGGCTGACAATATCCCGGAAGTGATTTGGTTCACGGCCTTGGAGCCAGAAAGGGTTTTGTATGTGAGCCCGAGTTTTGAACGCATCTGGGGCTTTCCGGTTGGGAAGCTTTACAAGAATCCGCGCCTGTGGACGGAGACGATTCATCCGGAAGACCGTGAACGCGTCGCCACCACCTTCGCTCGGTGGATCGCCGGCGAGAATGTCAGTTATCACGACCTTGAGTATCGCATCGTCCAGCCGGGCGGCGCCATACGGTGGATTCACGAGCGCGGAGTGCTCAGTCTCAATGCGGAGCGAAAGCCGGCTCTCGCCAGCGGCATTTCGACCGACATCACGGAGCGGAAGCAAGCGGCCGAAAGCCTGCGCGCGTCGGAGAAATTCGCGCGCGGCCAGGCGGAGGCCCTTACCCAGACCCTGGATGCGCTGGCCAGGGAATCCGCTCCCGACAGGCTGGTGGAGCATGTGTTACGAACCATCACCGAGCAGTTGGACGCGCATAGCAGCGCCGTGTGGCGCAGAGAAGGAGCCAGCGGCCTGGCTTTCGAATGCGCCTTTGAGAAGGGCGGGCTCCTGACCAACGCCGACGAAGTCATTGCGAAGATCAGTCCCGCGCTGAATCTCGAAGATGTTTGGCCCTGGCCGGAAATCTTCCGCACCGGCAAACCCAGCGTGCTGGAGGATATCCGGGAAGGTCCGGATTTTCCGTGGCGCGCTCGCGTGCTGGCGCAGGGCGTCGTCACCATTCTGCTTGTTCCGATGTTGGTGGCCGGAGAGGTGACGGGCGTGATTGGGATTCGGTTCACGCAAAAGCGCCGATTTCGGGCCGAAGAGCTGGAACTGGCCCAGGCCCTGGCCAATCAGGCGACGCTGGCCATCCAGTTAACCCGCCTTTCCGCACAAAGCCGCCAAGCAGCCGTCATGGCGGAGCGGAATCGAATGGCGCGCGATATTCACGATACGCTGGCGCAAGGTTTCACGGGCGTGATCCTGCAACTGGAGGCGGCGAAGGGCGCGCTTGCGCAAAAGAGCCTCGCCGAAGCGGCGGACCGCGTTGAGCGAGCGGGTGATCTGGCAAGGGCCGGCCTGGGAGAGGCGCGCGGTTCCGTCCTCGCCTTGCGTCCGCGCTCGCTTCAGAACGCATCCTTGTGCATGGCTTTGGATGATTTGCTGAAACGCATGACCGATGGCAGCAGCTTGCAAGCGGAGTTTCATTTGGAAGGAGATGAGCCGGCGATGCCTGCAGAATGGGAGGAGGGCTTGTTGCGAATCGCCCAGGAGTCTCTGACGAATACGATCAAACACGCGAAAGCGAAAAACTTCAGAGCCACCTTGACCTTTGGCGCGAAAGAGATCCAATTCCGCCTGGTGGATGACGGTTCCGGATTTGACCTGCACGCGGAACACGAGGGCTTTGGATTGCTGGGAATGAAGGAACGGGTTGACCAGATGGGTGGCCAGTTCATCTTGCGTTCGATGCCAGGCCAAGGCACGGAGATTCAGATCATTCTGAAACAGCCAAGCAAACCAAGGCCCGACGATGGAGGCGAACGTGCGTGACAAAATCCGATCCGGCGGCGCGTCTTACATCTCCCATCCCGGCCAGAAGAGGGGCGCGGCCAGGTCGCAGAAGTCGGATGTAATCCGGGTTCTCGTCGCAGAAGACCACAGCATTGTCCGCGATGGTCTGATCGCAATCATCAAACAGGAAGCGGACATGGACGTGGTGGCTGAAACCGGCGACGGCCAGCAAGCAGCGGAACTTTGGAAAAAACATCGGCCTGACATCACCTTGATGGATCTGCGAATGCCGGGCCAGGATGGCGTGAATGCGATCTATCAAATCCGGGCCGCTGATCCGAATGCCCGCATCATCGTGCTCACGACGTATGATGGCGACGAGGATATTTATCGTGGAATGCGTGCGGGCGCAAAATCGTATCTCCTCAAGGACGTGAGGCGGGAAGAACTGTTTCAGTGCATTCGCCAAGTGCATGCGGGCCGGACGTTCCTTCCACCCGCCGTGGCGGCAAAACTTGCGGAAAGATTACCTGCTGAAGAACTGACTCCGCGCGAGCTGGAGGTTTTGCGGCTGCTTGCCGAAGGCAAGCCCAACAAACTAATCGGAGCTGATTTGACGATCACGGAAGTCACCGTCAAGAGCCATGTCCAATCCGTTTTCAGAAAGCTCAATGTTTTGAGCCGCACCGAGGCCATCGCCGTGGCCAACCGCAGAGGGTTGCTGCACTGGTGAGAGTTCGTGCTTGCGCATGAGCCGTGGCACGCCTCGGAAGCCTATGCGATCCTGACGCAGCAATTGCCGGATCGACCCTCGCGCAACTGCTCGATTGGCAAAGTTACAACTCCTACTTTGGTAGGAGATCTCTTTCCGCCCATTGTCCAATTCTCAAGTCCGCGCTGAGCAATAGAATCCCAGCTCGATATTTTCAATTTATGGCTACAATGCGTGTTGCACAGATATCGGGCGCGAAGCGAGAATTTGAGATTGTTGAACGACCAATCTCCCAGCCGACGCCGGGAACAGTTCGGATCAAGGTGGCAGCGTGCGGTATCTGTCACAGCGATTCACTGGTGAAGGAAGGCCTTTGGCCCGGGCTTCAATACCCGCGCGTTCCTGGACATGAAGTTTCCGGCGCCATTGATGCCGTCGGCGAGGGAGTGGCGGGATGGACGGTGGGTCAGCGCGTTGGTGTCGGGTGGCACGGCGGCTACTGTGGGCGATGCGACTCGTGCCGGCGCGGAGATTTGTTCGCGTGCGTGACTCAACAGGTCACCGGCATCAGCTTCGACGGAGGCTACGGCGAGTACATGATCGCCCCGGCCAGCGCGGTGGCGCGGTTTCCCGATGAATTGTCGCCGGTCGAGGCAGCGCCACTGCTGTGCGCAGGGATCACGACATTCAACGCCTTGCGAAATTGCGGGGCGCGCCCGGGCGATCTCGTCGCCGTGCTCGGAATCGGCGGGTTGGGGCATCTGGGAGTGCAATACGCCGCGAAGATGGGTTTCAGAACGGTGGCGATCGCGCGCGGCAAAGACAAGGAGCCGCTCGCCCGGCAGTTGGGCGCTGTGACGTACATCGACAGCCAGTCGCAGGATCCCGCAGCCGAATTGCTCAAGCTCGGCGGCGCAAACGTCATCATTTCGACGGTCACCGTCGGGGAGGCCATGAGCGCCGTCCAAGGCGGACTGGCCATCAACGGAACATTGATGGTGATTGGCGCAGCGGAATCGTTGCAATTGTCGCCCATCGTTTTGCTGATGGGCCGCCGCTCGGTGAAAGGCTGGTATTCCGGCACGTCGATCGACTCGCAGGACACGCTCGCCTTCAGCGCCCGCGCCGGCGTGCAGTCCTTGAACGAGACGTTTCCATTCGAACGCGTGAATGAAGCTTACGACCGGATGATGAGCGGGAAGGCCCGGTTTCGGGTGGTTCTGACCATGAAATGATGGAGGCATCTCATGAGCACAAATTCAAACAAGCTTGTCGGCAAACTGGCCGCCGTAATGGGAGGACTCCGGTGAAATGAAATCCTTATCCTTAATCCAGGTGATCATAAGCCTGGTTGGCATTCTCTCCGTAATCGTCGTCCTGTTCGGCATGCTCGCGTCGAAACGGCTCGACGGCTGGATGGCGCTCACTTCCATTTATTCGATCTAAACTAAACAACAAAACTCAAGAGAGGAAATTATTGTGGCTGGAATACCTGATTCGACTCCCAAGACAATAGTTCTCGTCCACGGTGGCTTCGTGGATGGCTCCGGTTGGGAAGAAGTCCACAAAATCCTTAAGAAACGCGGTTACACCGTCAGCATCGTTCAAAATCCAACGATATCGCTCGCGGATGATGCTGCCGAAACCAAGCGCGTTCTGGCGACGCAGAGCGGTCCGGTAATTCTCGTTGGACATTCCTACGGGGGCGCAGTGATTACAGAGGCTGGCAACGACCCAAAAGTCGCGGGGTTGGTTTACATCGCCGCCTTTGCTTTGGATGACGGTGAATCGGTATCGTCGCTGATCAAAGACCCACCGCCCGGCGCACCTGTGCCGCCGATTTTGCCGCCGCAGGATGGCTTCCTGTTCCTCGACAAAGCGAAGTTCGCAGCTTCATTCGCCGCCGACGTGGACACTGAACGCGCCACGTTCATGGCAGACTCTCAAGTGCCTTGGGGCGTCGCCGCGCTCTCTGGCGCGGTCAAAAAGGCAGCGTGGAAGACCAAGCCTAGTTGGTATTTGGTCGCCACTGAGGACAAGATGATTCCACCGCCGGCTCAACATTTCATGTCGAAGCGCGCGGGTTCGACGGTCGTGGAGGTGGCGGGCAGCCATGCGATTTATGTGTCGCAACCAAACGCCGTTGCAAGGCTGATCGAAACGGCCGCAAAAGGAGTAAACAAAAAGACCGGTTGATGAAGCGGGCGAGCTTTGAGTGGCGGCTGCCATGGGTCTCATTCTCCGCTATTTGATCTCAATTAAACAAACCACAACA
>WNFM01123055.1_pt3 | contig 22030 bp, 30 predicted proteins | sample 5400271 | NCBI WGS metagenome assembly WNFM01 (sample SAMN13153352, study PRJNA577476) | soil metagenome | isolation source: 60 cm saprolite on Douglas fir-dominated hillslope | place: USA:California | collected 2013-09-17
CACATGATCCAGCGGCACCTCGATCGACACTTGACGCAGGAGCAACGGCGCCGTTGGGTGGGCTTGCTGCTCGAGACCGCGGACGAGCTGAACATGCCCGACGATCCCGAGTTCCGGTCCGCGGTGGTCGGCTACCTCGAGTGGGGCTCACGGTTGGCAGTCCTGAATTCGCAGCCTGGCGCCACGGTCGATGATAACGCTCCCATGCCGAGATGGGGTTGGGGCGAAGTGAAGGGTCCGTACCGAGGTTGAACTGCGTAGCGGCGGCGAGGCCGGTGCACTTGACTCAGTCGAGAGTGACGCCCGCTCTTCGGATGACGCCGGTCCACCTTTCCAGCTCCGTTTTCTGGAGTCGCAGAACGTCTTGCGGCGTGGACGGTACCGCCTCGGCGCCGAGCTCCTCGAGGCGGCGCCGCAGCTGCGCAGACCGCAGCAATGCGGATATCCGAACGTTGAGTGCTTCGATGATCGCGGGCGGAGTATGGCCGGGCGCGAACACGGTGTACCAGATCGCGGCATCGAAGTCGGGCACCCCCGCCTCGGCCATCGTCGGGACCTCGGGAATTTGCGAGTTGCGTCGCGCGGAAGTTACCGCGAGCGCTCGTACCTTGCCCGCCTTGATGTTGGCAACCTGGGTGGGCAGTATCTCGAACATTGCATGGATCTGCCCCGAGAGAAGATCGGGGATCGCCTGTACGCCGCCCTTGTAGGGAATGTGTGTCGCATCGAGTCCGGTGCGCGACTTGAGCAGTTCCATCGATAGCTGCAAGGCACTCCCGTTCCCGGACGAGGCATAGTTGGTCTGGCCCGGATGCGCCTTTGCGAACGCCAGGAGGTCGGGGAGCGTTCGAATCGGCGTGGCGCTGCCGACGACAAGAACCATCGGCAACGAGGCCACCAGCGAGACCGGAGTGAGATCCGTCGATGGGTCGAAGGAGAGCTTCTTGCCCAATGCGGGCATGAGTGCTGCGCTCGTCACTCCACCGAACAACAGCGTGTAGCCGTCGGGAGACGATCTGGCCACCGCCTCCGCGGCGATGAGCCCATTGGACCCGGGCCGATTTTCCACGACTACCGGCTGCCCCACCGCATCGCCGAGCGCCGCCGCGAGGAATCTCGCTATGGCGTCGGCGCCGCCCCCGGCGGGCAATCCGATAACGAGATGGATCGGCTTCTCAGGATACGGCTGGACCGCTCCTGCCAATCCGGAGCACGCCGCTCCCAATGCGATCCCGGTCACAACCGCTCTCCAGTGCATGCCGACACCTCGCTCGTGAACCACGGGCTAAGGTAGGCCAGCTACGCCGGCGTTACAATCTGGCTTGTATTGGCATACCATTCATGCCGAAATGTCCTCAATGCCCCGGCTCCGTACCCGCTCCGAAATGGAAGCATTCGTGCGCTCCGCCGAGCTGGGCAGCTTCTCCGCGGCTTCGCGAGAGCTCGGGCTGACCCCTTCGGCGCTGTCCAAGTTCGTCAAGCGCCTTGAAAGCCGGCTCGGCGTTCGGCTCCTGAACAGGACGACTCGCAGCCTTTCAGTGACGCCGGAGGGCGCGCGTCTCCTGCACCGCTGCCGCAGGATCCTCGACGAGATGGAAACAGCCGAGGGCGAAGTTGCGACCGGGGGCGAGCAGCCTGTCGGACGACTGACAATGGCCGTGGGAGTCGGCTTCGGCGTGCATCAGCTCCTGCCGCTCCTTCCGGCATTTCTCGCACGCTACCCTCGCATCCACGTCGACTTGCGGATCGAGGACCGAGAGGCCGATCTCGCGAGAGAAGGAATCGACATGGCGGTGCGGATGGTTGCGCCTCGCGACTCCAGGCTGGGCATCCGGAAGCTTTGTGACGTCGAACGCGTTCTTTGCGCCTCCCCACGCTATCTGCGGCGCTTCGGGTCGCCGCGCGTGCCGGAAGATCTCGAGAGCCACAACTGCATCGCGCTCCTCGACGTGGCTTCATCCACCCGATGGCCCTTCGAGCGCGGCGAGAAGATGATTTCCGTCGGCGGGGACGTGACCGTGAACAACGCCGACGCCCTTCTGCGGCTGGCGCTGATGGGCAAGGGCATCATCCGCATGAACGAGATGGTGGTGGGTGAAGCGATAGGCCACGGCAGGCTCGTGCCGATTCTCGTCCGTTCCCACGACGCTCAACGGACTCCACTCTACGTGGCGTACCTGGCGGGCCGGGAAAGGGTGCCGCGCATCTCGGCGATGATCCAATATCTGGCGGAAAGCTTTCGCCGGCCACAATGGCGACACAAGCCCGCAACGACTCGAAAGTTGTGGCAAGGCATCCCAGTTTAGCTGGGTCGCGGGTTGAACTGCGTGCAGGGTGCCAAAGCCTTCTCCAGGTGCTCGGTGAAAATGCGAACCTTGGCGGACAACCGGCGGCTGGCGGGCCGTACGGCCAGGATCGGCACGGTTCGCTCGAAGGGAACCAGGACACGGATGACGGTGCCTTCCCGGAGCTCCGACGCAAAGAGCCATGCCGGCGCCTGGGCAATCCCCAGGTGCTCGAGGACGCCCACTCGCATCTGCTCGAGATCGCCGGTTCGAAAAATTCCCGTGGGGATGACACGCTTCGCGTCCTTCCCCGAGCCGAGGCGCCACGGCTGGACCGATCCGCGCTCGACGAAAACGACGGATCGAAAACGGTTGAGATCGTCCGGCGATTCCGGCACGCCGTGTCGTGACAGGTACTGGGGCGTCGCGACGAGGACGATCGACGTCTGCGCGATTCTTCGCGCGACCAGGTTGGAGTCGGGAAGGTCGCCCGAGTGGATGGCCAGGTCGAAGCCGTCCTCGACGATTGTCGTTGGGCTCTGCGATGCGCCCAGCTCGACGGCCATGTCGGGGTACGCGGAAAAAAACGCCGGCAGCTTCGACACCATGTGCAGGCGCGCAAACGTCGGCGAGACGGTCACGCGAATGAGGCCTTTCGGCGCCGTCTGGCCTCGGCCGATTCGTGAAGTCGAGCTTTCGAAGTCGTCGAGGATGCGTATCGCCGACTCGTAGAAGTCGCGGCCCGCGTCGGTCAGCGCAATGGACCGGGACGCGCGGTGAAGAAGCTCGGTACCGAGCTCGTTTTCCAGGGCGGAGATCTGCTTGCTGACCGCGGGCTGGCCGATCCCGCGTTCCCTTGCGACCGCAGAGAAGCTCCCTTTCTCGATGATGCGGACGAACGTCTGCATCGCGTCGAACTTGTCCATGCCTGCCTCCGTATTCCTCCGTGGAATGAATTCTATTCCACGCCCCCATTCCTGTTTGGAATGGATCGTATTCCCCCCAAATCGGCAAGCTCCGCGCACGATAAGCGCTGACCATTCACCCCAACTCTAAGGAGATCACATGTCCAACTTAACCGACAAAGTGGCGCTTGTGACCGGCGGCTCACGCGGCATCGGCGCTGCGATCGTGAAACGCCTGGCCGCGGATGGAGCGAGCGTGGCCTTCACATACGCGAAGGACGCGAGCGCGGCTTCCGCAGTCGTCAAGGCGATCGAGCTTCTTGGGGGTAAGGCCATCGCGATCCAGGCGGACTCTGCCGACGTCGAAGCAGTCAAGGGCGCGGTCGAAAAAACCGTCGCGGCATTCGGCCGGCTCGATGTGTTTGTGAACAACGCCGGCACCGTCATTCCGAAGACCTTCGAGGCGACCACGCTCGAGGACATGGATCGCGTGATCGACACCAACCTGCGCGGCGCACTGGTCGCAACGCAGGCTGCGCTGAAACACATGAAGAGCGGGGGTCGCATCATCCTCACCGGTTCGGCCATTGGCGAGCGTGTCTCGGCGCCCGGCATGGTGGCCTATGCGGCCACGAAGGGGGCCGTGAAGATGTTCTCCCAGGCATTGTCCCGAGAGGTCGGGAGCCGGGGAATCACGGTCAACAACGTCCAGCCGGGCCCGATCGACACGGAATTGAATCCCGCCTTGGGCGACTGGGCGGTGCCACAGAAAGCCGCCACCGCGCTCAACCGCTACGGGCATGCCGATGAGGTCGCCAACCTGGTGGCGTTCGTCGCCAGTGCGGAGTCCTCGTACATCACCGGGGCAAATCTCACCGTCGATGGCGGCATGAACGCCTGAGCGAGGCACGCACGCGATCATGACTGCACACACCCATCAAACCGCGCCGACGCAGTTCGTCGAAGCCGACGGCGTCCGTTACGCATACCGTCGCTTCGGCAAGGCAGGCGGCGTCCCGCTCGTATTCAACCAGCACTTCACCGGCACCATGGACCATTGGGACCCCGCGGTCACCGACGGGCTGGCGAAGGAACGCGAGGTGATCCTGTTCGACAACGCCGGCATCTCCGCGAGCTCGGGCGAAGTGCCGACCACGTTCGAGGAAATGGGCGCGGATGCCGTCGCCTTCATCAGGGCACTGGGGCTGACGAAGGTCGACGTGCTCGGCTTTTCGATCGGCGGCTTCGTGGCGCAGGAGATCACGCTTCAAGCCCCTGGCCTCGTGAGGCGCCTCGTCCTCGTCGGCACCGGGCCGCGCGGCGGTGAAGGCATGGCCACCTTCACGCCCGAAGCACAGAAGATTTTCGGCGCGACCTACGATCCGCCGGATGAGCTCTGGCTGAAAGTCCATTTCACCGAGTCGGAAGCGAGCCAGGCCGCGGGTCGCGAGTTCCTGAAGCGATTCAGACGCCGGACGCGGGACCGCGATCCCGAGGTGAGCGAGAAAGTCGGGCCCGCCCAGATCGAGGCGATCGGCAAGTGGGGCGCGCAGCGTGCGGGCTCCTATGACTACCTCAGGAACATCTCGCAGCCGACGCTGGCGGTGAATGGCGACCACGACGTGATCATTTACTCCATCAACTCGTGGATCCTGCAGCAGAACATCGCCAACGCACAGTTGATCATCTACCCGGACGCCAACCACGGTTCGCAGTACCAGTACCCGGAGCGCTTCGTCCGCCACGTTTCGATGTTCCTGGCCGATAGCACCGCATGAAGCTCTATCACTCGCCCTCCTCGCCGAATTCCCGGCGTGTGCGGATCTTCCTCGCCGAGAAGGGTTTGACGGTGCCGCTCGTGGCCATCGACCTTGGCAAGGGTGAGCAACACTCCGAAGCGTATCGGGCGATCAATCCGCGCCGCGTGGTGCCGACCCTGGTGCTGGAGGACGGCACCGCCATCGGCGAAGTGCCGGCCATCATGCGTTATCTCGACGAGGCGTTTCCCGAAAAGCCCCTGCTGGGCGCCACGCCCAAGGACAAGGGCCTCATCGTGATGTGGGAGCGGCGCGCCGAGCTGGAAGGCTTCGCGGCGGTGATGGAGGGGGTGCGCAACAAGAGTGCGGGGCTGAAGGGCCGCGCGATCGCCGGGCCGCACGACTACGAGCAGATTCCGGCGCTGGTCGAGCGCAGCGTGCTGCGAGTGAAGGACTTCTTCGCCGACATGAACGATCGTCTCGGGCAGGTCCCCTTCGTCGCTGGCGAGCGCTACTCCGCGGCGGACATCACCGCCTTGGTAACGCTGGACTTCGCGAACGCGCTCGAGCTTTCCGTGCCGGCGGATCACGCGGCGCTGAAGCGGTGGTACGAAACCGTGTCCCGCCGTCCCAGCGCCACCGCCTGATCCCCATGAGTTGCGCCACAAACGTACCCGCAAAAATAGTTCCGCCCCGGCAGCTGAAATCGGGCGGTCTGTCCCGAGTGGCCTCGCTGTATCTGCTGGCGTCCATCACGGTGACGAACCTGGCGAGCTCGAGCGCGCCGACGCCGCTCTATCCGATCTACCAAGCCCAGTGGGGATTTTCTTCTCTGGCGATCACGTTCGTGTTCGGAATCTACGCCGTCGCGGTCCTCGGCGCGTTGCTGGTCGCAGGCCGGCTGTCCGACTATGTAGGGCGGCGACCCGTGCTGATCGTGACCACGATGATCCAGGCGGCAACGATGCTTCTCTTCGCATTTGCCGGTGGCCTATCCACCCTGATTGCTGCCCGCGTCATTCAAGGCCTGTCGACCGGCGCAGCCCTCGCTGCCGTGGGTGCCGGAATGCTCGATATCGACAAGGCGCGCGGCACCGTCGCCAACTCGGTGGCACCCGCGAGTGGGACGGCGCTCGGCGCCGTCCTCGCGGGAATAATGGCGCACTATCTGCCCGCGCCCACGCAACTCGTCTACTTCGTCTTGGCGATGATCTTTATCGCGCAGGTGGTTGGCGTCGTCCTCATGCGGGAATCGATGCCGCCCCGCGCGGGCGCGATGGCATCGCTCCGGCCGCAGTTCAGCTTACCGGCCGCCACGCGCCAGCCGATCCTGGTTGCGGCGCCCGTGCTCATCGCAGTTTGGGCGCTGGCGGGGTTCTACGGATCGCTCGCGCCGTCGCTGGTCCGGAGCAGCTTTGGACTCGACTCCTCTCTTCTCGGCGGCATCGCATTGTTCGTCCTGGCCGGAAGCGCCGGCATCTCCGTCCTGTTCACACAGCAACTCGGCGCACGCACCCTGATGATCTATGGCGCGACGGTCCTCATCGCGGGCGTGGCGCTCGCGATGAGCTCGCTCCCTTACCACTGCGCCACGGCGTTCTTCCTCGGGACGGCGATTGCCGGAAGCGGCTTCGGCACCGGCTTCCAGGGCGCGATCAGGACGGTCGTGCCTCTCGCCGCGCCGCAGGAGCGCGCAGGTGTGCTCTCGGTGATCTTCGTGATCTCCTACCTCGCCATGGGTGTGCCGGCGGTGATCGCCGGCTACCTGGTGGCCATGCGGGGCGATCTTTCATCGACCGCGCAGCAGCTCGGGGCGGTCGTCATGGTGCTCGCTGCGCTCGCTCTCATGGGGACGCTGCGTCGCGCTTCCCGCCAACAGGAGTAACCAGATGTCCGCGAAGTTCCGCCAGGAGTGAAGACAATGAGCAGCAAGCCCATCAAGATTCCGGGGCCGGATCATCCGATCATCATCACGCCGACGAAAGGCCGGGTCACGGTCATCGTGGACGGCAAACGCATCGCCGATACCCACGAGGCGCTGACTCTGAAGGAAGCCTCCTATCCCCCGGTGCAGTACATCCCGCGCAGGGATGTCGACATGACGCAACTCCAGCGGACCGCGCACCAGACGTATTGTCCCTACAAGGGAGACTGCGCCTACTACAGCATTCCGGCCGGCGGAGAACGCTCGGTCAACGCCGTCTGGACCTACGAAGCTCCTTATGCAGACGTATCGGCGATCCGCGAATACCTGGCGTTTTACCCGGACCGGGTCGACAGCATCGAGATCGACAGCAAAGGCTGAACAGCCACGAAGGAATGAATATGCCATCACCCGTAGTCCTGATCACTGGAGCACTCACCGGAATCGGTCGCGCGACCGCGCTGGCCTTCGCCCACGAAGGTGCGCGCCTCATCGTCTCGGGCCGGCGTGATGACGCCGGTGCCGCGCTGGAAAAGGAGCTGCGCGAGCTCGGCGCTGAAGCCGACTTCGTGCGCGCCGACGTGCGGCACGAAGATGACGTCCGCGCGCTGGTCGACAAGGCCATCGAGCGTTTCGGTCGGTTGGATGTCGCGGTCAATAACGCGGGCACGGAGGGCCAACCCGGTCCGATGATCGAACAAACTCCCGAGAGCTACGCAGCCACTTTCGAAACCAACGTGCTGGGAACCATCCTCAGCGTGAAGCACGAGATGCGGGTGATGCTGGCGCAAGGACACGGCAGCATCATCAATCTCTCTTCGACGATGGGGAGCCGCGGCGCCGCCGGGGCGTCGATGTACGTCGCCAGCAAGCACGCGGTCGAAGGGCTGACGAAATCGGCGGCCCTGGAAGGCGCGGCCAACGGTGTTCGGGTCAACGCGGTCGCGCCCGGCCCCGTGGATACCGAGCTGCTGAATCGCTTCGCGGGTAGCGCCGAGAAGAAGGCCGCCCTCGCGGCCGGCGTCCCGATGAAGCGCCTGGGCATGCCGGAGGACATCGCTTCGACGATCGTCTTTCTCGCCTCCGACAAGGCGGGGTTTCTCACCGGCCAGATCATCGCCGTCAATGGCGGGAAGACCGCTTTCTAATCGTCCTTGTTCAGATCATCCGCCAAGCGCCTTCAGCAGCTCCTTGAACTGCGGATCTTCCCGGAGAAGCCGCTTCCCCACCGCGCGCAGCCTGTCGATGGTCTCCCGAGGCAACTCGAATGAAGTCGGCAGGTTCTTGAACCAGTTGCGCTCCTCGGTCGACACGATGTAATCGAAGGCAACCTCGATTGGATAGAGATCGACCTTGTAGGGGGCCGGAATGTTCGGCGTGCATTGGGCGCCTTGCGCGGCGGCAATCGTCTTGCAGCCCGCCACGAGCCGCGCCTCCTCGTTGAACGTGTTCACGGTCGCGGTGAGGAGATCCAGCGTATCGGCGGTGTAGTTCCCGAGCGGCACCGTCGCCGCCGTGGTCAACGTGTCGATGAGCCCGGGCACGCTCGCTGTCTTGTCGCGATCGGTTTGCGGATTGGTGGCGGCGTTGACGACGATCACCACGAGCTTGTCGATCTTCCTGTTGTTCATCATGCGCAGCACGCTCCACGGGTGGTTGGTGGAGGTAATGGCGTCGAGCGGGCCGCGCAGGCCGATGTTGTCGGCGACGCCGCCGTCGGTAAGGTGGATGTAGGGCCGCGCGGGCCCCTCGGCCGCGAGCGACAAGCGGTTCTCGGCACGCGCCGTGCGAGCGCGGTTCACGCGTGAGTCGTGGTCCTCCATCGCAAGCGCCACCCACGCCGGCTGGCGGTAACCACAGGAGCCCGCGTAGTTCTGGTACGTGAGCGCAGTCAGGCCCCCGGGAAACGCCGACGACGAGGCCGCCGCGCGCGCGAGTGGAACGCCCGCAAGATCGGAGCACATGAGGTCGAACTGGTCCTGGATGAACGGAAATTGCGTCCCCGTGGTCATGTCCGTGGCGTTGAGCACCACGAAGGGCCGCCGGTTGCGCTTGATCACGTCCGCATACGTGCCGCCGCCGAACACCTCGCGGTTGTAGAACTCCGCGGCCAGGTCGCTGCGGCCGTAGGAAGGCGCGGCGAGCCTCAGCCAATTGACTGGCGATAGCGCCAGCTTGATGAGATCGCTCTGCACCGGGCGATAGAGGAAGCGATCCGGAAACTCGTCGAAAATCTTGCGTCCGTAGAGCGCGTAGTATGCCGCGGGGAAGCTGCCGCCGGAGATTGACGAGATGACATCCACCTCGTCCAGCAGCGACACCCTTCGCCCGTGCCATGTGATGTTCGTGTCGCGCAGCGCCTCGAGCACGCCGTAGGAGAGCGCCGCGGCGCGCGTGCCGCCGCCGGAGAAGGTCACGACGACGAACAAGTCGTCCGAGTTGTCGCCTTGCTCCAGACGATCGAACCAGTAGCCGGTGTCCGGCGCGTACTGCGCAAGCGGCGGGTTCGGCGGGAATGATGCGCACGCCGCCAGCAACAGCAAGCAGCCGGCCAGCAACAGACGCGTGACGATTCGCGCGCGCACGGTCAGTCGTCCTTCCGGAAGAACTCGATCTCCAGCGGCTCGAGCACCGTGGTGTTCCGGACCGTGACCTTGCGCGAGGCCGGCCGGTAGTTCGCCAGCGGACCGAGATCGAAGATGTGCGTGCCGGCATCGACCCGGAGCACATCGTTGGTCTGGCCGTTGCGCTCATCGTCGATGTAGACGAAGCGGTCCGTTGGGAACTTGACTCTGGCGTATTCCATTGCGGTCCTCCCTATTTCTTATTGTGTCGAACTCCGCAGTCTGATTGGAAGACGCATGCGGATTCAAGTCCCCACCTGACCGGGTAGGAGATGGCTGGGTCGGCGGGAAATGACGCTACCGAGAGACGATAGTTGACGCAAGACGTGGGCGCCGCGAATATGCGTCCATGTCGAAACCCCTCGCGCTACTCCTCGCCACGCCGCTCGCCGCCCTCGCCGCCGAAGGACCGATCCAGGACAACTCCTTCCTGCTACACCGTGCCCATCGTGCGCCCGGGGGATTCTCCGAACGGGCATTCCGGCATCGGCGACGTCGCGCTGAACTACCGCTACCAGCTCCTCGGCGATGGGGAAGCGAAGCTCGCGATCGCGCCGCGCTTCACGGTGTTCCTTCCCTCGGGAAATGAAACCCTGGGCCCGGGCTGGGTGCCACTAGCTACCAGGCTCTGCTTCCGCTGAGCCTGGAGCTCACGCCCACGCTCGTCGCCCATTCGAACGCGGGCTTCACGTGGACGCCGAAAGCGAAGGACGCCGACGGGAACAAGGCGGATCGGGCGCCGGCACGACGAGCACGGTCAAGGCCGCGTACGTGAGCCCCGGGGTGCGCTGGTCGTACGACTTCGCCTCGGGCCTGCAGATCGTTCCGGGTATCGCGTTCCCGATCGGCGTGGGACCAAGCCGGCACGAGAAGAGCGTCTTCCTCTACCTGAGCTTCGAGCATCCGTTCGGGAAGTAGACCCTCCGCCTTCGGGCGCCCACTACTCCTGGTTCAGATAGTGCTTCTCCATGCCGATAACTCTAATCTTCATGATGCGTCGAGCGAAACGATGCCGAGGTCGCCCTTCATGCCGAACGCCACGCCCGTCGCGTAGCGCGGATCGGTGAGAATCGACACGACATGGTCGCCGACCTTGCGCGGCGGCATTGGCTTGCCGAAACCGGCGAGGAAGGCTTCGAGACTGACGCCCTGGGCCCTCGCGTAAGCCTCGGCCGCTTTGCGGCCGAGCTCGGTGTCGCCGATGATCTGCTGCGGAAGAATCGCCTGGAACCGGATGCCGAGATCGAGCCGCCGGGCAATGTTGTTCGCGTAGTCCGCCATGAGCCACAGCATCCGCTTGGCGCCGGCGTAGCTGCCGGAGAGTGGCGAGCCGTTCAGCGCTGCCCCGCTCGAGGCGATGATCACGCGGCTGCCGCGGGGCAATGGAAGGCGCAACGTTTCCTGCACCCAGTGAAAGCCGGCCTTCACGTCGACGTCCCACGCCCGATTGAAGTTTTCCCAGGTGAGCTCGTGAAGCGGACCCATCGCCGGCGTCGCGCCGGCGTTGAGCACCAGCGCCGACGGTCGAACGTCCGAGAGAACACTTCGCGCGAGCTTTTCGTCGGTGACGTCGCCGCGAGCCACATTCACGCCGAGCCGCTTCGAGACTTCGGCGAGGCGCTCCGGATCGCGCGCGACAACGGTCACATGCGCCTTCCGGGCCACCAGCGCCTCGACGATACCGAGGCCCAGCCCGCGGCTTCCTCCCGTGACGACGACCTTCCGCCCTTCGAGGGTTTCCATGGCAATTCGCTCGCTCACGCCGCCAGGCTCGAGAACATCGCGGCGTTCTGCCGTTCGGAGTCCTTCGGCGAAGATTGGAACCGCCGGCCGAAATCCACCGCGAACGGGTCGGGGAAGATGTCTTCCTGCCCGGCCTCGATGCCGTCGAGGATCGCAAACGCCACGTCGCGCGAAGAGGCCTTCGGCATCGCAAGCTCACGGGTCATGTCGGTGTCGACGGGGCCCGCGTAGACGCCGAAGACCGAGGTGCCCTGAGCCCCGAGGAGCATGCGCGCGGCCTGGGTCAGCGAATGGAGCGCGGCCTTCGAAGCGCTGTAGGTCGGCAGAAAGGGCAGGTTGGTCAGGCCGGCCGCCGAGCCGATGTTGACGACCGCGCCCCCGCCATTCCTGGCCAGCGTCGGCGCCAGGCGCTGCAGCAACTGCAGAGGCCCGAAGTAGTTCACCTCCATCTCGCGCCGCGCAAGGCCCAGGGCGGTCGAATCCGCGATTCCGTTGCCAAGCGCCACACCGGCGTTGTTGAAAACGAGATCGACGTCCGAAGCCGCTTCCACGGCCGCGCGCACCTGGTCCGCGTCGGTCACGTCGAGCCGCAGCGAAACGAGCCGCTCGTCACGCAGATCGCGCAGCGCCTCCGGATTGCGCGCCGTGGCGTAGACCTTCTTCACGCCCCGACTGAGGAGCGCTTCCGTCAGCGCACGCCCGATGCCGCGGTTGGCGCCCGTCACGAGGGCGACCGCTCCTTTGATTCTCCGAGCTTTCATCGTCTCTTCCTTTCCTGTCGTTTCATGCGGATCAGTCCTTGTTGAGGTAATTCTTTTCCAGGAATTTCGACCTGAACTCTTGTGGCGGTGTAGGAATGTCCGGACGCCCTTCCGGCGTGAAGTCCATGAGATTCCAATACGGCCACACCGTGTCGACATGATTCCCCGGCAGTTCAGTCGTCCAGAAATGAAAAATCTTTCCGCCCTGCTTCCTGAATACGTGCATCACCGGCCATTGCATGTCATCGGAGTCCCCCTGGCACTTGTAATCGGCTTGAAAGGGAGACTCGAATCCGGAAACCAGCGCGATCTGCGACCACCCGCGCTTCTTCGCCCACGCGTTGATCTTTTCGGCCGGGGCTTTTGCGATCGCCACAAACGCGGCGTTTCGAGTAACCTGGTACGAGCTTCGATCGAACCCATCGACCAGCGACGTGCAGGAAGGACAGGGATTGTCCCAGTTCGGGCCGTACATGAAGGAGTAGAGCAGCAGCGTGTCCTTGTCTGCGAATAGCTCGGAGAATTTCACGCGCTTTCCGACCTTCCCGTCGTTGGCCCATTGGAAGACGTAGTCCTCTTTCAACCGTCCGCCGCGAGGCAGTTTGCGGCGTTTCGCGGCCACGGCCTTTACTTTGTCGACGAGCTCTTGTTCGTCCTCGAGCAATGAATCGCGCGCATCGCGATACGCACTGCTTTCGTTTGGATACCGTAGTTCGCTCATGCTCGTCTCCCTAGAAGATCGATCGGAGCCGGGCTTCCATCCCACCAGATGTGCGCCTCGAAGCCGGTGGCGCCGATGGCGGACACGAACTGGCTCGCCGGCTCGCGCGAGGCAATGCGAACCCACTTCCCGGCGACGTCCACCTCCGCGAGAACATAAGGGTCGATGGTACCGACAGCCGTTTCGATCGTGGCCTTGTCGTCGTCGCACATCAGGTCGCTCACGATAAGCTCGATCATTTCGCTTCGCCTCTTGGTCAGGCGCAGCAGCTCGAACTAGAGGTAGCTTCGTACTTGTCGTGGTAGCGAACCCATCCCATGATGCCGTCCTCTTCCTGGCGGCCGAGCGGCGTGAGATCGAGGAAGTTGTACGTGTTGAGGAGCGAGTCGAGGCCGCGCTGGTAGGTCGAGTAGGTGTGGAACAGTCGATCGCCGTCGCGCAGGAACGCGCTCAGCCCTTCCCGCTCGCCGTCTTGAGGACGGCCTTCGGGTTGGGCGGAGACGGGCGCGTAGTTGTACTCGGAGTGTTTCTTGTCGAGGGTCACTTGAAAGTCGTAGTTGAACTCGGTGCCGAACGACGACAGCCATGGAAATGTCCACCCCATGCGCTTCTTGAAGCGCTCGATCTTGTCGAGCGGTGCGCGCGAGACCACCGCGAATGCGGTGTCGCGCGCGGCGAGGTGTACGAGGCCGCTCGCGAAGTTATCGGCCACGAACGAGCAGGCCGGGCACCCTTCGTCGTGGTCGGGCTCGAACATGAAATGATAGACGAGGAGCTGCCGCTTGCCCTCGAAGAGCTCCGTGAGCGTGCGGCGTCCCTCCGGCCCCTGGAAGACGTACTCCTTTTCGATCGCCACCATCGGCAGCTTGCGACGCTCTGCGCTCAGGTCATCGCGCTGGCGGCTGAGCTCCTTCTCCTTCGCGAGCAGCCGCTTGCGGGCGGCGGCCCACTCATCTCTCGATACGGTCATCGGTCGTTGCATGGTCGTCTCCTTCTGCTTCGGTGGAAGTGGTGGATGCCGTCGGTTCGGGTCGCTTGCCCAGTAAATTCATCGCCAGGAATGTCGTGACGCCGCCGGCCGATACTCCGCCGGCGAGGTAGAGACCGCTCGCGGCCAGGCACAGTGGACACATGACGAACTCCTCTCTCGGTGGTCAGGGATCGGGCGCTTACAGCTTCGCCTCGTATTCAGCCTTGAGCTTCGCGTGCGTGGTCCAGAAGGGCCGCGGCTCGACGCCGTTCAAACGGTCCGCGAGGATGCCGACGTGCGCGTCCCACCCGCCCGCGACCCCGATCATGTTCGCGCGATTCACGATGCGGCGATGCGTGATGACGAGCATCACGTTCTTGCCGCGAGGCTCCAGCTCGAACGTCACTTCCGATTCCGGGCCCGCGGGTGCGAAGGTAAAGCTCAAGAGGCGCGGAGGCTCCACGCGCGTGATCGTGCTGGGCCAATCGCTCTTCTTGCTCTTGTACTCGTCGGGCGTCTTCTCCGACGAGATCTTCGAGTGGTCGAAATGCAGGTCCGCCTTGCCGCCCACGCGCAGGTCGAAGACACCGCTCGCGAACCACGTCGCGCGCTTGTCGGATTCGATGAGATAGGCCCAGACGCGCTCGATCGGTCCGGGGAGGAGGCGCTCGAGGCGCACCGTGGCCGGCTCGGGCGAGGTCCCCAGTTTCGAAGTAGTCATGTCGTTCATTTCTTTCTCCTTGGCTTCGGTGGAAGTTTTGATTTTTCCTTCGCGGCCTGCACGGCGTCGTCGGCGCGCAATGCCGCCTCGAGGGCGTCGAGCCGCTCGGTCCAGAAGATGCGGTGGCGTTCCATCCATTCCACGGCGCTCTCCATCGGCGCGGGATTGAAAGTGAGGAAGTGCTCGCGCCCCGCCACGCGGCGACGCACCAGGTCGGCGCGCTCGAGGATGCGGATGTGCTTGGAGACGGAGTTGAGCGAGATGTCGAACGGCTCGGCAAGCTCGGTCACGCGCGCCTCGCCCCGGGAGAGGCGCTGCAGGATGGCGCGGCGGGTGGGATCCGCGAGGGCGATCAGGGTGTGGTCGAGGTCCATGCCTGCATTATTAACCCTTTTGGGTGAATACTGCAAGTGGCCGATGAAAGACCACACCGGATCGACGCCTTATACCGTGCCGGTCGCCTCTGGCGGTTCCTGGTGCCGATGCCCGCAACGCGCGCGCATTCCCTCGCGAAACTTCTCGCGCTCCTCGGGCGTCATCCGCTCCCATCGCTCGGCCATGCGGCCGCGCCAATGCATGCGGTGCCCGAAGCCCACGCGCAAGCCGAAAAGAACCCGGGTGAGGGCGAGGAGTCCCAGCGCCTGCCAGAAGTCGATCGCCTTCCAGCCGATGATCGGCGGCACGAGCCAGTTCCACAGCCCCATCACGATGAAGCTCAACGCCGTCGCCGCGGCCAACACCACCAGCAGAACCTTCAATCCGTGAACGATCCAACGGCCTTTCATGGGTCACCCTCCTGTGTCTGTGAATTCGTCGTAGATCGCCCGCAAGCGCCTGCGAAGGTGCAGCACCGCATAGCGCTTGCGGGATAGCAATGTGTTCACGCCGACGCCGGTCCGCGCGGCGATCTCCTTGAAGCTGCGGCCTTCGATCTCATGTGCGACGAAGGCCTCGCGCTGCTCGGCCGGCAATTCGTCGAGCGCGGCATCGAGCTCTTCGAGCAGCACGCCGAGCGCGAAGTCCGCCTCCGGTCCGGAGCCGGTCGACGGCAGCAGCTCCTCGACGATGAAGAGGTCGCCCTCCTCCGCCGCGATCCCGTCCATCTGCGAGACAGCCTCGGACCGCTTCTTGCGGAAGAAATCGACGATGCGGTTGCGCGCGACGCGAAAAAGCCACGCGCCGACATGCTCCACGGGCCGCGGCAGCCGGTAGGACTCGACCAGCTCGAACAGCACGTCCTGGAGGATGTCCTCGGCGTCGGCCGCGTCGGCCACGCGCCGGCGGACGAAATTTCGAAGGCGAGGCGCCTGCCGCGCGATCTCCGCGGAGATATGCCGTTCCTGGTCCGCAGTCATCCAGCCCGCGCTCGTCGCCTGCCTCATAAGCTGTAGACGTCGGGGCGAGTGAAATATTTTAAAAGGGGATGCGGCCGCAGCCCGCCTTCAGGGATCGAGCGTCGCCAGGTAGGCCGCGATCGCAATCATGTCGGCTTCGCCGAGATTCGCCACGACCTCTTTCATGGGTTGCGCGCCGGGTCCTGAGCGCACGCCTGCCTTCAACTCGTATAGCTGCCGGACCATGTACGTGGGAGAGCGCCCGGCGATCGACGGAATCGCATCGACACCGCGCATGTCCGTGCCGTGACAGGTGACGCATGCAGGAGCCTTGGCCGTGTCCCGTCCCGTGACGAGCGAGCGCCCCCTCTCCAGGCTTCCCGGCGGAACATGGGCCGAGAATGTCACCCGCGTGTCGCGGCTTTCGAATCGATCGAGCTCGTCAGGCACCTCGACGATTCGCTGCCCCAGCGGCTCCCGGGCCGGGGGCGATGCCGCCGCGAAAAACCAGTTGGCGACAAAGGTCGTCGGGGCGAGGTCACTTTCGATCACCTTCATGTTGCGCTTCGGCTTCAGCGCGGAGAAGTACGCCGCGGCGCTGCGAACGTCCTCGTCGGACACCGCCTTGGCGGCCCGGATCATGAGTGCTTGCGGCGCCCTCTTCGCCACCGCGGTGGTGCGCGCACCGCTTTTGTAGTCTTCCATCTGGGCAATGATGTAGGCCATCGGCAATCCGGCGAGGCTCGCATTCTCGGGTCCGCCCGTTCCTTCCGCGCGGTGGCAATAGCCGCAGGCAAACACCTCGGGCTTCACGCCGCGCGCCACCACGGAGGGCATTTGCGGATGGGATTCGGGATGCCAGTCCGGCGCTACGAAGGGATCTCTGGCTTGCGACAACGTGTATTCGGCGGTGCTGCCCGGAACGCGGCGAATGGAGCCATCGTCCGCGGACAGCTTGAAATCCGGTGGATTGATGGGATAGGCCCACGCGGGCGGGCCTTCAGCCGCGCTCGCGATGGGCAAGCCCGCCAGGCCGATGGCCGCGAAACGCAGGATCAGCGAAGCGCGCCTCGACAACCCCTTCAGCTCTGCGGCCAATTCACGCCGCTCGCGCCCGCGGGCACCATCCCGATTCCCTTGTTTCGGCGACCGCGAAGAGCATTTCCTCGACATTCGGTGCCTGAGGAAATGGAGAAATGCCGCAACGACGGCGAATGGCCACGCGATCGTGATCCACACGATCGCGAGCTCCATCGCGCCGGGCTTTTTCCGGAAGCGGTCGAGCTCCGGCTGTTCCCCTCTGTCGATGCTCCCCAGCCAATCGTCGACTTGCCCGTTGTCCATCTTCCAGAACGTCTTGATGCCCTTCAGGTACTGCTTCACGGGCTCGAAACGTCCCTCCTTCAGAAGCGCGTTGGCGAGATCCATGTCGGGCCCGAACGAATCCAGTTGCGGCGAACCCCTGCTCCTGGAGGCCTCGATCAGGCAGGCACTCGCGGCCTCGGATTCGCCCCTCTTCAGGCTCATCAGCCCGAGATATCGATTCGCATCGTGTATCGCGTTGCCGTAGTTCCAGTTGCACCTGTAGATCGCGGCGAGATCGAGGTATTCCCCGGCCCGCTTCGCCGCCGTCTCGAAATCGCCCGCGTCGTATGCCTGCTTGATGAGCGTGTCCAGCGAGTAGAAGCGACCCAGGCGATCGGTAACGAACCTGTTTTCGGGATTCCACGACATCTCGCTATCCTTCGCGCATTTATTGCATGGCTCATTCGCCTCGCAAGCCAGCGAATTCGCTTGAACGAGGATGAGTGCGGCCGCGAAGAGTCCGGCAAGGCGATGTATCATTTTGAGACAATAGCGCATCGGAATTGGAAGGGCACATGGTGATCTACAAGGGCCATTGCCACTGCGGCGCCGTCGCCTTCGAAGTGGAGGCGCCCGAGCGCCTGGTTTGCCAGGATTGCAGCTGCACCATCTGCACGATGACGGGCTTCGTGCACCTCATCGTGCCGAAGACGAAATTCCGCCTGCTCCAGGGCGAAGAGAGCCTCGTCTCCTATCGATTCAACACCGGCGTCGCCGACCACAAGTTCTGCGGCACGTGCGGCATCAAGTCCTTCTATATCCCGCGCTCCAATCCCGACGGCATCGACGTGAACGTGCGCTGCCTCGACCCGCAGCCGAAGGACGTGGTCATCGAGGCCTTCGACGGGCGCAACTGGGAAGCGCACGGCCACGAGCTCGCGCACCTGAGCAGGGATTAGCGCTCAGGTCTTCGCCGCCCCGGCGTTGCGGACGTGCGGGTTGACGATCGTCGCCACGGCCAGTGCCAGCATCCACAGCGAAAAGATGGCAACGGTCGCCGTCGACCCGAGATGCTCCAGGAGCACCCCGGAAAGCGCGGCTCCGATCGGCATGAATCCGAACGCGAGCAGGCGGAAGACGCTATTCACGCGCCCCTGCAATCGATCGGGAATGATCGAGAGGCGGTAGCTGAACTGCACGACGTTGTAGATCGGCCCGAGGAAGAAGCTGACGCTGGCCACCGCTGCCAGCAAGCCGTAGGACGGCACGACCACGTATAGCGGGAAGAACAGCGCGTCGAGCAGGAGCACCGCGATGATCACCTGCCCGAACGTGAATCGCCGCTGGATCCGTCCACCCGCGAGCGACCCCACGATGCCGCCGACGCCCGCGGCGCTGAAGATGACGCCGATCGCGGCGTCGCCCGCGCCCATCTGCTTCGCCAGCACGATGATGATGAGGGGTGTGGCCGCGAAGATCAGGTTCATGCCCCCGGTGAGAAACGCCATGAAGCGGATGAGCCGGTTGCCCCAGAGCCAGCGCAGCCCCTCGGCCATTTCCGCGCGCAGGTTTCGCGCCGGTGCCGCTTCGCGCACGATGTGAAACTGCGCCTCGATGCGCATCAGCGAGACCACCGAGACCGCGAACGTCACCGCGTTGGCTATGAACGGGACGCTTCGCCCGAATGCCTGGTAGAGCACTGTCCCGAACGACGGGCCCACGATGTTCGCGACGCCGAACCCCGCTTCGTTCCAGGCGGCCGCCTGCGGGAGCTGCGCCGGCGTGACGACCCTCGGCAGCGCCGCGACTTCCGCGATGTTGAAGAAGACCCACAGGCTTCCCTCGATGAGCGCCACGGCGTAGATCTGCATGAGGCTCAGCACGTCGAACGCCATCGCCGCCGGAATGGTCGCCACCGCGATCGCGCGCCCGATGTCGGCGCGGATCATCACGGTCTTGCGGTCCCAGCGATCGATGAGCGCTCCGACCGGGAGGCTGAAGACGAGGTAGGGCAATGCCCTCAGCGCACCGGCGATGCCGGCCGCCTCGGGTGAGCCCGTCAATGCGAGGATGAGGAGCGGGATGACGACCGATGAGGCGGTCGATCCGAGCGTGGCGACGACCTGCCCGCTCCACAGGAGTCTGTAGTCGCGGTTACGCCAAAGCGCGGCGGGATCGGGCACGCGGCATATTAATCGATCGCGCGCGGGACTGCGCTGGTCGCCCGGGATCGCATTTCCCCTCTGGGCGGGTGGGGACAAGGTCCAACGGCCTCTGTTATCAAGGCAACGTGGCCGGAACAGCCGCCCCGGTTGCCCTGCTGCTCCAACTTTTCCTGGAGGACCCCATGAATCTCAAGACTTTCCTGTCCGAGCTGGCCGTCGACCCGACCAAGCTGGGCAAGTTTCTCCTCGACCCCGAAGGTGTGATGAAAGCGGCCAAGCTTCCCGATGCCGACAAGGCCGCCTTGCGATCCGGGATGCCGGGAATCATCGCCGCGCGCCTCGCCGGAAAATCCGCGAAGGAAGCCTTTACTCCGGCCGCAGCGCAACCCGCGGTCGTCGCCCAGCACCCGGTGGGATTTCCGCCGAGCGTGGCCTTTCCGCCGAACATGGTCTTTCCACCGAATTTCGTGGTGCAGCAGCCACCGAATTTCGTGGTGCAGCACCCGCCGAATTTCGTGGTGCAGCAGCCGCCGAATTTCGTGGTGCAGGCGCCCCCTCACTTCGTCGTCCCGCCCAACTTCATGACGCCGCCGCATTTCGTGACGCCACCGAACTTCGTCACGCCACCGAACTTCGTTCCGCCGCCGCATTTCGTGATGCCGCCGCAGCACTTCGTGGTGCAGCAGCCCCCGGTATTCCAGCACCCGCTCTTCGTGACTCTGCATCCGCAGATGTTCGTGGTCCATCCGCCGCAGCTGATTCAGGCTCCGCGCGCACCGACACGCAAGCGGCCGGCGAAGAAGCCGCGCAAGCCTTCATGAAGCGCGGATCGCTCACGGTGGTGGGCACCGGCATCCGAACCGTGGGCCAGCTCACTGTCGAGGCGATCGCGTGGATGCAATCCGCCGATGAGTTGATTCACCTGGTCGCGGACCCGATCGCCGAAGCCGTGATCAAGCGGCTCAACCCCGACCGGGAAACGACGCTGATGGGCTTCTACGGCGAGGGAAAGCAACGCCTCGAGAGCTACGAGGAGATGATCCAGTTCATCTTGTCGCGAGTACGAGCCGGATCGGCCGTGGTGGGCGCTTTTTACGGGCATCCGGGCGTCTTCGCGTACCCACCCCACGAGTCTATACGCCGGGCGCATGCCGAAGGCTACGCGGCGCGCATGTTGCCCGGCGTATCGGCGGAGGATTGCCTGTTCGCGGACCTGAACGTCGATCCGGCGGTCAATGGCTGCCAGTCGTATGAAGCCACCGACTTCCTGATGAACGCGCGCGTCATCGATCCCTCGAGCCAGCTCATCCTCTGGCAAGTGGGCGCGCTGGGCGATTGGACTTATCGCCGCTACGGATACAACCTGAGAGCCCTTCCCATGCTGGTGGAAAAGCTCCTCGGCTATTACCCGCCGCATCACGAAGTGGTGGTCTACGAGGCCGCCATGTTTCCCGGGGTGGAGGCCGGCATCGTGCGCGTTCCGCTCTGGTCGCTAGCCTCGGCGCCGATATCCGCTGCGAACACGCTTTACCTCGGCCCGTCGACGGCGCCGACTCCCGATGCGCGCTACATCATGCAGCTGGCGAGCTAGACCCTGGAAAATCCGTACCTCGAATATTTCCTGTCCCTGCCGGCTTCGGTCCGGCGCCGCCACGATGTTCCCCTCGACGCGAGCGAGATGTTTTCGCCGCAGTGGCTGGCCTTCAAGGCCGCGGTAGCCCGGCACTTCTCGTGGGCGATTCCGACCGCGCGTTCGATGGAGCTCATCGCGACGTTTACCGACCGCGTCGTCGAGATCGGCGCGGGAAGCGGATATTGGGCCTGGATGATGTCCCAAGCCGGGATTTCGGTTCGCGCGTTCGACGCGTGCCCGCCTGAAGCCCTGTGGCATCCGGTGCGAGTCGGCGATGAAAGGTCGATCGAGAAACATCGGTCGCGCACCTTGTTCCTGTGCTGGCCGCCAAGCGGCATGCCGATGGCGAGCAACGCCCTCGACCTTTACCGCGGCAGGCACCTGATATTCGTCGGTGAGTGGGGACACGGCTGCGCCGATTCGAAATACTTCGCCGCGGTGCGGCGGGATTTCGACCTGGTCGGCGGCGACTCGATCCCGCAGTGGTTCATGCGCGACGACAGGCTCATGGTCTTCGAGCGGAAACGGCGCCTCAGCGCCGGAGCGATTCCACCATCGCCTCGAAGTCTGCCGGCGGCTCCCTCTCGAACGAAACGTGCTCTCCGCTTCGAGGATGCGTGAACCCGAGCGTGAGCGCGTGGAGCATGGTCCGAGCCGTCTCGATCCTTGGTCCCTCGTAGTCGCGGATGTACACCCGCTCGCCGAGCAGTGGGTGGCCGAGCTCGGAAAGATGAATGCGAATCTGGTGCTGGCGCCCGGTCTCGAGACGGCACTCCACCAGCGTCGCACCCTTCAATGCGGCGATCGGCTTCACATGGGTGATCGAGCGCTTGGACTCGGGCGGAGGATCGCCCCGCGCGCGCCGATAGTGTCCGTGCGAGCCGCGCAAGCCATCGCCGCGATCCATGAGGAGGTGCGTCTCGACGCGTGTCTCGGGGACGGCGCCGTGCGCGATGGCGTGATAGACGCGATCGATCTCGTGCGTATGGAACCGCGAGGCCAGGATGCGCTTCGCGTCGGCCGTCCGCGTGAACACCATGAGCCCGCTCGTGTCCTTGTCGAGGCGATGGACGACGCCCAGCCCGGAGTCGCTTCCGCCGCCCACGCGCCGCAGCAGGATGCGCGTGTATTCGACGAGCGTGTGCTTGTTGCCGTCTTCGTCGGCGACGGTGAGCATCCCGG
>WNFM01339110.1_pt2 | contig 22010 bp, 25 predicted proteins | sample 5400271 | NCBI WGS metagenome assembly WNFM01 (sample SAMN13153352, study PRJNA577476) | soil metagenome | isolation source: 60 cm saprolite on Douglas fir-dominated hillslope | place: USA:California | collected 2013-09-17
CCCGCCGATCGAGCCGATGCTGGCTTTCATCAAGACACCGCATTGGGATCGCGTCAGCCCGGGCGCGAAGGAAGCGTTCGGCGAGCTTTTGGACGCGCTTGGCGATCGGGTGGAGGAGCTGGAGCTCTTCCCGTCGGCTTCGGAAGCCTGGAATTGGCACAAGACCATCATGGAAACGGAGATGGCGGCGAACTTCGAGCGTGAATGGCGGCTCGGGCGCGACAAGCTCTCCGAACAGCTGCGCTCGCTCATCGAGCGCGGGCGGGAAGTTCGCGCGGTCGACTACCAGCGCGCGCTGCGCGGCATTCCGCAGCTCATCGACAGCTTCGACGAGCTGTTCATGGAGCGCTACGACGCGATCTTGACCCCCGCTGCGCCGGGGAGCGCCCCGAAGGGCGTCGGCTCGACCGGCGACCCGGCGTTTTGCACGTTGTGGACGCTGTGCGGGATGCCCGCGTTATCGCTACCGCTGATGCAAGATTCCGGCGGGCTTCCGATCGGCATTCAGCTCGTCGGCCGCAGGAATTTCGACGCCCGCCTTCTGCGCACCGCGCGCGAGCCGCAAGCCTAAGGACGCCGCGGCGAGATTCTTCAGCGATTCGACCTCCGCGCGCAGCTGCTCGACTTCGCTGCGGTCGGAGAACGCAATGACCCAGTGGGTGAGGCGACCGTCGGCACTGCGCAGGGTGCCAAGCGCGACTTCGACGTGGCGCAGGTCGCCGTCCTTCGTCCAGGCGGTGAGCTCCCAGCGCCGCGGCGATTCGGCGAGCAGCCGCTGCACCAGCGTCTCGTCGCCACGGAACAGCAGCGCAGCGGGCGAGCGGCCGACAGCCTCCGATTCGCGGTAGCGGAAGAAGGCCTCGAAGGCGGCATTGACGTAGGTGAAGGCATGCGTCTTGGCGCTCGCGTCCAGCAGAGCGACGGGGACGCCGCAAGCGCCGAGGGCAGCGCGCGACAGGGCGCTGTCCGCGAGCAGCCGGAACAGAGCTGGTGCGGCTTGGGGCCTGCCCAGTTTGCTAGGAACCGTCATGAATCACTTCTGCCATGCTCCCGCCGCCTCGACAAGCAACTTCCTGCCGCGCGCGTCGCTATTTTCGAGGAAAACGTGACAAACCCCACACTAGGCGGCATGGCGCGTCTTCGTCGACAGCGAATAGCAGTAGCGCCGCATGCTCTTCAAATCCTCGACTTTGATCGCGCGCCGCAAAAAATCCATGTTGCGGTCGATCTCCGACTGATACGGATTCGCGCCGTCGAAATGCGCCGAAACGAAGCGATCCACTCCGCCGAACTTCACATCGATGCGCGCGCGCGCCACGTACTCGTAGAAGCCGGGTGTCTTGATGATCAGGTCATCCGGGGACGCGTAGCGGACAATCTCGCGCCCATCGGCCAGCGTGTCGCGCGCGATGCTTCCAAGGACGAACTCCTTGTACAGGAACTCGCGGCATTTCTCGAGGTACAAGCGATCCGACATTTGGCCGATCAGATCGGCCGTGCCAACCATGCATCCGATGAGGCGGTCCTTGGGATCGTCCACCCGGATGTCGTCGATCTCCATCTCGTAGCCGGTGAAGTGCACCAGCCGCGCCGCGGTCGGCGCCTCCGCGGAGAATCCCAGCACCGGCAGATAGGATGAGATGAAGTCGGCGCTGCGGCTGACATGGACCTTGGTGAATACCGCGCCGTTCTCGACCCGGCTTTCGGAACTTCGCTTGAGATAGCCGCAGTCATGCAGCAGGGCGATCAGCACGCCGAGCATGGCGCGGCGCGCGCCGAGGCGCTCGGCCTCGGCGCAGCTGCGGTCGTAGCCCTCGATGAGCCGCGCCATCGCGAGCGACATGTCCAGGGTGTGCCGTATGTCGTGATAGAGGGTGTCGCACGCGAGGTAGCCCGGATAGTTTCCCTCGAACAGGGCCTTGAAATCGTCGAATGCAAAGGCGAGCGGTGTGAAATCGCTGCCGGGATAGCGCGCGGCGAACAGTGCCAGGACGGCGTCACGGACGCGGAGCGGATCCTCGACGTTCACCCGGTTGGTGACATCGTTCTGATTGAGACGATCCTGCATGAACTCGACGCCGGCGGGACCTCTCCCGCGCGGCCGACCCCTCCCAAAGCGAAATTATTGTCCCAGGGGGCGCAAACCGCAATGGAGCCGGGGCGGCCAGCGCAGAAATAGCCGAAAACAGCGGGAGACGGCCGGTAAGCCGGGTTCTGTTGGCGCCGGCCGGGCGAACCCGGCTGCGACCGGCAGCCATTCCTCTGGGCCGCGGGTCACCCCACGGCTCTAGCCACCTACCCGCAAGCATCGGCCGAGCCGGCCGCAGCGTGTCGCCACGCCACGCTTGCCTATTTGGTGTTGCTCCGGATGGAGGTTGCCGCGTTTCACCCCTCGGCTTTGAACCGAGGACTCGTCTCTGTGGCCCTATTCGTCACGTCGCCGTGCCAGGGAGTTACCCTGCATCCCGCTCTGCGGAGCCCGGACTTTCCTCTGCTCGCCTCGTGTTCCGGCGCGCAGCGGCTGCCTGGCCGACTCCCGAGCTGATTTTAGCGCGAAGAGATTGATCTTGCGACTTAGCCCTTTTTTCCCTAGGCGCGCACTGCATCGCGCTTGAAGGGCCGGAAGTAGCGCGTGTCGTCGTAGAATTCGCGGCGATCATTGCCCGCAGACCAGCCTGGATAGCCGAATATCGGCAGCGGCGCGAGCTCTCTCGGCGTCGCGTCCTTCGGTAGCCCGCTGAGCCACGCCGCGGCCTGCGCGTCGGCATCGTCGCCCGGGGCAACGAAGATTGCCTTGCACGTGATACCGGGCCAGGGTTCGAGCGCTTGCTCGAGCACGGCGTGGCCGAGCACCTGCACCTTCATCGCGCCAAGCACCCGTACGCGGTGCCGCCAGAACAATTCCTGCCAGCGAAAGCCGCGCAGCATCTCGATGAGATCGGCCTCGCCGCAGGCGACGATCACGCCGCCTTCATCGAGAATCGTGAGAAGGTCGCGAAAGCGCCCGCGGCGGCCGTTCTCGCGAGGGATCTCGGCCGCGTGCAACGCGTTAAGGCGCGCCTTGGTCCTCGGGAAGGAAAGCCAGGCAAGCGCGTTGAAGAGATCGTGCCTGTTCCCCGGCCGGGTCTCGACGAGCCCCGACTCGAATACGCGCATCTCGTAGTCGCCGTAGCGGCCCTCGTTGCCCGAGGGCGGGACAAACCGCACGGCATTGCCGCTTTCGACTTTCAGGCCGATCGTCTCCGCGAGCGCGTTCAGGCATTCGAGACTGGGGGCCAGGGGACGATCGAGCTTGTCGAGCCAAGGCCGCAGCAGATCGAATACCGGGTGCGCTAAAGCAGCTTCCACGGAATCGTCTCGCCCGCCCGCAGTGGAATCAGCGTGTCGCCCTCATACGAAAGCTCGGCCGGCACCGTCCATTCCTCGCGTACCAGTGTGATCGTGTCCCGGTTGACCGGGAGGCCGTAGAACTGCGCGCCGAACCGGCTGGCAAAGCCCTCCAGCTTGTCGAGCGCCGCGGCTTCCTCGAAGGCGGTAGCGTAGAGCTCGATCGCAGCGTGCGCCGTGTAGATCCCGGCGCAGCCGCATGCCGCCTCCTTCGCGCTGCGCGCGTGCGGCGCGCTGTCGGTGCCCAGAAAGAATTTTGGGTTGCCCGAAATCGCCGCCTCGACCAGCGCTTCGCGATGCTCCTCGCGCTTCAGCACCGGCAGACAGTAATGATGCGGGCGAATGCCGCCGAGGAACAGCGCATTGCGATTCATGAGCAGGTGATGCGCAGTAATGGTCGCACCGACATTCGCGCCGGTCACTTCGACGAACTGCACGGCTTCACGTGTAGTGATGTGCTCGAGCACCAGCTTGAGCCGCGGAAAGCGCTGCAGTGCCGGTCCCAGCACGTCTTCGAGAAAGGCCTGCTCCCGGTCGAAGACGTCGATCGTGGGGTCTGTCGATTCTCCATGGACGAGCAGGGGAAGTCCCAGCTCCTCCATCTTCTCCAGGGTATGAAAGCAGCGCGAGAGCCGCGTCACGCCCTCGTCCGAATGCGTGGTCGCGCCGGCGGGATAAAGCTTCACTCCGAACACCCGGCCCGAGAGCTTGGCGCGCGCAATCTCCTCCGGCGGCGTATCGTCAGTGAGGTAAAGCGTCATCAGTGGCTCGAAGCTCGTGTCCTCGGGCAGTGCCCCGAGAATGCGGTCCCGGTAATGCAGCGCCTGCTGCGTGGTTCGCACCGCCGGCTTGAGATTCGGCATCACGATGGCGCGGCCGAAGCGCCGCGCCGTATCCGGCACCACGGCCGCCAGCGCGGCGCCGTCGCGCAGGTGCAAATGCCAGTCGTCGGGCCGGATGAAAGTGAGCCGCTCCATCGCCGCCGATTTTACTTGGCGCTACTTGGCGCGGGCGAGCGCTTTGCGATACAGAACATTCTTCGGCGTTCCGGTTATGCGCGCGGCCAGCCTCGCCGCCTCGCTGGGCGCGAGGGCTTCGAGCAGCGCTTCGAGGACGGCGTCAGGATCGATGGGCGCGCCGGCGCGCTTTTCCTTCCCCGGGCCGACCACGAGCACGAACTCCCCCTGCGTGCGGTGCGCGTCCGCTTCGAGCCAGGCGCGTGCCCTGCCGAGCGGCAGGCGAGCCAGTTCCTCGAATTTCTTCGTCAACTCGCGCGCGATCGCCACTTCGCGCTCCGGCCCGAGCCGCTCGAGCAGGTCTTCGACGGTCTTGAGCACGCGGTGCGGCGCCTCGTAGAGGACCAGCGGCCATGGGACATCCAGCATTTCGAGCGCTTTGCGGCGCGCCGACCCTGCGGCAGGCAGAAATCCCGCAAACAGGAACCCCGCAGCGGCGAATCCCGAGGCGGAAAACGCAGCGGCGGCGGCGCTCGGCCCTGGAACCGGGCTGACCCGGATGCCGGCGCGATGCGCCTGCTCGACCAGCAATGCGCCGGGATCCGACAGCCCCGGCGTTCCGGCGTCGCTTACCAGGGCGACGGTCTGCCCGCCGCGCAAGGCATGCAGGAGCTTCTCCGCCGCCCGCCGCTCGTTGTGCTCGTGCAGGGCAACCGTCGGAGTGTCGATGCCGTTGCGCGCAAGCAGGGTGCGGGTAACGCGCGTGTCTTCGCAGGCGATGACATCCGCCTCGCGCAGCGCCTCGAGGGCGCGCGGACTCGCATCGGCCAGGTTGCCGATCGGCGTTGCGACGACGTAGAGAATTCCAGCGCTCATGCGATCAGGGGTCAACCGGGCAGTGCGAGTTTCGTTAAGACTGCCATGAACCAGGCCGGCGCGCGAGCGGAGGATCTGTGCGCGGAGCTTCTCCGCCGCTGCGGTCTGCGCGTCATCGAGCGCAACTGGCGCTGCCGGCATGGGGAAATCGACCTGATCGCCGAGGAGCGTGGGACCCTGGTTTTCGCGGAAGTCCGCATGCGAAGCGGCTCGAGCTTTGGCGGCGCGGCAGAGAGCGTCACCGAGGCGAAGCGCTCGCGCCTTCTGGCGGCCGCCAGGCTGTACCTTACGCGCCGGCCGGACGCGCCTTGCCGCTTCGATGTATTCCTCGTTGGCGCCGACATATCCCGTGTCGAATGGATACGCAACGCATTCGGCGAGTAATCCTGCTCGCGGCTTTGCTGCTGCCGCCGCCGTCCTGGGCGCAGGAACCCAGGGCGAGCGTCCGGGTACTCGTGCAGAGCTCGCCCCTCGCGGGGTTTCGCCATCACGCCGCCGCGGAACTGTGGGACGAGCTGCGGGTCGGCGATGCGCTCGAGCTCGTTCGCGAGCCGGACAATCCGCACGACGCCCAAGCCATCGGCGTCGCGTGGCGCGGCCGCAAGCTAGGTTACGTGCCGCGGCGCGAAAACGGCGTGCTCGCCTGGGGACTGGACCGCGGCGAGCGACTCCAGGCGCGAATCAGCCGCCTTGCCAGCCATCCGAATCCCGCCCGGCGCATCGAGTTCGAAGTGTTCATCGAGTGACAGTGTAGAATTTCACCATGGGACAGATGGATGCGGCGCTCCAAAGCCGCGTGGCCGCGCAATTCGCCGAAAGCGCCAACCTCAAGCTGTCCGCCTCGCAACCGCTTTCTGCTCCCGTTGCTCGCGCGGGCGCGCTGCTCGCGGAAACGCTGCGCCAGGGCGGCAAGGCGCTTGCCTGCGGCAACGGCGGCTCGGCAGCGGATTCGCAGCACTTTGCCGCGGAGCTGATCAACCGCTTCGAGATCGAGCGGGCTCCGCTCGCGGCTATTGCTCTCACAACCGACACTTCCACCCTCAGCTCGATCGCGAACGACTACGCCTACGAGCAGGTATTCGCCAAGCAGCTCCGGGCGCTCGGCCGGCGCGGCGACGTGCTGCTCGCGCTGTCCACGAGCGGTAACTCCGCCAACGTGATCGAAGCAGTTCGCACGGCCCACGAGCTCGGCGTGCGGGTGATCGCCCTGACCGGGAACGGAGGCGGCAAGATGGCGGCGCTCCTGAGCGCCGAGGATGTGCACGTCTGCGTGCCGCACAAACGCACCGCACGCATTCAGGAGGTTCACCTGCTGGTGCTGCACTGCCTGTGCGACGCGATCGATTTTCAGCTGTTCGGAGAAAAAAAATGAAAAAGGACCGGATCCGGAGGATCTCGCGCCTCGCCTTTCCGGCCCTCCTTGCGCTGCTCGGGCTGCAAGGCTGCGAACTCGCGATCCTCGGCGCGGCCGGCAGCGCCGCATATTCCATCGCGGAAGACCGGCGCAGCTCTGGCACGCAGTTCGACGACGAGACAATTCAGCCGCGCGCGAAAAGTCGTGTGAGCGACCGTTTCGGAGACAAGGTCCACCTTACGGTAACGTCATTCAATCGCACGGTGCTCCTGACGGGCGAAGTACCCGACGAGGCCGCGCGGGAAGAGATCGGGAAAATCGTTCTTGGCGTTCCGAGCGTGCGCGCGGTTACCAACGAGCTGCAGATTTCTCCTCCGACGACGCGGGCCTCTCAGGTCGCCGATGAATTCATCACTCTAAAAGTGAAGGTGCGACTCATCAACTCGGGCAAGGTGAGCCCGGTCCACGCCAAAGTCGTTACCGAAGCCGGCGTGGTCTACGTTCTAGGCTTGGTAACGGAGCAGGAGGCCGACGACGCGGTCGAGATTGCTCGCACCACCGACGGCGTGCGCAAGGTGGTGAGAATTTTCGAACTCTGCAAGACAAGCGACGAGGCCTGCCGCTCGAAGGAGCCCTACAAGCCGCGCACGCCGCAGCCTGCGCCCGGCGCGTGAATCAGGGGGCACCTCGCTTCGAGGCAAAGATCCGCGCGCCGCGCGATCTTGGCCAATGGCTGGGCGCGCTTCAGCGGCCGCTGGTTTTCACCAACGGCGTGTTCGACGTTCTTCATCGCGGGCATGTCAGCTACCTCGCGCGCGCCCGCTCGCTGGGCGCCGCGCTCCTGGTGGCGCTCAACGGCGATGCTTCGGCGAGGCGGCTGGGCAAGGGCGGCGACCGGCCGGTGAATACGCTGCAGGACCGGCTCGCAGTGGTCGCCGCGCTCGAATTCGTCGACGCCGTCACCTGGTTCGATGAAGATACGCCGCTCGCGCTGATCCAGGCTTGCCGGCCCGAGATTCTCGCCAAAGGAGGCGACTGGCCGCGCGAGCGGATCGTCGGCGCCGAGGACGTGCTCGCCCGCGGCGGACGCGTCGAATCCATTCCGTTCGAACACGAGCGCTCAACCACCGAGCTGCTGAAGCGAATTCGCGGCGATCAGGCTTGAGATGAGACAGGCAGCCCGGATACTATTCGTCCATGCGCCTGCATCAGCTGAAAGTCGACTACGACGCGGAGCAGGACAGGCTTCTGATGCTGGTGGCGACGAATGATGGCGTGGAGGTCAGGCTCGCGCTGACGCGCCGCTTCGTAAAACTGCTCTGGCCGCTGCTGGTGAAGCTCGCCGAGGAGGCGAGCCCGCGCATCCGCACCCAGGCGAATCCCGAGGCACGCAAGGCGCTGCTCGGACTGGAGCACGAGTACGCCGTTTCGAAAGCTGATTTTTCCAAGCCCTACGATGCGGCCAGCCATGCCACCCCGCTCGGCGAAAAGCCGCTGCTGCTGGCGCGCATTCAGACCGGGCACGATCGCAGCGGACAGCCGGTGGTCGCTTTGCACCCTTCGGACGGACAGGGCATCACGCTGACGTTCGACTCAGTACTCCTGCATTCCGTGTGCCGCCTCCTTCAGGCGGCAGTCAAGAAAAGCGACTGGGACATGGAGCTCAAGCTGCCGGGCACCGATGCGCAGGAGAGCGGAGAGCGTCCCGCCCGGACCCTCAATTGACCTATAATCCAAGGCTTTCATAGCGGTATTCCCAGGCACCCCGTCATCAGTTCTGCTTTCGACCAACTCGGCCTGATCGCGCCGCTCGTCGCGGCCGTCAAAGATCTCGGCTACGACAAGCCGACACCGGTTCAGGAACAGGCTATCCCTCTGGTACTCGCCGGGCGCGACCTCATGGCCGGCGCGCAGACGGGCACCGGCAAAACCGCGGCATTCGCCCTGCCGATCCTGCAGCGGCTTGCGCCGCAGGCCAGCACCTCCGCTTCTCCCGCGCGCCATCAGGTGCGGGCGCTCGTGCTAACGCCGACCCGGGAGCTCGCGGTGCAGGTCGCGGAGAGCTTTCGCGACTACGGCAAGCATCTGCCCCTGCGCAGCACGGTGGTGTACGGCGGCGTCGACATGAATGCGCAGATCGAGCAGCTTCGAAAGGGCGTAGAGGTCCTGGTCGCGACGCCCGGCAGGCTGCTCGATCATGTCCAGAACAAGACCGTGATGTTCAGCCAGGTTTGCGTGCTCGTGCTCGATGAGGCGGACCGGATGCTGGACATGGGATTTTTGCCGGACATCAAGCGCATCATCGCCCTGCTTCCCCGGCAGCGGCAGAACCTGCTATTTTCGGCGACCTTCCCGGACGAGATACGCACGCTCGCAAAGACCCTGCTGCACGATCCGGCGGAAGTTCAAGTGGCGGCGCGCAACGCGGCAGCCGATCTCGTGAGTCACGTGCTTCACCCCGTGGCACGCGAGAAGAAGCGGGAGCTGCTCGCGTACCTGATCCAGACCCGGGGGTTGCGCCAGGTGCTGGTGTTCACCGGCACGCGCATCGGCGCCAACCGACTCGCCCACCAGCTGCGGCGCGACCACATCCACGCCGACGCCATTCACGGCGACAAAACCCAGACGGAGCGCGAGGCCGCGCTGGAGGACTTCAAGGCCGGCAAGACCAGTGTTCTGGTGGCTACCGACGTCGCTTCACGCGGATTGGACATCGAGAGCCTGCCGCAAGTCATCAATTTCGATGTGCCCCATTCGCCGGAAGACTACGTCCATCGCATAGGGCGCACCGGGCGGGCGGGCCTGACCGGCGAAGCGATATCTCTGGTGGCGCCGGAAGACATGGAGTCGGTCGCGGCGATCGAGAAGCTGATCAAGAAGCGCATCGAGCGTGTGCTGGTTCCGGGCTTTCAGCCGAATCCCGGCGCGGTCGCGACGCTCATGGGAGGAGAAGCAAGGCATTCCAACAAGAGTGAGAGTCCAAAGCGGGCAAATTCCCAGCACGAGGGTCCGCGGCGCGACGTCCCGCGGCGAGAAACGCCGGCCGCCGATCCGATTTTCTCCAAACCTTATGAACCAGGCCTTGGTCCTGCGCCGGCGCAGCCGGCAAAGCCAGAAACGGCGCAAGGCAAGCGCAAGCAGCCGCAGCTAGCAGCGCTTCTCGGAGGTCTCAAGCGCGCCTGATCAGACCGAGCGCGCGCCGTCGACCTCGATGCACACGCCGCTGATAAAGGCGGCTTCATCCGAAGCAAGGAAGAGGCAGGCGTTGGCGACGTCGAGGGGCGTCGAGAAACGCCCGAGCGGAATCGTCGCAAGATAGGCTTTTTTCACTTCGTTGGTGAGCGAGCCTCCGGCGAACTCCGCCGACAGCCCGGTATCGGGGCTGAACACAGGATTGACGCAGTTCACGCGGATGCCGTCGGGTCCGAATTCCGCCGCCATGGACTTCGACATCAGAATGACGGCGGCCTTCGAGCTGTTGTAGATGGCCAGCCCGGGGCGAGGGCGCACGCCGGCGGTCGATGCGACGTTCACGAAGCAGCCGCCGCCGAGCTTGCGGAACAGCGGCAGCGCATGCAGCGCGGACAGGTACACGCTTTTCACGTTGACGGCATAGACCTTATCGAACTCCGCCTCGGTGACTTCGAGATACGGCTTCTTGCGATGGGTCCAGCCGGCGTTGTTGACGACGATGTCGAGCTTGCCGAATCCCGCGGTCGCGGACTGAACGAGCCGCGCCCAATCCGTCGAGCGGGTGACGTCCGCCCGGATGAATTCGCCCTGGATGGCCCCGGCGACACGCTTGCCGCCGTCGTCGTTGATGTCGGCGACTATCACCTTGGCGCCCTCTCGCGCGAATCGCCGTGCGATGCCCTCGCCGAACCCCGAGCCCGAGCCCGTCACGATCGCCACCTTGCCCTGCAGCCGCATCGCGCCTCCAGCTATTTTTTGAACGGGCTATGTTCGCACAACTCGTCGACGTAGCGCGCGACGCGGGTGCCCTCGCGCTCGAGAAACTGCTCAACTGCCCGCGCGAACTCCGGACGCGCCAACCAGTGCGCGGAGAGCGCCTCGACGGGCATTAGCCCGCGAAACAGCTTGTGCTCGCCCTGGGCGCCACCTTCGAACGAATGCAGCCCGCGCGCGATGGCGTATTCGATCGCCTGGTAATAGCAGCATTCGAAATGCAGCAGCGGCACGCGCTCGATTGCGCCCCAGTAGCGCCCGTAAAGCGTCGTTTCGTCGCGCAGAAAGAGCGCCGCCGCAATCGGCCGCGCTTCGCGCTCGGCCACGACCATCGCGGTGTGCTGCGGCAGCGAAGCCCCGAGCCGCCGGAAGAAATCCAGGTTGAGGTACGGGCTCGAGCCGTGCGCGGCGTAGGTCGAACGGTAGCAGCGGTCGAAGAATTCCCAATGGCGCGCCTGGATGTCGAGGCCTTCGAGCCAGCAAAACGCGACGCCCGCGTCGCGCACGCGTCGGCGCTCCCGGCGGATGTTCTTGCGCCGTGCATGCGACAGGCGGGCGAGAAACGCTTCGAAGTCGGGGTAGCCTTGGTTGCGCCAATGGAACTGGACTGTCCGGCGCAAGAGCATGCCGCGCCCCTCCATCAGCGCGGCCTCGTCGTCCGCAGGGAAAAGAACATGCAGCGAAGAGCAGTCTTTGGCGAGGTCGAACGCTGTCGAAAGCAATACTTGCCGCTCGGCTTCTCCGGAGGCCAGCAGGCGCCGGCCGCGAACCGGGGTAAAAGGGATGGCGGCGAGAAGCTTCGGGTAGTAGTCGATGCCATGCCGCTCGTGAGCCTCGGCCCAGGCCCAGTCGAACACGTACTCGCCATAAGAATGCGACTTGACGAAAAGCGGCATCGCGCCGACGAGGGCGCCGCTGCGTCGCAGGAGCACGAATCGCGGCCGCCAGCCGCTGCGCCGGCTCGCGCACCCCGTCTCCATCAGCGCCGACAGGAACTCGTGGCGGACGAAGGGTTGGCTGCCGGCCAGCGCGTTCCACTCGCCGGGGTCGACGCCGGCGAGCGAGTCAACGACTTGAATGCTTTCCAAGGACGTCGGATTCTACGCGGCAGGCGAGGCGCGATACAATGAGCGCCGTCCTGCGGAGGAATTCGTCATGAAGAAAATCGAAGCCATCGTGAAGCCTTTCAAGCTGGACGAAGTTCGCGAAGCGCTGTCCGAAGTCGGCGTCACGGGGCTGACCGTAACGGAAGTAAAGGGTTTCGGCCGGCAGAAGGGGCATACCGAGCTCTATCGCGGCGCCGAGTACGTCGTCGACTTCCTGCCGAAGGTTAAGATCGAGGTGGTGGTTGCCGACGGCCAGGTGGAGGCGGCAATCGACGCGATCGTAAAGTCCGCGCGCACGGGAAAAATCGGCGACGGCAAGATCTTCGTCACTTCGGTCGAGCATGTGGTGCGAATCCGCACCGGCGAAACCAACGAGGCGGCCGTCTAACCCGGCCTTCCGGGCGCGGACGCCTTCAACAGGACGAGCAGCGCGCCGCCGCCACCCTGTGCCGCGGGCGCCTGACAGTACGCCAATACCTCGTCGCGCAGCGTCAGCCATTTCCGCAGTTTTCCCTTGAGTACCGGCTCGCGATTGCGCGAGCCGAGCCCCTTGCCGTGCACGATGCGCGCGCAGCGTACGCGGCGCAGCATGCAGCGCCGCAGGAATTGCGCCACGCTCAGCGCGGCTTCGACCCGGTTCATACCGTGAAGGTCTAGGCTGTCCTCGACGACCCAGTGGCCGCGCCGCAGCTTGCGCAGCACCTGGCGCGCCAGCCCTTCGCGCAGAAAAACGAGCTCCTCCCCGGACTCCATTGCATCGTCCGGCGATAGCGGCGCCGACAGAGATTCTGCAAGAGCGGCGCGCTCGTCGCGGCGCGTCTGCCGCGGTAACGGCGCCGGCGGCTGGCGCCGCAACGGCAAGCGGCGCGGCTCGCTGATCGGCTCCACTCCGGCGAGCGCCCTGCGAAAATCGTCGTCCTTAGGCGGCGAGCGCATCGAGATACTTTTCCGCGTCGAGCGCGGCCATGCAGCCGGTGGCGGCGCTGGTGACCGCCTGGCGGTACACATGGTCTTGCACGTCGCCGGCTGCAAAGACGCCGGCCACGCTGGTGGCCGTGGCCAGCCCCTCGCGGCCACCGCGCGTGACGATATAGCCGTTTTCCATTTCGAGCTGCCCGCTGAAGATGCCCGTATTGGGCGTGTGCCCGATGGCAACGAACAGACCCTTCGCGCTGATGTCGCGCGGAGCGCCGGTCTTCACGCTTTTCGCCCGCACCGCCGTGACGCCGCTCGAATCGCCCAGCACTTCGTCCACTACGGAATCGAGCGCGAGGGCAATCTTGCCTTCAGTGACACGCCGCGTGAGCTTGTCGATCATGATCTTCTCGGCGCGAAACTTCTCGCGGCGATGAACCAGCGTGACGTTGCGGCAGATATTCGCCAGGTAAAGCGCTTCCTCCACGGCGGTGTTGCCGCCTCCGACCACGACCACATCCTGCCCCTTGTAGAAGAAACCGTCGCAAGTCGCGCATGCCGAGACGCCGCGCCCCATGAATTTCTGCTCGGAGGGCAGCCCGAGGTATTTGGCGGAGGCGCCGGTGGCGATCACCAGCGCATCGCAGGTGTACCTCGACGAATCGCCTTCGAGGATGAACGGCCGCTGCTCGAGTCGAACCGCATGGATGTGATCGAAGATAACTTCAGTCTCGAAGCGCTCGGCATGCTTCTGGAAGCGCTGCATCAGGTCGGGGCCTTGAACGCCGTCGGCATCGGCGGGCCAGTTGTCGACGTCGGTCGTCGTCATCAGCTGGCCGCCCTGCGCGATGCCGGTGATCAGGACGGGCCGAAGATTCGCGCGCGCCGCGTAAACCGCCGCCGTGTATCCCGCCGGACCGGAACCGAGAATGAGGAGGCGTGCATGGCGCGCCGGCATTCGCAAAGACACCTGTTATATTGGGAAATTCCTCGCAAATTATAAACGAGCAGTCAAGAAACATTGCCCGGAAAACGTCTTCGCAAAGAGCCGTAACAATTTGATTGGTGGGGGGTTTCCTGCTTAAATGCGCGGCGGCGGCTGGTGCCGCTGCCGGGGGGGGAAGGGGTGTTTTTTCATGGCGCGACGATGAGGCTGCTGAGCGCGGCATTTCTTGCCGCGTGCGCGTCCGCATTCGCGCAAGCTCCCCAAACGCCAGCGATCGACGATTCGCCGCGTTTCGAGATTCGCCGCTTCATCTTCGACGGCGCCACCCTGGTGCCGCGCGAGCGGCTCGAGGCCGATACGCAGCAGTACACGGGTCCGCGGCGCACTTTTTCGGACGTGCAGCGCGCGCTCGAAGCCGTCGAGCGCGCCTATAGCGAGGCGGGCTGGAGTGCAGTGCAAGTGATCCTGCCGGAGCAGGAGCTCGATCGCGGCGAGATCCGATTCCAGATTGTCCAAGCGAAAATCGGCCGAGTGGTCGTCGAGGGAAATAAGTTCTTCGAAGACGCCAACATTCGCGCCAGTGTGCCTTCGCTCGAGGCGGGCAAGGCGCCCAACATCAACGCGATCGCCCGTAATCTGCGCGTTGCCAATGAAAACCCGGCCAAGCAGACACAGGTGCTGCTGCGCAGCGGACAGGAAGAGGCCGCGGTAGACGCGGTGCTGCGCGTAGTCGACGAAAAACCGGAAAAAAATAGTCTAACGATCGACAACTCCGGTAGTCCGCAGACCGGGCGGTTGCGCGTCGGTCTGGGATACCAGAACGCGAATTTCAGCGGCAAGGACGACGCGTTGTCCGCGGTATATGTGACCGCGCCTTACGCTGACCATCTCGACCAGTCCGGCCGGCCCGATCGCTACTCGCTGATACCGAGCCGAAAGGTAAACATATTCGGCTTCGGCTACCGTCTGCCGCTTTACGAGGTCGGCGATTCCCTCGACTTCCTGTTCGGCTACTCGAATGTCAATACGGGAACCGTAGCGAACATCTTCAGCATCACCGGCGCCGGCACGATCGCAGGGGCTCGATATACCGCCAATCTACGCAAGCTCGGGGACTACGAACATCGCTTGATCTTCTCGGCGGACTGGCGCAGCTACGACAACAAGGGCGTCCGGCTGGAGCAGTCCACGGGTCAGTTGATTCCCGACGTTACGGTGCACCCGCTCGGGTTTACTTATGCAGGCGTATATCGGCAGCAGAACATGGATTCCGGTTTCTCGGTTGGTTTCTTCAAAAACATCGGGGGCGGGAATGACGGCAGCTCGGAGGATTTCTGCAAGCCCCAATTGCGCAAAAACGGCGAAGGTTATTGCGCGAGCTCGAGATACGAATTGTGGAAATGGTCGTTTTATATCAACCAGGAGCTTGGTGCCGATTTTAAGCTGCGCATCGCTATGAACGGACAGCGCACCAAGGACATGCTGGTTCCCGGCGAGCAATTCGGTATCGGCGGAGCGGACTCGGTGCGGGGATTCCTCGAGCGCGAGGTGGCCGATGATTCCGGATACCGTGGCACGACCGAAATTTATTCCCCCGACTTTGGAGGCAAGACCTGGATTCAAGGCGCGCACATGCGCAGCCTGGTGTTTCTCGATTGGGGTCATGTGGTCCGGAACCGGCCGGCTCCCGCGGAAACTTTCTCCCAGAGCATCGCCAGCTGGGGCGTCGGGATCCGAGTCGCACAGGGAACCAACATGGCGTTTCGAGTCGACTACGCGATCGTCCTCGACCCGAATGATCCCCGGGCAATCAATTCCCACACGACCAATTCAGCCCGGGTACACGCCAGCTTTTCATACGTTTTCTAGGCATTGGGCTTAAACGGCCCGGGCGGGGCCGTTCTGCTACCATGGGAATTCAGGAGGGATGACGCAGGCGATGGCCACAACGGTCTCGACCGCGGTGCTGAAGGCGGTGCCGCTGTTTTCCAGCTTTCCGGAGGATCAGCTGCGCATGCTGGCGGCGGTCGTGACGCGAAAGACCGTAACCCGATCGACCACCGTGATGGCGGGCGGGGATGCGACCGATTCGCTCTACATTGTTCTTTCTGGGCGGCTCAAGGTAATGATGAGCGACGCCGAGGGCAAGGAAGTGATTCTCAGCATCCTCGGTCCCGGCGAATTCTTCGGAGAAATGGGGCTTATCGACGACAGCCCGCGCTCGGCGAGCGTGGTCGCGATCGAGTCCTGCGAGCTGCTCTCCATCGCGAAGCGCGATTTCAAGAAGTGCCTGGCCGAGAATTTCGAGATGGCGATGGCAGTCATGCGCAGCCTGGTGCGGCGCTTGCGCGAGGCGGACCGAAAAATCGGCAGCCTTGCTCTGCTCGATGTCTATGGACGCGTTGCCCGGCTGCTGCTCGACATGTCCGAGACGGTCGACGGCGAGAAGGTCGTGACGAAGCGCTTGCCCAAGCAGGACATCGCAAAGATGATCGGCGCCTCGCGCGAAATGGTCAGCCGCGTGATGAAGGACCTGCAGATGGGGGGGTACATCGAGGTCCGCGGATCGAACATAGTCCTGCGCGACTCGATCGTGCTGCCGGAGTAATCTGTCACCACCGAATGGCAAAAAAAGCTTATGCGTGAAATAGTTCCTCAGGCTGTCGGGTGGCGGCGACTACGATGCTAGTGTTGAATCCCGCACCGCGGGAGAAGGGGGCACCATGAGGTTGCGCCATCGGGTTCTCGGTCTCGCCATCGCTCTGGCCCTCGCGGCCGGGCCGGCCGGGGCCCTTGCTTCCTCCGGTACGGTGACCCAGCTTTCCGGAACGCTGTCGGTGAAGAAAGCCGACGGGTCGGTCAGAATCCTGTCGCAAAAATCCCAGATCGAGAGCGGCGATACCCTCAACACCGAGCGCGAGAGCTTCGCGCAGATCAAGTTCAGCGACGGCGCGCAGCTTACGCTGAAGCCGAACACGGCCGTGAAAATCGAGAACTTCAAGTTCGTCGAGGAGAAGCCGCAGGAAGACTCGTTCCTCTACAACCTCGTCAAGGGCGGCTTGCGCGCAGTCACCGGCGTCGTCGGGAAGCGCAGCAGGGACAAGTATCGGGTTGGCACGGCGACGGCGACGATCGGAATTCGCGGCACGACATTCTCGGCGGATGATTGCCTGAACGACAGGACCGGCGAGTGCTCGCGGCTTGAACCCGCCGTATACGTCGGAGTCTCGGATGGCGAAGTCGTCGTGCGCAATGACCAGGGCGAGCTCGGGCTCACCGTGGGACAGTTCGGAATTGTCACGGCCAATCAGCCTCCGTTATTCCTGCCGAGCAGTCCGGGGCTGCAGTTCACGCCGCCGGCAACCTTCATCCAGTCCGTCATGGCCGGCAGCGTGGTGAATGTCGGCCGGAGCCTGGAGTGCGTCGTCACGCGCTGAGCGCTAATCCATTTGATTGGCTAAGCCCCCGCTGCTGCGGGGGTTTTTATTTTGTGCGGTAGAATCGTCCATTCCTGATCCGGGCGAGATGGGCGTAGCAGAAAAATCCTCAGGCGCACCTCTTCCCGCGAAGCTTGCGGGCCTTTTGCGCGAAGCCAAGTGGCTGATTCTGGTCGCGCTAGCGGCTTACTTGTTGCTGATCTTCGCGACTTACCGGCGGACCGATCCTGGCTGGTCACATAGCGCCACCGGCGCCGTGACCGGCAACGCCGGGGGGATCGTCGGCGCATGGCTCTCGGACGTGCTCCTATATCTGTTTGGCGTTTCGGCCTATTGGTGGATCGCGCTGTGCCTGTACGTCGTCGTCTGGGGCTACCGCCGGCTCGACGGGAGGACACTTATCGATCGGCGCCCGCTTGGCGTGGCGCTCGTCGGCTTCGCCGTGCTGCTGGTTGCGAGCGCCGCCATCGAGGGCTTGCGCTTGCACAGTATTCCGGCGGAGCTGCCGCACGTGCCGGGCGGCCTGGTGGGCGAGCAGGCCGGCAAGCTCGCTTCGGCGGCGCTCGGGTTCACCGGCGCGACGCTCGTCCTCCTCACGCTTGCGGCAGTCGGGCTGAGCCTGTTCACCGGAATATCCTGGATCACCGTCTCCGAACTCGTGGGCTCGCTCCTCGAGTGGCTGTACGGCGTGGGAATAGGGGCATGGGAGCGCCGCCAGGATCGCCGTCTTGGCGAGCTCGCTCGCGAAGAGCGGGATTTCGCCGTCGAGACCGAGAAGAAGCGGGAGGAGCATCATCCTCCGCTGCGCATCGAGCCTCCGGTAGTGCAAATCAGGAGGTCCGAGCGGGTGCAAAAAGAGAAGCAGGCACCTCTCTTCGAGGAGCTGCCCGACACGCCGTTGCCCCCGCTGAAGCTCCTCGACGAGGCGAAAGGCGATGGCGAGCAGGTGACGCCCGAGACGATCGAGTTCACCTCCCGCCTGATCGAGAAGAAGCTCTCCGACTTCGGCGTCTCGGTCAAGGTGCTCGCGGCGTATCCGGGACCGGTCATTACACGCTACGAGATCGAACCCGCCATCGGGGTGAAAGGCAGCCAGATCGTCAACCTGGTCAAGGATCTGGCGCGAGCGCTGTCGGTCGTGTCCATAAGAGTCGTGGAAACGATCCCGGGCAAATCCTGCATGGGCCTCGAGATCCCCAACCCGCATCGCCAGATCGTGCGGCTCTCCGAGATTCTCGGCTCCGAGGCCTACCATGCGATGCATTCACCGCTCGCGCTTGCTCTCGGCAAGGACATCGCCGGCAACCCGATCGTCGTTGATCTCGCCAGGATGCCGCACCTCTTGGTGGCGGGCACTACCGGGTCGGGAAAGTCGGTGACGCTGAACGCGATGATCCTGTCGCTGCTCTACAAATCGGAGCTGCGTCACGTGCGCCTGATCCTGATCGATCCGAAGATGCTCGAGCTCTCGGTGTACCAGGACATCCCGCAGCTGCTGGCGCCGGTCGTCATCGACATGAAGCAAGCCGTGAACGCGCTCACCTGGTGCGTGGCCGAGATGGACCGCCGCTACAAGATGATGAACTGGCTCGGCGTGCGCAATCTCTCGGGCTTCAACCACAAGATCGCCGAGGCCGAGAAGCAGGGACGCAAGCTGGAGGACCCCTTCACGCTGGAGTCGGCCGAGCCGCAGCCGCTGAAATCGCTGCCGCACGTTGTGGTGGTCATAGACGAGCTCGCCGATCTGATGATGGTGGTTGGCAAGAAGGTCGAGGAGCTGATCGCTCGGCTTGCGCAAAAAGCACGCGCGGCGGGCATCCATCTGGTACTGGCGACGCAGCGTCCGTCGGTCGACGTGATCACGGGTCTGATCAAGGCGAATATTCCCTCGCGAATCGCGTTCCAGGTTTCGTCCAAGGTCGATTCGCGGACCATCCTTGACCAGTCGGGCGCCGAAGCGCTGCTGGGCGCGGGCGACATGCTTTACCTGCCCCCCGGGACGGGCCTGCCGCAGCGCGTGCACGGCGCTTTTGTCGCCGACCACGAGGTGCACAAGGTCGTCGAGCATCTCAAGAGCCTGGCATCACCCGAATACCTCGGCGATGTGCTCGCGGCGCCGCCCGCCGAAGAGGCCGGTGCCGGCGCAGGGAATGGTGAGTCCGCCGGCGAGAAGGACCCCCTTTACGATCAAGCGGTCGAGATCGTTCTGCGCACCCGGCGGCCCTCCATTTCGCTGGTGCAGCGCCACCTGCGCATCGGCTATAACCGCGCGGCGCGCCTGATCGAGGACATGGAGCGAGCCGGTATGGTTTCGGCCATGCAGTCGAACGGCAACCGGGAGGTTCTGGTTCCCGCCAAGGCGGAGTGAACCTTCGCTCAATGCGGCTCCTGGTATTTCTCTCGCTGCTGTTCGCCGGTAACCTGCACGCGTCCAGCATCGACCGATTCAAGACCTTCCTGCGGACCACTCAGTCGGCGCGCGCCAATTTCGAGCAGAAGGTTCACGACCGCGATGGCAAGCTGGTGCAGGAGTCGAGGGGCAGTTTCGTGTTCCTGCGGCCCGGGCGGTTCCGCTGGGTGTACGCGAAGCCGGTCGATCAGCTCATCGTGGGCGACGGCGAGCGCGTCTGGATCTACGACCGCGACCTCAAACAGGTGACGGTGCGAAGAGTCTCCAAGGCGCTGGGCTCGACGCCGGCCGCGCTGCTCGCGGGAGCTAGCGACATCGAGAAGGCATTCGAGCTCGCGGACGCCGGCGAGCGCGACGGGCTCGAATGGCTGGAGGCGAAGCCGCGCGAACGCGAGGCCGGGTTCGAGCGCATTCGAATGGGCTTCGGCGTGGCCGGAGTCCAGGCCATGGAGCTGGTTGACCACTTCGGCCAGACCACGCTGCTGCGATTCTCGGGGCTGGTGCGCAATCCGAAGATTGATCCGGCGGAGTTCCGCTTCGGGCGGGAGGCGCATGAATGACTTTTTCGGCAAGGCCGAGCCGGTCGCGCCGCTGGCCGAGGCTATGCGGCCGCAGTCGCTCGACGACATCGTCGGTCAGCGGCACCTGCTGGGTCCGGCAATGCCGCTGCGCCTGGCGTTCGAATCGGGCAAGCCCCATTCGATGATCCTTTGGGGGCCGCCGGGCTCGGGCAAGACCACCCTCGCGCGCCTGATGGCGAAGACCTTCGACGCCGAATTCGTCGCGCTCTCGGCCGTTTTTTCGGGGGTGAAAGACATCCGCGAGGCAGTGCAGGCAGCCGATGCGCGGCTTGGCGCCTCCGCACGGCACACGATCCTGTTCGTCGACGAGGTGCATCGCTTCAACAAGGCGCAGCAGGACGCTTTTCTGCCCTATGTGGAGCGTGGGCTGATCACCTTCGTCGGCGCCACGACCGAGAACCCCTCGTTTGAGGTCAACAGCGCGCTGCTTTCCCGCGCGACAGTCTATGTGCTCGAGCCTCTCAGCCCAGAGGATTTGCAGATATTGCTGAAGAAAACAGGGCTCGGCGTCGATGACGAGGCAAGAGCGCGGCTTATCGGCTTTGCAGACGGGGATGCGCGGCGACTTCTCAATGCGGTCGAGATACTGAGGAACACTGGCGTCGAATCCATTGACGGCGCGTTCGTCGAGCAGACGCTGGCGAAGAATCTGCGCCGCTTCGACAAGGGCGGCGAGCAGTTCTACGACCAAATCTCCGCGCTTCACAAGTCCGTGCGCGGCTCCGACCCGGATGCGGCGCTCTACTGGATGGTCCGCATGCTGGATGGGGGCGCCGATCCGCTCTATGTCGGCAGGCGCTTGGTGCGGATGGCGGGCGAAGACATCGGCCTCGCCGATCCGCGCGCCCTGCGATGCCTGCGAAACTTACGAGCGCCTCGGCAGCCCGGAGGGAGAGCTCGCGCTTGCCGAAGCCGTCCTATACCTGGCCGTGGCGGCAAAATCCAATGCCGTTTACGAAGCCTATAATGCGGCCCGCGCTTTTGTCTCCGAGGACGGAACGCGTCCCGTGCCTCTGCACATCCGCAACGCGCCGACGCGGCTCATGAAGGATCTCGGCTACGGCAAAGGCTATCGGTACGCGCACGACGAGACGGATGCCTATGCGGCGGGCGAGAGCTACCTGCCCGAAGGCATGCCGAAAATGCAGTGGTACAGGCCGGTAGACCGCGGCCTTGAGGCCAAAATCCGGGAGAAGCTCGAGCAGCTCCGGGCTCTCGACGAGGCGGCAGGGAAAAAGAAATGATCGACATACAGCTGCTGCGCAAGAATCCCGAGGACGTGGCAAAGCGGCTTGCCACACGCGGGCCTGGCGCATTTGATTTGCAGAGATTTCTAGAGCTCGAAGCCAAGCGAAAAGACGTGCAGACGGTAGCCGAGCAGGCCCAGGCTTCGCGCAACAAAGCCGCCAAGGACGTCGGGCAGGCCAAGGCGAAGGGCGAAGATGTAAAGGAACTGCGAAGGTTCAAGCCGAACTGAGTGATTTCCTCTTCCGTGTTCCAAACCTTCCGCATGAGTCGGTGCCGGTCGGCGATTCGCCGGAGGCAAACCGCGAAGAGCGGCGCTGGGGACAGCCCCGCAAGTTCGATTTTCCCGCCAGGGACCACGTGGACGTGGGCGAAGGCCTCCATGGGCTGGACTTCGCCACGGGCGCGAAGATCGCCGGCAGCCGGTTCGTGGTGATGCGCGGTGAGATCGCCAGGCTGCATCGCGCGATCGCGCAATTCATGCTCGACGTCCATACGCGCGAGCACGGCTATGTCGAGGTCTATGTTCCGTACATGGTTACCGGCGAGTGCGCAAACGGGGTGTCGAGCCTCGCCAAGTTCAAGGGCGATCTATTCAAGATCGAGGACCGCGACCTCTATTTGATTCCGACGGCGGAGTATCCGGTGACCAACTTCGTGCGCGACGAGATCGTCCCGCTCGAATCCCTGCCGCTGAAGTTCGTCTGCCATTCGCCTTGCTTCCGCTCCGAGGCCGGCTCGGCCGGCAAGGACACTCGCGGCATGATCCGCAACCACCAGTTCGACAAGGTCGAGCTGGTGCAGATCGTGCATCCCGAGAAGTCATATCAG
>WNFM01269180.1_pt1 | contig 22009 bp, 41 predicted proteins | sample 5400271 | NCBI WGS metagenome assembly WNFM01 (sample SAMN13153352, study PRJNA577476) | soil metagenome | isolation source: 60 cm saprolite on Douglas fir-dominated hillslope | place: USA:California | collected 2013-09-17
ATCCCATGCCTTCTTAAACGGCAAGCTATTGATTAAAGCTTCTCTATCCTCTTTAGAGCAATTACAAGTAGACTCGCTGCTTCTTCCTCTACCTCCATGTTGTTTAAATAGGTGTCTTAATCCATTACAATAACTGAAGTATCCACAGCCGTTATATCCCTTAGACCAAGAGATTAGAATATCTTCATTCATAGAATCTCTTTAACTAGGGCTATAGAGGCTATTAAGACACAGAGGATGTAAAGGCTTAACATGTGGGGGAAATTATTTCTTTCTTCAAATCTTGATTCAAAACAACACTACATTGAATATCACATTTATCAAAGGCTTCTAGTACATCTAATAAAGCTTTTAGAGTTTTCTTATCCATTGACTTCTACGTAGTCCGCTAGCTCGAGAAAATTCTTTAACCGTCGTAGCTCCTGCCTCTCAGCTAGAGTAGTAGGCAGCTTGGCCTCATAATGAAAGGTCTTATCCTTTGAATTGATTAAGAAAGTAAGATCAAAGGTCAGTGTTGGGGGCATTTATTTTCTTGGCTTTTAAGAAGCTTAGGACTTCATCTAGTTGTTCATCTGTGAGTTCGCCTAGCGGATTTTTTTTCTGCTCTATGACGGTCTGTACCGCTTTACCCTCTAACCTATCAGCTAACCACTCTATAGCCCAAGGTTTTCCACGCCTAGCTTGCTCGGTCACTTGCTCTATAATAATCTGCTTTTGGGTCTTATATTCATCGCCATCTTTAACAAGCTGTTGCATAGCCCAACTAATAATATCTTTAAAGCTTGCAGAAGCTCTTGGACGACCAGCCGGATTAAGCGATGGCATGCCCTTATAAAAATTGGGGTTGCCAACAGGATTCTTGATTATATCAGAATTACTTTCCATATTTTTTATGTTGTATACTATTATACTTATTTAAATAGTTAAGAGCCGAAGAAAGTATAGTTTCTGAGTCTAGGCCAAACCCTAAAATAGAATTACAATGACCACACAACAGGCCTCTAACCATACCTGTTTTATGGTCATGGTCTATGCTCAATCTCTTTCTACCTCTGGGTAAACCACCACATATCTCACAGACTCCATTTTGTTCTTTTAGTTTAATGTCAAATTCGATAGGATTGCTACCAAGAGCACGCATCTTAGAACCTAAACTACTATCATCAGATTTTCTTTCCCGGCATTCTTTGCATCTGTATCTTTCATAAACACATTTAACACATCTGAACTTTTTAAATGTCTTTCTCCTTTTTTGTTCATAAATAAGAGCTTCTTTAAGTAATTCTAGATTCATCAAACCTCTAAAACCCTGTTATCCGATAGCTCTTCCTCAGGTATGATCTCCTGCACCTGACTGTGGGTCTCTTGGGGTAAAGGGTTATAGGTTAAACTCCAACCCGGAAGAGCGTGCGAAAAAATTTTCTCCGCCTCTTCGTTAATCGAGTGGATCTCTAAAGGAAAACTATCCACCTCGAAAGCGGCGTAAATGAATAGCGCCACCGCTTCAAACGTCTCCTCTGAATGTATCTCTTTCTGCGGGCCGTTGCCGATACTGATTAAAACGGACACGTCAAAATCCATCGATACTTCGTGTATCTCTTCATAACTTAAAAGCTTGATCGCCTTGGTGATCGTCCTCACCCACTCCCATCCATCCGGCGCTGGCCGAAGCTCGTCTATCCACAGAAAAATTGTATTAACCTCTCTCTTTTAAGTATTTCAATGCAGACTCAACTAACGGAGTCACCAGATTATTATACACCATATTTATTTTTTATCAATACCCCCTCAATCCCCCCTTGACAAGTATATAAGTATATCCTATACTTAAGTACAGAGCATTGGAGGGATAATGGGAAGATACAAAATATTCACCGAAGAGCAAGCTAGGAAACGTAAGCTGATGTACCAGAAAGAATACAGTAAACGTCCGTCAGTTGTTGCGAGCAATAAAAAGTATAAAGCCAAGTATCGCACTAGACCTAATGTAAAAAAGCGCCAAGCTGAATATATGTCTGTTTATTGGAAAATGTATATCAAAAGAGAAGGGATGCGGGAAAAATTAAGGAAGATCGCAAAAGAGTATCAAAGAAAAAAACGTAAAGGAGAAATAAAATGACAGCAGCAGCCATAGGAGTATTGTTGGTCGTTGGCGGGTTCTTCGCTGAGTTGGTGGGCTACAAGGTTCACACTAGCAAAAAAACGGATAAAGTGTGTAGCTGGGAAAGCAGGGATCAGGTCTCGCCGGTCCCGACCTTCTGCAAGCCAGGAGAGCAGCCTCGTTAGAGTCCTGACGGTAGCCCCTCGCAAGGGGGGTGTCCGTGAAGACTTGAACGAAGACTTGACAGAATATAAAGTAAAAGCTATACTTCCTTATTATAAGGAGACACTCATGAAATGTCAACACTGTGGGAAGGATTTTAAAGAGGGGAAAATTTATTGGAAGAAATATTGTTCGCCTCGCTGCTCTCAGTCCGTTTATACCCAGAAATGGCGTGAAAAAAATAGATCACAAAAAGCATAAGATAGGTCTTGACAGTATAACCTTTACTTGCTATACTAGAACCATGAAGCAACCAAGAAGGACGGGAGGGAACATGGTCAGCCAGAATAAGCTGGGACGAATAATTGGGCTTTTAGAACATCTTGAGAAATCTTCACCAAAGGCTAGTCAAGAAGAACAAGATAGGATGAGTTCTGCGAAGTCTGATCTAATCAGAATATATAGGAGTTAACATGACCTGCGTTAATTGCAATGGATCGGGAACTATTGAACAGGACAGAGGGGGACACAGCGACAAGCTATGCTCCATTTGTCAAGGGACTGGACAGGTAGAAATGGAGGCAAAATAACATGACCAACACAAAGAGTGCAGCGAAGCACATTCACGAAGCAGTTGGAATGCCGGTTGATAATTGTCCGGCTTGCCAAGGGGTATCGCAGCATACGCCGGGGCCGTGGACTTACCAGGGAAGCATGAACAGTCGCGAAATCAGAGTAGCTCCTTTGTCTTTGACAACTTGGAACTATGAAGGCAAGCGCTGCCCACGCTCAATACAAGCCAATGAGGCTATAGCTGTTATAACGATGGTCGAATCAATTGAAAGCTCTGGCGGCAATATAGATTCTATTGCCGCCGCCAACGCCGAGTTCATCGTCCGGGCTTGCAATGCCCATGACGAACTACTTGAGGCAGTGAAGAACTTGATCCAAGAATTGGAGTCCAACAAGCTGGATAGGGAGCTAGGAAATCCCGTGCCAGCAGTTGCTAAAGCCTTAGCCGCCATCGCGAGAGCCGAAGGAGAATAAAAATGATACTAGCCTATCACGGACAGAAAGAACTTAAGAAGTCCTACATAGACCGCCTTAAAGCTCATCGAAAGGCAGAAGAATTAGTTCAAGGCATAGGCTTTGAAAGTAATGGACAAACCAAAGGGTGTAATATAGGTTGTCTCTTTGACTACTACGATCATGCTAAAGGAGCCGAAGAATCCGGCATTCCAGAAGTATTGCTCAAATTGGCCGACAAATTATTCGAAGGTTTGCCAGTCAAAGAAGCTAATGACTTTGCTATAGCTTGGCCTAAAGCAATCAAGCCTGGGGCTGATCTTAGCAAAGTTAAATGGCGATTCTGTGCTTTCATTCTCAAAGAAAATATTGAGAGAGTTTTGTTGCTTAAGATTGAAGATAAACTTAAAGAGCAAGTAGTCTCATCTATCCAGGTAGTCTTGAGACTTCATGAGAATGCTTTTAAAACTGGGAATATGGATGAGGCGGCGGCGGAGGCGGCGTATACTCGATACGCAAAAGAGTTTATCAGCTTGCTAAAGGCTTGCAAATGAAGCATCTCTGTGCCGTATGCGATGTTAAAACAGGTCCCGACACTCCTGGCGAAGGAATCAGCCACGGCCTATGCCGTAAACATGAGTTAGAGTCTCTAAAGCGGGCCGAAATTATTACTTCGATTGAACTGGCAGAACTGGAGACCTATGGAACACAGGATTGAAATGAAAGAGTTAGGACAGTTCTGGACCTTTGTGTGCGATTGTGGACATAAGGGAGGATGGTTCAACGATAGAATAAGAGCTAAGATGTTGGCAGCGATACATTTGGGCGAAAAAATAAATGACACTATTGCAAGCTGAGTGCGGGTGTAGAATTGACCTCCTGGAAGAATTAAGATGTCTCTATCATTACAATTGCCAAGGGTGTCTTATGATAGAACAATTCGGGGATATGCCGGATTTATACTGGAACATGGAAGTAGAAAGATGGAGAAACGACACTTACTAGGCTGTTTCTATCCTAATGGACCTTGTTACTGCGATGAGCGCGAGAGAGATGCGGCCAGAGATGAAGCCATGAGTTTTCTGTCAAAGTCACAACGCGAGGAATTAGAGGAATTAAATGAAGCCAAAGACTAGGACCGAGAATTTTCTGTTGACTCAGATCAACCAAGAAGATATAGGTGATATGCAATTTAGGCAGAATAGAGACGCACAAATCGATCTTGAGATAATCGATTACGCTCAACACGTATTGGATCAAGAAAAATTAGAGGCCGAAATCAGTAAGAACGGCAAGTTCTGGAAGGTAGATAGCATTAAAGTTATTAAAAATGAATCAAAATTGACAGATGATGAGCATAATGGGCTTATGGGTGAGGCTTTTAATGCCGCAAAGGGACTCGCAAATAGACCTTGAGGTCATGGACCATGCGCAGTATGTCTTAAATAGAGAAAAAAATAAAAAAGGAGAATAAAATGGAAAAAGCAATGGCGAAAGCGCGTAAGCAAATTAGGGGTATCGAATCGTTGTTAAGCGAGGACTTGTTGTTGCCCAGAGTTTTGCTGATGCAATCTGGATCAAAGTTCGTGAAATCAGGAAAAGCAAAGGCCGGTACATTCGTTAACTCTTTGACCCAACAGGAGCTTGCGACAACTGAATTCATTCCGGTGCTTTACTCAAAATATTGGGACCTTTATCATAAAGATGCGGAAGACCCGGACAACATGATCTATGATGAACGAGTCTTTGATTACCCGGGACAAGATAGAAAATACTTCGCTGATGATTTAGGAAGGGCTGATGCCATTACAGTCATGTCATTTATCAGTCTTTTTGGTTCAAAGGCAATGATTATTCCTTTCTCCAAGTCCTCTTATGCTGCCGGAAAAAAGCTTGCTACTTTCATTTCTATGGCAGGCGTAGATAGCTTCGCCAGGAAGTACAAACTAAAAGCCGTCGAAGCCCATAACAAACGCCAGTCATGGTATGTCTTTGATGTAGAGGAAGTCGCTGATTGCACGCCGGAAGAATTTTCGGCCTCAGAGATGCTATACAATTCCTTTAGTCCAAAAGCTAAAGACATCCACTCAATGGGTCTAGCCGGTGAGAATTTAGGGGAGGAGATTCCGTTTTGAAATGCTCATCCTGTGGAATTCAATATGAGGCAAAAGACAAGATTGATATTGAATGGGTCTTCGCCTTTAACAAAGCCCATAGGCTTAACCCTAATGGGGAGCCGCCAGGAATGGTGGTCACTAAAAAGGAATTATGGGACGCCTATAACTCTAAGATGGGCAACTACCCGAAGTCACCAGGACTTAGCTTCAAGGAGATAGAATGAAGGAACTAGCCGCTAATCTTATTTTCATCGTAGACGCTTTTAGGATCACCAAACATGGCGGGGCTAAGATAACGCTTAGTCTCTCAGAAGATCAGGCTATGAAAGCTGCGGCCTTAGCCGGATCAAAAGATGCCGTCTTCGAGGCCGATATTTTTTTAAGAGAGAATGAGACCTATGGCTCTAAAATCGCATGAATTGCCCTGATTGTGAACACGGGGTAGGCTTCCATCGTCTTTCTGATATATACGATGAAGGATCGGCTAGTTATAAACAAATAATCAGATGTTTATATTTGCAAGGCAATGCTGGTTTATTTAGGACTCCTATATTTTGCGGATGCCGTAGGAAACCATGAAGAAAAGAAGTCGTAAGACTTTAGTACGTCTACTGGATCAGAAAGCTTCCTCTGACGCCAGGAAACGACATCTATATACCCATACTAACGAGCTATGCCAATTCTGTTATCTTAGATTCTCACGTGTACAAACAGCCACTCAATGCTTTCATATTCTATCTAGGAAGAGTTATAGCACCAGGTGGTTGCCTGAAAATTGTTTCTGGTCTTGCGCCTCTTGTAATATTCGTTATGAGCAAGACGCTGATTTTGTTTCCAGAGTCATTGATTGGTATAAAGAAAAATTCGGGGCTAAGCAATGGGATTGGTTATCAGTATCCTATCACACCCCTATCCCGATTAAGGACTGGGAATTAGAGGAGAAGCTAAATGCGTAAAATTTATTGCGCTCACACAAGAATAGACGTACATCCCAAAGGAATAAATTCATGCGTTGTTTGTAAAATAGCATGGGTAAACGGACAAGAAATTCCTAGAATAATTTTGGGCTATTTAGATGACTAGCATAAAAACTCCCAAGCAGCTTATACGTCAAATCAATAATATGATAAAGATTTATCAACCAATAACCTGGAGCCAACTAGCCATAATCTATATTTACGCTCAAAAGAGATCGGAGCAATTGAATAATTATTATGGTGACTAGATAACACTTGACAGCTTTCAATAAATTAATATAATGAACTCATGGCCAACGAGTGCAGGGAAAATATCAGGTTGCAGGGATTCGGGAATATCTTGTTCTCGTTGGCCCCCTGTGACCTGATATTTTTTTATCCTGACTTTTTACAATCAAATGAATTATCCGATTTCGCCCGCAAAGATGAGACAGGGGGAACTGGTATGCGGGACTTTGAGGTTGAGATTTCAACTCCAAGTAGTAAGTTAGTTAGTGTGCTTAACCGTAATTAGGCTAACGGATTACGGCAAGGAGTGGTAGGCCCGGACTGGATACAACCTTAAAGCCCACTAGGGGCCCCAATTAAGAAAATATGTTGAATAAAGCCACCAAGACGGATAAATTAAGAAATCACAAACAAGTTTCTTTTAAAGACTATTGGAAAGATAAAGAAAGATACGGACTTAAAAATACAAAACAAAATAAATCATTGATTGCGGCACGCCGTCAAGAATGGTTGCTTAAACATAAATTCTAAGTTAGACGCTATAAGCGTTGTTGGAAACATAAAGCGGTAGTGTGTCTTAGATATCCTGGTAAAAGTTGAGATATTTATGGATAAAGAAATAACCATTCTCCAAGTTCTTACGGAAAAATTTAAACCTTCTATAGAATATGCGATTCCTGTAGATGATTTTGAGTATTATGCGGTTAAAATACTTATCCCTAAAAGTATCCAAAGAAATAAGAAAATACTTTTTAAGTGGGTTGTATCTCAGATGAAGAAAGCCATTAAAGAACTGGCAATAAATATTGCTAGTAATCCAAATTTAAAATGATCTCCATCTGTCATAGGACTGAACTAGGTAAAGCTCCTCTCTACGCTGGTCGTACAAAGCTTGGCTCAGTCTGGTATTGCTCTAAGTGTCTTACGATCACGTATTATGAAGGTCGATTCTGTTGGGATTCTTGGTCTATGAAAAGAGGTCCTCACGGTTTCGGAGCCTACTATGAAGCCAAAAAGAATAAAAGCATACCTTCTAGTGATCCTATCGTGCAATCGCATGGATTGATCAGGAAGGAAAGATTAGCCGCCAATGCGTATTTAGACGAGTGACATGCTTGACATATGACCACGCATATGTTACCATATGACCATGAAAGAGTTATTTAGTACTTCCCAAGCCATGAAGCTGCTTAAAGTCTCTAGGACTGCTTTATCTTATATTTCCAAAGGCGCAGGAGTTGTGCCTGAAAAACATATTATCAATGGGAGGGCGATTAATTTTTATACGTTGGAGGATATGGATAATCTGCATAGAAGAGTAGAGCGTTAAGGAGTTGGGATGGAAGAATTGACTTTTGTAGAATTTCATAAAATACCAAGATTAAGCCGCGAGTGCGTGATCACCGAAAAGATAGACGGCACAAACGGAGTTATACATATAACAGAGAATGGGAAATTTTTTGTTGGAAGCCGGACTCAATGGATTACTCCGGAGAAGGATAACTTTGGCTTCGCGGTATGGTGTCATGCCAATAAAGATGAACTTATGAAGCTAGGCATAGGAACTCATTATGGTGAATGGTGGGGAGCCGGTATCCAAAGACGTTATGGACTTACTGAAAAAAGATTCTCTTTATTCAATATAAAGCGCTGGGGGGATGATGCAGTCCGGCCTAGATGCTGTTCAATTATACCTACCATATTAACGGGTGAGTTTAACTTTGCTTTGATAGATCAAGCCCTGGGACAGCTTAAAACCAAAGGAAGTTTAGCCTCCCCTGGTTTTATGAAACCGGAAGGTATTGTTATTTACCATGTAGCAGGAAACTTAATGTTTAAGAAAACAATCGAGAAAGATTCTGAATGGAAAGGAAAAAATACGGCCAGTTAAGCCTATAGGAGGTATAGAATGAAAGCAATGATAATTGTAGGTTCAGCGTTATTTCTGGGAGCTTGTAAAAATGCAGATATAGCGCAGCTAGAGTCATTAGGGTCTAAACATAAAATTACCTGCTATTCTGGTGATCGAGTTATTTATGAGGGTGAAAGCAACGGGAATATCAGTAATGAACAAAAATCAGATGGTTGGTATTGGCAAGATTCAGTTACGCATAAACTTGTCGAAGCTACTGGCCCATGTATTATTTTACAGGAATAGTTAACTAAACCTATAGACAAGGAGTAAAAATGGAGAAAATTGAAGGCGTAGAATTAAAAGCGGAATTGCAGAAAACAGTCGAGTCCTTGCTTGAAGACCGAAAGTCTAAGCTACGTAATAAGATAGCCAGCATTATAGGGCTTAGGAGTGAAGCGGCTGGCACGGTAACCAAGCTAAAAAAGGACTTAGCCAAAGCAGAGGCGGCGGTAAAGAAGCATCAAGATAGATTGGATGCCATAGAATCTGGAAGGTGGGACGTGATAGACGAATCTGAAGCGGGCTCCAAACCCGCGACTTCAGAGCCAGCGCAGGCTTAAAGCGTAGGACCGGGGCGGCGGGTCCGCCCATATTTCAGGCAAGGAGTGATATGAAAGATAACAGTGGTCCGGCGTTTCCTACTGATAGAATATGTGGAAAGACCACTTGTAAGTATATTGCTACACATAAGCAGGGTCATCAATATTTATGCCCAAAGCATTATCGTTTTGGTCAAATGAGAGTTCTTGCAAAAAGACGCGATAAAAAAGTTCCTGCCATAGAAGAACTTGAACGAATGGTATCAACTGGATTGGTCTGTCAAGACTGCTATCGTCATATGAATTGGTTATCGGTAGATGGACAAGATACTGTTATCACATTGCAACATTATCGGGATGGAACTCTTGGATTAGTGTGTCGTTCTTGTAATACTAGGCATCATTATGCTCCTGGAGATTTATATCGCCAAAAAGGTCCAGATAAAAAGTTTTGTCCTAAATGCGGACAATTCCTGGATAGATCAAATTTCTCATTAGATAGTGGTAGATCGGGATTGCTTAAAAGCAAGAGTTGGTGTAAGACCTGTAGTAATAGCTCGGTTAAAAAATGGCAGGAGGGCAATCGTGAAAAATATAATTCGCTCCAAAGATATTATAGAGCCAGAAGAAAAGCAGCAGGAAATCCAGTTAGCAGTGGAACTTAAACTCAGAGATTATTTTGCAGGGCAGGCGTTGATAGGGTTGATTAATAGATGGCATGAATCAGGGAAAACATTTGCGGAGGAAGCATGCAGGCAGTCTTATGAATACGCCGACGCGATGCTAGAGGCCCGTAAACTATGACCGAACAAGAGATCGAGAGGGCGTTGCAAGAAGCTGGCGAAGCGGGACATGTAGATGTCGATGGCAATATTCAGTTCCATGAGGATGAATGGGCATTGGGAATTTTGGGTAGAGCCTACCTATCCCAGACTGAGACGATCCGGTTGAATGTAGCTCAGATAGAATTGCTCCAAGATTCGGCTAGAAGGGGTTGGGAGAAAGTAAATAAAGTCGAGCAAGAGCGCGACGAAGCCATTAAACATAACTGGCATACCGACTTTGAATCGCTTAAGGAAGTCGTAGAGAACGCCTGGAAGCAGATAGCGGAACTGAAGTTCAAGTTGGAATCCCAATCCCTCGAAGCCCGCAACAAGGAGCTTTTCAATCAGAACGAATTTTATAGCGATATTGCCTTGCAGTCTCAAAAAATAGCAAGAGATTTAGACTCCTCCCTCGCTCTTTGCCGGGAGGTGTTGGAAGAGGCCCTAGCTGCGTTAAATGGCTACCAGAGAACGCCTTATGTAGATTCAATTATTATTAAAATTGAAAAAGCTATTGCCTCCATCCCGCCAGAGGTCCCCAAGCTGGACAAGGAGCCAAAGCCATGAGTTATTGTAATTGCAAAGCCCTGCCTATTTCAAAGCAGTTATGTATTTGCGGAAAGATGTATGGAGTTCATTTCGCGCAGCATCCGCATGGTTCTTATGTGTCTAATTGTAGCGGGTTTCAGTCTAAGGAGAATAGTCATGCCAAGCCAAAATGAACGTTTTTGGTCAAAAGTAGAAAAGACTCCGACTTGCTGGCTATGGAATGGAGCTAAGAATTGGCAAGGATACGGTTGTTTTGATGGTAATTCAGCCCAAAGATATTCCATTTCACAATCAAATGGGGTACCTATACCCAAAGGACTTACAGTAGATCATCTGTGTCGGGTCAGGGCTTGCGTTAATCCAAAGCATTTGGAAATAGTAACTTTAAAAGAAAATATTTTAAGAAGTCGTGGCTTGGCTGCTGTCAATGCTAGCAAACATCATTGTAATAATGGACATTAATTTTCTAAAGAGAATACTTATTTGACACCTACTGGAAGACGCAATTGCAAAATATGTAGAAGATTTAATTCAAGGAAATATTACGCCGCAATGAAAGGATAAAAGAGATGAGATATTTTTGGCATCGCCTACTTGGCAGGGGATTCAGGGTTCTTTACGAAGATGGGCGGTTTAGTGAGCCGATGCCGTATAAAGAAGCCATTGGGTATTCGAAAATGTTCAACGGAAAAATTTTGCCCACTCAAGCTAGAATTATATGGAGACCTGGTAGATGACCAACCCATCAGAAATACGCAAGTAGAGATATGAGTGAACACGATCAGGAATGCGAAGTTTATAGAAGACTTGATGGTTCTTGTCGATGTGAACACAGAATCAATCAATCTAGATATATAGTTGCCGAAGAAATACGCGCGGCGGAGCTGGCGGTAATCTCAGAGGCCGCTGTTTATGCATTCAATAAACATAGCACCACTTGTGAGTGTAGATTGTGCGTTGCTCTGGACCGCCTTCAAAAGGCGAGGGTGTAAATTTGCCAACTCAACCACCGCATTATAATGGCGAGAGATTTTGTTCTGTATGTGGTCGTCCTCTTAAAAAAGTATTTCTTGATACTTTTAATCCAATGAATGGAAAAAGAGAATACGATTTTGCTTGTTCTAAAAAACTTGGATTTTTTAAGATGGAAAAACATGATTATTATATAGTTTCTAAATGAGCTAGGGGGAAGGCGTGAAAATAAAAATAGTTCTTCAACTAGATCCACCTGAATATGGCACTAAAATTCCAACCCATGTAATCATGGCAGACGACAAAGTTATCGCCGCTGCTTGGGATGAAGATACGGCTAGATTTATAGGCAATGCTTTGGCTAATCAGCCATGAAAATAATCGCTAAAGTCATCAGCGGTATTTTAGGGGCTTGGTGGAAAGCCTCCGAGTGGTGGAATAAGAAGCCATGAGATATATTTTGATCACGCTAGCTCTTTCAGTCCTCATTTTTGTCGCCATTCTTTACTGGCAGATTCATGAGATTAATGAGGAAGGCAATCCAGAGGATGACTAATTAAATACCGGAGAGTGTCATAAAACAAATCTACATAATCCCAAGACTATTGATCATGGGTAATTGATCTAATACTCTTTGACCTATATCTGGGCGATACCAAGAATTCGGAGTATAAATCCCGCGTCTTTTATCTAGAAGATTATAGACCCCCTGTATAGCTTCACTTACAGACGACGCAGCGTTACAGACACACATCGGGTAGCCTATCCCTTGAGTGGTGACTAATTTATTATCTTTCTTCATAGCCTCATATAAGTGTACATGAGAGGCATTGTCTTTATTAATTCCAAATATACGCGTTCCTGCCGATTTTTTCTTGACCATGTTATGATCTGGAAATCCGGGGGTCACTACTACTACCCCAATAGCCCAATCGTCTGATACCTCGTTTCTTCTTATCGTCCCCTTAGCCACGCCGTAATAAAGATCGGCTATATCCATCTTCTGCAAATGATACTCTATAAATTGTGAAGGTGTTCCGTTTCTAGGCGTATATTCAAGAGCATAGGGCTTGCCGTCATAATCAACGATCAAGCCTACATCTATCTGACCACGGTAATCGTTGGCTTTTAAAAGAGGCTTAATCTTATCTAGAGTTTCCTTGAAATACTTGTTTTCCTGATCCTCGGTATACTTCATTAAAGAGCCCATCTCACCTGTCAAGAAACCTAATCCGTTACCATCATCTCCTGCCGCAAATTGTTTATGCTGAAAATTGACATTGATGGGATAGACCCAATCATTTCCGTTAAACCAGCAAGAATAACCTACTTCTATGCCGTCAATTTTTTCTTCTACCTCGATGCCTTCAAACGGTACTTTCTCGGACTCAAATCGCTCAAGGAGCCCTATGGCGTCCGAATTATCATGATACTGTCCTATAACTACGTGATGGCTCTCAATCTTAGGTCCGAATGGCTTTAATACATGCGGTACTTGATGTTCTTTTAAGTGTTTCATTACTTCGGGTATCTTGTTAAAAGTCTTGGATTCAGGTGAATTAATGCCAAGCTTCTTCATTAACTTGTGCGCGAATTCCCTATCGTGTTCCAATGTCTCCGCGAACGAGGAACCGCCGAAGCAGGGCTTGATGCCTTTTACCTGCTCCCAGATGTCGTCTAGTGGGTTGGAATCGAAAACAATAAAATCACACCAGCTTACGGATAGTTTCCAATCGTCTACTTTTTCTATCAGACCTTCGTAGATATCTTCCCGGTAGTGAGAATCCTTTATAAATAAGCGAACGTCATTCCCTTCGAGCTTTGCCCTTAAGGCAATAGCAGAAGACTCCCCATATAAACTAATCCATAAAATCCTCACGCTTTAGGAGGCTCCGACTTAGAGGAATATTTATCAATCTGTTGATCTATGGACTTATCAAATTCATCGGCCCATCCCTTAGCCTGATCTGGATGAGAAGCTATCCACAGACCAATACCTGGAATCTTAATGAATAAGTTAAATAGCACGATAGCGCAAGTCCCTGGATTTGAAAGTATGGCTCCTAGTATTGCACCGTAAATAAACTGCTGGTTCTGCGCCAAATGAGACGTTAAGTATGACAATCCTTCTGACATTATTCCTCCTTAAACACCTTCTATTTGTATCACGGCTTTAGGCCTAAATACACCGACATAATCAGGCCTTGCCTCCCATTCGCTTCTAGGTCTCAGCATGACCGCTCCTATTTCCTGTCCGTTTTTAATAACACCTCTTGCTTCTATTACGAAATAAGCGTCATATATCATACCCACATGATGCTCGTCGTTTATTCCAAGAGGGGTATGCAGAAAAACAAGGTCGCCTGGAAGGGCGAACGTCTCTTGCGTGGATTCAGCATGTTGATTGGTAGAGCCATCGGGTATTGTTATACCTATCCTTGAATAAACCCATCTCACAAAACCAGAGCAATCCACAGGACCGGATGGATTTTCATTATTTAAAGGCCACTTAGAACCGAATAAATAAGGACTTCCCCATTGAGATACTGCTGAAGCTAATAGTGTTTTTCTATCTATCATTATTTTTTATGTACTAAGAACTCGAATATTCCAATAGCAAAAGTTATTACCCCTCCGGTCCATTTAACGGTTTTAACCATAGAACTCATTCCGTGGGCTAGTTCTTCTTTAACATGATCATCGTGCTTCTTGTCCTGTTCCTTTTGATTGTCAGATACATCTTTGATATAGCTCGCAAGGCTCATTTGGCCCTGTATTACCCTTCCGATATCTTGTTTTATATCGGCTATCAAAGGGAACAAAGGATGGTCGTCCATTACTTTCTCCCATAATCGTCTTCGATTCTTTTAATGTCGCTTTCTTCTACTATGCTGCCGTGTTGTATTTCTATCAGACTCAACGGCTTTGAACTTATATTTACTAATCGGTGTAACTCTGACTTTTTTACTTCTAATAATATCCCTGCATAAACATTGATCGTAGTTTCGCCTATGATAGCCTGTCCATGGCCGGAAACAAAAGACCACAGCTCGATTCTATGGCAATGAGACTGCAAGGAAGTCCTGCTCTTTGGATTTACAACTATCTCTTTAACCACGCAATGTTTGCTCTTATAAATCACACGGTACGATCCCCAAGGACGTTTCATTTTCCAAATTTAAACGTAGCCGCCGCTTCGACCTGATTTCCTATTACAAATTTACCGTGAGAACCTGTCACAGGCAAGGGCTTGACCCCTATACCGGCTTCCACCTGGGTCTTAAAGAAGTTCAAGTGCGCCTGTGGCCAAGCTCCTTTAAATAAATAGCCTATGACGGCAATGGGATTGATCATAGGCAAAATCAAAGGCGCGCCATGTACTTTAGTTCCAGATATACCATCGCTGATATCAGCACCCACTCCAAGACATCCGTATTCTGTCAGACCGTCCGCTGAATGAAGAGCCGGGAAAGGAACAAACACAAGTCCGTCTACTCGTCCTTTTAAGTCCACCCCCGTGCCGCCTCTTGCGCTTAAGGCGATATCTGAGATAGTCTGACCGATACCTCCCAAGTCCAACGATTGAGCATTAACGTTAACGGCTGACAGAAGCAACCCAACGATTAACCATTTCCTCATTTTTGACTCCTGGACACTCTATGAATGTTCTATACGAATCCGATTGACACGGATCGACTTTAATTGCAGTTTTAGGATTGAGAGACATCAACCATGCGCCTATAACCACAAATAATATCTTAGCCAATCTGCTCATTTCATTATTACCCATTGCCAGTTTGAAGCGTCTAAACCGCTGATTGTCGTGCCCCCCGCCGGACCGGCATCGGAAGCATCTGTTCTGAGTTTGCATCTTGTGGCCGAAACTTGGAATGCGGCATTTGAAGACTGCCCCCCTTGGCTCTGAGCGTGAAATACCCCAGTTAAAGCAAAATCGCACCAAGTAAGGGGCACGCAACTTGGCGTAACTAAGACCGAAGCCCTACCGGCTCCAACGGTGGTTGAAGAAGTTGCTTGTGCATAGCCATTTGCATTAACACTGTTCATATTTACTGCCACAACGCAGCCGCTAGATTGGGTAACTCCGTCTACAAAGAATGCCTTAAATGTTATTGGACTGGAATCTGCAGGACTTCCTACTGAATCAATCCCGAATTTAGTACCGCCTTGAAAAGAGTTTATCCCGCTCCATGTCTGAGTTGAGACTAATGCTGGGCCAGTAGGAACAGTATTTAGAGTAGTCCCGTCATTAAATTTAATGCAATTACCGGAAGTATTAGTGCAGGCAAATCCTTGCTGAAAAGTAGGAAATCCCGTAATAGTAGCCCTTCCTTTTTCAAGACCTAATATGAGTTTCTGTTGATTTGCATTATAAAATTCCTGGGTAGGATGGAATTGCTCTGTAGTGGTCTTAGCCCCCTGACTGTCCTGGCTTGTTTGATTTGGCTGATCAGTTGGAGTAGTAACCGATAATTGACCAAAAGACACGGAAGCGATCAATCCCAGAAGATTAAGGATTTGCACCATTTTTATTCCTTTCGTAGAGTTCTTGCAATCTGCTAGTCATCGCGGAAATCATGGAGCCTGCTGTCGCTTGTGGTATTCCACTTTGTAATAGCCTTGACCCCCCCTGTATTGCACCAAAAGCAATCTTAGGAGAGGTCGCTAGAGCTCCGATACCAACCCCTATTGCAGCTCCTTTCTCGGCACCGCTTAGGCTTCTTTCTCGTCCTGCTCCGAGTATGGCTCCTGCCGAACCTAGCCCCGCTTGCATAGCTCCATAACTTCTCAGAGCATTTACGCTAGTGTCTTTATTTAATGGAAAAAAACTAGAAGCCCTTTCTCCGGCAGCAGCAGAAAACCTATCTGCTCTTAAATTAGAATATTCTGGAAGTTTTTTCTCAAGAGCATCTTCTATCATACCTTTCCATTTAGTCATAGAACCTGCCATTAATTTCTCAGATTCAGGTGCGAAAGGGTTTGTAGTTCTTAAATTATTAGCCATCTGAGAAGCTGCATATAAAGTCTGTTGATCAACAGATTCTCCGCTGCTTGCTCTTAAAGCTACGTCTTGGACAAAATCAGAACCAGCTTTAGCTAAACTAACTCCACCCTCTGATGACGCTGGGACAATTTTTCCATCTAAATATTTTGCTCCTTGGGTCAATAACGGACGTAAACCTGTCATGCCAGTATAGTTTTCAAAAGCTTGGTAAGATTTATCTATCAAATTGCCTGCAAGTTTTTTTCCTCTAGCTATTCCAGATGCTCCAGCTTCTAAAAGTGCCTCTCCGTATTTTGAAGGCGTAGCGTTAATGGCCTGCAAACCCTTTGCTACGACCGGAATGGCTCTAGTTGCTAATTTGCCGATACCTACACCAGTAGCTTGGGATAGTCCTTGTCCTGCTCCCTGCATAACAACATCACCAGTTACATCTCCTAAATTTCTTTGTTGTGAGGGATCGGATGCAGATACTAAAGCCTGTCTTACGCCTTCACCAGCCGCTCCACCTGCCGCAGCACCAGGCACTGAAGCCCATCCAGCCCCAGCCGTTGCTCCGATCATGCCTCCAATAGTTGCTGGTGCAGAACGTCCTATAGTAGCTCCAATTCCTTCTGTTGGTAGATTAGTAGTTAATCCCTGCATGAATCCTTTAGCTTTAGGAGAACCCTGCTTTTCAGCTAAATACGAATCTGGATTAAACCCACCGCTGGAGCTTTTTTCAGATAGGTAAGCGTCTGGATCGAAATTATTGTCCATTTAGCTGTAATATTTTTGCTGCTCTTGGGTCTCTAGGATTTGCTTTAGCCCAGGCTACTGCTTGAGAATCTTGCGGATGTGATTGTGAAACAGATGACTCCCCGCCGCCAATAAGTGATTTCTTTATCTTAGATACCGCACTATCCCAGGATTTTCTATTTCTTCCCACTAGGTCTGAATTCATGGATTCTACTATGCCTATGTTATTTGTAATTACATCATTATCAACGGAAACTATATCCTTAATCATTTGACGTATATTTTGCTGTACTTCAGGCTGGTTTGCGGCTTGTGGCTTACTTTCAAGGTAAGTCTTCATATTGGCTATATCAGTATAAAGAGTTCCATAATTCTGCTGACGCATAGCTAAATCATGTGGCGTTCCGTTAGCCATTATACCTGCCAAATCCACAATAGCCGCAGATAGTTGTTGAGGAGTGGCCTTTGAATCATTAGTTATCTTTAAGGCTCTATTGGCTCTCGCGTTGCCTTGCGCAGAAGTTCCTATTAACGTGCCGCGCATAGCTATATACGGGTCTATTTGTCTGGTAAGCTGAGATAAGGACTTCTCATCTTGCTGTCTTTGCTTAGGGGTTATAATAGGTTGTCCAGTATCTGGATCTATACTACTTAATGACCTAGCTCTCGAATCGGCCAATCTCGATTCTGCTTGATTTCTACCTATTTCAGACTGTTTTAGTTGTGGCTCCATTTGTGCATTAGATAGTTGCACCTGTTGTACTTGATCCCCCAGAGCCTGTCTTTGTTGGTTCTGCTGCTGCCAAAGATCGAAATGATTAATTGCCTGCGTGTTTCTAGGGTCCTGGCCTTGATTTAAAGGTAGTTGCGTGGGTCCTTGGCCTCCGACCCCCATTTGAGGGAAAACGCTACCCTGGGGCATTTGTGGCCCGTTTGGAGCGAATTGAGATACAGCTTGGTTAGGTTGAGGAAGTTGCGGACCTGACGTCTGAGGTTGGATTCCTGCCCCACGCAAATCCATTCCACGCCCCATCTCTTGTAAGGAGCTTCCCTGGGGTATATTGAGCCGTTGTTGTTCAACTAATCTATTTACAATATCATTTTGTATTTCCCTCTGTTCTGATCTCTTTCTTTCCCTAGTACGATAACCTCCGGTTACTATCGCATCTATTACTTCATCTAATCCAATAGACATTTTATATCCTCACTATCAATTAGAGCTAGAGCCTCTAGATATTCCTCCTCCTCCTCCTCCATATCCACCACCACCCCATAAAGAGCCAATCATGCTTGGAAATAAATTTGAGTATCCAGAATATTGCCGCATGTTTAATAGGCCTCTCTGATTACCACCCATACTACTTTGGCTCGAAGCATATATTTTATTGTAGTCAATCTGTGCTTGTTGATTCATTAAGTTGCTATTGTTTATATAATTTTGATAATTTGAATACCCTTGGTTATACATATTCCCGTAATTCTGCTGAAGATTAGTTAAACCTCCATAGGCTCCACCCAGGTAACCGCCTACCTGTTGGGCTGTCTGGTTGGAGTTATTGGCTGCCGCTTGTCCAGCCACTTGCGCGAAGCTAGACGCCAATCCGGTAGAGTCAGGCCTACCCATTTGAGCGTAACGTCCTACGGCTTGGTCATAGCCTTGTTTTAGGGTCTGATCTGTTGACTTTTGTTGAAGCCCTTGTAACTGTCCGGCGAAATCCTGGGCGTTCTGTGGAGCCACTTTCTGTTGGTATTCGGAAGTGGATTGAACGAACTGCATCAGACCTATAGGGTCTAGGATGTTATTTTGCATCGCTTGATTAAAACCTTGAAGTTCGTAATTAGTAGGCTGTCTGCCTAGATACTGTTGATATATTTGATTTATTACATTTGTATTATCTGGCATTTAAGTTCTCCATTTAAGGCGTGAGCGGTCTCCAAGGTTTTGAGTAACAGCCTATTTGAAATCCCATGATCTCAAACGGCTGGTTTGCGGCATTGTTACCTATATTGAAATTAGCATAGGTGGCCGGACTGTCTAAGGGCAACAACTTATTGCTTCTGACATAGGGTATAGTCGAAGTGGTAGATATCGAGACGGAATAGTTACCTGTAGTCCCTCGATCAAGTGTCCAGGTATTGGTCAAACTGCCCGAAGGCTCGTTTTTAGTCACAAAAGAAAAATTCTGCCAAATGGCTTCATTAAAGGGTTCACGACAGTTGAAATCCTTAGTCTTAAAGAAAGCGTTTATCGCTTGTCCGTTATCATTATCTGTCATGCCCAGTTCGTTCCAATAGCCCCCGTTCGAGCCTCCAAAAAATATACTGTTGTTATAAAACAGCATGGAGTTGGCGTAAAGTCCAAAAGGATATAGTGCATCTAGGTTCATGTCGTACTTTAAGACCCTAGTATTATAGGTAGATTGATTAACCGAGAACGCCCAATATGCGGAATTATTCTGCGGGTCGTACATTCCAAAGACATTAGGAGCTGGACTTCCACTCACCCAATTTATAGTGCAAGCGTCTACTTGTGCCTGATCAGTCGCAGAACCTAAAAGAGATTGGAAGCGTATTGCCGTGGCATTTCCGATACCGACTGAGATATTTGAATTATTGGTTTGTGCCGTCCATCTATTAGGGTCCGTGATGGAAGGTATAGTCCCGCAAGTAGTTCCCGTAGACACGGCAAAGGTTACCGAACCTGCCCCCATATTAGAAGTAGCACAGTTTATTTCACTAAAAGAAGAAATACCTGTTGTGTTAATGCATTGCGTCTCGAAGAAACCAGTCGTGGCCGTAAGAAGACTATCGGAGGTTATTGTCGGAGTTCCGCTTGATAAGGCCAACGTATTGGTGAAAGTCCCGACCCATTTTATATATTGCTTGCTGGCGGAGGTTATCTTAGCTCCGTTTGCAACTGATACCCCGGCGTCAAAACTAATGCCGTCTACCGAAGTCTGAGTCTTGAATGTTATCGCCGTATTCGAGTTGGTACTCATTCCCACATTAAAAGTCCCATAGACAGGGGAAATATAAGAAGTATTGTAATTAATCGAGGTTGCCGTGCCTGACGGCATGTAATTGGTGTTTAAACATGTTTTACCAAGCAAAGCAGTCAATTGTAGTCCTGAGGTGCAAGATAAACTAGCTGAGACTTGATTTGCAGCAGGGGCCGTGGAAGAAGTGGCAGACCAGTTAGGATAACTTATGCCCACATACATGCCTGGATATTGTTGCGGGTTAGTTATATTTAATTCTACCTGACGGCCCGCTCCTGTTCCAGATAAAGCGGTCCCTGAAGCTATCGATACATCGCAAGTATCTGAGACATAGGAACAAGCTAGACCGTTAGTATTAAAAGTCACAGCGCAACTTTTTATTAAAGTACCGCCTTGGGCATAGGCCGATAGAGTGCCTATATAATTACCAGCCGAAAGAGATAAATTCGTACCAAGGTAATCACTAGCAGGCGAATCGGAACCTCCGCAAGACGTAGCTGAAAATTGACCAGCCTGGTAAGAACCACTCCCGTACAACACCCAACCGCTTGAATTGCCGTTAGTTAAGTTGCCATTGGTGGTGGTATAGGTGGAACGGAGCAAGGACAGCACTCCGCTAGTAACATCCTGAGTTGAGGTGTAGAGGAGAGTAAAATTAGCATAAGAGCTAGTAGAGGAACTATCATTAAAAGTTATACTTGAATCTAAGACGGAGCCAGGAACGGACAATGTACTCCAAGAACCTGACGGGCTCTGCGAACCGGCATCCCAGTCTCCCTTGGTCGTTTGAGTATTGGAGAAATTCTTTCCGTTAGCGGTACTCATTAATAAACTATTTATCACAAGTGTTTTATTGACTAAGTTCAAGCCATCGTATAACCAGAAGTTATCATCCGAGCCATGGAACATAATCCCATTGGGAGTCAGTATCAGAGATAATGGGTCTAAAGTGCCTATTTTGTTGGATACAATGCCGCAGGTAGTGGTATATTGATCACCTAGTTGGCAAGACGTTATAGACTGATCCGTGAAGATATATTCATTGCCCAGCCAATTGATAAGCCCCGTAATCTGTTGTCCTGGGTTTCCTATATTATCCGCGAAAGGATCGACTGAGTTGACCCCGGTTGTCCAGGTGGTAAAATCACCCGATTTGGAGTAATTGACTGAATTAGGGTTGGCCGATGTGTTAGCGCAAACCATCCTATCTTGAGTCAAGTCCAAAAGCTTGCATTGAGGTATGGTGTTGGAGTAGGTCAGGCTTCCATTTGAATAAACGAATACTTTATCCTGCTTGTCATTAGCTCCGTAGGCTATCCCGTTAGCCGCTACCAAGGACCAATATTTAGGAGTAGGCGATGCGGTGCTGAGTATGGTCGTAAAAGCCGTATTATTCTGGCTCAACTCGCAGTTTAAATCCTGGCAGACTATGACGTTTTGATTACCGCTTGTATCGTAATAAAAAATATTGCCGGTGGCAGGAGAGGTGGCTATGGTAAGAGTATTTAATTGCTCAAACCCTCTACGTTTGGTTAAGGAATCGCCTCGGATGGAGGACTCCACGTTTAAACAGTCTTGGCAGTTACAGTCTTGTATAGTATTAGCCGGATCAGACGTGTCTAAACCACAAAATCTATCTACTGAAATCATTTGCGGTGATGCGGAAGGATTGCCTGTTTGACTAAAAGCAGGCAAGGATAAAAGAAAACTAATCACTAAAAGCGGTGTCATTTTGAGGCGTTACCAGGTCGGCCCAATTCTGACCACCACGCATTTGCAATGGCTCATCAGTCATATTGTTGTAAGTCGTTATCGCTTGGCTGCAATATCTCTGGTAATCCT
>WNFM01144678.1_pt1 | contig 22006 bp, 16 predicted proteins | sample 5400271 | NCBI WGS metagenome assembly WNFM01 (sample SAMN13153352, study PRJNA577476) | soil metagenome | isolation source: 60 cm saprolite on Douglas fir-dominated hillslope | place: USA:California | collected 2013-09-17
CAATTCATAGCAAACAATTGCTTCCTCCACGCTCGATTCGGCCGCGCCGGTTAACGGATGCTCGAAATAGATGTTGCAACCGGGGCTGCGCGGATATCGCTGAAAATGCCGTTCGAGGCTCGTCACATAATTCCGCTGGCAGCGGCAGTCGGCGTCGAAGCCCACGATAACGCCCCGGGGGGTGCCCGCCTCATCAAAGCGGCGCGCCGCCTCGTCCATGCCGATCTTCCGTGCCAAACCAACCCCGGCGTGTTTGGCGGGCAAATCAGGAAAGTGCAGCAGATGGACCTCGGGATGGTTCCTGCCCCACGCGCTGGCCCACTCCAAAGTGCGCTGGTTTTGGAGACGGACCTCCTCGATGCTGTTGACGGAGGAGTTCACCACTACGATGACTTCCACGGCGCAACCCGGTGGGTCGCAAATCGCCAGCGATTCAAGACTGCCGAGCAGGTCCGGTTCGTTGAAACAGGGGATGACGACCACCAGTCCGAGATCCCGCGGAGCGGGAGCATCGATCTGGCGCCCGCAAAACCCGAACCGTTGAAAATAGAAATCACCCTCCGCGTGATTCGACTTTCGCCCGTGGTCGTCTGAACGGGAAGATGAGGGAGGCCCAGAGATTGGTCTTGCCATCGGAACACGGGTATGCTGGCTGCGCTTGGATGTCAACGGTTGCGATGTTTGGGCCAGCCGTTCTCACGCTGGCAATTGGGCGCTCTTCCGGGTCGGAAGGACGAGTTCCACGACTCCCTGATCTCCTGCCCTGATGTCCTCTCTCCCTCCTCTGCGACCTCTGCGAAAAACTCTGCGTCCTCCGCGTAAAAAATTCGGGATCAAACGCAGAGGCCGCGGAGTCTTTCGCAGAGGTCGCAGAGGAAAGAATAGGAATTTCAAAATAGCCATGGACTGTTTGTGGTCGTGGGCTACAACGGAGCCATTCTTACTTCTTCAGACGGCATGAAATGGGCCAAGCGCGACTCCAAAGTGGATAATCGGCTTCAGGAGGTCGCCTTCGGCGAAGACCGCTTCGTGGCCGCGGGTGGGAGCGGCTGCATTCTCACTTCGGTTCAGTCTTTCAGCTCCAATCTGTTGATGGAAGCGACGGTGAGAACCCCGCCCGAAGTGGACTGGCTGGAGCCCTGCCGGGCCAAAAGGTCATCCAAAGCCTCCAAGGACTTATTGGCGGCCATTCGATAATTTGAAAACGTCGGCTGGAGTTCTGTTTTCACCGCGCGTAGGATGGTCGCGCGAGGCACAGCGGATCCTCGGCGGGGAAGATCGCGGCTGCCTCTGGGATTCGGCAAGGCGAATAGGAAAGCAAAAGCCAGCACCGCCGTAGAAATCGCAAAGCGTTCGACGGTGAGCCAGCGCCCCATCGACTCCGTCATGGACCCAAAAACAGACCGTGCTTCGTAGTCCTTGACTCTTCGACGCAGCAGCGCGTGAAAGGATGGGCCGGCCTGCCCTTCGGCCAGCATCTCACCGGCGGCAGAATGACTGCGGCAGATTTTCGCAACCTCCCGGAAGTACTCGCGGCAGCCTGGACACTCGTCAAGGTGCTCGCGCAGTTTTTGGGCGGTCACTAGATCCAGTGCGTCCGCCGCCAACCAGGCGATGGGTTTCTTGTTCCTATGGCAAGGTTTCATAAATCAGATTTTTGCTGCACCTCTCCAATATGAGCGATGACACGATCCATCATCCGTAATTTGTCCAAAGCGTAGAAGAGGCGCGACTTGACCGTGCCGATCGAACAGCCCAGCGCAGCGGCGATGCTTTCCAAAGAATGGTCCACGTAGAAGCGCAGATAGATGACTTCCTGGTGTTTGGGTGGCAGCTTTTCGATGCACTCCCGGAGCAGCGCAGCCCGCTCGGCTTGCGCCGCCATCTCATCCGGCCCCGGACCGCGATCAGCCGTGTCCTCCAGCAAGCCCTGGACACGGTGCTGGTCGCATTCGGCCAGGGAGGAGAAAGCGATGGGCCGTTTTTGGCGGCGCGAGTTGCGGCAGCGGTTGAGCAAGATCGCGCACAACCAGGTGAAGAACTGGCACCGGCCATCGTAACGTCGAAGACATTTCCAGGCCTCCACCAAGGTATCCTGCGCCAAGTCCTGCGCCAGGGTCGCATCGCCGCATAGAGCCGTGGCTTGCCGGACCAAGCGGTTTTCATGCACCCGACAAAGCTCGCAAAAAGCCTCCGCGTTGCCTTGCCGTGCCAGCGCGAGCAGACTGGGTGGGTCTGCGGCTGGAGCTTCCATGCAGCTTGAAGTCAGGCTAATCACCTTCTGATTATAGCCGGAAAGGCGACGCAGTTCACTCCAGAACCGCCTGGCCGCCGGCCACATTGTTTAATTGCCAGGTCCGTTCGAAGGGGCTTTGCCCGCGTTCTTGCCGATGACTTGAAAAGGAGGCCCGCCCTTTTCCACAAATATTAACACTTCATCAAAGCCGCGTCCGCGGAACGGAGATTTCAGTTTGAACCCGCGATCCAGCCCCTCGAAAGAAAAGCGTTCCAGGGTGAAGGGGCCATTGCTGCCCGGATCCATGACACTTTTCACGCCCGTCTCGCCCTCCAGCTTGTGTTTCACCGCAGCTCTGACCATGGCCAGCGTGATCTCACAAGCGAACTCCTTTTGCCGGCATTTGTCATACACCTTGAAAAACTCCGGGACGAGCGGGTTGGGGTGATTCTCGACTTCCGCATTGAAAGCCCTGATTCGCAGTCCGAACTCCGCATACGGAAGGCGCAGGATGCTGGAAGCCTGCTCATACAGTGGCTCCAATTCACGCACCAGTTTCAACACGCCAGCAGTGGTGCCGCCGGCAGATTCGATGACTCTCTCCGGCAGGTCCGATGCCGCACCCCCCTCTTCACCGGCCAGGCCGCCGAGCAACGCGCGAATCCCTTCGATGACCTTCTTTTCGTTGCCGGGATTTTCCTTCTGCAATTCGTCGATCTTCCGCAGAAGCCAGTCATAGAAACCGGCCTTCTCCATTGCCACGCACTGCGCAATGGTGGCGCGGGCGGGCGCAGCATCAAATCCCGCAACCAATTGTTCCAAGGTTTCCGGGCTGAATTGAAAGAAATTCTCCGCCACGCTCGAGAGCAGGATGTTTTCCATGGCGAACTGAACCAGCGCCGAGACGAGAACGCCATCTTTGGCCAGGTTGCGTGCGAGCGTGAACGATGCCAGCAGGTCATCCCGCGCTTCCGCCTGCTGGCCGTTCTGCAAATGCCATAAGACCCGCAAACGGGCAGCGTGCGCGACATTCTTGGCCGGAGCCAAGCCGGGCAACAGCGCCATCGGCCCCTCGGTCAGGTCAATCCCCCAATCACAGGCTGTTTGCGCTTGAGCGGCCTGGCGCAGCAGTTTGAAGGGGCCATCGTATTTTGAGATCAATTCCCCGAACCGCCCCTCCAAACGCTGTCCGCGCCACTCGGTGTTGAAGAGGTAGTGATGATCGGCATCCGACAATTTGGGCGCGGCCGCAAAGGCCTGGTAATAGCGCAAGGCAGGATTGATGTCGGTGCGAAAGCGCTCGGCTCCGAGAGTCGTCAAGCCCAGTGTGAACAGGAACAAGAACGGACAGGTAGATTTCATTTCTTTGATGGTTTTCGGTTATTCACGGTCAATTTCGCAGTCTGCTTGCCCGTTAGTAACGCGAGCGCGGCGGAAAGTTCACCAAATAGTTGGCGGACTTGGCCGGCGCACTTCGCATGTACACGATGTAAAGTCACGACATGAACCACCCAATTCATCCGTTTGCTGTTGAAGCTGCCCGTTAGGAGAAAGACAAAAACCATGAATAGCTCAAGAAACACTATCACACTCACTGTCGCCGCAATCCTGGCCGCGTTCGGGCCAACACCACCGCTCTTGGCCCAATCGACGAATCTACCTGCCAGGCAGCCTGGCCGGGGACCTCAGGGTCCTCAGGTTGTTTCCCCGGAAGTCTCCGCTGACCGCCACATCACCTTCCGCATCCTCGCTCCAAAGGCGGAAAAAGTGCGCCTCGCAGCCGGCGACATCCCAGGAAACGGCGCTGGGCCGGAACTGGCGAAAGGAACCAACGGCGTTTGGGAAGTAACGATTGGCCCAATCGACTCCGGCGCTTACCGGTACAACTTCAACGTCGATGACGTCTCAGTGATTGACCCTCGCAACGCGGCCACCAGCGAATCCAACAACAACGTCTGGAGCCTGGTCTATGTCCCTGGCTCGGATTTCATGGACACGAAAGAGGTGCCGCATGGGGCGGTGGCAGCCGTGACGTATTATTCCACGACACTGAAGCGGTTTCGCCGGATGCATGTCTATACCCCGCCGGGCTACGAGTTGGGCAAAGGCAAATACCCGGTCTTCTACTTGCTGCACGGGGCCGGGGATTGCGATGAGGCTTGGTCCTCGGTGGGGCGCGCCGGGTTTATCCTCGATAATCTCATCGCCGCCCGAAAGGCCAAGCCCATGGTGGTAGTGATGCCCGCCGGACACACCCGCGCCTTCTCGTTTGGCGCGCGCCCGGGAACGTCCCCGGGTGACGCGGCGTCGCGGCCACGCGTGGATGAGTTCGGCCAGGATTTCCTGACCGACATCATGCCTTACGCAGAGAAGCATTACCGCGTGCAGGCGGATCGACCACACCGCGCCATCGCCGGCCTTTCCATGGGCGGTGGTCAGACGTTGAACATCGGCATTCCGAATCTCGACAAGTTCGGCTACTTGGGGGTGTTCAGTTCCGGGTTGTTCGAGGCGTTCGGTGGTCGTCGCGGCACCAACGCGGCTCCCGCGGGTCCGACTTGGGAGGAGCAGCACCGGGATGAGTTGGACAACGCCAAGTGGAAGAAAGGCCTCAAGCTGGTCTGGTTGAGCACCGGCAAGGATGATTTTCTAATCGAAACCTCCCGCAAGACCGTCGATTTGCTCAAGAAGCATGGCTTCAATCCCGTTTATGCAGAATCCTCCGGCGGCCACACCTGGATCAACTGGCGGAATTACCTGAACGAGTTCGCCCCGCAGTTGTTCCAGTAACCAGAAAAATGTTCTTCCCAGGCGGGATGGCTCCGTGTATATCGGAGAGGCGATGCCCATAGAAAAGATCATTGTTCTCGAAGATGACCTGGTGGTCCGGAAAAACCTGGAGCAACAGTTGCGCTATAAACGGTACGATGTCGCCTCCGCCAGCACCATCGCCGAGGCGCAGGAACTGCTCACCAAGGACAATTTTGATCTGATGATCGTGGACGTGCGGTTGCCCGACGGCAAAGGCACCGATCTATTGAAACAGCTTCAGGCGCGCCCGGTCAAGCCCCTGGTGGTGATGATCTCCGGCATGGGAACCGTCGAACTGGCTGTCGAGTGCATGAGCAATGGGGCTTTCACTTTTCTGACCAAACCGTTCTCGGCCGAGCAACTGGCGGTGACTCTGAAGAAAGCTGAAGAGCACACCCAATTGGTGAAGGTCAACCAATTCCTGAGCCACGCCGAAGATGACGAGTCCGGGTATGAGTTGCTGGGCAAGAGCCGGCAGATCGAGGAATTGCGCCAATTGATTCGCAAGGTGGCCCGCACCCAGGCCACCGTGCTCATCCAAGGGGAGAGCGGCACGGGCAAGGAACTGGTCGCGCGGGCGCTCTACCGTCAGAGTCCCCGGGCCAACGCGCCGTTCATCAAGGTGAACTGCGCGGCCATCCCCGAAAACCTGATCGAGAGCGAATTCTTCGGGCACGAAAAGGGCGCATTCACCGGCGCGCTGAACAAGCGGGAAGGCCGCTTCGAACTGGCCCACGGCGGCACCATTTTGCTGGATGAAATCAGCGAAATCTCCCCCCAGGTTCAGGCCAAGCTTTTGCGGGTGCTCCAGGAGCGCGAACTCGAACGAGTCGGCGGAAATCGCACCATCAAGGTCGATGTGCGCGTCATTGCCACGACCAATCGTCATCTGGAGGAGAGCGTTGAACGCAAGGAGTTTCGACAGGATTTGTATTTCCGACTCAATGTCGTGCCCATGGCGGTGGCTCCATTGCGGGAACACAAGGAAGACATTGCCCTGCTGGCGGATCAGTTCCGGCAACGGTTCGCGCGCAAGCACGGAATCGAAGTGCTCGGCATCTCCCACGCCTGCATGAAGGCCCTGGAGAACCATTCCTGGCCCGGCAACGTGCGCGAGTTGCAAAACGTCATCGAGAGAGCCGTGATTCTTTGCAGTGAAGGCGCCGGTTTGGAGACGGATCACCTGGGGCTGGCCCCGAAACTGGCCGTGGCGGGCCTGGGTAATTCCAATGAATTTTGCACCTTGAGCCAACTGGAAAAGCGCCACATCCTGGCCGCTTTGGAAAAGAGCAAAGGCAACCGCACTCATGCCGCCAAACTACTGGACATCAGTATCCGCACGTTGCGCAACAAACTCAACGAATACTCCTCGACGAAAGCCACGGCGGGCCATAAACGCGACAACTAGGGTGCGCGCCTCGTTCGTTGGGGCGCGCCAATTAATTCGAATCTACCCTGACGGGGCAATTTTTTCCTCAATGCAATTCGCACCTCGTGCGTGCGTTGTCAGAAAAGGCAATCATTGTCCAAGGAAACGACAACCACCGCTGAAATCTGTCTTGGAAATGGACGGCGGAGACAAGCGATGTCAATATTTGGGACAGGTTAAACTCACTGCTGGGCTGAGTGTCCCGCGCTGGGATTGCTTCTGACTCGTTTTCATCGGCTGGCAGACCATCTGCTAAAGGCAGGTCCACGCTCATGAGATGAGATGAACATTCAGGCAACCGCAAACAAGATGATTACCAGCTCCAAAGTCTGCGTCGAACGCCATTCAGCCCGGCGCAAGACCGGTGTCCCCAAAACCAATCTGCTCTGGCCTTCCCGCCGCCGCATCCGGCCCGGCAGCCAGACCGAAGCTGAGATGGTGGAAAAGTATCTCCCCTTGGTTAAAAGCGTCGTCGGCCGATTGGCCATGACCTTGCCTCCCCATGTCGATGGCGAAGATTTGTACAGCGCCAGTGCCATCCGGCAATACGATCCGACCGCCGGCACGGCCTTCGAGACCTACGCGCGGCTGCGGATTCGCGGGTCGGTTTTTGATGAGTTGCGCCGCATGGATTGGGTGCCGCGTTCCGTCCACACCAAGGCGCGCAAAGTTCAGGCCGTGATGCAGACCATCGAACAACGCCGCGGCCGGGCGGCGACGGACCAGGAGATGGCCAAAGCGTTGAAGATTTCCGTGGCCGAATACCATCAATGGCAGGAGGAGGTCAAGCCCGCCACATTCCTCTGTCTTGACGCCGCGTTCAACAACGAGTACGACGATTCGGTTTCCCAATACGACAGCCTGGCCGACCCTCGCCAGGAAAGCCCGATGGATGGCACCTTTCGCCGGGAGCTGGCGCGGTTGCTCACCGAGCGGCTGAAACAATTGCCCGAAATGCAGCGCAAAGTGCTGGCCCTCTATTACTTCGAGGACATGCGCCTGCGGGAAATCGCCGAGGCCTTCGGTTTGACCGAGTCGCGCATTTGCCAAATCCATGCTCAGGGCATTTCGGCCATCAAGTCCTACTTGCAAAAGTTCGACCCGTACTTCGCATGATGCGCCATTCGCCTGAGACCGCGGCGAACTGGCGCCAGCGCTTTGACCCCCGGCGGGAGCACCGGAGCGGAGCGCGAAATTCACTCCGTTCTACCCTTCCTTCAGAGTTTGAGCGGGGGGCGGAATAAATTCCGCCCTTCAACTTAAAAAAGCAGTTGGAACCACGAAATACACGAAACACACGGAAGAAAAAGGGCCTGGTAGCGATGAGGTCCTCACCGAATGGTGAACGATCTCATTTCGACCATTGGTTCATTTTTCGTGTGTTTCGTGTATTTCGTGGTTTGAATCGCCGGTTTTAGGTTCAACCAAGGTTTTTGCGCGGCCCCGGCCCCGGCCCGCTCAAAACTGCTGGAATTGGCCTCTTTGCCACTGGCATAAGCATTGCTTGGCAATGTCATGATGAGTGTTAAATTAACACGTAGAGGGCATGGGGCCGCGATTTTGGCGGCCGGCCAGCCACGATGCAGGATCGAGTGAATGAGATGATAGTCACATTGCAACAATTGATTGAGGCGCTCCGGAACGAGCTTCAGCAATACGGAGAGATGCTGGCCTTGCTCGATCATCAACAGGAATTGGTCGCCCTCCAGGGAACCGAAGATCTCCTCCATTCCATCTCTGCGATTGATACCCAGGGCGCGGCCATCCAAGCCGCCCGCGCCAACCGGCAACTGGCCCAGCGGAATCTCTCCGAACAACTGGACCAACCGACGGGGTCCACGTTTTCCGTCCTGCTTCCTTTGATTCCCGCGCAGTATCGCCCTTTGGTCAGCGCCCTCATCCAGGAGAACAATGAATTGCTCCTGCGGGTTCGCCAGCGCGCCCAGGAGAACCACCTCCATCTCCGTCGTTCCCTGGACAAAATGCAGCGTTTCATCACTACCCTTTCTCCACAGGACCACCTTTCACCCATCAGCCGTGAGGAAAGCCCGGTCGTCGCGCTCGATCCCGGTGTGCCTCTCTACGAAGCGATTCTCTAACCATGCTCATCCTCTCACGCAAACTAAACGAAAGCATCGTCATCGACGGCCGGATCATTGTCAAAGTCCTCCGCATCGACAAGGACACCGTAAAACTGGGAATTCAGGCCCCACCGGAACTGCCGGTGCATCGGGAAGAGATCCACGACGTTATCCAGAAAGCCAAGCAAGCTTCGATGAATGCCGGCCAGGGGACCATTCCCAAATCGCCTCTCGCCCAATCCACCCCGCCCCCCGACCCGCCTGCTCCCTTCCAGCGCGAGCCCGGGAAGAACAAGTGAGACCGCCTTCGTCTGACTCCCGCCTTCGCGATAGTTCGGCGTGACGGGACGGCGCGGCGGAAGAACCATGGCGAAAGGACTAAGAGTCGGCCATGAAAAATCTGCATTTCCGGATCGGCGCGCGCCAGGTCATCGCGCCAAACCATGGAACTGGAACTTGGCTGGCTGGCGAGCTTCAGGGTCAATCTCCACGGTGTAAAACCCGCCGTCCTTCAACAGTTCGATGCCGGACAGCGAAGGACAGAGCAGCACGTTGAAGGGTTTCCAATGACGCGCCTCGCGCAGGGCGGAACTTAATCGCTGCGGGGTATGGCCAAGAAAGCTGATCACGGGCATGCCGGCCAGAAGCCGGCTTTTAAACAGGATGAGGTTCGAATGAAGGTGGCCGATGATGGTTCGCTCCACCTGCGGCAGTTTGTCGCGGACGGACGGTTCGCGCCAGAGGAAGGGCAGTGCCGTTGGGTCGTGGCAGAAAAGCAGCACCCGCTGGTGAGGGGCTAACGTGGAAAAGGCGCGACGAATGTCATCCAAATGTCGCCGGCGCAACTCGTGCCATTCGGCCTGTTCGGCAGGCAACATCTCCGGCTCGAAGACAGGCAAGGCGACGAGCGTGGAAACGATGCCCAAGAGAGCGTAGTTGCCGAAGTTGATCTGCCAGAACGGTTGGAGGGCGAGGTCTTTGCAGGCGCGATCGTAACTAGCCAGCCGCAAACCGCCCTGGTCGGCGCCCAGCGGCTTCTTCCCGAGTTCGTGGTCGCCAAAGCTCGCGGCGAAGTTGGCCGGGAATTGCCGCCGGAGTTTTTGCAGGCATTCGGCGGCGCTGGCGCAGGCCGCCGGGTCGCTCACGCCAATGAAGGCGGAATCGCAGGAGTAATCCCCGTTGGCGATCACAAAATCCGCCAATGAGGACCGGCTCAAGAACCGATCGAGCAAGTGGTTGTGGGCGAAGGCATCCCGCTGCCAGAAGTAGTGGCGATAGAGCTTTACGGCCAGCCGGCGAGCCGGGTTATGGATCGCGTTTAAGAAGAAAGCGCCCCGCTTTTGTTCGGCGGCGCCGGCGTAATGGATGTCGCTGAGGATGGAGAGCGTCAGGGGCAAGGGTGTTAGGCGGGTTTCATCGTGCTGCAGGTTAATCTGGTTGAACCTAAAAACGGCGATTTAAATCACGAATTACACCAAATACACGAAAAAAGAACTCTTTTGGAAAGAACACCGCTCACCCATTGGGTTAGCACCTCACTCCGGGCGAGTCCTTGCTGTTTCGTGATTCCGAAGCCCGCCGCGCGAAGGATGCCGGCAAAGAAGCGATCGTGAAGAAAAAGATCCGCTGCCCACCGCTGAGAAGAGGAAAGCGGAACTCGGTTACTGAGCCACCTCGCGCACGCGATAGAATCGCTGGCGACCAAGCGGCTGGGTAAGGGTCTTTTCGATGCCATCGCCCGGAATGGGCGCGAGGGCCGTCCACGACGGGGCGTTCACCGAGTCCGCCTGTTCCACCACGTAGGTTTTGCCAAGCGTGGTCCGGAAGGCAAAAGTGAAGGTCCCATTCGTTTGCACCAGTCCCATCCAGGCCCCCGGCACGTTTTCGGCTCGCGGGGTGGGAGTGTTGTTGATCCAGGGCCCTCCGCAGCCCAGCCGTGCGTAAGCCACGTCATTGCTTTGCGGGCCGAAGACGATGGAGTCAATCAAAGCCCTGGCGCCGTTGGTGGTGAGGCTGGTGAGGGCCAACTGGTCGCCCGCGCGGTTGAGGCTGAAGGGCGCGTGCAGCAAGCCCTGGCTGGGGTTATTGTCGCAATAAAAAACCAGGTGTTCTCCCGGCGCAAGGACTTGCCCATTTGTGAAGTCGAGCCGCGAACCGGTTTCGAAATACTTGTGGGCCAGAGAGATGCGGCCCAGCGCAAGGGGATTGGTGGAGCAATTGCGAATCTCGACCCATGGCGGTGTTCCGTTGAATTCGTCATGAAGCCCGGTCCGGTTATTGGCGACGAGCTCGGAAATCTCAACCGGCGGACGCGAACCACCCACGACCAATGAGTAAATGCTGATCGGTTCGCCGGGGCGGGCAAAGGCCGCATCGCCGGGGAGGGTGATGGTGTTGTCGGTCAGATTCACGCACTCGAGGTAAAACTCAATCTCCGCGCCATCCGGCAAACCTTCTTCAAGCAGGCCGGAGAATTGCCCGTCGAGCATGCCGCCGTCGCCGTGCAGGCCGTCGTCGTAAAGCGCCACTCGATGCATCTCGGCGTCTGGCACGTCCAGCCGCCGGTAGATCAGGCTTACGCTCACGATCCCAACGTCGTCATGGCCGGTGGCGAAAAGCCGGATCGGCATGTCTGGCTGGAGCGTGGCCAGGTCCGCTCCATCGAACTTTAATGTCGGATCGAGCGGCCCGTTGTCCACGTTGGCGCGGCCCGGACTCGGGAACGCGCTGGAGACGAAGGACGCCACGCCGTCCCGATAGCGGCTGTAGGACACGTTGTAATCCTGCTGCGAGTATTGCACCCGATCTACTTCCGTTCCATTCGAGTGGATCAGCGAAAGGGTGCCGCCTTCCCCGGGAAGCTTGAACCCAGTGTGCAGCGGGGAGCGCAGCTTGTCGGAGCACACGAGCAGCAAGTGCCCGCCGCTCGCGAATACGATGTTGCTGCCAAACTTGAATTCGTTCGTGATCCAGCCGGCGGCGACATTGGTGGCGCTGGGATCCGCCGCTTTGACGAGCCGGACGCGCCAGCTAAGCATGTTGATGTCGGTGGCGGCCCCGTTATACAACTCCAGCCAGTCGGAAAACCGCCCGCCATCCGCTGCCAGCGGGAAAATTGTATTCAACGCCAACAGCTCATTGATGACGGGTCCAGGAATGGTCGGGCGCAACGTGCTCCCGGACAGCGGCGGACCCGGTTGGGCGCGACGGCTGCTCAACGCCGTCCAAAGGACACTGCCCGAGCCGATCAGATCCGGCTTTCCGTCACCATCAAGATCCCCGGTCGCCAGAAACCCTCCAGAAGGAACATTGACCGAGAGCGCAGGGATATAATCGCCATTGGCATCCTGGGTCAAGAGCGTGACACAGGAAAGAATCTTGCAGGAAACCGCCAGGTCATCCCTGCCATCGCCATCGAAATCAGCCACGGCAATGCTCGAAGCCGGAATGTTCAGTTCCGCCGTCGTGTTGCTGGCCAAAGTGAAAGTCGTTCCCGGTCCGCCCAGGTAAAGAGTTGTGCCCAAACTGCTGCTGATCAAAATATCGGGATCGCCATCGTTGTTTTCATCCACCAGCTTGATGCTCCCCGCCTCGGAACCTCCGCAGCAGCGCGGGTTGTAAATCACCTTATCCAAGTAGGGAGCGGTCATGATGTCCCCGTGGTTCTCCACCACTACCAACGAGCCGTAGAACCCAACCCCGGCCAGGTCGATCAAGCCATCTTGATTGAAATCGCCCGCCACCATGCCGCGTGCCTCATAGACAAACAAATGCTCGTGATCTCCCGCCTGTTGAAACGTCCCATCCCCATGGCCTTTGAAGAAGACGATGCGGCAATCGAAGAAGCCCACCGCCAAATCGGTGTTGCCATCGTTGTCGAAATCCGCCGCCACCACCGCGAAGAATCTCCCCTCCACTCCGGAGGGCAGACCAGAGCGAATCTCCGGCCCGAACGTTCCGTCGCCGTTTCCCAGCCGCACCGACAGCGAACCCTGCTCGATGCCGGGGCGTCCAAGATTGACCGTGATGACATCCGAGATGTGGTCGTTGTTCACATCCGCAATCGTGTGCTGATTGGGCAGCGATCCCATCGGATAAAAGGTAGGCGGGCCGAGGGTTCCATTGGTGTTCGCCAGGCGCACGCTGAACTCGCTGGAAGCCCGGTGAAGTTGCAGCACGTCGTCCCTGCCGTCGTGGTTGAAGTCCATTACCGCCAGCCCGGCCACATCCCCATCGACCGGATAAGTCTCATCGAGAATGCTGAAGCCAGCCTGGCCGGGATAGGTCATCAAAACGCTCACATCGTGCGAACCACGGTTCATCACCGCCAAATCGGGATGGCCATCGCCGTTGAAATCGCCGCTCGCCAATTCGCGCGGACTCGTGCCGACCGGTGTTTCGCTGGCCGCCACCAGCACCCCGTTGCTATTATGGTAGGTGAGCACTCGATCGAAGTTGCGCAGCACGACCACCAGGTCATTCCAACCATCCCCATCCAAATCCACCACCTTCAACGCCCGCGGGCCGCCCGGCACATTGATGATCTGCCCAATCGTCTGCCCAAACCGCGCCGTGCCACTGATGCCCGGGTGAACGGTCACCGTTCCCAAATCCAGTTGCGCGGTGACCAGATCCAAGGTGCCATTGGCGGCCGGTTGGTTAATGGCGCCCACGTCCAGCGCATGGGCAAACTCGTTGGCGATCACTCCCGTGATTTGCAGCACTCCGTTGGTGTCGATGGCGAGGACGGAAATCAAATTCGTTTCATCATGCGTCACCACCACCTCATCCCGGGTCGCGCCCGCGGGCCGAAAAGCGGCCAGGACATAATACGGCTGGGGAAAAGTCGAACTGGCTGAGTTCAGACCGGCCAGATTGGTGGGGACATCGAACGCGCCGCCACCGGTCCCACGGTAATGACGCACACCGTTGTTCGGCCCGGCCACGGCCAGATCTTGCCGGCCATCGCCATCAAAGTCTCCTGCCACCAACGCCCTCGCGCCGCGCCAGGCCGGCAGGATGCTGGCCGCGCCGAAAGTCCGCCCCCCTTGGTTTGCAAACAGATAAACGTTTCCCGCATACGGCGCAGCCACCGCAATGTCCATGCGGCCATCGCCTGTCAAATCTGCGCAGACAATCCCGCGCAACTCATCCACGCCGGTGTGAAGATAGAGCGGCGGGCTGAATTTCCCCCCGGTTTCCCCAAAATACACCGTAATCGTCCCATCCAAATCGCTCACCGCAATATCTGGCCGCCCATCGCCATCCAGGTCGGCCACGGCGATTCCTTTCGGCCCATCGGCCCGTTGAAGGCTGCCGACGCTGGGGTCTCCCACCGACAACCGGTTGCCAAACGCCTTCAGATTATCAAAAAGCTGCCCCCGCGCATTCGGCGAAAGCAGGACCGCGGCAAGCAAAACCACGGCGAGGCATCTGTTAAGGAGCGCGGACTTTAGTCCGCTCCCCTCCCACCTGCCCGAAATGGCAGAAAAGCGGAATAAATGCCGCGCTCCAAGACAGCAGCTTACAGCCTGGACGGCGGCTTCCGTGTATTCCGAGTATTCCGCGGTTTGAATCCCCCGTTTTAGGTTCAAAGTGGCAAATTTCTCACTGCGCCCATCAGGCATTCGATCCATCTTCATGATTTCGTGTATTTAGTGTATTTCGTGGTTTAAAAGGTCGTTTTTATGTCCATTCGCCTCTTCCAAAAGGAAAAATTGAGAAAGGTAACTGAGAATTTGATTTGTTCCTCTGCGGCCTCTGCGAAAGACTCTGCGCCCTCTGCGTTTGATCCCGAATTCTCACCGCGGAGCACGCCGAGTCTTTCGCAGAGGTCGCAGAGGGGAAAGAGGGCATTAGCCGCGCCGGATCGCAGCCGAGTCGATCCAGAATCGCCAGTGCAATCAGCGTCTCATTCATAATCTGTTGGGGTTACGGCCCCGACCGGAGACGATAGAACCGGCTGGTGACGCCTGTTTGGGGGTCGCTGAGTGACAGCGGATCCGCGCCAAGAGTGTTAGTCTGTAATGGCGTCCAGATCCGCAGGTCCGGCGAGGACTCAACGACCACGCCGTGGCCGGCTGGACCGCCCGCGCTGAATCGGAACGGGCCGTTGGCAGAGTAAACGATGCCAGAAATGACGAGCGCAGGGCGCAACACCGTCTCGACAAACCAACTGGAGCTGCCTCCAGCCACGGTATAGCCGCGCGCACGAAAGGTCGAGTTCGTCGGCAGGGCAAGCCCGTTCAATTGCCAGCCCCCATTGATGCGGATGCCCGCGCCAAGATTTGTCCAGGAGGCGCCGTCCGGCGAGTATTCAAAGGTCGTGCGCCAGACTTCCGGGCTGGTGCCCCCGCGCGTCCAGATCAGGGTCGAGCCATCAAAGGTCACGCTCTGAGTGGCCGGTTCGGTGTTATTCAGTCGGGCGATCCCACTCCGCGGTTGTCCGGCCACACCGATGAAATCGCCCGCGACCAGGATTTTGCCGTCGGCTTGTATCGCCAGCGAAGACACCTGCGTACTGTCCTCTCCAAAATCCAGATCCGGATTAAACCCGGAGTCGAGGGACCCGTTTGCGTTCAGACGCGCAATTCCATCGCGTGGCTGCCCGTAAACGGTTGCGAACCTCCCAGCCAACAGAATGTTCCCGTTGGCCTGGAGGGCCAGCGAATACACAGGTGAAAGCATGCCGCTGTCCGTTCCCGGATTGAACCCCTCGTCTAGCGTCCCGTCGGCATTCAGCCTGCCAATGTGAGTGCGCGGCTGCCCGCCCAGCGTCGAGAACCCGCCTCCGACCAGAATCTTTCCGTCGGCCTGCACCGCAAGCGCGAACACGGGTGCAGAACTATAGCCTCCTGCCGCGCCCGGGTTAAACCTCTCGTCTAAGGTCCCATCAGCGTTCAGTCGGAAAAGCCCGCTGCTGAACAGGCCCCCGATCAGAATCTTCCCATCGGCCTGCACCGCCAACGATCCCATGATCCCGCCTCCCCGTCCCGGATTAAACTCCGGATCCAGCGTGCCGTCCGGATTCAAGCGCGCCATGCCGGCCCGCGGCTGCCCGCCCATTGCGGTGAAATCGCCCTGCGCCACAATCTTCCCGTCTGCCTGAAGCGCGAGCGACCACACACCACCGTCCGCCCCCGGATTGAACCCGGCGTCCAGCGTGCCGTCCACGTTGAGGCGGGCAATGTGGTGGCGTGGCTGCCCCCCCAGCGTGGTAAAGTAGCCGCCCGCCAGAATCCTGCCATCCGCTTGGATCGCCAGCGACCGCACGGAGGCGGTGTTATAGGGATAGCCTCCTTCCGGCTGCGGATTAAACCCTGGGGTTTGCGTCCCGTCGCAATTCAGCCGAGCAAGGTAACTGTCGCCGCCGATAGCAATCCTCCCGTCGGTCTGCACTGCGAGCGCATATACCTCGTTCACCTGCGGATGGAAGGAGTCCGGAAGCGGGGACTGGGCGAGGGCACGTCCCGATGAAACGAGGCAGAGGATCGGAACGACGAAATAGGCGAATCCTGGAGGACGCGGATGGCGCTTCGACGTTCCACGCCTCATTGATCCTCCGGAACTTCGTTTTCCTGCGGCACTTCGTCACGTGAGGGCACGCGGCCGGGGTGGGGAGTGATGAGGTTCATGGTGTCCTGTCGAATGCGATTGTCGCCCAGCGCGACCCGAATCACTTTGAAGAACACGTCGGTGTTGTCCATCACGCCGGTGAACAGAGCCTCGCCGCGCCCAACGGCCGAAAGCACGATGTCCGAAGCAGTGTGGGTGGCGATCGCGTCCTGGATTTGGCCGGTGATGAAGAAGTTGCCAGTCGTGTCGCGCTGGAGCGGGTTCTGCGGATAGCCCGGCAGCGGCGGCGTGGTGGCAATGCCATGGGACGCATTCTGCATCGGGAAAGGATTGCTGAGCCAATCTTCATAGCGATCCGCGTTGCAGGCGTAACCGACCAACATGCGGTGATCCACGTCCGTCGTGACGGGATAGCCGTCAGGAGCAATGTCATAGTGGGGGAAGCCCGCCGTTTCGAGCGTGCCGACGACGCCGTTGCGCAGTTGGTTGACCCCGCCGCCCGACGCCGCCCGCGTTACCAACTCGGTCTGACTGACTTTGGACGCGCCGATGATGTTCGCTCCTGCGCATTCATGATCGGCGGTCACGATCACCAGTGTGTCCGAGTTGGTGGACGCAAATTGGCGGCAATGCTCAATGGCGCGGTCGAATTCGATCGTGTCGATGACCCAACGCTCTGAATCCATCAAGTGCTGCTGCTTATCGATCGAGCCGCCCTCAATCATCACGAAAAAACCGTTGGTGTTCTGACTGAGCACTTGGAGGGCCTTGTCGGTCATCTCGTCCAGCATGGGCTGGTCGGGGAAGCCGAACGCGTCCACCACCCCGGGAACGCCCGGATTGCGGCGCTTGTCAATCTTGTCCTTGGCGACATTCATGTTCGAGAGGTTGAACAAGCCGAGCAGTTTTTGTGTGTTGGAAGGAATGGCGTTGAGCGACGATGTGTCGTACACATAATTGAAGCCGGCGTAGATGAAGTCGCTGAGTAAATCGCGGCCGGGATCGAGCGCGCCCGCCGGCACGCCCCACGCGGCCACGACATCGGCCGCCAGCGCGTAGTCCGTGGCCTTGGTGCGACCGGAGCCAGGCGTGGTATTGGGCAGGAACCATTTGCGCCCGCCTCCCATCAGCACGGTCAGACCGGTCGCATTTCGTTCGTCCAGGTATTCGTCGCAGATGCCCGTGCCCGAGGTGCGGTCCTGGGTATGGGAACCGAAAGCGGCCGGCGTGGAATCGAAGATGTCCGTGGTGGTGACCAGGCCGAGGGCGCGTCCTCGGGTGCGATAGAGGTATTCGCCAATCGATTCGACGCGGGGATTGTCGAATTTGTCCAACGTATCGTCCGGAAACACACCGTGCTGATTGTTATTGGCCTTGTTGCCAGTCGCATAGCACGACGCGCCCGGCGAGGAGTCGGTCACAATCGAATTCAGCGAGTGCGTCGTGACCACGCCCGTGAACGGAAAGGTGTCCATCGACAACGGGGCCCTCGCCTTGCCGAGGAAAACGCCCTGCATCATGATGCGCGCAGCGGTGCGTTGCGCCAAGCCCATGCCGTCGCCAATCAGAAAGATAATGTGTTTCGCGGCCAGGCCCGTCGGCTGAATTGGTATCACCTGAAAATTGCCGTAAGCGGTGACAACGGCATTGTCGCTCTGCACCGCCGTGACGCTGAGGATATGCACGCCCGGGATGGTGGTTGAATAGGCGCGAAGCGAAGCGACGACCGTATTCGCCGGCTTGCCGGCAACAGTCGCCGCCGCCCCTGAAGCCGTCCCTGGAATCGGAGCGCCGTCCACGAAGAACTGCGCGCTGCTGATGGTCTGGCCGGCATCCGGCGAGATGGTCGCCTGCAGATCAAAGCGCTGGCCGGGAAGGAACCGGGCGATGATGGGCGGATTGGGGTCAGGCGGACTGGCGCTGAACAAGGCGCTGGGTGGCGTCAAGCGCGTCACCGTCGGCGCGGCGTCAGCGAGTTCAAGAACGGACATCGCCGCGCTGGCAAAAGCGAGCGCACAGATGCCCCGGCGAATATGAGTGGAAGTGCTTTGCATGGGAATGACCTTTCTTTTAGTTATTGGTTTTGTTACTGACTGACATTCATTGGCGGTTCAACGCTTCAACGCTTCAACGCCTTAACGCTCACCCGTGAAAATTTCCGGCCTGCTGCGCGCGGCGGCGAATCCAGCGTGAGCCTCACTATGGAAATGCGGCCATCGGTTTCCTCGCGATTGCCCACGCTCAACCTGCCGGTCAGCAACAGCGGCTCGGGTGTATAAGGCACCGGCTGATCGCGAGACCCTGACACGGACACATATACGGTGCTTGGCGGCAAATCATCGGCGAATTTGCTGTCGTGATCCTGGAGTTGGACCCGCAGAGGCGCGAGGAGGAATTTTCCCGGCGTGGCCTCGTCCTGCCGGGCCATGAAACCGAGAATGCGCACGCGCTGGCCGTCCAAACTCTTCAGTTTCTCCGTCAGCACCAGGCCTCGGGCACCCACGGGGTTGACAAAGAACTCATTGAACTTCAGTTCGGTAACGCCGGCGGGCGGCGCAGGAAGACTCGGCGCGGTCTCTTTAGCCTTCGCCTCAGGACGCTGCGCCGTCGCGGGCTCGTGATTAGCGAGAACTTGAGAATCGGCCCGGAGCCAGGAAAGCAAGCCGAAGATCATCAGCGCGATGCCGGCCAAGCCGACGCCGAATTTCTTCAGCGCCCCGCGGCGCGTGACTGATTCGGCCAGGCTCTTGGCGAGTTCATCGAATTGGTTGTTCATAACTTTCCTTTCGTTATTGTTTGTTGTTTTTTTGTTTAACTACGGATGCCACGGATACTCTTCATTCCGAACCCATTGCCAACCACTTAACTCGCTTAACGCTCGCAACGCATTTCTCCGCCGCTCCTCAAGGCCCCGCTGGCGGGGTGATCACATATCCCTTCATCGTCCATGTCCCTGTGCCGGCGGCCTGAGAGCTGAACTTGGCCGTCTCGGCAATCGCAGCAGCGCCGCTCGCGGAGGCGAATGCGCCGGAGCCGCCCGTGAACGTCGCTTGATAGTTGTTGTTGAAGAAGGCCGGATTGACCGGATCGGGCGTGGCTGTGCCTGTCACGGTGAACTTCAACATGGTGGCTCCATCCGCCGACGTGAGTGTAACGGCCCCGCTCAGCGTTATAGGCAGACCCGCGCTGGCCGGGAAGTGTACCAAAAGCTCGGCATGTTCGGTGCCGTTGCCCATCAGCGAAACCTCGACGACTCCGTCCGCAGTGATTTTGAAGACGCTTGGATCGGCGGTTGGACTTAGGGCGAAGGTGTTTCCGGCGTTGGCGCGCAGAGCAGCGGCGTTGGCAGGAAGCGTTTGGGCATTCAGAGCAAGGTTGGCAAGGGCCAGCGCGAGACCGGCGAGGCCGACCCTGAATTTCTTAAGCGCCGCGCGCCGCGTGACCGATTGGGCCAGGTTTTTGGTTAGTTCATCGAATTTGTGGTTCATAGTTTTTCTTTCGTTTGGTTTGTTCATAAAGTTTTTCAACATCTGTTTCCATTAGGTGTACAACAGAAAAAAAGCGAAACGTAACAATGAACCCCCAATATTTCGGACTCCTATTATTTGCCCTCTCTGTGCCCTCTGTGTCTCTGTGGTTAAATTCGCGATCCCCAAAAGAATGCCAAAAGATGTTCCACCACAGAGGCAGAGAGGGAAGGGAAAGTGCAAAGGCCCCGGTTGGTTTGCGGCTTTGCCGCGCTGGGTTCATCGGTGCCCATCCGTGGTCGAGCTGCTCTTTTTCGAATCACCTGTTTTTTATATTTGCTCCTCGGCGTAATTCGAGGCAGGCTCGGTGCCCATGAAGTTCCCCCATATTCAACGGTGCGCAACGGCAGGGCGCGAAGCAAAAACCCCTCGATCAGCACGGCTCGCTCAAACAGCAGCCCTTGCACTTGCCGTGGCGACTCTCCTTTGCGCCGGCTGTTCCACTTACCGCTCTAATCCGGGCCTCCCGGCAAGGCCGCTTAGCTTCCTGGTGGTTGGAGATTGGGGGGACCCAACCGTCCCGGACCTTAGGAACCAACGAGCAGTCGCCCAGGCAATGGCCAAGGTGGCAGACAAATTTCCCGTCAGTTTTATCGTTTCGACGGGTGATAATTTTTACGCCCCTAAAGGCAAGGAGAACCCCAACGCTGCGCCGCCGATCAGGGACCTCTTCGAGAGTGTTTACACCAATAGCTCCCTGAAGAAATTACCTTGGTATTTAACGCTGGGGAACCACGACCACGATGATTATGATTACAAACAGGAGATCGCTTACACCACCAATCGCAACAATCGAGGCCAACGATGGATCCTACCTGGCAATTATTACTCCGTTACCAATTCTCAGGCGTCCGCGCTTTTAGTGTTTTTGGACACGACCCCGATCGTGTCACCTGCGACTAATGTTTTCCTGCACCCGGAAGCTCAATTGACCTGGTTAAGGAACACTCTGGCCGTTTCGACGAACCAGTGGAAACTTGTGTTCGGCCATCACCCCATCGTTTACATGGATGAGCCTGGCGGGCCTGTAGGGTGCCGTCCAGTAGCAGGAGATTTGCAAAGTGCGGAAAAGATTTTGCTGGAGCAACGCGTCATGGCCTATTTTTGCGGCCACATCCACTCCCTCGAATATTTATTGGATTCGCGTCAAGGCCAGCAGTTGCATTGCTTCATTTCGGCCGGTGGTGGAAGTGGTATTTCACATGTTTCCTGCCCTAAAACCGATGACAACAATTGGTCATTCTGGGACCACGGCTTCGTCCATGTTTCAATTCATCCGGAGAAAATGGTTGTCACTTTCTGGAACAGCGCCGGCAACAACTTCGCAACCGTCGTGGTGAAGAAGTAATAAGCCGCGTCAGAACGGAAATTGCGCGGAGAGGATATAGCTCCGGTGGTAGAGCGCGTGATCGGTCACCGCGATTTGACAGCCGGCGGCGACGACGAATTTTGAGCGCTTCCAGATGGTGAACTTAGACAGCGCCAACCCCGGGGTGATGAACACCTGATTCAAACCCTCATGCCGTCCATTCGCCCAATAGGTATAGTTGACTTCCACCTCAGGCCAGAAAACGCTTGCCACATGGTACTGCGCCGTCGTGTTGAACGCGATGGGGGTGCCGAGGCGGCTCCGGCCAGCTTCATTATCCGGCACTGACACCCCAAGGTTGCTCTGGATGTCGAATCGGCCCCAGCCTTTGCCGAAACCAGCCTTCGGGGTGAAAATGAAGTGGTGCGTTGTGTACGCGGAGCTTCCGTTCGGGACCGCCAGGCCCAGCATTGCGGTCAGAATGTAGTTACCGTTGTTTGTGTTGCCGGACCGCAGACGGTACTTGACCAGGAAGGTCTGGTCGGCAAATCCGGTTTTCTCCGGCGAAGTGTCTTCAATCACGTATGCGGGCAGACCGACGATCAATTGCATGTTCGTGGCAGGAATGAACTCCAGCCCGTGACCGCTGCCGAAGCTGGTCAGCGTGTGGCCATCCCGGAGCGACTGCTGTGAAATATCATAGCGAAGCGCCTCTTTGAGAATCACCACGGTCGTCGCCAGGGGCGATGGCCAATCTGGCTGGGTAGCTTTCGCGAGGTCCACTCGATCGAACCAAAGGCTGAAACAATCCGTTAGAAATGACGAAGATGGTTTGCGCGCTTCGGGCTCGTTCTCATCCGCGGCTTTGGCCGCTGACGCGAGCAACAGCAGGCTCAGCAGGACAAAAATCATGCGTACTGAGATTGTCGGGTGGGGACATGTCGAGGCGGATCGCCCGGCGTTTCCCCTGGCGATCCGGACATTCTGGAACCTCATTAAGAAGCAGCTATTTAGGATGAATTTCATACTGATTGACCC
>WNFM01204242.1_pt1 | contig 22006 bp, 21 predicted proteins | sample 5400271 | NCBI WGS metagenome assembly WNFM01 (sample SAMN13153352, study PRJNA577476) | soil metagenome | isolation source: 60 cm saprolite on Douglas fir-dominated hillslope | place: USA:California | collected 2013-09-17
GCGGACGAAGCGGAAATTATCAGAGCCGCACCTTCCGTTCTCGAACGACACTTCGGCAACCATTCCGATCCAGTTGTCGTGTCTGCGCCCGAGGTGGCCAGTCTTGAAGCAAAGATTGCCAAGACCGTAATAGATTGGCCGCCCCTTATAGAGCTCGACCGGCAGCGAATGGTGCGGCCCGTGACCCACGACGACATCGGCGCCGGCGTCGATGGCTGCGCGGCCGATCTCGGTCATATATTGTAGTGGCTCGCGTCCTAGCCCCCAATGGCAGGAGGCGACCAGGATGTCGACCTTGGGGCGCAACGCCGCGATGTCCTTGCAGAAGTCCGCAAGATAGGTCGGATCGGCCCAGGTGATTATCACCGGTGGAACGCCGGGCCGATTGGCTGGGGGGATACCCGCATGCAACCGGCCTATCGGCACATGATAGGCGGTATGGCCGTGCAAGACCGCGATGCCGGGTGCGTCGGCGCGCGCCTCGTGGTCGGTCGGCCAATAGACCGAACTGCGTTGCAGAACGCCGACGCGTAGTCCGTTGCGTTCGACCACCGCAGGAGCGCGCGCGGCCGTGAGATTGGGGCCAGCGCCGGTATGTAAGATGCCGACCTCGTCCAGCCGCGCAATCGAAGCTGCAATGCTGGTAGCGCCGTAGTTGACGTTATTGGCGAGGCCGACCGCATGGATGCGGGCAAGCTTGAGCGCTTCACCGCCCACCACGGGGTCGGCGAAGAATCCCTCGTTGGCATCCGAGTGACATGAAGCCGGCAGGTGGAGGCTACATTCCAGATTGCCGAACACCACGTCCGCCGTATGCAGCTCGCCGAGAATTTTCCGGAACGGCTCCGCGGGGTTTGTAACATCCATCAAATTGACGTCGCCCATCAATATCAGTTTCATTGCCAAGCCTCGTCCCCCTGCCTTGATCATGCTGACCTTTGCCGTTGTCCAGTCGTGTCGGCGAGGCCCTTATCGCAACAGCTTCTAACGAATAGCTGTGCTCGTGAGGACGGCCGGGTTGCGCTCGGCCGTGGCCAAATACGCATGCAGGGTCGCCACCACTTGCGCGCCCTCGCCCACCGCGGCCGCAACCCGCTTGACCGAACCCGAGCGCACGTCGCCGATAGCGAACACGCCTCCTCGGCTGGTCTCCAGCGGCCGCAGCTTGTTGGTCGTGTCCGCGTCGGTCAAGACAAACCCCTTGGCGTCCAGAGCAACGCCTGATCCCGAAAGCCAATCCGTGTTCGGCTCAGCACCGATGAAGAGGAACAGATGTTGGATGGGCCGCCGAACTTCTTCCCTCGACGCTCCGCGACGCCAGCGAATCGCTTCAAGCATTCCGTCATGGCCTTCGAGGCCGGTGACGCTGGTCCGCGTCAACACTTCGACGTTGGGAAGCCCTCGGATGCGGTCCACGAGGTAGCGCGACATGCTCGCGGCGAGATCATCACCGCGCACCAAGAGCCAAACCTTGACTGCCTGGTTGGCCAAGTAGACTGCTGCCTGCCCCGCCGAATTCCCGGCGCCCACTAGCGCCACCTCCTGCCCAGCGCACAGCTTCGCTTCGAGGGGTGAGGCCCAATAGTGCACGCTTGCCCCCTCGAATGCCTCCAAGTTGGGAATTGACAGCCGCCGGTAACGAGCCCCGCTTGCGATAACGAGGGAACGTGCGCTCACACGTTCGTTGTTGGACATTCTCAGGACAACGCGTCGCGGAGCTAGGTCGTCCTCAGCGTCGAGGCCTGTCACCTCATCTGGGATCGCTATCTCAACTCCAAACTTCTGCGCTTGGTTGTAGGCGCGCGCCATCAGCGCTATTCCTGTGATGCCGGTCGGGAAGCCCAGATAGTTCTCGATCCGCGCCGACGCGCCCGCCTGACCGCCGAATGCGCGGCAGTCGAGCACGAGGACCGAAAGCCCCTCGGATCCTGCATAAACCGCAGTCGCGAGACCCGCCGGCCCGGCGCCGACAATAGCGACGTCATAGACGCGGGTAGGATCGATCGGCCGCACCAGCCCGATGCAGCGGGCAAGCTCACGTTCGCTGGGATTGCGTAGTAACTGTCCGCCCGGGCACAACACTATCGGTAATTGGCCCGGATCGATGTGAAAGCGTTCAATCAATGCCTTCGCTTCCGAGTCGGTGTCGGGATCAAGCGTTTGCCGCGGATGGCCGTTGCGACGGAGAAAACCCTCGAGCCGAAGCACATCGCCGTTTCCAGGGTGGCCGACGATCACCGGTCCGCCAGCTCCGGTCTCGAGGAGCCCGACGCGACGCAGTATCAAGGCGCGCATGATCCGCTCGCCAAGCTCCGCCTCAGCAATTAGTAATGCGCGCAACTGGTCCGGCGAGATGATCAGGGCCTGCACCGGTTCCCGCGCGTGGGCATCAATGAGAGCTGGCCGGCCAGCGAGTTGTGCAAGCTCTCCCATGAACGACCCCGGGCCGTGCGTCACGATCGGCGTGCTGTGGCCCAGTTCGTCGCGCCGGGCGACCTCGACCTGGCCGGTCAGAATAATAGCTAGCCCGGGACCGACCTGGCCTACTTTTACCAACGCCGCGGCGTCGTCATACGAGCGGACCTTGCCGAATCGACGGACGCGCTCAATCTCGAACGGCTCCAGCACGGGGAACATCTGGTGCCGTCGTGTGTCGATGATCGATGGCGAGGTCGACATGATCGTGGGCCGAGCGCGTGCGGCGACGAGTTCTGTTAATTCTGTAGCAACGCGACGGTGCCCAGGTCCCCGTCGGCACATATGCTGACAATGGCGCGGCTACTCTGGGACATGGTGGCAAGCCATGGTGGCAAGCTCTTTCACGGGCCCGTACAGACGGTTTCAGGACCGGCTACGATCGTGGGGTGCTCTGATGTGAAACGACGTCGGGCTCAACCTTTCTAATCGTGCCACCGTCGCAAACCGCAACGATAGTCGACACCTTCATTATTGCAGTCTTGCCACAGACAGAACAGCGCCACCGTAACGCCAGCGGGGAAACCGCCGCACCGCAGTCGCAACTTGTATCGGTATGGTTCATTAGCTGGACTCTCCTTTTGGGTTACAATGTGGGTAGAACTAAACCAAGACCGCTCGTCCGTGAACACACTTTTGCGCTGCGAAGGTCCGCAACCGCCTATGTTGGGTCATTCGCGCCGGATTGATACGCCGCCGCGGTCGCGGCATGTCCGCTTCGCCTCCAATTGCTACCGAATTTATGTTGACGGGAAGCAGACATTCTCCTGACTCGATCCCGGACCAGCGGTGACAGAACGGATCACCAAAGCCCATCAACATTGATTAGGGCGCGCATATTAACCGCCCTTTCCCCAATAAATGTCATACGCCCGATCAAAGGCGACGATCATCAGGCATCCGGACCTGGCTTGGCAGGTGAACTGGTGCGGCATGTGGCCCCCCATCACGGCAAAACCGCCCGGCCCGAGCCGTGTGGGCCGATGATCGGTCATCTCGGCCAGGACAGTGCCGCTAATGATGATCAGTTGCTCTTCGGCGGTATGAAAGTGCCAAGGGACCACGCATCCAGGGGATGCCTTCAAGATCAGCGTCGAGCGCCCGGTCGTCGGATCACCAGTTTCGATTGCCGACGATAGACATTGCACATCCTTATCCGGCGAAAATTTTACGGATAAGAGAGGCTTGATGGTGCCTGTCGCCGTGTCTTCGGCTAGGGCCGCCCCGCTGATGAAGACAGCGAGGCATGCTACCAGTGTCCAGTACGTGTCCTGTTTCATTCCGCATCCCCTCACCGCAAGACCTCAGCTGCTATCCGCATACTCCGAAAAGAGGCGATCTATGACGAGCATGTCAGCCTTTCGCACAATGGCAGTCGGTGCGATGCTTATAGCATCGACGCCAGCACTAACTCAGGCTCCGGTACTCACCTTTGGCCTGATCGGCGATCTCGGCTATCGCCCGGCCGAGGAACCGTTGCTACAGAACGTGCTGGACGACCTGAACAGAAATGCATTGGCGTTTGTGGTTCACGTGGGCGACTTGTCGTCGCCTCCATACGCCTGCACCGATGACCTGGTAGCTCGCCGGTTCGCGCAGTTCAGCGCTTCGGCGCACTCTTTTATCTATACGCCCGGCGACAACGAATGGACCGACTGCCACGAGCAACAAGGGGTCAAGGGTGGCAACCCGTTGGAGCGGCTTGCCCACGTGCGCAAAGTCTTCTTTGCGGGCGAACAGAGCCTCGGCCGGCGCACGATGCCCTTGGTTCACCAAAGCGAGAGTGCGGATCCCGTTCTTCAGAAATACCGGGAGAACGTCCGTTGGACCGCCGGCGCCGTGACGTTCGTAACGCTGCACATCACCGGTAGTAACAACGGTCTCGGCCGCACGCCGGACGGCGACGCTGAGTACGCCGAGCGCAACAAGGCAAACCTCGCTTGGCTGCAACAGGGTTTCGAAACCGCGAAAGCCAGCAACAGTCGTGCGATTATGATCTTGCAGCAAGCCAACATCTTCCCGGCACACCCCCCGACGGCCGGATCGCCAGAAAAGGACCCGAACGGTTTCACCGACGTTAGGATGTTGCTGGAGAAGGAAACTATTGCATTTGGAAGGCCTGTCGTCCTCGTCCATGGCGACAGTCACTTCTTCCGAACTGACAAGCCGTTGCCCGCGAGAGTTCAGGGCGCGCCGATCCTTCCTTCCATCGAAAACTTCACCCGGCTCGAGACTTTCGGCGCCCCCAACCATCATTGGGTCGAGGTCACCGTCGATCCGAATGAGCCGAAGGTATTCAGGGTCCGGCAACGGATCGTTGCAGCCAACATCGTCAAGCGTGAGTGAAGGTATGTCCACCTTGGCGTTGGAAGTTCGAATCCGCTCGCCAGAATCGACACACTCTCGACGCTCTCTGCGGGTGACCAAGTTCACATCGGCGGCGTGATGCCGTCGCGGCCAACCGAGACGGTGGCCGCTTCGAGCGTGCCATCCTCCTTCTTGTTGGCGGCGGCAATGAAGATCTTGGCGCCGGGCTTGAGTTCGCTCTTGTCGGCCGGCTCCGTCCTTGTATTTCAGCGTGATCTCGTCACCCTGCACGCCTTTTACCATCTGCGCGACCGTGGCGTTGGTCATGGTGCTGTTCGGCACCAGGTCCCACGGACGATGCCCCTCGCCGGTGCCGCGCAAGGCCTCCGGGAAAATGTGGATTTCCACGGCCTTCTGGCTGCCGTCGGCCTGCGGCATGCCGGTGACGCCGATGAACGAATTCTGCTTGATATCCGATAGCGAGGCCTTGACGATACCGCGGACCGCGACGTTGTCCGCCATTTTCACCTTATACGTAGTCTGGCCGTCCCGCGACTTGACCGTCAGCATCGGTCCATCCGCCCCTTCAACGGTGCCGCGCACCCGCACCGTAGGCGATTGCTGCTGAGCAAAGGTCGCGGATGTGGCAAGCAGCAGGCCAAAGCCCGCCGCGCCGAAAGCGCGCCGTGTCATCTGGTCCATCGTGATCCTCCCGAACTCGCGCCGGCCGATGAATGCCGGCCACCGAATGAACAACCCGCCGCGGTCATGCTTGTTCCAGCCGCCCGCGGGTAGGATCTTGATTCTTCAGCAAGCGATGGAATGGCATCGCAATGCTCCCAATTTGTTTGCGGGGTCTTTGCAGGGCGGGAGCCGGGCGTCCCACGCGCCATGTGTCAAGGTCGCTGTGTCAAGGAGTCAAGGCTAATCGATCAAGCGGACACCCTTCCTTCAGCAGCGGATGATGTGACGGCCATCACAAAATGGTCGATTGCGAATGCCGAGAGTGATGCTGGGAGGAAGTCCCCCGGAATAAACGCCGCCGCGCGAGGTCTCCTTCGGCAAACGATCACATGGGAGCCTCGCCATGTCTAAGCTCAATTTGACAGAGCAGCACGCGCGCCAGCGCGCCGGGTTTGCCGAGCGGGTGCCGATTTCAATTTCTCGTGACCACACCCGCGGCTGTGCGGATCACCGCGTGTTTTACGTCCTCGGATTCGGAATCGCGGGCGCGATCGTCACGAATGCGCTCATGTTCCTCTATTTTGCGATGGTCTACGCGTCACGGTGAGAGTTTCAGTCATGAGAACAAGAGCAAGACATATGGGCTGCAGCGCAGCCGCTGTTCTAGCCGTTGCGTTTACCGCGGCGATCGGAATTCCAGCCGCCTCAGCGCAGACCGTCGATGCAAAGGCGCAAATCGACAGCTTCGCCTTTGCACCGCAGCCCCCGACCCCTGACGCGACGTCCGGTAAAGCGTTTCGCTCGTCGGCGCGGCGCGGACGGAAGGGATGGGTCGTATTGCATCGCCCGGATGGTGAAGTCGTTTATATCAAACTTGATCAAATCGTGTTCGTGATGAGCGCCAAGGATACTGGCGCGGCCGAGCGCGCTCGCTCAAAGGTGCAGCTGCTGAACGGCCACTCCGACGTACGCGAGAGCGTTGAAGAGGTGATGGAGACGATTGAGAGTGACAGTTTGCTCGCAAAGGATGGTACGTGAGATGAGTTCGGCCAGGGTGTTCTGCTGTCGCTGCGCTGCGGAATTTCGATCTGGCTTATGACCGCTGTGGGTCGTCCACGACCGTAGCGGTCAGAGCCAGGCGCCCATGCACTCCGCATCGCCGCCACTCCAGCGTTCATCAATGCGGATGTTGCGTCCCTCTGCCCATCCCTTTTCCGGAAGGGCCTGTCGAAAGGCGGTGAGGTAGTTCTGCGCTAGCGGACCATTTTCGTAAACCATCAACGCGCCGACGCGCCGGATGCGTTCGGGCTGCTGCACGCGCGCCGCGAGCGGCCACGCTGCCGCGCCGCCGAGGAGTGCGATGAAGTTGCGCCGTTTCAATTGGTCGAATTGCATCCGATCGCCCATGAGCCGGGAGCGCACGGTAGAATATCGCATCGGCAAGGAATCGGTCAGCGGGCATAGGTGGCACAACGAGAATTTTACAGGCGGTCAGGAGAGGCAGGGAACCGCTTCGCGCGGCGAGCGAGGCGAGTTATGCTGCACCAGACGCCGGTGAACCGGCGCGACATTCCCAGGGAGGGAACGATGATCCGCACTCTCGAGCAGACGACCATGCGCAAGGTTTATTTGCGCGTGCTGCCGATCGCGGCCGTGAGCTATTTCTTCTGCTATCTCGACCGCATCAACGTGGGATTTGCGGCGCTCACCATGAACAAGGACCTCGGCCTCGACGCCGCGACCTTCGGCTTCGCCGTCGGCGTCTTCTTCTGGGGCTATTTCCTGTTCGAGGTACCGAGCAACATCGTTCTGGAAAAGCTCGGTGCGCGCATATGGATCGCGCGCATCATGGTGACCTGGGGCCTCTTGTCGGGAGCGACCGCCTTCTGCACCGGCCCGTACGGTTTTATGACTGTGCGCTTCCTGCTCGGCCTTGCGGAGGCCGGGTTCTACCCAGGCCTCGTGCTGTTCTTCACCTACTGGTTCCCAGACCGGCACCGTGCCCGCATCGTCTCGGGCTTCACCCTGGCGCTGCCGGTCGCGGTAGCGGCCGGCGCGCCGATGTCGACCGGGATCATGGAACTCAACGGCCTGTGGGGCCTCGCCGGATGGAAATGGATGTACCTGGTCGAAGCGGTTCCGACGATCCTTCTCGGCATCGTCGTGCTGCTCTACCTGACCGATCGACCCGCCCAGGCGCGCTGGCTCAGCGACGAGGAACGCGCTTGGCTCACCTCCACGATCGACCACGAATGCCGCCAGATCGAGGCACATCGCAAGGTCGGCTTGCTGCAGTCGTTCTGGGATCCCAAGGTCCTACTGCTGGCATTGAACTATTTCGGGATCGTGACGGCCAGCATCGGAATGCTGATCTTCCTGCCGCAGATCGTCAAACAGCTGGGGCTCACCAACATGCAGGTCGGCTGGGTCACCATGATCCCCTACATCTGCGGCGCCATCAGCATGGTGACCTGGGGCTTGATCTCCGACCGGATGGGCGAGCGGCGGTGGAACCTCTGTGTGGCGTGCATCGTCTCGACCGTCGGCCTCGTCATCGCGGGGCTAACCGTCGGCACGGTGTGGTCCCTGGTCGGCATCTCGGTCGCCGCGATCGGATTCTACGGCAGCAAGGGACCGTTCTGGTCGATGCCGCCGATGTTCCTCACCGGCATGGCAGCCGCCGCGAGCATCGCCTGGATCAACTCGTTAGGCAATCTAGGTGGCTTCTTCGGGCCGTCCATCGTCGGCTGGGTCAGAGATGTAACCGGCAGCTTCGCCGGCGGACTCTTTGCACTGGCGGCGTTCGCGCTGATGGCGGCTGTGGTCTCGGCGCTGTGGCTGCAAATTCCGCGCCGCATAGCGCTGCCGCAGGCTGCGGTCGCGACGTGAGCACATCGCCGTAGTCTATGTATGCGCAAGCCCTCCTTCACGCGGAGGGCGAAAGTTGTCGGTTAACCGTGTGAACCGCAGGCCTGCCGCTTATCAACCAAGTCAACCTTCATCCCCCGCGCGGCTGCCCCCCGCACGGTCTTTGTTGCGCAGGAAGGACCCACGAGCCGAAAAACTTTTCGGGATTTGGCGGGAATTCGCGCGCTAGATCCGATTACCTTCGTGCGAGCCTTTAATCCGCTGCGAACCCAGGCTGGGGCGTTTGCCCGTCGGTGGTGGCAGTCAGGTGGTGGGGCACCAGCAGGAGGGTCGGGAGGATCAGGGCGTACACAACCGTGATCGCGATCACGCAAACGGAAAAACCGCCGTAATGATCATAAAGGTTCGTCCCTAGAACATCGCCAAATCGCGATGCGATGAAAAAAAGGCTGCTGGACATCATGAGCGTCGTCCCCTGTAGGCCCTGGGGACATGACCGAATGATCAGGTCCAAATAAGCGGCAGTGGCAACACCGCCCATGAGGCCGATGGGCACCGCCGCGATCAGAGCCCCTGTCATCGAATGAATGAAGAGTAACGGAACCATCTGTGGAACTGCGATGACCGTTCCCCAGAAGAGCAAGGTCTTCAGGGCAAACCTCCGGCAGAGAAGACCGAACACCATGAAAGTCGGAATGAAAGAAGCGGCGAAGATGGCGTTCCACTGACCCCACTGGGCGTCCGTGGCGTGCAGGGTGTTCTGAAGGTAGTACTGAAGCGGCGTGGCTGAGCCAGGCGCGAAGTTCCATAACAGCCAGATCAGTAAAGCCGGGTAGATCGGCCAATGCCGCACCAGCCTTTGGACGTCCTTCAGGGGATGCGCGGTGGTCCCGTGTTCGGTGCGGACGTTGTCATACACGCTTCTAGGTTTCCACGCGGCGTAAACGGCTACCGTGGCCATGATCGCGGCGCCGACGAGAAATAGGATGCGGGCGGCCTCGTCGGCGTTCCTGCCTTCGAGCATGCCGCTGAGAGTACCGCCGATGAGTAGAGCCCCGACGGTGGGGATCGACGCAAAGATGTTCCACACGGCGCTGATCTGACCGGTCATCGCATGTTGCTGGCCGATCGTCGAGGTCAGTCCGTTTTGAGCGCTTGCGACAAAAAGAAATGAAGTTGTCAACAGCACGACGGCAACGAGGAGTGTCGCATAGGTAATGGGTGTGAAAGCAAAGAAGACGTAGAGGCCGGCGGTGATGGTGCCGAACAACAGCATGAATCCTCGGTCTCTCATCCCAAATGGATTCCACATGTCGCGGATGAATCCGAAAATAAAGGACAGGTAAAGCGGGATGGCGGCCACGAGCCTGAACTCGGCGACCTCGTGCGCCTTCAATTGCAGTTTGTTTTTAAGAAAAAAGCTGATCGGAATATCGATCAGGCCTCCAGAAGGGGCACCGAAGGCCAGCAGGACGATCAAGACGCCTAGATAGAGGAAAATCCTCTGGCGCACCGAGTACGATAAGGTGGTAGGAGCGATGGCGAGGGACGCGACAGCGGTAGCCGGATTGTCAGTCGTCATCGCCGGCAAAGCTCCCCTAGAGAAACCGCTAGGCTCTAGCGCTCGCTTGCTTTTCCCTCCCGAAACATATCAGCAGATAGGATCCGGACGCCTGAGTTATTCGCGCGGCGGATTTCGGGAAGCCTCCGGTCGACCCAGAGCCGCCCGGATGAGTCCTGCGGCGGGCCGCGTTGCTGAAGATAATCCACTCGCTCTCCGCCAGGCCGCGGTGTGTGTCAACCGGCGCAGGGCCGAGTCAACCGAGTCAACCTTATTTTTGATTGGCTGCGGCTGGCGGCCCCGCGCGCGGCTGCCCCCCGCGGTGACTTTTCGCGCGAGGAAGGACCCGCCCCACTAGGACCGAGACGCCGCTCGCGCTGACAAAGGTCAATCAGCTGGTAAGAATCCGCTCGAGCCATGTCCGCTATAGCTCCGATAGCGACCAAATTGATGCGTGCGACGAATTGGCGCGATTTGCGCGCCGCCGAGACTCGCCCGAGAATTCGTGGTGCCATGTGTTAAGGCCGCCGTCTCAACTGTTAAGTTCGTTAAGTTCAATTTTTCTCGCCCGGTTCTGGCGTTCGCGCGCGCGGTTGCCCCCCGCGCAGCATTTGACTCCCAGGAAGGACCCGGCGATGCCAACACCCGTGACGCAGCCGCCCACCCTGGAATTTCGCGGCAATTTTTTGCAGCGCTCTTGCCGTCGTGGTTGCCAACGCGGTGTTAAACACGAGTAAAAAAAGTTTTTGCAATTTTGCGGAAATGCGTACGGGCAGCCAGCGACACGCCGGACTCCCGCAGCTAATGGCCGCGGGCGGCGCTTGCCACTCTGTCCATTGAGTTCGCACGCAAGCCTTCGAGAAGCGCCCCGGCGTGGATCAGGTCAGCCGTGTTGAGGCCTTCCGTGAACTGATCATAAATCGATTGCAACAATGTCAGGGCTTCATCGCCGCGACCTTGCCCCTGCCAAAGGCGCGAAAGGTCGCATGCCGTGCGTAGCTGCCAGGAAAGCGCCCGTTGGCGCCGTCCTGTTTTCAAGCTCTTGATGAGCAGGCTCTCGATTTCGTCGGCTTTCTCCTCGTTCCGAGCGGCGGCTACCACATGGGCGCCAGCCGCCGCCAGCGCGAGTGCGGCCTCATAGCCCAACCCCGAATTGGCTCCTGTCACGACCACTATTCGTCCAGACTGGTCCGGAATATCGCGAACCGTCCAACCATGACTCTTCTCGACATCGCTCATCTTACTTGTACGGGAATTGTACTGTGCAACGCGCTCCCGGAGTTCGCTCCACACTGAAGCTCCCACCGAGCCGTTGCGCGAGCGCCCTGACCAATCTGAGGCCTAACGAGCGAGTACTGCGGTTCTCCAAATCGAAGCCGCGCCCCTCGTCTTGCACACAGAGCTCGTATAGTCCCGGACGTCGGCTCAGGCCGACCGTAATGGAAACTCGCCCATGCTGGTTGCCGCTGTATTTTGCCGCATTCATGAGCAGTTCATTGATGATCAACGCCAACGGCATCGCTGCCTCCTTGGGAAGATTGCCGCAGGTCGTTTCGCAATCGATCGATACGTCGCTGCCGAACAGAATTCGGGCGTTAGCGCAGACAGCGTTGACAAGGTCCTGACCGTTCACCTCGGTTGAACCACGCACGCAGTAGTAGGCCCCTTGCGCGATTCCGATCGCCCCGACGCGTCGGATTGCATCCGACAACACCTCGCGAGCTTCCGAGTTGTTGCGGGCCTTGTGGTATCCCGACTGCAGGAGGCCGGCGAGTATTTGCAGATTGTTCTTAAGCCTATGGTTCCATTCGTCCAGTAACGGTTCGCTCAGCGAGATTGTCTCGGTATGCTGGTCATGAATGCTCTTGGGGACGATAGGCGGCACGTCCGAGTTTTGATGCGTGTCGAAACCGTCGGCAGTCTTGCGCGCGGCAGCAACCCCACGGTTTGCCTTTAGGTGCTTAAGTCGAATTGCATCCATCTCGATCTCCAATTTTGTCGCCTGCAACGGGCACGGCGAAGAAAATGGCTAGGCCTGGGTCCTGCTTTAGCGGCATGTTGATGAGAATCGCAGAGGTAGAAAGCACTGGTCCGTTCCAGCGGCAGAATGGGTCACACGCCAACATTGCCCCAAGGTTGCTCGCGCGAAGCAACCCTTCACCATTGCGTGAACCCGGGGATGGGCCGGTCCTCTGAGGCTTGCCTTGGCGAGCTAGATTCTCGTAAGGGGGAAGCTGCCGGGAGCGTGAAAATTTGGCGAAGAACCCGCGTCCAGTGGGACCCCTCGCCCAGACATATCAAGGAAGATCGATGCGCTCCCTTGTGATCGAAGACGAACCACAGATTGGGGCCTACCTCGGCCGTTTGCTCGGGCAGTTGGGTGGAATTGTCGACATCGTCGAAACCCTTTCGGATGCCAAGCAGGCGCTTGGCAATTTCAAGTACGATCTGGCAATCCTCGACCGGATGTTGCCTGACGGCGACGCTCTCGACATCGTCATGGCGCTGAACCGATTGCCGGAAAGGCCAGCTTTCATCATGCTGACCGCCAAGGATGCCAAGGAAGACGTGATCGATGGGCTGAACAGCGGTGCGGACGATTATCTCGGCAAGCCTTTCGAGCCGCAGGAGTTCATTGCCAGGGTAAGGGCCGTCCTGCGGCGGCCACGATTGCTCGTCCCGTCGAGGCTGTCGTTCGGCAACGTCGAACTTAACGTCGGCACCAACGAGGTTACTGTGGCCGACAACAAGGTTCTGCTTCGGCGCCGCGAAGCCTTAATCCTCGAAGCACTTCTGATGCGACACGACCGTGTCATCACGCGCGAAGCCTTGATCCAGGCGGTCTACGGGTTCGATGACGAGATCGAGTCCAATACCCTTGAGGCGCAGTTGTCCCGACTCCGCAAAAAGCTGGTCGAATTTGGCGGAAATGTCGAGATTCGCAGCATGCGGGGCATCGGCTATATTCTCAGGACGGCACAAGCCTGATGACGTCAATCACCAGGACACTGGCGCTTTCGCTCGGCGTGACTGCCACCGCAATCTTTCTCGTCACGCTCGGCATCGTTATTTGGTTCGATCTGGCGCACGACCGCGAGCAAAAATACTGCCAAACAGCCTCGGGTATCCTCAATCGCGCGACGGTCGTCGATCCCGACCACGGTCTGGATATCAGTTCCAAAGGCATCGAGGAGCTGAAATCTCATAGCCCAAGTCTATGGTACGTCGTGTCCTATGATAATCTGATGAGTGAGTTCGGACGGGAACGCCGACCTGCCCTACCGGTCTCGCTCCCTTATGCCGGTCTGATTGGTTTGTCGGTGCTCGACACACTTGACCAGAAGAGCTCCTTCTGCCTGGCCGTCGTCCGAAAGAATGCGTCCGAACTGGTTATGATGATCGGAGGTGCGCAAGTCTACTTCGACCAGATCGCGGAGTCATTCGTCCTTCGCAATCTTGATTCGATCATTCTGCTGGCTGTCGCATTCGCGTCAATCGTAGCGGCAGGCGCGTTTCTGTCCGCGCGCTTCGTGACCCGGAGTATCGAACGCGTGACGACGCTGGCGCTCGCAATTGAGCCGAGGGCACCTCAGGGGTCGATATCGCTCGATGAGGTTCCGGTCGAGCTCAAGCCATTGGTTAGCGCGCTTAACCGCGCCTTCGATGAGATTAATGCATACATCCAAAGGCAACGCCGGTTCCTAGGCAATGCCGCACATCAGCTCCGAACGCCGCTGACCTTGCTGCGCGCCAAGATCGACGACGTGACCGAGCCTGCCTTGAAGGCCGACCTTATCCGCGATGTTCGTCGCCTCGCGTCTCTGGTCTCAGCCATGCTGGACCTGGCCCGATTACAAAATCATGGGATAGAAAAGCGGCCCATCGATCTCGGAGCCCTGACGCGGGACGTCCTTGCGGATTTCAGCCCGTCGGCGCTGGATGCCGGCATCGAGCTCTCTCTGGAGCCGGTCCCGGAAGGCAGCGTCGTCGTGCTCGGCGTCGAAGCTGCGGTTCGGAGCGCATTGGCCAACTTGGTCGGCAATGCGTTGATCCATGCACGCGGCGCCGCGCGCATCGTAGCCAATCTCAGTCGTGGGAGCGTATCGATCAGTGATGATGGGGCCGGCATCTCTCCTACCTCCCAACTCAATCTTATTGAGCCGTTCCTGACGGGCGCCACCGCCAAAGAAGGGCACGGGCTAGGTCTGTCGATCATTCAGGAGATTATGACGGTTCACGCAGGTACGCTGTCGATCACATCGCAACCGGGACGCGGGACGACCGCCTGCCTCCGCTTTCCAGAGGCTTCGCAGGAACGCCAAATGAATCCAGAACCCGCAGTGCAGTGCACCTGCGATGTCACAAGAGCAAGCACACTGAGCTGAATGTCTGCTTGGGTCATAACCAGAAGAACCCAAGGTGAGCATAACGAGCCTGCATTCGGGCGGCCCCTCGCCCGGCTGCCCCCCGCATGGCTTTTTTCCGCTAGGAAGGACCCGCGAGCGCGAGGCGTTCGGCTCTAGGCCATTCACGACGGAGATGGTTGGCGCGGACAACCATTCCACGGCTGGATCGACCAGAAACCTGACGTAATTTTCAGAGCACTCGAACGCGCCGCGCTATTGAACTCGTTCGAGCTCAGTCAGCAGTAATGCCTCTACATCAGCCGGCATCGTGAGTCGGCGGATAACATTTGGCCAAAGGTCAACTGGCGGTCCGGCAAGCAGTTCTTTCGATAGCGTGACGACATGAAGGTCGTCATTGAGGTGCTCGCGGCGCCCGCAATGCTGGGCGAGACATGCCACGCGCGGATGGCACTCGCGATAATGGCAGATGCGACCCAGGTAGCGTCCCGTCACATCGGCGAGGAAGATGTCGGCACCGAGGTTGATGGTTTGAGCAGACCCCTTGAGGCGCCGGCCAGCGCGCGCAAGTTTGCCCAAATCCATCGTACCGTTGATCGTGACGAGGACATCGGCGTCCTTCGGAATCGCCTTGCTTGTCACCAGCGAGCCTATAAGGGCAATACGCAGGACGCCCGGACAAGTACATGCAGCCCGCACGAAGGAGCGTACAGCGAGAAGCAGCTCCCGGCGCGGTTCGACAACTGAGGGCCTAGGACTGTGGGATGGGTTGCGACGCATCTCGCTTGATGCTGGTTCGGCGCAATCGGCTCCGGTGTAGCGCGCACAAATATTATTGCGGACCGGCGCGAAGCTCCAAAAACTTTAGGCAGTTAGCGTCCGGTCTACCCCAATTGCTGCCATGATGGTGCGCCGCAGCGGAACGACGCGAGGTGCCATGAACGGACATCGGGTGGATTATTCGATCACCTCGTCGGCCAATGCGAGCAGCTTGTCCGGCACGTCCAGGCCGAGCGCCTTGGCGGTCTTTAGGTTGAGCACGAGTTCGAACTTGGTGGACTGCATGACCGGCAGGTCGCCGGGCCGCTCGCCCTTGAGAATCCGACCGGCATAGATGCCAACCTGCCGGTAGGCCTCGGTGATGCTGGTTCCGTAGCTCATCAGCCCGCCGATCGAGACGTATTCGCGCAGGGAATAGATCGCCGGGATGGAATGACGCGCGGCGAGCGCGACGATGGCCTCGCCATGGGAGTTGGTCAGCGCGCCGGTACCGACGAGCACTGCGTCTGCCGCGCGTTGGGCGAACCTTGCAAACGCCGCCTCGATCTCGCGGCGGCTGGTCGCGTCGGCAACGACCAGCTGCAGTCCAAATGCTTGCGCCGCTTTCGCCACATCGGCTCGCTCCACCTCGGTCTCCGTCCCGCTCGGACCGACGAGCATGGCAACGGTCGTTGCCTTCGGGGCGAGCTGACGCAGCAATTCCAGCCGCTTCGTCCCCAGCTCGCTGGTGATGAAGATCACGCCGGTGAAGTTGGTGGCCGGTCGGTTGAGGCTGGCGACCAGGCCGTCCCGGACCGGGTCGCTGCCGGTCGCGAAGACGACCGGTACGGTCGTCGCTGCAGCCTTGGCGGCGAGCGCTCCGGGGGTATTGGCGACGATCACCGCCGCCTTCCGGTCGATCAGATCCGCCACGAGGGCCGACAGCCGGTCATTACGCCCTTCCGCCCAGCGCTGCTCGATGACGACATTGCGCCCTTCGACGAAGCCGGCCTCGGTCAGGCCGCGGCGAAACGCAGCCAGGAGGTGCTCGAACGACGCCGACGGTGTGCTGCGAAGGAAGCCGACGACCGGCATCGCCGGCTGCTGCGCGCGCGCCGCGAGCGGCCACGCGCTCGCCGCCGCGCCGCCGAGCAGCGTGATGAACGCGCGGCGTTTCATTCGATGACCTCGTCGGCGCGGGCGAGCAAGGTTGGCGGCACCTCGAGGCCAAGCGACTTCGCGGTCTTGAGGTTGATGATCAGCTCGAACTTTGTCGGCTGCTGGACCGGCAAGTCAGCAGGCTTCTCGCCTTTGAGGATGCGGCCGGCATAGACACCGGCCTGCCGGTAAAGGTCAACGACACTCGCCCCATAGCTTATTAAGCCCCCGCTCACGGCGTATTCGCGCAGTGCATACATCGCCGGTATTCGGTGACGGTCGGCGAGCGTAACAAGTCGTTCGCGCTTGCTTTCGAAAAACGGATCCGTGGTCACAAGGAGCGCATCAGCCCTCTGTTCTACGAGCGCTGCAAAAGCCGATTCGAAATCGCGCTCAGTGCTGATCCTCAGGACGCTGATTTGATAGCCGAGTATGTGTGCCGCATTCTGCGCCTCCCTCACCTCGGTCTCATTACCCGGATTGTTGGCGTTCATGATGACGGTCATGAGCTTTGCGCTGCGAATGAGTTCGCCCAGCAGCTCTATTCGCTTCGCTACGAGCTCGGAGGAAATTAAAGTCACTCCAGTGACATTCCCACCGGGACGGTTGAGACTGGAGACAAGCCCAGACTGGACCGGATCGTTGCCGGTGGTGAAGACAATCGGGATAGTCGTGGTCGCTGACCGTGCTGCTTGTGCGCTAGTGATGCCGCCGGTCGCGGCGATAACGGCGACCTGCCGGCGAACCAAGTCGGCAGCCAATTCGGGCAGCCGCTCGTATTGACCATTGGCCCAGCGGTACTCCATCGCCACATTCTGTCCTTCGATGTAACCGAGTTCCTTTAGACCTTGGCGGAACGCCGCCACGCGATTAGCTAACTCCGCGGGTTGCGCACTGTTGAGGAACCCGATCACCGGCATCGCCGGCTGCTGCGCGTGCGCCACGCGCGGCCATGCCGCCGCCGCGCCGCCGAGCAGCGTAATGAACGAGCGGCGTTTCATTCGATCACCTCGTCGGCACGGGCGAGCAGACTATCCGGCACGGTGAGGCCGAGCGCCTTCGCGGTCTTGAGATTGATGACCAGTTCGTACTTGGTCGGCGCCTGCACCGGCAGGTCGGCCGGCTTCTCACCCTTGAGGATGCGATCGACGTAGCCGGCCGCTTGCCGGTACTGCTCGACCTCGTTAGGCCCATAGGAGATCAGGCCGCCGGCGGCGACGAATAAGCCTTCCCAGTAGACCGCGGGCAGCTTGTGGCGGGCCGCCAGCGTGATGATCAGATCGCGATGACGCTGCGCCGACCCGCTGGCCGGTACGATCAGGCCGCCGTTCGAAGAGCGCGCGAATGCCGCAACGGCGCACTCGATCTCGCCGGCGTCGCGCATATTGACGGGGTTGACCTCCATCCTGAGAGACGGCGCCACGGCCTGGATGACGCCGAACTGGGCGGGGCCGGTGGGGATGGCGGGATCCCGGAGGACTGCCACTCGCGTCAGGCCCGGCGCGATCTCTTTGAGCAGCTCCAGCCATTTCCCGGCCGTGCTGTACTCGAAAGTCATGAAGCCGGTGGCGTTGCCGCCCGGCCGCGCCAGGCTGTCGACGAAGCCGGCGGCGACCGGATCGCCGACGACCGGGAACACGATCGGCACGGTGCGGGTCGCCTGCAGCAACGGCCCCACGGTTGCGGCGCCATGGGCCAGGATGACGTCCGGCGCGAGCGCGGCTAATTCCGCCGCGTGTCTGCGAATGTCGGCGGCACTGGTCGTGGCCCAGCGAGTGTCGATGCGCATGTTGCGGCCGATGGTCCACCCCGATTGCTGCAGCCCCTGCAAGAACGCCCCGACGCGGGCCTGAAATTCCGGATCGTCGGCGGTTGCGGGCAGGAGCACGCCGATGCGCCGCACGCGCTCGCCCTGCTGTGCGCGCGCTGCGAGCGGCCAAAGAAGCGAAGGCGCGACCGCCGCGCCGCCGAGCAGCGTGATAACGTCGCGACGCTTTATGCCGCTCATTCCCGGACTTCCGGAGCGCGATGTTTCACTCAATCACCTCGTCGGCGGCTACGAGCAGCTTATCGGGCACGCTGAGGCCGAGCATCCTGGCGGTCCCGGTGTTGATGACCAACTCGAACTTGTTCGACTGCACGACCGGCAGGTCCGCCGGCTTGGCACCCTTGAGGATGCGGCCGGTATAGACGCCGACTTGGCGCCACGCATCCTTGATGCTGGGTCGGTAGCTCATCAGCCCGCCGGCTTCGGCATAGTCACGCAGCGCATATGTCGCTGGGAGCCGGTGGAACGCCGCCAATTGGGCCAATTGGACACGCCGGCCGCTCAAGAAGGGATCGCCGGCGACGAAGAGGGCGTCGGGCCGCTCGCGTGCAAAAGTTGCGAAGGCCGCATCGATCTCGCGGATAGCGCTGACGTTGAAGACCTGGATTTGCAGCCCGAGAGCACGCGCAGCCGCCTCCACGTCTCTCACCGTGGTCTCGGCACTGGCAGCAGTAACGAGCACGGCCATACGTGCTGCTCCGGGCACCAGCTCACGCAGGAGTTCCAGCCGCTTCGCCGCCAACTCAATCGTGAAAATATTGATACCCGTCGCGTTGCCGCCCGGCCGGGCGAGGCTGGCGACAAAACCGAGCCTGACCGGGTCTTCGGCGACGACGAAGACAATGGGGATCGTCGTGGTTGCCGCCTTGGCCGCTGCCAACGCAGGGGCACCTCCGGTCGTGACGAGCACGGCCACCTGCCGGCGAACGAGTTCGGCTGCCAGCTCCGGCAGCCGGTCGACTTGATTCTCGCCCCAGCGGTATTCAATCGCCACGTTCTCGCGTTCGACATAACCGGTGTCTTTGAGGCCCTGGCGGAATGCGCGCAGACGGTCCTCGATCCACGTGTCAGGCGATCTGGTGTCGAGGAACCCGATCACGGGCATCGCTGGCTGCTGCGCGCGCGCGGCAAGCGGCCATGCAGCGGCCGCGCCGCCGAGCAGCGCGATGAGTTCGCGCCGCCTGACCAGCGCCTTCATTCGATCACCTCGTCCACGAACGAGAGCAGATTGGCCGGAACGTCCAGGCCGAGCACCTTCGCCGTTCTCAGGTTGATCACGAACTCGAACTTGGTCGACTGCACCGTCGGCAGATCAGCTGGCTTCGCACCCTTCAGAATCCGGCCGGCATATGAACCAGCCTGCTGATATGCGGCGGGCAGATTGGTGCCATAGCTCATGAGGCCGCCTGCCGCGGCGATCTCCCGCCATTCATAGATCGCGGCAACCGAATGTTGCGCCGCCATCGCCAACAGCCGTTCGTGGCGGCTATAGAAAAATGGGGAGGCGCAGACCAGCAGCCCACCGATGTGCTGCTGGGCCAGCATCTCGAACGCTCGATCGAAATCACTTTCAGTTTCCGCCTTAAGCACAACCAATTGGATACCGAGCCGCCGGGCTGCGTCATGCATATCTCGCACCTGGGATTCGGCGCCCGAATAGTTCGCATGGACCAGAGCGGCGAGAGTGCTGGCCTTGGGCAGCATCTCGTGCAGCAGACCAAGCCGCTTCCCTTCGAGTGCCGCCGTGAATTGGAAAACGCCGGTCAGGTTGCCGCCAGGCCGACTCAGACTGGCAACAAGCCCGAGCTGCACCGGATCCCCGCCGATCGAAAAGACGATCGGGATCGTGGCCGTTGCGTGCTTCGCGGCGAGCGCCGCGTCGGGGCTGCTGACAACCAGCACCGCAACCGGGCGAGCAACGAGATCGGAAGCCAGCATGGGCAGGCGTTCGAATCGACCCTCTGCAAAGCGATAGTCGATCGTCACGTTCTGGCCTTCGACGTAGCCGGATTCAGCCAGTCCGCGGCGGAAACCGGCGAGCGCTGGCTGCAACTGCGCAGCCGCGCCGCCGACCAGCACGCCAATGACCGGCATCGCGCTCTGCTGCGCGCGCGCCGCGAGCGGCCACGCGGCCGCACCGCCGCCGACGAGCGTGATGAACTCGCGCCGCCTCATATGCTCCCCTCCGTTCGAGGATCGGACCCTACCACATTGGAGAAAATGCCGCGTTGTGCATCACAGCAGATTTGGCGGCCTATTGTCTCAGATGGGTCAGCACGTAGGGCGCAATAAGCGAAGCGCATTGCGCCGGTCATGCCCCGCCGCATTAACCGACGGTGTCGAGTTCGCCCGCCCAATGGAGAACCAACATCCGCCGGCCGCAAACGCGCGAATAGTGCGGCATACCTGCAGAGCGCCCACCGTCCGGGCCACGTCGCCATGCGCAATGGCGCAATGCGCTTCGCTTATCGCGCCCTACGACCCGACTAGGGGCACACTGCTCCCGTTTTCACCCATGCTTGCGCGAGCGCGCCCGACGCTGACGAAGAGGGCCTGGCGTCAGCGCGGCGTTTCAAGTCGTTTTGAAACGCCGCCCTCATTTCTTGTCCATGGCCACCACCAGCATCAGGGCCTCTGTAGGCTGCCAAGGATTTGCGCTACCGCGATCTGATCATGCGATGCTCGGTCGCGGCTGCGCTCTAGAGCGGAATGATATTAGGTTGAGTCGTCATGCCCGCGCTTGTCGCGGGCATCCACGTCTTCTTGTACAGCGGGATCAAAGACGTGGATGGCCGGGACAAGCCCGGCCATGACGCAGGAGTGTACTGAGCTGATTCAATCCCGCTCTAGAAGCCCTCGAAAACCTTTCCGCAGAGATCACGCGAGGTCGAAGCGATCAGCGTTCATCACCTTGTTCCATGCAGCCACGAAGTCTTTCACGAACTTCTCCTTCGAGTCCGCGCACGCATAGACTTCCGCGAGAGCCCGGAGTTGTGAGTGCGAACCGAAGATCAGGTCGACACGGGTGCCGGTCCACTTGAGCTCGTTCGTCTTCCGGTCGCGCCCCTCGTATACGCCTTCAGAGCCAGCGGATGGCTGCCATTGCGTGCTCATGTCGAGCAGGTTGACGAAGAAGTCGTTCGTCAGCAGTCCGAGCCGCTTGGTGAAGACGCCGTGCTTGAACTGCCCGGCATTTGCGCCGAGCACGCGCAGGCCGCCGACGAGAACCGTCATCTCGGGCCCCGTCAGCGTCAGCAATTGCGCCCGATCCACCAATGCCTCCTCAGGCAACATGAGCTGCTTGCCACGGAGATAGTTGCGGAAGCCGTCGGCGACCGGTTCAAGCGGGGCGAAGGAGTCGACGTCGGTCTGCTCCTGCGACGCGTCCATGCGCCCCGGCGTGAAGGGGGCCTTCACGTCGTGCCCGGCGTCCTTTGCGGCTTTCTCGATTGCCGCGCAGCCGCCGAGAACGATCAGGTCGGCAAGTGAAACCTTCTTGCCGCCGGACTGGGAGGCGTTGAACTCCTTTTGGATTGCTTCGAGTTTCTGAAGGACCTTTGCCAGCTCCGCCGGCCGGTTGACCTCCCAGTCCTTCTGCGGCGCGAGGCGAATTCGTGCGCCGTTTGCGCCACCGCGCTTGTCGGAGCCGCGGAACGTCGATGCCGATGCCCAAGCCGTGGAGACCAGCTGCGACACCGAGAGGCCAGAGGCGAGGATCTTGGCCTTCAGAGCGGCAATGTCCTGCTCCCCTACCAGCGGATGGTTCACCTTGGGGATCGGGTCCTGCCAGATCAAAATCTCCTTCGGCACGAGCGGACCCAGATAGCGGTGGATTGGTCCCATGTCGCGGTGCGTGAGCTTGAACCACGCCCGGGCAAACGCGTCGGCGAGCTGGTCCGGATGCTCATAGAAGCGGCGCGAAATCTTCTCGTAGGCAGGGTCGAGCCGCAGCGACAGGTCCGTGGTCAGCATGGTCGGCACATGCTTCTTCGACTTGTCGTA
>WNFM01347903.1_pt1 | contig 21983 bp, 12 predicted proteins | sample 5400271 | NCBI WGS metagenome assembly WNFM01 (sample SAMN13153352, study PRJNA577476) | soil metagenome | isolation source: 60 cm saprolite on Douglas fir-dominated hillslope | place: USA:California | collected 2013-09-17
GCACGTGCCTGTACAAGGAGCGAACACCTGACTGGCGAGCCGGAACAACAGCGGCCAGAAAAGGCGCTTTACGGGAAGCTTCCATTTCTTGGAGTCCCGTGGGGCGAGTTTTGTGGTGTCCGTGCCGAACAGAAAAGCCGAGCCGGAGACCTTGCTGGCGAAAAATGTGATCCAGAAGGAAGCGCGTCTGTACCCCGTGACGCAGAACACAGCGTCGAAATTTCCTTCCCGAACAAGTTTCCAGATGCCGGGATTGTACAATCCCCAGAATCCTTCAGAATCCGTCCCTTTGTTGGGAACCTCGACCCAGTCGTATCCATCCAGCAGGGGAATGTCCCATTGGATCTTTACGCCAAAATCGGGATCAACCCCCGGTTCGGCGCCGCGTAACCGGCAGTAGGCGGTACTTATTTCGAGTCGCGGATGTTGCGCCATTCGCCGCAGCAGCGGCGACATATATTGTACGGGATGCCCGCAAACAAAGAGCACCCGATAACGGCGATCTGTCACGTAGGGCACCCGCATTCAACTGCAAGCCCGCCGGTCTTCCTTTTGCAGGAGCGCACTATAAAGATTTCCTCGCCATCAGTATACCCGTGCATTTTCACACTGTCCCTCCGGCAAGGTATACGATACAATTTTTATGGCAAGTCCCGCGGAGAGGTGGCCGAGAGGCTGAAGGCGGCAAAACTTGTACCGGGGGTTCGAATCCCCCCCTCTCCGCCACAGCTACAATCACCAGTAAATATGCGGCGATTTGCGCCGTGCTACTGCTTTTTCTTTGTTTACTATAATTAATAATTGAATAAACTTAAATATAGCCACTTGATTTTTTCCGCCCCCTGTCTAGGCAGTCTCGACTTTTAAATGAAAAACCAAGCTGAGCAACCCTCCTGCTCCCAATCTTCGGGTTCACGTTATTTATAGAGCTCGGCGGTCGTGAGCACGGTGGAGCTGATCTGGCCTCGACCCGCTCCACGGCCTGTCGTTACCCATCGTGCGAACGGAAGGGTCAAGACGGTATGACTCTTCATGATGCCCTCCAAATTGGGACAATTTCACCAATTCGGGTACAGCTTGCTGCCGCGTGAAAATTAACCAGTGGCATGTTTTGACGCCCGCGTGCTGAAAAAGGAACGCCTGCGCTCCAGCACCAGCCAGTATGTGCTACTGGTACAGTTCGGCGGTGGCGACCACAGTACCCAACGTGCTGTCAGCTCCGCCTACGACGAGCACTTGGCCGTTGCCGAGAAGCGTCGCGGTGTGCGATTCGCGCACGGCGGTCATGTCCGCGGTGGAGGTGAAACTTCCAGTCGCAGGGTCGAATAGTTCTGCCGCTGAGAGAGACTGAAAGATACCGCCGATAGTGAAGATGGAGTCGCCGCCAGTTAGAAGCACTTGCCCATTGTTGAGCAAGGTGGCGGTATGCAGGGACCGGGCAATCACCATCTCACCATTGACAGCGAAAAAAGCGGCGGCCGCAGGATCAAAAAGTTCGGCTGTTGACATAGCTGTTCCGCCGTCGCTAACCGCCCCGCCTGCGACGAGCACTTTGCCGCCGCTAAGCAACGTTGCTGTATGGCCGGCACGCCCAAAGATCATGTTGCCGATCGTAGGCGAAAAAGTCTTGGTGACTGGATCGTATAGCTCCGCTGTATTGAGTCCGTTTCCAGTTGCGATCCCGCCAGTCATCAGCACTTTCCCGCTGGCTAGCAATGTGGCGGTGTGGAAGTAGCGCGGGAAGGCCATGTTGGCAACAGACGTAAAGTTAGTGGTAGCTGGATCGAACAGTTCCGCCGTTGTAAGTGCGACTGCGGAATTCCCACTGGCTCCGCCAGTTACGAGAACTGTCCCGTCGTTAAGCAGCGTTGCCGTGTGATAGGCGCGCGGGGACTGCATGATTCCTATCGTCGGCGCGAACGTGTCACTAGCCGGATCATAGATTTCAGCAGTGGCTACGGAAATGCCATCCGTTCCATTTCCACCGATGACGAGAACCTTCCCACTCTTGAGCACCGTGGCCGTAGCAGATACGCGCGCGGTTCCCATGGTTCCCTTCGTGAACGAAAAAGTCGTGGTTGCGGGATCATAAAGCTCGGCCGTCACGGGGGGTACGTTCGTATTCGTTCCTCCCGTGATGAGAACTTTCCCGCTGGTGAGCAACGCGGCCACGTGCTGAACTCGCGCATCGCCCAGGCTTCCCGCTGGCGCGAAGCCCTTTGCCAGAATCTGGATTGTGAATGTCTGCGTCGCAGAATTTTGGCCGAGTGAGTTTTGCACCTGGACGGTGATGGGGAATAATCCGGCAGCTGTCGGTGTGCCGGAGAGTACCCCGGCGTCGCTGAACACCAAGCCAGCAGGCAGTGCTCCGGTTTCGCTCCAGGTAAGTGGAGAAAGCCCGCCCGAAGCTGTGAAGGTGAAACCTACATATGGCGAATTCAACGTTCCAATCGGAAGTCGAGGAACAGCGCCGATGACGGGAGGTGGTGGTGGTGCGATCTTTATGGCATAGGGCGCGATTGTTTGCTTGGCCGGTAACGCTGAGTCGGATACGACTATTGTTATGTTAAAGGTTCCGAACTGCACGGGCGTACCAGCAATTATCCCGTTCGGCGACAGAGTCAATCCTGGTGGAAGTGAGGAGTCCAGTGCCAGCGTCCAGCTATAAGTAGGTACTCCACCTGTGGCGCTCAGTGCGAACCCTGGAAAAATCGTTCCCGTTTCGCGACAAGGCGACACGTGTATGTCTCCCGTACAAGGCGAAAGGAATGAGCATGCCGAAGGACCAGAACATGGAGTGCAAACAAGTTGGAAGACGGGGAAGATCACGCCCAAGCGCTGCCAAACACAACTCAAGGTCCCACGGCTGAACGGGCCGTAGTGCACATTCATAGTCCCATCCGGTGGGGCGCCGGAGGTGATGGTGAGGGGTGAAGGTGTGTTAATAGTGAGAGAAATTTGGGGGTTAGCAGACGAGGTCGTGGGAGGAGTTCCTGAGTCTGTGCAAGTGAACACAATGACGACCGCTGCGGTCGTTGCCGCCGTCGGAGTTCCAGCAACAATTCCCGTCTTGGCGTCTAGTTTGAGGCCGGCGGGCAGCGTTCCGGATTTGATGGCCCAGTTAAATGGGGCCGTTCCGCCTTGCACGAAAGTCATCAAGTTGAATGAAAATGACCCGCCAACAAGTCCGGGAAGGGCTAACACTGGGTTAACCGTTACTTGAACGGACGCGGACTTGGTGGCATCGCTGACGGACGCCGCGGTGACAGTAACCGTCTCAGCGGCGTTGACGTTCGCGGGTGCAACGTATTGATTCGCCACACCGCTGGCGGATTTCGCTTGTGCCATAGTTCCACAGGTGTTGATTCCCGCAGGGCAAGTCACCGTCCATGTGACACCCCGACTGCCGGAGTCATTGCTCACTGTCGCAATGAGCGAGTCGCTTTGACTCGCGTCCAGCGCTTGCACTGAACTGGGGGTGAGGCTAACAGTAAGCGGGACAGGCGAGGCGGAGCTTCCGCCACCGCAAGCGGCGAGCGAAATCGCGAAGGCGATTACGATGAACGAAAGCAAAATGGCAAGGACTTGTTTCATAAACTCTCCTCAATTGCAAAGTCGTGATGATTCTGTATTTCGGCGCGGCCATCAGATGTCGAGAAGCCAGCGCCATCTTCATGCTGACATTCGAATCGGTTCACCTTGGGCGCCACATTGCGTTTGAGACCGGACGACGACTCATTCGAGCGCGAAGCCGCTCCATCCTCGCGGTGAGTAACGGATTCCCGGTGGCTAACTTCGAGGGCAGGTTGTAGATGAATGGGCGACTTCCAGTGACAGGCGAAATAGCCTTCGTATCGTTCCATCCTGTGGGAATCAAAAGGAAGGCCCTACCGCAAAGCTCGGCATCATCGCACCCTGCCGGCGCGCCAAAGCCGCCGACCTCTCCCCGTTCATTAATGGTCGCCGCATTTGTAAGCCTTAGGGAGAAGCCAGCAGGAATGTTTGCGTTCAGGTCAATCATCGACCCGTTTTCCCACAAAAAGGCCCTCGCTTCGAATGTGTCGCACGCAAACGATTCGCCTGCCACTTGCCCCTGGGAATTGATTACATGGGCGTGGCTGTAACAACCGCCACTTAAGGTTCCAAGGTTGGTTGCGACGTCGTTTTTCCAGAGCACGGCTGAGATTGGTGAAGCGCCCGTACTCGAAAAATCCGCTGCCCCTACGATTTCACCCGCGTCATTGATTGAATCAACTGCTAAGACGTTTCCGCCGCTCGATGTGTACAGATCAAGCAGCTTTTCGCCATCCCAGAGAAATGGGTCGGCGATTCCGTCTCCCGCCAGATTCGCGGCGCCGATGACCTGTCCTCGGTTGTTGATTGCAGTCACAACGCAATCCGTGCCTCCGAGGCTCCCGAGGTCTGTCATTTTGCCGGTCTCCCAGAGGAAGCAATCGATTGTTGGAATTCCAGTAGCGAGATTGGGCGTCGAATTTACGTATGAACCTCCAACTACTTGCCCACGTTGGTTCACAGCGAAAGCAGCAGCATCAGGCCCGCCGAGAGTGCCCAAGTCCAACAACTCGCCATTCTGCCAAAGGAACGCGCGCGTTTGAGTTCCGGTGGAGGCGCCAGCAAGTAGCTGATAGAAAAAAGAGAACGGATCGGGAATTTGGTCCGTGGCAAAACCTATTACTTGTCCTCGACTATTGTTTGCCGCAGCGCCGCTGTAACTTCCGCCAAACGTCCCGAGATTTATCACCTGGCCATTTTCCCAAAGCACCGCACGTACCTGTTTCAAACCGAGTACCGGATCAATTTCCTCCAGTTCGGAGTTGCCTACGATTTGTCCTTTCGCGTTAATTGAGGTCGCCAAGCTGCACTCCGCGGCGCTGCCGAGAGTGTCAAGATCCTTTGTGTTCCCGTTCAGCCATTCGAATGCGTGATACACAAAGGGGACGGCTCCCGCCTGCCCAAAACAGACGAAACCGTTGCTGGTCGGGAACGCGGGGATGGACGTTGCTGCCGCACCCACGGCTCTTCCCCGGTTGTTTATCTGCGTTGGGCTCCCAAACACAGACTGGGGATTAATGTAACTGGCTGGGCCGCCGAACGTTGGGATGTCCACGGCTTCAAAGCGCGAATGTTTAGCAGTTGGAGCTTGCGTAGAGCTCTGGTCTTGTGCGGTCATTCCAGTTGGGACCGCCAACACAGCAAATAATGCCATCGATGCACTGCAGGTTAGGCTGTTCAATTTCATAATCTTGTTCCTCTTAAATTTCAGTCCTTGTGGTGCCTGGCGACAGTGGCTGAGTTGGGAGAAGATCGCAATGCAGTGGAGGTAACATCCTTCTAACATCAGTCTTACCTGCCCAAACTGCTGATCTGAAACTTGTTACTGGAGCGCGGGGGGGCGGCGCGACCCTAACCGAAGGCTTTTAAGCCGCGAGTGGTAGTGGTAGAGTTTGCCTACGAGACTACGTTGGAACCCACCAAATCCTCCTTTTCGTTTCGTTTTGGCGCTTTTGAGCTAGACCTACGGACACGGGAGTTGCGCAAAGACCAAGTCAACACCGGGCTGCCAGAGCAATCGGTCACGGTTTTGGCGATGCTGATCGAACGGCCGGGTGATTTGGTGTCGCGCGACGAAATCCGCGAGAAACTTTGGCCGAACGACACCGTTGTGGAATTCGACCACAGCATCAACACCGCCATAAGACGACTGCGACTGGCGCTTGGCGATTCCGCCGACAATCCACAGTTTATTGAGACTCTGGCCCGACGAGGCTACCGCTGGTTGGCTCCTGTTGAACGGATCGAAGGGCAACCAGAGAACGTGGGCCGCACAGCCACAATGCCCGACGTCGCAATGTCCACCGCTGCGCAAGGAAACTTGATAGGCAAGAAAGTCTCCCACTATCGGGTGCTCGAAGTCCTGGGTGGCGGTGGCATGGGAGTGGTGTACAAAGCGGAAGATCTTAAGCTTGGCCGTCGAGTCGCTTTGAAATTCCTTCCAGAAGAATTGGTCCGTGATCCCGCAGCGTTGAAACGTTTCGAATCCGAAGCACGCTCAGCCTCGGCCCTAAACCATCCGAACATCTGCACCATCTACGAAGTAGAAGAGTACGAAGGGCAGCCCTTCCTAGTCATGGAGCTTTTGCAGGGCCAGACGTTGCGCGACTCAATCGTCACGATGGCGCCGGGGAAGCCCGCGTTGGAGCTTGCGAAGTTGCTCGATCTGGCAGTTCAGATCACCGCTGGGCTGGAGGCGGCCCATCGGCAAGGCATCATCCATCGCGATATCAAACCTGCAAATATCTTCGTCACCGAGCAGGGTCAGGCCAAGATTCTGGATTTCGGTTTAGCTAAGTTATTTCTCGAAGAGTCTACGTCGTCGGGTCTCACCGCGGTTGACCCGTTCAAGAATGGCGGTCTATACGAGCCAATGCACGAAACCCAGTCGTTCACGGCGTCTAGTCCATTTCTCAGTCGAACCGGAGTGGCGATGGGGACCGCAGGTTACATGTCCCCAGAGCAGATCCGAGGTGAGAGATTGGATGCGCGGACAGACATTTTTTCCTTTGGCTTGGTTCTCTACGAAATGACGACCGGGGAGCGTGCTTTCACGGGTGACACCGCAGTCGCACTTCATGACGCAATTCTCAACCAGACACCTGCTCCGGCGCAGAAATTAAATCCCGAAGTTCCTGTCGGGCTGGAAGAGATTATTAAGAAAGCTCTCGAAAAGGACCGCGAAGCACGTTATCAAAACGCCTCGGATCTTCGCGGCGACCTGGAAGCTTCGATACGAAAACTGCATCCGACGCTTATGGGAACTCGATGGCGAAAGTTGGCAGCGGGAGTGGCCGCATTGCTCGCGGCGGGTACGATTTATTGGTTTGCAAGTCCTCGTCCGCCCACTTCAGCCGCCGTCCGCGATCTAAAACTCCGGCAACTTACCAGCAATTCCAGTGAAAACCGTGCAACTGGTGGAGTAATTTCTCCCGATGGCAAGTACCTGGCGTACTCGAGTATCAAAGGGTTGTTCGTCAAGCTCATTGACACAGGCGAGGTCCGCGTCATTCCTGAGCCGGCGGCATTCTTTGGCAAGAACGTCGACTGGCAGGTTATGGGGTGGCTCGCGGATCGCACTCACTTTGTTCTGAACGCCCACGCAATTGGAAAGGATGAAGGGGCCGCGGTCGCGGATACCACCAGCATCTGGCTGGGATCTTTAGGGGACGGGCCTCCAAAGAAACTCAGGGATCAAGGCATGGCCTATAGCGTCTCTCCTGATGGCTTGGAGATTGCTTTCGGAGCACGAAACCGGGGATTCGCCGAGGGCGAAATCTGGCTGATGGGCCCGAGCGGCGAGGGGGCGCATAAGATTTTGGAGGCCGAAGGCGACGGATCACTCACTGCGTTTAGTTGGTCGCCAGACGGACAACGAATCATGTACGTCAGAGTGGGCGCTGCCGGAGAATCCGCTTGGGTCACTCGCGACTTGCACGGGGGCCCACTCACGACAATTTTTCNNNNGGTCAACTAAACGAGGTAAATTTCCTGCGCGATGGCCGGGTGATCTACTCCGTGCCGGAACCCGGAGCGCTGGGTGACAGTTGCAACTACTGGGCAAGGCGGATCGACCTTCGAACCGGCGCGTGGCCGGATACTCCGAGGCGGCTAACGAACTGGTCCGGATTCTGCCTGAGCAACGGGAGTGCCTCGGCTGATGGCAAGCGCCTGACTTTTCTGGGATGGGCAAATCACAATAACGTATATGTAGCCGACCTCGAAGCCGGCGGTTCGCGAATCCGCAACTCGCGCCGATTGACTTTGAATGAGAGTGACAACAACCCGACGGCTTGGACTGCGGACAGCAAGGCCGTCATTTTCTTTTCCACGCGCAACGGCAAAGCAGGGATTTACAGGCAGGGCCTCGACGAGGACTCGCCAGAACTGATCACGACTCCACCGGGCGAATTCTCCAACGCACACATCACGCCGGATGGAAAGTGGGTCATATGGCTCTCGCAACCTGAAGCAAGCGACGCTAACCGGGAAGCCCGACTAATGCGGGTTCCGATCACCGGTGGCATGCCGCAGTTGATCTTTGTGGCGCCTCGCGAGGCGTTGCTTTTTTGCGCGAGGGCTCCATCTACCTTATGCGCCATTGGAGAGTGGAGCGAAAACCACAAAGAGATGATCGTAACGTCATTCGACCCGGTGCAGGGAAGAGACCGTGAACTCTTGAGGTTTAAAGTCGATCCAGGCAGCAACGTCTATTGCGACATCTCGCCCGACGGCTCGCGCATTGCCGCTGTCACCGATCCAGATAAACCCATCCAAATTTTCTCTCTGCACGGACAGCTGACGCAGCTCATCCCGGCAAATGATTTGAATCCGAAACAGTTTGTGTTTTGGGCTTCGGACGGCAAGAGTCTCTTTATCACCCACGGAGTAAAAGGCGGATCCGAATTGGTACACATGGATCTGCGCGGCGTCAGCAAAGCGCTGTGGAAGAACGACGGAGGATATTTCCCTTGGGGCTTGCAATCACCTGACGGCCGCCACTTGGCGATTCAGGGCGCAAACCAAACCGGTAACATGTGGATGATGGAGAACTTTTAGGCGGCGGGCGTCCGTTCCCATGGGCTGCATTGGACTGCACCTCGCGCCCAGACTCAGAACTGGAGCTGAATCTTCAGCTGAATCATTCTTGCGGAAGCATCGCCGCCAAGCCCTCTGCCCAGTATCGTTGTGGGCGGCTGTTCCTGAAAAGCGACCTGCCCGAATAAAGCGTCTGAGGCGGAAATGTCACTGAACGGAAAGCTGAAATTGTGATGATTGAAGAGGTTGAAGAACTGCGCACCGATTCCCAATTCGCCCTTTTCCCAGCCGGGAAGCTTTGTGTTCTTCATGACAGATAAGTCGGTAGTGAAGTAGCGCGGTCCCCGGAACTGATTGCGTCCCTGTGCGAAGGTCACCAAGGGGCCGTCGCAGGGGCCTGACGCCGCGGGCAAATGTCCGGCATTGAATCCAGTCTCGCAACCCGACTGTACGAAACGCGCATTTGGATTGGGCGTTGTTGTCCCATCCGCATTAAATAAAACTTGCGGTGGTTGACAAGGGTTCGGGGCAAGTGGAAACGCCGCGCCCTTCCCGCATGAATTCCTGGAAGCGGAGAGAGGGTGAGCCGGCACCGCATAGAATGCGCCGAAATAGTTATTTGGCGCGAGACTGTTCGACTTGGTGGAGTCGAACACCGTATAAGGAAATCCAGTGCGGGCAAAGATGGTTCCGGATATCTGCCATCCCTTCGCGAAATTATCGGAACCATGCCCTCGCAAAACGGCCCTCACCGGAACTTCCCACACATAGCTGGCATTCAAGGAGTGACGCACGTCGTAATCTGCAGGCCCGTAGGCTCCCCTAAGATTGCGCGGGTCCTGTGGGCCTGAAGCACTACCTGACGTGAAAGGGTTGAAACCACCGTTGGAGACCTCATCAAAGGCGTGGCCGTAAGTGTAGTTTGCCTGAAAAAACCCCGGCGCCCAGCGGCTGAATCGGTGACGGAAAGAAACCACCATACCGTTGTAATTGGAGACTGCCACGGAAGTAATCTGAGTAACGCCACCGAATCGAGGGTCAGCGCATGGGGAGCCTGCAAGACTTGCGCACATCGCGGTCGGGAACGAGCCAAATCCAAATGCGTTTGCCGACGGATCCCAGGCAAACTGATGGATGCCATGATGCCCGGTGTAACTGATGCTCAACCAATTGTCGCCGGCAAAGGCCTGCTGCACTTCCAGGCTCCATCTCTGGTATTGCGGCGAATGCGTCCGGCTGTCCGGAACAGTGATGCCGGGCGGCGAGAAGTTTGGAAGCACCGCCTGAATCTGAGCGAGGGTCTTGCCGGAGGCAAAGGCGTCCAAAAACGTCGCATTGGAAGCGGCGGCATCTTTAGAGAGGCTAGTACTCTCCTTGGGCGTAAGGTTGTCGCCGGCAACGGAGTAGGAGTTCAAGAGCGGGGGATTGCTGGAAAGAGTCCGCGCGAGGTAGCGCAGCACCGGGTCATAGAAGATGCCGACTCCGCCTCGAATCACCGTGTTATGCGAAACACCAAGCGGCTGCCAGGCGAAGCTCAATCGCGGAGACCACAGGATGTTGTCCATGCCCGCGAGAGCTTGCTTCTGGTTGATCAGGATCGCCTGATTGTACGGCTGGCCTGGGTCGTGGCTAACCGACTCAAAGGGCCCAGCCATACGCGCGAAGCATCGAGTCTTGCACAACGGATTGGACTGGTGCTCTGCGCGAAGGGCGAGCGTCAACGTCAGGTTGGGCCGCGCACGCCACTCGTCCTGGCCGTAGAGCGCGAGATTGTAGAAAGCGATCGGGTGGGAGGTTTGGGAAGCGAAAGACTGTGTCAGTTCCGTGAAATCAGCATTCGGGGAGGCTGGATCCACGCCACCTTGATAGAAGGCATCGAGCGTTTGGGCTGCCAGTGTGCCCGGGCAATGCGTTCGTTCGAAGTCCGCGCCGAACCCAAACTTATGATTGCCCCTGGTCTTCACCAAGTCGTCGGAAATTTGGTATTTTGTAGCGGATTGGCCAACAGGAGACGCCGAGTAGTTACCGTTAAATCCTCCCATATTATTGAAAATTCCCGAAGCGATGTTAAGTGTCACTGGAAATGCGGCCAGTGCCTGCGAGCCATGTGCTAGTCCTGCGATGGGAGCAAAGTAGCTACCCGCAAGCAAAAATTGGTTCGCGGCCGACGAACCAAAGGTATGCGTCTCGACTATTTGACCTTGCCAGGAGCGGAAGTGTTCATCCACATCGAACAACGGACTGATGAAATCGACATATTGGGGCACGTAGCTTTGATCATTTTGGATTTGAAAAAGGACGCGGTCGCTTCCGCTCGCGTTCCAATCCACACGGCCAGACGTGAGCGTATCCCTGCTTGCGAGGCCCCGCTCCGCCAAGAAATGCCGGACGCACGGGACGCCATTGCCCAGCAGGGTAAAGTTTTCGGGGCACCCGACAGCATTGATAAAGTCGCCGTCCGAAGCTGACGCCGCTCCTGGTGCCGCGTTATAGAGACTGAACATTTTTCTGTAGAGTGATGCCGAAGCCGAATTTGATCCAAATTTCGAGTCGATATTCGCGATGGTCGCAGTTTCAAGCTGGAGGCTTGGGACAGTTACTAGAGACTCTTGGGGAATCAACAAACGGAGCCCCTCGCTATCAAAGAAGAAAAATAGTTTGCCCTTTTTGATCGGGCCGCCAAGCGAACCGGCCCATTGATTGGCGATGTCGAAGGGGCGGGGAGCTGACAATACGTTATTCACCCAATTGTTGGCGTTGAGCGCCCGGCCGTTCCAGTAGTATTGCGCGTTTCCGTGAAAATCGCTGCCACCGGACTTGGTGATGTAATTGATATTTGCCCCCGCCGCCCCGCCAAATTGGGCAGAGTATCCGATGCTTACAACCGTTGCTTCTTGAATTTGGTTCTGGCCCAGGAGCAGACCGAGCGCGCTGGCACTGCTTTCGTTCCCGGCATCGTCGTTGTCGTTCATGCCGTTCACGGTAAAAAGATTGGAAGTGCCCGGCATTCCGAGAATCGAAAAGTTACCGCCAAAACCCTGCTGGTCGGTATTCATCACCGCGCCGGGAGCGGTTTGCGCGATATACGTGAGGTCGTTCCCGGGATTAGGGACTTCGGAAATCTGTTTTTGGCTCATCGTTGCGGAGAAATCGCCATTCTCAGCCTGGACGAGAGGCACCTCTCCTGTCACGGATACTGTGGTGTTCGTATTCTCAATCTCGAGCGTTACGTTCACCGTGACAGCAGGTCCCAATAGAACATTTACCAGCCGACTTTCGTATCGGAAGCCAGCTCGCGCCACAATCAGCGTATATCTCCCTGGCGCCAGAAAGGAAAATTGATAAGCCCCGTCGTGATCGGTTCTTCCCGATTGGCTCGTACCCTTGGTGCTGTCCTTGATCTGGACTACCGCATCGGGCATTTGGGCGTATGAATCGTGGATCGACCCGAGAACAAAAGTGAGGATTGCCAAGAGCCGGATCGGGAATTTCCACCGCGTCAAATGGCACCATCGATTCCGGCCAAGTCTTCTCTTGGGCGTTGCGACCTGCGAACTGACGCCAATGCTACTCTGTTAATTTGCTGCAAGCTCCGACTAATTGCGGTTGGCTAGCCAAGCTTGGGTCACTCCGTTATGTCCTGAGAAACAAAGGAGCGGGTCGTTTAGCTTGTACAAAGTCCACTGACGGCAGACCTATACGGTGGGGACTGCGGTTCGCGTCCTAGCCTTGATATTGCTCCTACTTGAGGAATGGTTGCACAAATTAACTTGGTTCGGCGTCTCGTCAGTCTTAATGTCTATGAGCCAGATTCAGGTTTGAAGATGGGGGAAAACTGAGGATAGGGGATTCAGAATTACTGCGAACCCGATAATTCTTGACTCTACTTGCTACTAATTTTGACTAATTTGAGGGTATCGGAACCCCTACGGAATCTGGCGGTTAGAAAAAATCAAAAATGCATGTTGAAAACAAGAGACATACCAACGCTCACCAACCACTCACCTCCCCGTCAACAACGGAGGCTACAATCCCCCCTCTCCGCCAGAAATTTTCTGCATGCTCGGCCTGCCGTAAGTGACAGATTTACCGGACGAATCACCTCCCATCCGGCCGTTCCTTCCTTTGAGACCAGGTGTGTCGCCGATCATCCGGTAGTGGCAAGCCGTTCCGGAATGTTCGATTCACAAATGGTGCAGCCCAGCCCGCCGCCGATTATCACCTCGCAAGGCATTTTCCTCGTTTACAACGGCACCGACGACAATTTGGTTTCTTCCACCGGCTGGGTTCTCTTCGGCAATAAAGCTCCCAGCAAAGTTCTCGGCGGCGCGAACAAATACGCCAGTGTTGTCACTGCGCCGATGTCCTGAGCCGTTTCCTTATTTTCCGCTTGCGTAATTGAACGGGACCCAAACTTCGTGGGGGCGTTTCATTCGAATAGAATCTTCGCCATCATTCCCTTGTCTTCGTGATTCAGCAGGTGGCAGTGGAACAACGACATTCCCCGGATCACCGGGCTCGTAAAATCCATCACTACATCTACCGTCTCGCCCACAGGCACATTCACGGTGTCCAGCCACACCGGGTTCTCCAGCTGTTTCCCATTTTCGGCAAACACCAGGAAATGCACTTGGTGAATATGCATCGGATGCAGCTCCGCCGAGCTGTTCAGAATCCGCCAATGCTGGTACGTTCCGACCCGCGCATGCGTCATTGGCGCCGCGCTTGGCTCATACTTCTGATCGTTGATATAAAACCCCTTCTCATCTTCGGTGAAGACGACGGTGAAATCCGGTTCCGAACGTTCGTATGAGCGCAAATCAATCGATTGGTATTCCGGCGGCGGCAGCTTGCGATGCTTGTGTTCAGGCGGAGGCGCCAATCTGCCCGCGCGCAAATCGGCCAACACCATTCCCGGATTTGGATCGCCCTGGGTTCCAGTGTCTACGCATAACGTTCGAAGCGTCGCATGCGCGGCCGCATCGGGGCCGGTGACAATCGCTTCCAGGCGACCGGCCGGAGGGACCATCGCGCGGTCCAGGACTTTCACCGGATGCTGCGGATCGTGGTATGCAAGCGGCATCCCGTCCAACGCCACGATTTCCAATTTCTGTTTATCGAGTTGCAAATCCAGGTATTGATCCGCGGACGCGTTCACAATCCGCCAGAACTGACGTTCCCCTGGGTTGATGCCGATCGAAGGGCGAATCTCGCCGTTGACAGTAAACACCCGCTCAATCGATTCCGAGCCGCTTGCGCAAGTGGGAGGCTCTGCTTCCACGCGGCGCAAAAGCGCGGCGGCCCCAGCCGAATGCTCGATCGATTCACCCCGAACTACCAGCACTTGCTCCCGCAGTTTGCCCACTTCCGGGACATACCGCTCCATGCCTTCAATCACGATCGCGCCCGACATTCCATCGAGCGCCTGGCGATGGCTCTCCCCGTGTGGGTGCGTGTGATACCAGAAAAGTCCTGGCGGATGGTTCGCCGGAATCTCCACGGCGTAATGCAATGTTTCTCCGGGCATCGCCATCATGTCGATCACGTCGTCCTGCGGGGATTGTGGCGAAATCTCCAGTCCGTGGAAATGCAGATTCGTCATGTTTTTGCAGGGAGAAATCGCGCAGCTTTCCGTCGAGTGGACGGGGAGATCGTTCTTGTAATCGATCTTCAGCGTGTCACCTGGAAAGACACGAATCACTGGCGCGATGTTTTTTCCCTCATACGAAAAAGAGTCCCGGCCTTCGGCGTTCACGGCCGCGCGCAGCGTCAAGGAAACGACGCGGCCGTCCGAGCGCGCTTCCGGAGGTGCCGCGGCTGGAACATTCAACCGTTCGGCCGCCACCACCGCCAGCAACAAGAGTCCCGCGGAACCCCAACCTCGTTGGCTCACAACGCACACTTTTTCATTCTTCCTCCCAATTGAACAGATCCCAGCGCGCCGCGATTACCGCGCTGCCTGCCGAATCTCCCGCGACGGAGGCGCCATGAATTCCGGCCCAACCGGGTGACGCACGCTTTCGCCCAGAATCGTGTCAATTGCCTCGAAATCGCCCTGCTGCAACTTCCATCCGCTCACTTCAGTGATCGGCTCAAGTTGATCCGGCCGCCGCGCACCCCACAGCGCCGCTCCCACTCCCGGTTGATCCAGCAGCCAGCGCACCGCCAAATGAATTACGCTCTTGGCGAATTTTTCGCGAGCATACGCATCAAGCTGTTTCGCCCCATCCAGGTATTCCGCGAATTGCGGCGCCTGGAATTTGGGATCGCTCGTTTTCCGCAGGTCGTCCTTCGAAAATTGCCGGTCGGCCCGCATCGTGCCGCTCAGCAACCCGCGGCAGATGGCGCCATAGGTGAGCGCGGTGACGCCGTGCTCGCGGGCGTAGGGCAAAACGTCGCCCTCGATTTCGCGTTCGAAAAGGTTGTAGGGCGGCTGGACCGTGTGAAGCGGCGCCACCGCCTGGAAGCGCTTCATCTGCTCCGACGAAAAATTGCTCACGCCGATCGCGCGAATCTTCCCCTGCTCGTGCAGTTCGCGAAGCGTCGCAGCCGTCTCTTCGATCGGTGTAACCGGATCCGGCCAATGCACCTGGTAAATGTCGATGTATTCGGTCTGCAAGCGTCGCAGGGAATCCGTGAACTCCTTCAGGATCCGCTCGCGGCTGGAGTTGCGCTCGATTCTGCCCGTGGTCCAGTCGATCCCCACCTTGGTGGCCAGAATAATGTTGTCTCTCCGACCGTATTGCCGCATGGCCTCCCCAACGATTTCTTCCGAACGTCCCTGGCCATAAATGGGCGCCGTGTCGATCAGGTTGATTCCCATATCCAGCGCCGCATGAATCGTGCGGATCGATTCTTTCTCGTCCGTTCCGCCCCACATCCAGCCGCCGATGGCCCACGTTCCCAGTCCGATCCGGGAACTCTTGAGAGTTGTATTTTTGATGGTGATGTATTCCAGCATTTCCTTTCTTTCCTTTCTTAAAGCCGAATGCGTACGCTTTTGTTTTCTGCCATTCTGCCAGCCGGCCGTTTTCTGTCGCTGACCTGCGCGATCATCCAGAGCGTCTTCGGCCGGCAAAATTTCATCAATCCGAGAAAGCCGGGAAAACGACCGCCTCCGAAGCGCTTTTCATTTTGATGACCATGAGGGTTAGATCATCGCTTAGGGAGTCGCGCTGCGTGAACGCCGCGACGTCGAGCCACAACTGTTCGCAAATTACCCGTGCACTGCTTCCCGAGCGTAGCCGGATCGACTCCAGCATTCGCACGGTCCCAAACTCTTTCGCGTCCCGATCGCTCGCCTCCGTCAACCCATCCGTGTACCACACCATAATGTCGCCCGGCTCCAGTCGGACTTCCTCCACCGAACAGTCCATCTCCGGCGTCATTCCCACGGGCGTGCACGAAGCGCCCAGCCACTCCGGCTCTCTGCCATCTCCCCGAAGCAGCAGCGCTGGATTGTGCCCGCAGTTTATGTATTTCAGCGCGCCTGAACGTGGATCGAGCTCCCCAACCAGCACCGTGACAAATCGCCCGTCGTCCCGCAGGGCGTAAAGCTCCTTGTTGAGATGGCTGACAACGTCGCACAACTTTCGCGGCTCGTTCGTCTCCAACTGCACCGCCGCCGCTGTCGCCGACATCAACAGCGCCGCCGCTACCCCTTTCCCGGAAACGTCCGCAATCACCAGCCTCATCCGCCCGTCTGGCCGCGGAAGGAAATCGTAGTAATCGCCGCCCACCACCCGTGCCGGATGCATGGCGCCTGAAATCTCAAATCCCTCCGTTTCCGGATCGCTGCGCGGCAGAAACAGCCGTTGAACTTCCGCCGCCAGCTCCACCTCTTTCAATAACTCGTCTCGCTGGTGGCGGGTCAATTCATCCAGCGCGTTCCGTTGCGCCACAAACCACCTCAGGATGGCCACCACGAATGCGAACCCAACCAGCGCCGTAAGATTGTGCAAGATGCGCGCTGCCATGTGATGGATCGGAGGCCCAAAAAGGTCATGAAACAAAATGCAGACAACAACGATGGCATACGTCAGCCGCTTCGACAGCAGGATCGCGCTGAAGGAAAGAGGCAAAATATAAAGGTAGCCAAGCGACACGTCTTCCACCCGGCTGTCGGCATACGCGACGCAGCCGATCGCCAGTGCCACCACCAGGAACGCCCACCAGGTGGATGATTTCAAGGCCTGAATCGTTTGACCTGCTTTGCGCGATGCCCAATCGCCACGATTTCTCGCCCACACCAACAGCCCCCCGCGGCAAGCTTCAAGCGCCCCCGAGGACTTGCGAAGATCGGATTCCAGTTCAAAACTTGTGCTCATAGTCCCCCACTGAAAAGGATGCAACCGGCTTGTCAGTTGATGCATTTTTAAGTGGCAGGAATCCCCCGCAAATAAATGGGTTAGTGGACTACCACCTGGGGAACTTCCTGTGTCTCGGTTTGACACGCTAAAGTGATTGTCACAGCGCCAATATGACACCCATCTGCATCCAATGGGATTGTCGGATTCACAGTGATTCTTACCGGCGCCCGCAGCCTTTTCCCCAGCCTGGGCAGCCGGCAGAGTTGTTTTCCGGTGCGCAGCCGAAAATAATGGTTGCTGGAGGTTTGCTTGAACGTGAGAACCCACTCTTTTTTTCTCGTCGCTACGCTCGGCCTCATTCCGGCTATTTCTCCAGCGCAGGATGCCCACTTCCATAACGCCCCCGCTGCCACGATGCGCCGCAAGAATCCATTCGCGGGTCAACAGAAGGCCATTGAGGCCGGAGCAAAACTCTACTCCGCAAACTGCGTGGCTTGCCATGGCGCTGCGGGGCGGGGAAGCGGCAACATTCCTGCTCTCTCCCAGGGCCCCACGCAATTGGCCCCCGAAGGCGAAGTTTTCTGGTTCATCACCACCGGCTCCGTCGCCAACGGCATGCCCGCGTGGGGCAGCCTCTCCGAACAGCAGCGCTGGCAAATCGTCGCCTATCTGAAATCGCTGAACTCTGCCACAGCCGCAAGCAAACCAGAGGTGGCGCCTGCGAGTCGTGCTCCGGCGAAAACAAACGCGCCTCTGCCTGAACCCCCCTACACGGATTTTCGCGTTGAAGAGCCCGGGAAGGCCCGCAAAATTTCCGCCCGCGATCTTCCTCCTCCCTACGGCACCGATTCCGCAAGCAACGGCCCCAAACTTGTGGCTCGCCCCTCGGATGCATGGCCGAAAGCTCCGGATGGCTTTAGCGTTCAGCTGTTTGCGTCAGGACTCGACAATCCGCGCCTGATCCGCACCGCCCCCAACGGCGATTTATTCTTGGCGGAAAGCGGCAGCGGCAAAATCCGAATTTTCCGCGGAATCAGCGGTGACGGCAAGCCTGCGGAAACTTCCGTGTTCGTCAAAGGACTCCACCGTCCTTACGGCATCGCGTTCTATCCGCCGGGAAACGATCCGCAATGGGTCTTTATCGGGAACACGGACGCTATCGTCCGCATTCCTTACAAAAATGGCGATCTGAAAGCATCCGCTCCCACCGAACACATCGCCGATCTTCCTACCGGCGGGCATTGGACCCGGGATATCCAGTTCTCTGCCGACGGGAAAAAACTGTTCGTCGCCGTCGGTTCGGAGTCAAACGTCGACGACCCCGACACCACATCCGAAGAAAAAAACCGCGCGGAATCCGTAATGCCGGCGGCGGCCTGGCCATCAGCCCCAAAACTGGTGAACTCTGGTGCTCCGTCAACGAGCGCGACGGTCTGGGCGACAATCTCGTCCCCGACTACATCACTCACGTTCAGGAAGGCGGGTTCTACGGTTGGCCCTGGTGGTACATCGGTGCCCATCAGGATCCTCGCCACAACGGCAAGCATCCGGAACTGAAAGACAAAACCATCGTTCCCGACGTTCTCCTCCAGCCTCACAATGCTTCGCTCCAGCTCGCTTTTTATGAGGGCTCTCAATTTCCCGCCGAATATCGCGGCGACATTTTTGCCTCCGAGCACGGCTCGTGGAACCGCTCCGTCCGCACAGGCTACGAAGTAATCCGCGTCCCGCTGCATCAAACCGGCCGCGCCAGCGGCGAGTATGAAGATTTCGTCACTCGGCATCACGGTCGCTGCCGACGGCTCATTGCTTATCACCGATGACGGTTCGAACTCTATCTGGCGCGTCAGCTACACCGGCGGCAAGACGCAAAAAACCGGCACAAAACGAAGCGCTGCAAACAACGCCACTCAGCCGGCGTCCAACTAAAGATCATTGGTTTCCAGAACTCACACCTATGTCTGTGGGTACGGATGCGGCAGGATATTCCGCGGGGCAGGCAGGCCAGCGTTCGATGGCCACTAAATAAGACATTGCCTATCAGCATGTTGTCGACGGGCGCGAAAGATGCAGCGTGCCAGTCACCCATTAGAATGGAACTCAGAACCAAGATGCGGCCTCGCTGGGCATAACCAACCCTCGCGGGGAACTTTCTGCCTCCTTTTCCGGAATGAATAAGGTTGAGGCAGAGTCCGTTCCCCCGCCCCACGCGTTAACTTCGCGTTACTTTGGCCGCCGGGCTTGCGTCTTTATAAACGTGCAGTTTCATCGAGGAATCTATAACCATGAATCGTTCCCACCTCTACGTGTTGTGCTTTTTTCTTCTGACGATCGGGGTCGCCAGCCCGGCGCAGACCTCCGATTCCACTTCCACCTCCCAGGATCAGACCCAGGGCCCGCCCCCCGCTGGTGATCGCGGACCGCACCGCGGAGGGGCTCGCGAAGGCCACGGTACCCCCGGCAAAATCACCGCCATTCACGACAACTCACTTCAACTCGCGAAACCAGACGGCTCCACCGTAACTGTCTACCTCACTGACAAGACCGAATTTCGGAAAGATCGCCAGCCTGCCAAGCTTGCCGATTTCAAGGTGGGCGATTTTGTAATGGCAAGCGGCGAGGAAAATCCCGACCACTCCGTAACCGCGCAGTCGCTCAGGGGCCGGTCCGCAAACGGCGGCCCTAGTGGAAGTGGCAGCGGCCCCAGGAGCGGCGCTGCGTTCGGTGAAATGGGCAAGGACTTTGTTGCCGGCGTCGTGAAATCCGTCGACGCGCCAAAACTGACCGTGCTTCGCGCCGACAATATCACGCAGACATTGGAGCTCAACGAAGACACATCGTTGCGTCGCGGCCGCGAAAGCATCACCATGGCCGACATCCAGCCTGGCGATCACATCGTGGTCCGTGGCGGCCTGCAAAATAACGCTTTCGTTCCCAAAGCTGTCATGCTTCTTTCCGCTGAGCAGTGGGAGCGCATGCAACAATTCGCGCAAGGCCGCGCGGGCCAGGCAGGCAACGCTCCGTCTGCGGCGCCCGCCGGAAATCCGCCGCAGCAATAATCCACGGAGGAATTGTTAGTTGAAGCCAATGCTTCGTGGCGTCCATGCGCTTCTCCCGCTTGTGCTGCTCTTCGCTCTGGCCGCGCAGGGGCAAGACGCCCCGCCCGCTGTGCCGCTGCCCGGCCCTACGCCCGTCGCCGCACCGCAAACCGAAGCACAAGCTCCTCCTCCGCCGTCCTATGAAATCACTGGAACAGCCCGTAACGGCAAGACTCCCCTGCCCGGCGCTACCGTGACCGCTTCGAACACTCTCACCGGCAATAAATATTCTGTCGTCACAGACGCGGAGGGCAAATTCACATTTACTGGCGTCGTTCGCGGCCGCTACGTCCTCCGCATCGAATTCATGGGCTTCTCTCTCTTCACCCAGGAAGTCGTTCTCAATCCCACAAATCCCTCCGGCAAAATTGATGCCGGATTGATCTTGGCCTCCCGCGAGCAGGAGCAATCAAATAACGCCAATAACGCCGGCGTCGCCGCGGGTCGCGGCTTTCAGAGCCTCGCCCTCGACAGTGCTCTATCCTCTCTCGCGGGTGGTGCTGCTGGACTTGGCGGCAACAGCGCCTCGCAGAACTCCGGCGATTTCTCCTCCCTCCCGCTCAATGGCGCAGGCGCCGAAGGCCCCACGGAATCCATCAGCATCAGCGGCGCACAGGGCCGCACCCAGGATTTCGGCGGCGGCAGCGAACAGGATATTCAGGATCGCATCCAGGAATTCCGCGATCGCATGCAGCGTGAAGGCTTCGGCGGCTTGGGCGGCGGACCCGGCGGTGGCGGGGGCCAGGGTGGCGGTTTTGGTGGTGGCCCGATCGCGATCGGCCGCATGGGAGGTCGCGGCTTCAACATCAATCAGCCCCATGGCGTTCTCTATTTCTCCGACGACACTTCCACTCTCGACGCCACGCCCTTTTCGCTCAGCGGGTCTCCCATCGCCAAATCGCAATACAACCAGGCTCGCTTCGGCGCTAATGTCGGCGGCCCTTTGAAAATCCCAAAACTCTTCGATGGCGGCAACAAATGGTTTTTCTTCGCCGGCTGGAACGGCTCGCGCGGCGATACTCCTTATGACGCCTTCTCCACCGTCCCGACTCTTGATGAACGGAACGGCAATTTCTCAAACGCTACTTACAATAACGGCGCGCCCGTCCAGATCTTCAATCCCGGCACCGGCCAGCAATACCAGTTCAATGCTGTGCCCAATGCGATCGACCCAACGCTGTTCAGCACCGCCGCGAAATCCCTTCTGCAATTTATTCCGCTGCCCAATATCCCCCTGACCTCCACCGGCCAGAACTTTCACTTTGTCACCTCCGACGCCAGTAACTCTGACGCAGTCATCTTCCGGCTCGTCCACAATTTCGGTTCCAGCACCGGTCCGGGCCTTTTCCAGGGAGGCGGAGGTGGCGCCGGTGGTCGTGGTGGGGGGCGCCGTCAAAACAACGTCAATTTCGGCCTCAACTGGTCGCGCAATTCCACCGCCATCGTGAATCCGTTTCCATCGCTCGCCGGCGGCACCAGCACACAGGGACTGAACGCCACCGTGGGCTGGGTTTACGGAAAAAATCACGCCACGAATAATCTTCGCTTCAACTACAACCACAATCATGTTTCCACGACGAATCTCTATTCGAATGTCACTGACGTCGCCGGCCCTGGCGGCGCGGGAATCACCGGAATTTCCAACGACCCGTTTGACTTCGGACCGCCAGGTATCAGCTTCACCTCCTTCGGCGGCCTCAACGATCCCACTCCGCGCCGCGAGCTTGATCAGACCTACACCATCTCCGACACGCTCAACTGGAATCACGGCAAGCATTATTGGCGCTTCGGCGGAGACTATCGCCGCATTTTTCAAAGCTTCCAGTCCGCCAGAAACGCCGAAGGGAGCTTCGTCTTCACCGGCTTTGCCACTTCGCAATACACCGCCGGCGGCACGCAACCCGTCGCCAACACCGGCTATGATTTTGCCGACTTCCTCCTCGGCTTCCCGCAGCAGACTTCCTTG
>WNFM01029908.1_pt1 | contig 21976 bp, 20 predicted proteins | sample 5400271 | NCBI WGS metagenome assembly WNFM01 (sample SAMN13153352, study PRJNA577476) | soil metagenome | isolation source: 60 cm saprolite on Douglas fir-dominated hillslope | place: USA:California | collected 2013-09-17
CTTGCGCACGCGGCCAATGGGACAAGCCACGTCGCCGAGAGCGAAACGCAGATTCCGTCCCTGTTCGTGACCGAAGCGAAACGACTGCTGGGCGAATCCATCGTCGAAGAACCATTTCGTCCCGTCGTCAGGCTGAAGACCGAGGCATTGGCCGACGTGGATTTCGAACGCGGGCCCGAGTTGAAAGGGTTTGTACTGGGCCAGCCCAAGCGCTTCGCCGAGGTGGTACTCGAAGCCAAGGATCATCAAGCGCTGCTCGTCAGAAGCCACTACGGGCTCGGCGAGAGTATCGCTTTTTTGTCCGACGTCAAGAACCGCTGGGCAGTCGATTGGCTGGCGTGGCCCGGCTACGGCAAGCTATGGGCGCAGGTCGTGCGCGAGAGCATGCGTCGGGACACCGGCGAAGAGCTGGCGCTGCGCGTCGCACGCGAAGGGCACTCTGCAGTGGTAACGCTGACCGCGCTGACGCCGGAGGGAAAGTACCGCGACGACATCGCGCCGAAAGTTCGCATGAGTGCACCGGACGCAACTTCCGCCGTGTCGCAGTTGCGCCAGATCGGGCCGGGGAAATACCAGGCCCGCATCGCATTGCAAGCTTCTACCGCAGGATCCTATGTGTTCGATCTCGTGGACACGCCGGGACTGACGCCGCAAGCGCTGGCGCAAACGGGTACGCGCAGTCTGTTTTACGGTTACTCGGACGAGTATCGCGATGTGGGCCCGAATATCGGCCTGCTGAGGGCGCTTTGCGAGCGGACCGGCGGCAAATTTGCGCCGCAAATGGAAGACGTGTTTGCGCGCCAGGGAGACGGCGGGGTGGTATCCAAACCCTTGTGGCGATATTTTGCCGCCATCGGGCTGGCGTTGTTTTTGCTGGACGTTGCGTTGCGGCGCATATCCGGCCGCCGCTGAAGTTTTCGGCGGGAAGTTTCGCCCGTGCCAATTCGGCTGTTGACAAGGTCAATTCCGGAGAGTTCAATCAACGGAGCCGATGCCGTTGCGCAACAGGTTCCCGGACCTCGACGCGACTGGCGAAACTCACACCGAATGAGTTTCCACAAAAACAAACAGTGGCGCTGGCGGCAGGTGCTGCTACTTCGAGGAGGAGAAACCATGAGGTATTTCAAACTGGCCCTCGCGGCCGGAATCCTGAGTATTGCATCGATGAGCGCAGCAACGCCTGCATTCGCGCAGGCGGGCAATGAATGGACCAGGTATGGTGGTGACTACGCCAATACTCGGTATAGCACGCTCGACCAGATCAACACGCGCAACGTGAACAAGCTCAAGGTGGCGTGGATACATTCATTGGGTGCGCTGGAGACCCAGGAGGCCACGCCGCTGATCATAGGCGATACGATGTACGTCTCGAGCTCCACCGGGCCGAAGCATGTTTTTGCGCTGGATGCCAAGACCGGCAAGATCAAGTGGAAGTATGACCCGGAACTTCCGGCGGACTATATGGCAACGGTGTGTTGCGGGCTGGACAGCCGCGGCGTTGCGTATGCCGACGGTATGGTCTTTTTCGGCACGTTGACGGCGAGATTGATCGCGCTGGACGCCAGGACCGGCGAAGAAAAGTGGAATGTCGAGGTGATGGATTACAAGAAGGGCCACGCCATTACCTCGCCGCCGCTGGTCTACAAGAATCTGGTGGTGACCGGGATTGCCGGCGGCGAGTACGGTATCCGCGGCTTCATCGAAGCGCACGATCAGAAAACCGGCAAGCTGGTGTGGAAAAGTTACACCATTCCCGGAGATGGCGAGCCGGGCAACGACACCTGGAAGGGCGATTCGTGGAAGACCGGCGCCGGATCGACCTGGGGAGTGGGTTCCTTTGACCCAAAGCTGAACCTGGTTTATTGGTCGACCAGCAACGGCGGTCCCTGGGGCGGCCAGACGCGCGGTAACGACTCCACGGATATCGGGCAGTACACCAATCTTTGGACGGCTGCCCAGCTTGCGTTCGACGCCGATACCGGCAAGATTGTCTGGGGCTACCAATGGACCCCAAGCGATGTGTGGGATTACGACGGTATCAATGAAGCGGTGCTCACCGACCTCAACATCGGCGGCAAGGTTACGCCGGCGTTGCTGCATGCCGATCGCAATGGTTTCTTCTATGTGCTGAACCGCCAGACCGGCAAACTCATCGCCGCCGATCCGTTTGTAACGGTCAATTGGGCTACGCACGTAGACCTACAAACCGGTCGGCCGGTCGAAGCCGCCAACAACGAAAAGCGGCCGCGAAAAGGCCAGTGGGCGCGCAACGTCTGCCCGAACCTCATAGGCGGAAAGAACTGGTCGCCCATGTCCCATAGCGCGCAGACCGGCCTGACTTACCTGCCGGCCTTCAACATGTGCATGGATATTGCCAACAAGGAAGAAGAGTACTCGCCCGGAAAATTCTATCTCGCATCCGAGTTCAATCTCGACATGGCGGGTGCTTCCGGTTCCAACCTGGGCGAATTCATCGCGTGGGATCCGGTGGGGAAGAAAAAGGTCTGGAGCATCAAGGAGGATCTGCCATTCGTCAGCGGCGCCATGTCGACCGCCGGTGGCCTGGTGTTTTATGGCAACCAGTATGGCGACGTAAAGGCAGTCGACGCCAAGAACGGGAACGTATTGTGGCAATTCAGAATGGGTACGGGGATTATTCAAAGCCCGATGACCTATGCCATCGGCGGCAAGCAATACCTCGCCGTGGTGGCCGGCCGCAGCAAGGGGCCACCCTCGTTCTTTGGCAAGATCGGCCAGCGCGTGCTGGATGCCAGCCCGGAAGGCGGCATACTAGCGGTGTTTGAGCTCGGTAACTGATGCCCGGAAAGCGTTGTACGGCAGTCGAGACGGCGGGGTGGGTTCCCAGAAAATCATGCACGTGGAACGCCAATGCATTGTTGCAACGCGAGGCCTCATAGCCGCAGCATTGTTCCTGTTCACGGCCTGCGGCATTGCAGCCGACGACATTCCCGAAGCGGTGAAAAATCCATATGAAGGACGAGAGGAGTTGGTGGCGGAAGGAGCAAGCCTGTTCAATCAATATTGCTCGCACTGCCACGGCCCGAACGCCGTACAAGGTGAGCGTCCCCGGGATTTGCGCCGCCTCAGAATCCGTTATGGCGAAAACGCGATCGGCCTGTTCTGGGTCACGATAAACAACGGGCGCATGGACAAAGGCATGCCCGTCTGGAAGGACGCCATCAGCGACGATACTAAATGGCGCATTTACACTTTCCTGCAATCCGTCCAAAGCCAGCGGTAACGACATGACATCGACACGCTTGGCCGGATTGGCTCTCGTCTTCTTTGCGAGTGCTATCGCACTGCAATGGACAGGTGACGCGCGCGCGCACGGGGTTACGCTCCGGATCCATCATTTTTTACCCGCTGATTCCGCATTCCATACCCGGTTTCTTCTGCCCTGGAAGGAAAAGCTGGAGAAGGAGTCCGACGGGCATCTCAGGATTCAGATCTATCCTGCGATGCAGCCAGGCGGGAATCCGTCGCAGCTCTACGACCAGGTCAAGGATCGCACCGCGGACATCGTTTGGACCTCAGTGGCATACGACGCGTGGCGGTTCCCGGCTTTTGAAGTGTTCAATTTGCCGTTGATGACACACAGCTCGAAAGGATCGAACCGGGCACTCTGGGAATACGTTCAAACGCACAATCTGGCGAGAAAGGAATTCGCAGGCGTGCGCTTGCTCGCCGTTCATGTGTCCCCCACGGCCGGATCCGGCAGACAAGCGCAGGTGCTGCCGGAGGGGGAATCTGCGCTTCACTCGGATGTATTCATACTCGCAATGAATTCCGACGCGTACAAAGGCCTGCCGGATGAGCTCAAGCAAGTCATCATCGCCAACAGCGGCGCCGGGACTTCGGCATGGCTCGGCGAGGTTCTTGACGGCAGCAGGACGAGCGCGATCAAGTCCGGGGATGGCGAGGGTGGCGCGCAGGCGGAAGAGTTTGCGCGTTGGCAACGGCGCGCCCAAAGCACCATCGAAAACAGAATCAAGGAGCTGGATCAGCGCGGACTGAGCGGCAGGGAACTGGTGGAGAGCGCGCGCGCTTTGCTTGCCGAGTACGACCCTCCGAACTAAGCGCGATATCGAAATAGCACGAGACGCGCCCGTATTGAGTTGGCGCCGATCTCGACCAACCTGATCCTCTCCTACGTCGTCGAGCACATCCTCGACCTTCCTCGTTCATTTTAGCGACTCAACCCAACGCAGAGGCGCGGAGAACGCGGAGGAAACGGAAATAGACGTCATTGATGAGCCGCGATTAGTTGCAGGTAGGACGCCCAGATAACCGACATAACCCATTCCTCTCCTATCGTTTTCTCTTAGTCCTTTCTCCGCGACCTCTGCGTTCTCTGCGCCTCTGCGTTGGGTGGAAGAGTTATATTAGGAGGGATGGATGACGCCCTTGCCGGAGGTCTGGTGGTCGAACAGCTCGTAAGCTTCTTTGGCTTGGTCGAGTTTCCACTTGTGCGTAAACAGTCGATCGATGTCGATTTCGCGATCAGCTATGTAGCGCGCGCAATCGGCTTGACCAACGGTCGAGAAGGTCCACGAACCGATCAGCGTGACCTGCCGGCGTAGCAAATCGCTGCTGACATCGAGCGTGACGCTGTCGCCTTCTCCGACGAAACAGGCTTTCCCCCAGGTGCGCACGCAACGCACAGCCTGGGCTCTTGCCTGAGGTGAGGACGAAGCGTCGAGCGAAGCATCCGCGCCGCGCCCGTGAGTCAGATCGCGGATCGCTTGCACGACGTTTTCCGTTTTCAAGGGATTGATCAACACGTCGGCGCCGAACTCCTTCGCGCGCGCCAGCCTTTCCTCGCTGGTATCGAGCGCGATGACGCGCGCGCCCATGTGCGCGGCGAGCAATGTCGCCGACAGGCCGACGGGACCCTGGCCAAAAACGGCGATGGTGTGATTGCCTTGCAGGTCGAGGCGGTGCAGCGCGCCCCATGCCGTGCCGGTACCACAGGAAATGGCCGCACCGGCGTCGAAGGACAAAGCGTCCGGAAGCGGCACGAGCGTGCGCGCCGGGCACTTCATGTAGCGCGCATGCGCGCCGTGTCCGGTGGCGCCATAGACTTCCTTCACGCCTTCCACGCAAAGCTGCATCCAGCCGGTCGAGCAATGTTCGCACACGCCGCATCCGCGGTAATGGTGTTGCATGACGCGCATGCCGACCTTCGCCTGGTTCTCGGCAACGCCGGGACCTACTGCAACCACGACGCCGCAGGGCTCGTGTCCGGCGATGACCGGGCCGGTGAGCTTGCCGAGGCCCAGCGACGAGGCGCCGCCGACCGCGCGGTAGAACTTCAGATCGCTGCCGCACATGCCGGAAGACTTGATCTCGAGCACGACTTCGCCAGGTCCCGGCGTCGGATCCGGAAACTCCATGAACTGAATCTTGCTTGCGCCGGGGAATACGACAGCTTTCATGCTGTGCTCCTCTTGTTCAGATTATTTTCGTGTGCCCGGATGAGGGCGGGAGAACTCAAAGCGTACATCCTTTTGCTTTCAGCGTTTCGTCTACCCAGCGGCGGTCGGCCTTGCCCTGCGCGATGCTGTCGAGCAATGCACGCTCCTTTGCGAGCAACGATTTGACTGCCGCGAGCACTGCATCGGCCTGCGCGGGCGCAACGAAAACCAGGCCATCGGCATCGCCCACCACGATGTCGCCAGGATGAACGACGGTTCCGCCGATCGATATGGCGACATTGATTTCGCCAGGGCCTTCGCGGGTCGGTCCGCGAGGAGAAACGCCGCGGGCATAGATCGGCAGGTCGCGCGCGGCGAGCTCTTCCGCGTCTCGCACCGCGCCGTCGATGACGAAGCCGGCGACGCCGCGCGTCAGCGCATAGCTGGTCATGATGTCGCCGATGAGCGCCGCGTCCAGCGCCCCGCCGCCGTCCACGACTATGACGTCGCCGGGCTGCGCGAGGTCGATGGCTTTGTGTATCAGCAAATTGTCTCCGGGCGTAGTGCGCACGGTCAGCGCCGGCCCGCAAAGTTTTCCGCCGCGATGCATCGGGCGTAATGCGCCACCGGTGGCGTTATGCGTCCGGCCCATGCTGTCGCAAAGATTGGAGACGGCGTGCCTGGCGAGTGCCGCAATCGTTTCCTTCGGCGCACGGGCGGGGGAGGGCAATACGCGAAATCCGAGAGTCATGGTTGCGGGTAGTTATAGTGAGGTGAGGAAAGAGAGCAGGGCCGCGCGATCTTCGCGCGAGAAATTCCTGAATGCTTCACGTGATGCTTCGGCTTCGCCACTGTGCCACATTACCGCCTCGGTGAAATTGCGTGCGCGACCGTCGTGCAGGAATGCGTTCGCACCGTTCACCGTTTCCGAGAGTCCGATTGCCCAAAGCGGCGGCGTGCGCCATTCGTTTGCGCCGGCAAGGAAATCCGGGCGTCCGTCGGCCAGGCCTTCGCCCATGTCGTGCAGCAGCAAATCGGTATAAGGCCGGATCGTCTGCCCGGCGAGCTGCGGCAGGCTCGCCGCGTCGCCCGTCCTTAGTTCGGGAACATGGCAGATCGGGCAATGTGCCTGGGCAAACAACGCCTCGCCGTGCCTGACCTGCGGATCGTCGATGCGTCGGCGCGCCGGTACCGTCACCGCGCGGATATAAAGTTCGGTGGCATCGAGGCGCCGCGCCGTGATTTCCGGTTTGCCAGCCACCATCTGCTCCTTGCAGACAGCTTGCACCGGCGGACAGTTCTGGTCTGGATAAACCGGCGAACTCAATCCGATGTCGTTCAGGAAGGCGATCGCGACCTGTTCGCGAATGCTGCCATGGTTGGCTTTCAGGCCGAAGCGGCCGAGCACGGTCTTTCTCTGGCTTTCGTCCCACACCCGATTGGCCTTGCCGCGGATGCCGGCGACGGGTTCGCGCGCAGCCAGAGCGAGAATGGTTTCGTCCGGCACGGCTTCGAGCAGGCCAAGTCCGACCAGGGGCGGCGCAAGACGCGCTGCGATCATCGCGTCGTCGCCCAGCGGGGCGTACGCAAGATCCGTGATGGTGATGACCGGCGATCGCAACCGGACCTGATCGCCGTCCGCCAGCGTGGAGACCTGTTCGCGCCATTCGATGCTGAACTGGCCTTCCGCCGGCACGACGCCCTTCACTCCGAAGATCTGCAACTGGTCGCCGTAATCGGGATGCGGCCGCGGCCCGCCGTGCGCGTCGGCTCCCTTGAGGCTGATGCGGATGACCATGTTCGGCGCCGGCTCGAACGGCACCGTAATGTGGTGGTCCCGCACCGTGCCATCCACGCCGGTTTGCCTCGCATGCGCCGTAGCGGGCGCCAGGCCCCGCCCATTGTTGGCGTGGCAAGTCGTGCAAGCCTGAGCATTCGAAGTCGGGCCGCGGCCGAACTCTGCATTCTCGAACCAGAAGAACGCCCAGCGATTGTTGAACATCTTTTGGCCGAGCGCGAACAGTTCGGCCTGTTTTGCATCGAGCCTGGCGACCGGATGCAGGTAGGCCGTGTTGCCGGCGTCATCGTTGCTGACATCTCCGCCGAGCCGCGCGCGAGTTTCGTCCACGCCCTGCAGAAACGCAGGCGCCGGTATCAACAACAGGGATGCAGCCAGAATTTGTATCAGCAGTCCGCGCATTCTGTCTACGGCCGAAAAAACCTAGTTCTCACCACGACAGCTCCAGCCGCAAGTGGTCCTTGAGGCACGAAGGACACGAAGTAGCACGAAGAAAGGCAAGACCGGTATTGAATATTTCATTTTTTCTCCGTGCGGAGATCGACGGGTAAATTTTCGCGATACGACAGTCCGAGTCTATCTAATGATCATTTTTACTTCGCACTTCTTCGTGTTCCTTCGTGTCCTTCGTGCCTTCGTGGTGAGATTTAGAGTGGTGGTAGTTCTACGCCAATCTGTTCGAGTATTCCCAAGGTGTGGCGCGCTGGGGTGGCGGAGCAGGGGCCCCTTTGGGGATGCGACCCGGGAAGCGCGCTGGCGCCGCGTTCCACCATGCGCATTTGACTACAACGGCGGTAAAGCGACACCAATTTGCTCCAGTATTCCACGCGGCGCCCCGCCGATGAACGGCTCCGGGAAGATGATCGTGAGCTTGTCGTTCGCGACGCGATAATAAAAGTAGTGTTCGGGAATGCGCACCTTCTTTCCGGTCGGCGCAATCGGTTCCATGCCGGGCATCGCCCAGGTGCCGGTATGCGTGCCGCCCTGATCCCATTTGACGGCGTAGTTGCCCTGGCCGCGATCCTCGACCCGGTCATAGGCATAGTTCCAGTCGGGAAAGCCGGTGTAGAGCGCAGTCAGCATTTTCAGCGCCGGCTCCTTGTCGAGAATGCGCGTGGCCGAAATGAATTTCAGTTCCTCGGCCATCGTCCCCGCGATTTTTGGGATGTCATGCGTTTTCAGCCCGTCGATGTAAGTCAGCAGCACCGGTGGAATCTGTCTGGCCATCGCGTCCTCCGTTTTTATTGTTCAGTCAGTACCAGATCGCCGCGCCGAACAGGCTGGCGTGGAATCTGAGCAGCAACGCGTAGGCGATCAGCCCGGCGACCACCGCGCCGATGTCGCCCGCGATTGGCCGCCGGATTTGCGCCGGGCGGGTGCCACGCCGGGTCTGCGACCACATCGCGTAGAGAGAATAAAGGCCGAACCCGCCGAACAGCAACAGGCCCGCGAGGTCGCCGTTGGCAAGCAGATGTACCAGGGCCCACAGGGTGAATGCCCAGAGCATCGGATGCGCGGTGAGTCGCTTGAGGTTTCCGGGAATGAAGGCGGCCGCGAGCAGGATCAGTGCGAACGGCATGAACCAGATCGCCACGTAATGTCCCCACGCCGGCGGATCCCACAGCACGATCGACGGCGCCTTGCCCATGCCGGCCACGATCAATCCGAAACCGGCCAGGGCGACAAGCGCGTAGACCCCCTTGTAGGGACCCTCTCCCAGCCGGGCGACGACGCGCTCGCGTGCCGTACGCAAACTGGAAAAGACATGAACACCCAGGAACAGCACCAGTCCGGCAATCAGCCACAGCATGATTCCACCTCCGTCCGCATCAACGCCGCTTGCGCGCCTGCACGATCGCGTCGCGCAGCAGGACGCCGACGCCGAGAACGAGCAATGCCAGTCCGCTCCAGGCGATCCACATTTTCGGTTTCTCCACGCCCGTATCGATCTGCAGGCTCACCCCGGAAACCGCCAACGGCGGCGTGCCGACTTCCTCGAGCACCAGCGTGTAGCCGCCGGGATAGAAGATCTGCAGCGGATCCAGCGCGACGTCGACTTTACCCCGGCCCTTGACCTTGATACTGCGCTCGGCGATGCCGGTGTCACCCTGCAGCAGACTGACCTGGTACTCGTTCACCGCGTCGCTGGCGTCCGGTTGCGTCACGTTGAAACTGAAGCGCAGCCGGTAGCCGTTGGAATCTGGCGTCAGTTCCAGTGGCAGCGGTTTGTAAGCCATGCCGCCGCGCAATCGAAGGATCGAACCATCCGGCATCATCCAGCGGTTTCCCCGCTCCGTGAGCGCATAAGTCTGTCCCGGCCGGCCGCTGACGTGTTCGCAGAACGCAAAGTAACCGGGGCCGATCAGCAGGCCGAGCACGAGCAGAAGGAGTGCCTGTGGTTTCACTCGGTTCCAGATTGGGTGGCTGCGGTCCCCAGCGGCTTGCCGCCGTAGCGGCGGTCGACGAAGGCGACGATGTCCGGATCCATGTCGCGCTTTGGTACCGGATCTTTCGCGAAATAGCCGTAGCGGTCTTCGCCCCGCACCAGGGTTGCCGAATTCATGTCGCCGCGTTGTTTCACGTACGGCGCCACATAGCGGATCGCGTAGCCCATGCGCCGGCCGTCCGAGTCGTTGGGCGGCGAGCCGTGCAGGATCTTGATGTGATGCAGCGACATGTCGCCCTGCGCGAGCGTGATGTCGACAGCTTTCGATTCGTCGACATCGTCGGCCAGCTCTTCGTGCGTGAACAGCATGTTTGCGCTTTCCGCGGCGGATTTGCGGTGCGACAGCGGCGGCATGGTCTGGCTGCCGGGAATCACGCGCATCGCGCCGTTTCGCAGCGTGCTGGGATAAAGCGCAATCCACGCCGAGACCACGTCGTCCGGTTCCAGTCCCCAGTAATACGAATCCTGGTGCCAGGCCACGAAACCGGGGTCGTTGCCTTCCTTGACGAACAGGCTGGATCCCCAGCAGAGGATGTCCGGACCGAGCACCGATTCGACGGCGTCGAGCACCTGCGGATGGAAGATCAGGTCGTAGAGACGCGTGAGCTTGAGGTGCCCCTTGTTGCGGATCACGTGTCCGGCGGCGAGCCCGCTGCGACGCTCGAAATCCTCGATCTGCGTGCATAGTTCCGCCGCGGCGGACGCCGTCAGTGCCGGCACCGGGAAAACATAGCCGTCCTTGCGATACTTCGCGATCTGTGTCGCGTTCAGAGCGTTACCCAAGATTGTCCTCCGTGTCCTGCGTAGTTATTATTGTGCGGACCGTCATTGTCGCATGCCAGCCGAATCCGATCTCCGGTGCGGGACATGCAACGCGATGGTGCGGCAAATACTTTTCCTGTCCGCCAGAAAGGCGCGATCCTCGTCCAAGCGCCTACTTTTCCATGACTTACGGCAGGCGGTCGCGTCTGGCGCGTTTATTGCGATAATGAATAACTCAGCACGCAGCCGATTTCCCAAAACACTCGGAGGAGTACGAGTTGGCCGCATCGAAAGAGGACGCATGGACCATCGGCATCCTGTTTTCGCGCACCGGGATGATGGAGATTCCGTCGACGCAGCATGTGCGCGGCGCGATGCTTGCGATCGACGAGATCAATGCGGCCGGCGGCATACTCGGCAAACCACTCGAAGCGATCCACTACGATACCTGCTCGGACCTTGGCCTGTACCGGCAGTACGCCGATCGCCTGCTCACTGCAGATGCCGTTGGCGTCATTGTCGGCTGCTGCACCTCGCTGAGCCGCAAGGCGGTGCTGCCTTCGATCGAGCGGCGCAACGGCATGCTCTGGTACCCGGACCTGTACGAAGGCTTCGAGTATTCGCCGAACGTGATCTATGCCGGGGCGGCCACCAACCAGAACAGCCTGCCGCTGGCACGCTACCTGTTCCGCCGCGGCGCGCGGCGCTTCCTGTTGATCGGCTCGGACTACATCTACCCGCGTGAAGCCAACCGCGTCATGCGCGACCTGATCGAGCGGCACGGCGGCGAGGTGCTCGACGAGATTTACCTGCCGATGCAAGCGCCGGAAGGGGAGTTGGACCGCCTGGTGGGGCGCGTGCTGGCGTTGCGGCCGGACGTGGTATTCAGCACGCTGGTCGGAAGCAACATCTGCGGTTTTTGCGAGCGCTATGCGGACGCGGGAATCGATCCCGCCGATATTCCGATCGCCAGCCACAACGTGACCGAAGCGGAATTGCTCGAAGTCGGCCGCGCGGAGTGCGCGGGGCATATAACGGCGGCGCCTTACTTCAGCAGCATCGACAGCAAAGCCAACCGCGACTTCGTTCATGCCTTCCGGCGGCGTTTCGGCGCCGCGGCGGCGATCAGCCAGTACGCCTCGGCCGCCTATTCCGCGGTGCGGCTGTTCGCGTTGACGCTCGAACGTGCAGGCGAAATGGACACCCAGCGCATGATGTCGTGCGCGCGCGGCATGGAGATGGAAGCGCCCTACGGCCGCATCGTCATCGACTCGGACAACAACCACACCTGGCTGATACCTCGCGTTGGCGTCTGGAACGGCGTGGATGAATTCGACCTGGTCTGGGAATCCGAGCAGCTGGTGCAACCGGACCCCTGGCTGGTGTCCTACGGCGGCGTCGAAGATCTGCCCGATGCCGTCCAGGCTTCGGGCTGACAAAACCCAACAAGGAGAGCAGCGATGTCCCTCGATCCGATTCATGAACTGCGTGGTACGCGCGTGCTGGTCATTCATCCGGCCGACGAGGAAATCGACGAACTGATCCGGCACCTGCGCCGCATTGGTTGCCAGACCAGGCTCGCCTGGCCTTTGCCGCCCAGTCTGCCGGCCGATGTCGATGTCGTGTTTTTTTCGGTCGGGCCCACCGCATCCACGACCGTTGCGCAAGCCGCGACGGAGCCGGGACCGTCGCTGATCGCGATCGTCGACTTCGAGAATCCGACGGCGTTGCGCAGCCTGCTCGACACCAATGCGCACAGCTTCATCAGCAAGCCGATCCGCGCATCCGGGATACTTTCCAGCCTGGTGATGGCGCGTGCCCTGCAGGGCTACCAGAACCGGTTGCTCAGCAAGGTCGCCAAGCTCGAGGAAACGCTGCGCAGCCGCCGCGAAATAGAACGGGCGACACGCATCCTCATGGAAGTGAAAGGTTCGAGCGAGGACAGCGCTTACCAGCTGATCCGCCAGCAGGCCACCGCACAGCGCCTTGCCATGGGCGTGGTGGCGAGGTCGATCATTACCGCGCACCGCGTGTTCGACAAGAGCCTGGAAGACAACACGCGCAACGCGCGCGAGCCTCGCAACACCGTGCTGCGGATGCCGGTTCGCAAATCGCCTTGACAGGTTTGCGCGCGCCGTGAAAAACTGGTGTCGTTGAGTTGCGCACGCGGCAGGGCTGCCGCGTTACATCAGGGGCTATGAAGCCTTCGTTCTGACGCCGTTGCGGCGGAACGAAGGCTTTTTTATTTTCTGCGCGGGGTTTCGTGCTGGTGCATGCATCGATTATATGCACGCATTCAGTGCGAAGGCAGTGCTGTTCGCTGTGCGCATGGCGCCGATTCAACTGTTCCGTCGGCCGCGGGACGAGCGGCATGGTGCTTGCATAGACGGCGCCGGTAGCGGCCGATGAACGTACTCAATTGGAAACGACGGCACGGACCTTCGGCCCGTGTTACCTGAACCGAAGTCTTTATGTGGAGGTCACCATGTTGCGGAAAACCATTCGACTGTCCGTCGGCGCGGCGCTGACGGGCGCCTTGCTCTCCAGTCCCTTCGCCCTGGCGGAGGACGTCATCAAAATCGGCATCCCGGTGGGCCTGAGCGGGGCCAACAGCGTGGTCGCGCCTTCGGTCGTGCAGTCGGCCGAACTCGCGGCCGAGGAGATCAACGCCAAAGGCGGCATCATGGGCAAGAAGGTCGTGCTCGAGGTGGCGGACGACGGCAGCGGCGCCGCCGGTGCGCAAAAGGCTTTCGATTCGCTGATCTTCCAGAAGAAGGTCAATGTGCTGATCTCCATGGAGACCAGCGCGGCGCGCAACGCCGGACTGCCGATCGTCACGCGCGGCAAGACACCGTTCATCTACACCTCGTTCTACGAAGGCCGTTCGTGCAACAAGTATCTCTACGTCAACGCCTGGGTCCCGGACCAGCAGGTGGCACCGATCGTCGACTACTTCAACAAGAACTACAAGGCGAAGACCTTCTTCCTGATCGGCAGCGACTATGCATTCGGGCGCGGTATGCTCGAGTTCACCAGGGGCTATATCGAGAAAACCGGCGGTAAAGTCCTCGGTGAGGAATACCTGCCGATGGATGGCTCCGACTGGACGCCGATCATAAGCAAGCTGAAGGCGGCCAAGCCCGATGCCTTGATCACGTCGACCGCCGGCGGCGCACCCAATGTTACGCTGACCAAGCAGCTTCGCGCCGCGGGCGTGAACATTCCCTACGGCAACCTGGCCGTCGACGAGGGCACGGCGAAAAGCATGGGTCCCGATGCGGAGGGCATTTTCATTTCCGGTTCATATTTCACGACCATCGATTCGCCGAAGAACAAGGAATTCCTCGCGGCGATGCAGAAGAAATTCGGCGCCGGCCTGAAGACCCCGAACGACTTGTCCGTGCCGCAGTATGAAGGCGTCTATGCCTACAAGATGGCGGTGGAGAAGGCCGGATCGACCGACGCCGACAAAGTCATCGCGGCGCTGTCCGAAGTCGCCTTCGAAGGCCCGCGCGGCGTGATCAAGATGAACAAGCAGCGCCATGCCCCGCTGACCATGTATCTCGGGCAGGTGCAGAAGGACGGTAGCGTGAAGACGTTGTCGACGTTCAAGGACGTCGATCCGGGTGCGCAGTGCCCGAATCTGAAGTAATGAAGTACAGGGGCGAGGGACGAGGGGCGAGGGGCGAGGGAACGGCGTTATCGCCGGCTTTCCGCAGCATTTCGTCTTTCAGGCCCTCGGGCTTCTCCCTCGCCCCTCGCCCCTCGTCCCTCGCCCCTCGGCGGTAGCCGCATGGCGATGCTGCTGGACATCCTCACCACCGCCGCGATCCTCTACAGCGTGGCAGCCGGACTGCTGATCGTGTTCGGCGTGATGAAGATCATCAACTTCGCCCACGGCGGCTTCCTCACCGTCGGCGGCTATTCGGCGCTGCTGATCACCAAGCTGGGATTGAACCCATGGTGGTCGCTACCGTGCGCCTTCGCCATCGGATTCGTCTGCGGGATGATCATCGAGCGCCTGGTGATGAAGCCGCTGTATTCGCGCCCGCTCGATGCGATCCTCGCCACCTGGGGACTCGGCATCATCATCGGCCAGCTGATCACGCTGGGTGTCGGCCGGGAAGTCCAGTTCGTGCAGAGTCCGGTGACCGGAACGATCGACCTGCTGGGCGGATCCTATTCGGAATACCGGTTGTTGCTCGTCCTGGTGGCGATCGTCATCGCGATCGGAATTGCGCTGCTTCTCAACGGCACCCGCCTGGGGCTGGTCACGCGCGCCGTCATCATGAACGAGAACCTGGCGCGCGGGCTCGGCATCAACAGCGGACTGGTGCGTTTCATCACGTTCTCGCTCGGCGCGGGCCTGGCAAGCCTCGCCGGGGCATTGATCACGCCGCTTTCGAGCGTCGATCCGAACATGGGTGTGCCCTGGCTGATCAACGCCTTCATGCTGGTGATGGTGTCCGGCGTGTCGCTGGTGAGCCTGGCCGTGGCCTGCCTGGTGCTCGGTGGGGCACAGGTGCTGGTCAGTTCCTGGGGCAATCCCATTCTCGGCGGGCTGACCATCGTCGTACTCGCCGCCGTTGTGTTGCGGCTGCGGCCGCAGGGCTTCAGCCGTGGCTGACGCGCAGGCTGCCGCACCGGCTGCCGGCGTCGCACCCCGCGTGCTCGGCCGCACCAGCTTGCGCACGCTGGCCATCGTCTGCAGCATCGCGCTGCTGCTGATCGCGGTCGGTCCCTATGTACTACCGACTTACATGGTCAACAGCCTGATCCGGGCTTTCCTGTATGCCGCGGTGGCGTTGACGGTCGATATCCTCTGGGGCTACACCGGCATCCTGACGTTCGGGCAGTCCGCGTTCTTCGGCATCGGTGCCTACGCCGCCGGACTTATTTTTACGCATGCCGGTTTCGGTACCGGCTATGCGGCACTGGCACTGGTCGCCGGCATCGCGGTCGCTATCATCGTCGCGGTCGTGGTGGGCTGGCTGGCCTTTTATCACGGTGCTTCACCGCTCTACGGATCGGTCGTCACGCTGGTGTTGCCGATCGTCGTCAGCCAGATTCTCTATTCCGGGGGCAACTTCACCGGATCGAGCAGCGGTTTGTCCGGGTTCGAAAGCTTCGACGTGTCGATCGAGGCCTGGTTCTGGATTGCGGGCAGCTTCCTCGTCGTGCTTACGGCATTCGCGTGGCTGTTCGTGCGCAGCGACGCCGGCCGCATTCTGGTGGCGATCCGCGAGAACGAGCAGCGTTGTGAATACGTCGGCATCAATGTTTCGCGCGTGAAAATCCTGCTGCTGGTGGTGTGCGCAGCGATTGCCGCCGTCGCCGGCTATATGTTTGCCGGCGTGCAAATGGTGGTTGCACCGGAATACGCCGGCTTCGTGTTCGGGACCGAATTGCTGATCTGGGTGGCGCTCGGCGGGCGCGGCACGCTCATCGGCCCGGTGATCGGCACGCTGATCCTGGATGTCAGTACGTCTTACCTGAGCGGCAACCTGCCTTTCGTCTGGAAGCTGGTCATCGGCTTTGCTTTCGTCGTCGTCATCGTCGCCTTGCCCCAGGGCTTGATGCCCCTGATCAAGGCGGCGATCCGGCGCCTGTTCGGCCGCAAAAAAGCAACGGTGGCTGCATTCGCGCCCCGGCTGGAACCGGCCGTCGAGCAGCCCTACGCGGGATTGGAGGGCGCGGGCAGCCGCGCGCTGGTGGTTCGCGAAGTGCGCAAGCAATTCGGCAGCCTCAAGGTACTGGAAGGCATCGACTTCGAGGCGAATCGCAACGAACTGCTGAGCCTGGTCGGGCCGAACGGCGCCGGCAAGACCACGCTCATGCGTTGCATCGCCGACGGCAACGAGCGTTCCGGCGGGACGGTGCTGCTCAACGACCACGATATTCTCAAATTGCCGCCGTACGCGTGCGTCGCTTTCGGAGTGGGACGGAAATTCCAGACGGCCAATGTATTCGAAACGCTCACGGTTGCGGAAGCGCTGCGCATCGCGCGCACGCGCCTCGCTCCGCCGTCGTTGTGGAAGCGCGAAGAAACGCTGGCATTGCCTCACGCCTCCATGCAGGTGATCCGCGCAACAGGCCTCCATGAACGACTGGGCGTCGAAGCGCGCCATCTCTCCCACGGCATGAAGCAGGCTCTGGAGCTGGCGATGGTGCTGGCGCTCGAGCCCAGCGTCCTGTTGCTCGACGAGCCGACCGCGGGACTGACCAAGCCGGAGCGCACGCTGATCGGCGGCATCCTCACCGATCTCGCGCGCAATCACCAGCTGTGCATCCTGTTGGTCGAGCACGACCTGGATTTCGTGCGCGAGATCAGCTCGCGCGTGATCGTGCTGCACCAGGGCAGGATCCTGCTGGACGGCACGGTGGCCGAGGTCGTGGAGTCGGAGCTGGTGCGCACGATCTATTCCGGCGGCGGACATGCAAGAGAGGGAACCAGCACGTGAGCACGCTCGCACTGGACGTGAAGGGCGTGCGCAGCGGTTACGGCGAAGCGCCGGTCGTGCGCGATGTGAGCTTCGACGTCAGGCCGGGAGAGATCTTTGCATTGCTTGGCAAGAACGGCATGGGCAAGAGCACCTTGCTGAAAAGCGTGATGGGTTTTCTGCCGCTGCACGCCGGCAGCGTGGGCCTGTTCGGCGCCGACATCACCGGCCTGGCGCCGCACAAGGTCGCGCGCCGGGAAATTGCCTACACGCCGCAGGAGCAGGCGCTGTTCCAGGACCTGACGGTGGAGGACAACCTGCGCCTCGGCATGCGTGATGACACGGCGTTCGACGCCGGCGTGAAGCGCATCGGCCAGTTCTTCCCGGTGTTGCCGACACGGCTCAAGCAGCGCGCCGGCACGCTCTCCGGCGGCGAACAGAAAATGCTGCTGGTGGCGCGCGCGCTGATGTCGCGGCCGAAACTCATGCTCATCGACGAGATCAGCGAGGGCCTGCAACCGTCCGTCATCGAGCGCCTGGCCGGCGTGCTGCGTGCCGAGCGCGACGAATCGAAGGTGTCGATCCTGATCATCGAGCAGAACGTGAAGTTCGCGTTATCCGTCGCCGACCGCTATGCCGTGCTCAAGCTCGGCGAGATCGTCGATCGCGGTGACATCGGCGGGGCGGATGTGGAACGTCGCATCACCGATCAACTGAGTGTATGAGATTACTGTTCACCGATCACTGATCACCTTTCCCCGCTCTCATGACCTTCTCCATCGTCGCCCATTGTCCCCCCACCGGCATGCTCGGCGTGGCCGTTGCCACCGCCGTTCCGGCCGTGGGCTCGATGTGTCCCTATGTGCAAACCGGAGTCGGCGCCGTGTCCACCCAATCCTGGGTCAATCCTTATCTCGCCATCGACGCGCTGCGCATGATGCAGGGCGGCAGGTCGGGGCCCGAAGCGCTGAATGAGGTGATGGCCGCCGACGAAGGACGCGAAGTGCGCCAGATCGGCGTCATCGATGCGCAAGGCCGCAGCGCGGCGTGGTCGGGAAAAAACTGCACGGACTGGTTCGGCCAGATCGTGGAACCGCATTTCGCGGTGCAGGGAAACATGCTGGTGTCCGCACCGACCATCGGGGAAATGGCAAAGGCGTTCCGTGCCAGCGCAGAGCTTGATCTTGCCGAGCGGCTGATGCTGGCGATGGAAGCCGGTGAAGCAGCCGGCGGCGACAAGCGCGGCCGGCAGTCGGCCGCCTTGAAGGTGCATCACGTCGAAGACTACGCGTTGCTCGACTTGCGTGTGGACGAACACGCCTACCCGGTTGGCGAGTTGCGGCGCGTATTTACCATCGCGAAGCTGCAACTGCTGCCTTTCGTAAATGGCATGCCTACCCGAAGCAGTCCCGGCGCTGCCGCGCCGGAAGCCGTTGTCAGGCTGCTCGGTGTCCCGCCACCGCAGCGTCCCGGTGGCGGCGGCAGCGCGCCTTGATGGAGAAACCATGATCGATCCCGCCAAAATTGATCCGTACGTGGAAATGTTTGGCCTCGACCTGCCGCCCGAACGCCTGCAGGAAGTGCTGGCGGCGTATGGCGACATCCTCGTCGAGATCCGCAAGCTGCGCACGCTGGACCTGACCGATGTGCATCCAGCCATCGTCTTCGAACCGACCGCGCCATATCGGAAAACGCCATGAACGGCGAACTCTGGAAGCAATCGCTGGAAAAACTGGCACCCGCGATCCGCGCCGGCAAGATCTCTCCTGTCGCGATCACCGAAGCCTGTCTCGATCGCATCGAAAAAGTCGACGGCAAACTGGACAGCTTCATTCACGTCTCCAGGCATGCGCTGGATACCGCACGCACCGCCGAGCGCGAGATCAAGGCGGGGAAATGGCGCGGCGCGCTGCATGGCATACCGGTCGGCGTGAAGGACAATTACCTTACGCGCGACATGCCGACCACCGCGGGCAGCACGGCGCCGAACCTGTCGTTTCCGCTGCGCGACTCGGCTGCTGCCGCGCGCTTGCGCGCAGCCGGCGCCGTGCTGATCGGCAAGACGCGCACCCACGAATTCGCCTGGGGCAACGTCACGCCACCGGTGTGCAATCCCTGGGACCTGACGCGCGTACCCTCGGGATCGAGCGGCGGTTCGGGCGCAGCGGTTGCCGCCGGCCTTTGCGTTGCCGCACTCGGTTCCGACACGGGAGGTTCGATCCGCATGCCCGCCGCCGCATGCGGCACGGTCGGCCTGAAAGCGACTTTCGGACGCGTCAGCCGCGACGGCATCGTGCCGCACAGCTGGTCGCTGGATCACGCCGGGCCGCTCACGCGCACGGTGGCGGACACCGCGCTGATGATGCAAGTGCTCGCGGGTTACGACGCCGTGGATCCGGCCTGCCAGGCGCAGCCGGTGCCCGACTACGCCAGGGCGCTGGGCAAACCGGTCGCAGGCCTGAAGATCGGCGTGTGCCGCAATCATTTTTTCGAGAACCTGCAGGAAGACGTCGAAAGCGCGGCCGAAAAAGCGGTTGCCGATCTCGCTGCTGCCGGCGCGCAGGTGATCGAGCTGAAAATCCCGCTGCTGGAGTATGGACTCGGTGCGATCTTCGCGATCGAGTTGTCCAGTTCCACCGCGTATCACGACGCATCTCTGCTCGCCGGCCGCGTGCCGCGATATCAGCCGGACGTGCGCACGCTGGTCGAGATGGGCCGGCTGGTCACCGGACCGGATTACCTGAAAGCCGAGCAATATCGCAGCGCGCTGATGGAGGAGTACCGCAAGGTATTCGAGAGTGTCGACGTCGTAATCGGGCCGACCACGCCGATCACCGCCTGGAAGCGCGGTGAATGGACGGTGCAAGTCGCCGGAAAACCGGAGAGCGTGCTGGCCGCCTCCTGGCGTTTCACGTATCCCTATAACCTGACTGGCCTGCCCGCCATTTCGGTGCCCTGTGGTTTCGACCGCGACGGGCTGCCGATCGGCCTGCAGATCGCGGGACGACCGTTCGATGAATCCACGGTGCTGCGCTTGGCGCACGCGTACGAGCGCGCTCACGAATGGAAAGACCGCTGGCCGCAGCTTTGACCGGAGACAGAGAAAGTGAAACCAGAACGGGAAAGCCGAATGAAAGTGGCCTGTCTGCAGATGGAGCCGAGGATCGGGCAGGTGCAGGCGAATGTTACGCGCAGCCTGGAGCTGATTGCACAGGCGGCGCAGGCGGGCGCGCGACTGGCGGTGCTGCCGGAGCTGTGCAATACGGGTTATGTTTTCGAGACGCGCGAAGAAGCAGTTGCGCTATCCGAAGAAGTGCCGGACGGACCGACCTGCAAGGCCTGGATCGCGGCCGCGCGCAAGCATTCGATGTTCCTCGTCGCGGGCATCACCGAGCGCGAGAGCGGCAAACTCTACAATTCCGCAGTCCTGATCGGACCGGAAGGCCATATCGGCACCTATCGCAAGAATCACCTGTGGGGCGCCGAGAACACCATTTTCGAGCCCGGCAACCTGGGGGTGCCGGTGTTCGACATCGGGGTCGGGCGCGTGGCCTGTGCGATCTGCTACGACATCTGGTTCCCGGAAATTTTCCGTCTCGCGGCCCTGCAGGGTGCCGACCTGCTGTGCGTAGCTACCAACTGGGTGCCGATGCCGGCGCAGCCGGGCAACCTGCCGATGATGGCGAACATCCTGGCGATGGGTGGTGCGCACGCGAATTCAATGTTCGTGGCGGCCGCGGATCGCATCGGGGTCGAGCGCGGACAGCCTTTCCTCGGCAATAGCCTGATCGTGAGCCATACCGGCTGGCCCCTGGCCGGTCCCGCGAGCCTGGACCGGGAAGAACTGATCACCGCCGACATCGACCTCGCTGATGCGCGGCGCAACCGCAACCTGACCGAGGTCAACGAAAGACTGCGGGATGAGCGCACCGATATGTACGGCGAAATGCTCGGTTCCGCCGCAATCCCCGGCTACTGATTCTTCCTCCTGCGCTTTTCCGGGCCGCGACGCGCTGCGCAGCGCGCTTGCCTTTGCCACTGCCCGCGGGCTATCTTCCGCCGGTCTCCGGAATAAAACCCCATCGGCAAATGCAAACGACGGTTCTGCTGGTCTTCGGCGTGGTTTACCTGGGCATGATCCTGGGCGGCCTGCCTTTCCTGTCGCTCGATCGCACCGGCATCGCGCTGCTCGGCGCGATCGCATTGATCGGCGCGGGCGCGCTGAGCCTGGAAGAAGCGTGGGAGGCGGTGCATGTGCCGACGCTGATCCTGCTGTTCGCATTCATGGTGGTGTCCGCGCAATTACGCATGGGCGGCTTCTATACCTGGGTCACGCACAAGACCGGGCACCTGCCGCTGTCGCCGCCGAAGTTGCTTGCGGCGCTGATCGTGATCGTCGCGGCGCTCTCCGCGGTGTTCAGCAACGACGTCATCTGCCTGGCGATGGCGCCGGTGCTGATCGACGTCTGCCTCGCGCGGCGGCTCAACCCGATTCCCTATCTGCTGGCGCTGGCCTGCAGCGCCAATGTCGGCTCCGCGCTGACCTTGATCGGCAATCCGCAGAACATGCTCATCGGCGAGACGCTGAAACTTTCCTTTTCCGGTTATCTGATGGAGGCGGCGATCCCGGTAGTGCTCGGGCTGGTCGTGATATGGGCCATCATTGCCTGGCGCAGCCGCGGGCTGTGGACGCTGGCGGCCGAAGAAGCGGCGACCGATGCGGTTCCGCCCCACCTCGAACCGGCGCCGCGCGTCGACGGTTGGCAGACGGCAAAAGGACTGTCCGTTGCGGCGGCGGTATTCGTCCTGTTCCTGATTGCGCCTCTGCCGCGCGAAGTGATCGCGCTCACCGCGGCGGGCGTGCTGATGATGAGCCGCCGGCTGCATTCGCGAAAAATGCTCGGGCTGGTGGACTGGCAACTGCTGGTCCTGTTCATGGGCTTGTTCGTCGTCAACCACGCGCTGCAGAAGACCGGCCTGACGAGCCAGTTCGCCGGCCACATGGCAGCGCTGGGCGTGGACATGCATCAGCCTCTGCCGCTCTTCGTGTCGACCTTCATATTGTCGAATGTGGTGTCCAACGTACCGGCGG
>WNFM01126380.1_pt1 | contig 21974 bp, 12 predicted proteins | sample 5400271 | NCBI WGS metagenome assembly WNFM01 (sample SAMN13153352, study PRJNA577476) | soil metagenome | isolation source: 60 cm saprolite on Douglas fir-dominated hillslope | place: USA:California | collected 2013-09-17
CCGTTGGCGAGCTCGACTGCCGGACCGCCGCTCTTGGGCGCCTTCATCACCGTGCCGTTGCCGTTGCTGAGCCAGTAGAGATTCGAATCGCCGGGCGGGCTGACGATGTCGCCGCCCAGCGTCTGGCCGCTGGCGAGGACCTGCTGGTGGCGGGTGGCGATCGACTTCTGCGAGAGGCTGCCAGAGGCTGCGTCCCAGGCGAGGTCGAAGACTTCGCCGTCGCGGTCGGCCATCAGGAGATCGCCGGCGAAGGCGCTGGCGTCGGCGGTCCAGAGAGCGCCGCTGTCGTCGATGCCGACGAAGCGGGCAGCGGACGGAACCAGGTGGAGCGCGACCACAGGGCTGCCGGCCGCCAGCGGGATCGAGGTCTGGATCGCGCCCGACATGTCGAACGCGTACAGCGATCCGGAGGCGCTGGAGACCAGCAGACCCGCCGATCCAGGATGACGCACTGGAGCCGATCTGCGTCGCCGCGGAGGCGGCATCGATCCGCCAGAGGCCGCCGCTGGTCGCGGCACCGTAGAGATCGCCGCTCGGCGCAAACGCCAGCGACTCGCGCAGCGAGCCCTGCTCACCCGGCAGCACGACCCAGGGATCCTGCGCGCCGGAGCCATCTGCCGCGATCCGCGCGATGCGCCCAGGTCCAGCCTCCGCGTAGAACTGACCCGACGCGCCTCGAGTGAGCGCGCCGGTGATGTCGGACAGGCCGCCCAGCGGCGTGGCGCTTCCGTCGTCGGCGACGACCGCCAGCCCGCCGCCCACCGCGACCACGGTGCGGCCCGAGGATGCGGAGATTCCCGTCGCATGCGGGAACGAACCGGACCTCCGCTGCATCTCGAGGTGCTGCGGCGGCGGCGGCATGGCGACCGTCTCGCCCAGCCCCGCATCGACCGAGAGGCTCGCTGCAGCGGCGACCGCGGTCGACGCCGAGGATTGCAGCACGCCGTATTGGTTGGCGCCGGAGTCTTGCCAGACGAGGCTGGCCTGCGCGGAGATCGTTCCCGCAGCGTGCGAGTGGGGAATGGCGAAGGCGACCTGCACCGTGGCGGTGTCGCCGCCAGCGAGGATGGCGGGCAACGCGGCAGCTGCCGTGGTGCCGTCGGGCAAGGTGACGGTGACTGCCGGAGAGTTCGCCGGGCCGATGCCCGAGCTCGCGACGGTGACCGCGTACTGAATCGTGTCTCCACCCGTGGCCGAAGCAGGGCCGCTGAACTGCAGGCCGAGGATCGGGACGTATTCCAGCGAGGACGTGGTTGCCGTCTCGGCGCCGTACGAATTGCCCTGGTCGTCCGAGTAAGCCGCTCCCGCCGTGGCGGCGAGAGCGGTCCCGTCGAGCGCCCGCAGGCGAGCCGTGTAGGCCTCGGCCGATTCAGTGGCGCCCTTCGCGGCCACGCCAGGAACCTGCCAGCTGGAGTGGATCTGCGTGCTCGATCCAGGATCCATGGTGGCGACCGGGACGCTGGAACGGCTGCCGTCGGGGAAAGTGAAGGTCACGCGGATGCCCGTCGCCTCCGCATGGCCCGTGTTGCTCAGGGTCACGTCATATCCGAGGAGGCCACCCGGGACTGCGCCCAGCGGCCCCTGCAGCGAGACGGTGAGGACGGGCCGGGAGACGTTCAGCGAAGTGACGCCGGTGATCGGCCCATAGCCGTCGTCGCGCGCGTCGCTCCAGACAAGAGCCCAGGAGAAACCAGCCGACGAGCCGTCGGAGGCGCCGGCCGGCGCGCGAACCGAAACCTGCACCACCGCGCTCTCGCCCGGGGAGAGCCTGTCCACGGAGGCTTGGGCTGTCGTCCCATCCGGGGAGGTGACCGTCACCGTCACATCGAAGGCGTTGCCGGTGCCGGCGTTCGAGAGATTGAAGACGAGCGTTCCCGCCTGCCCGGGCGCGAGCGAGGGCGCCGGTTGTGCGGCGATGGTGACGATGGGGATGCGCTTCGAGGTATCCCGCGGCGCGTCGATCGCTCCGTACGAACCGCCCGTCGCGTCCGTCCAGCGGACCGACGCCGTCGCGAGGAGCACCTGGCCGTCAGCCGCCTGCAGCCGCGCGAGGAAATCCGTGTTCGATTCGGTCGCTCCCTTGGGAGCGATGGCGGGAAGGGTCCAGGGCCTCGCCGCCGACGCCGAAGCGCCGGCCGCGAGCGCGCCCAGCTCGATCGAGGTCGCGACGTTGTCCGGAGTCGTCAGCCTGACCGTGGCGTTCGCGGCGCCCGCGGAGCCGATGTTGGTGACCGTGACGAGGTAGTTGATGGTGTCCCCCGGCCCGATGCACCCGATCGACTGGAGTTGCACGGCCAGCCGCGGCAGGTGCAACGCGCTCGCGGAATGAACCGGAAGCGGCGGGTAGGCGAGGCCGTTCGCGCCGGCGTAGGAGACGCTGCCCCGCGAAGCGATCCGCGTTCCGTCTGCTGCCCCGAGCCGCGCCGCATAGGCCTCGCTGCTTTCATCTTCATCGCGGCTGCCGACCGGGACCGCGGATCCAATCAGGTGAACCGTCCGCGCCTCCCGGGCCGCCAGAGTCCCCAGCGAGTTGGAGCCGACGTTCTCTCTCAAAGAGACGACCGCGGCCGGACCCGGGCCCCCGTTGCTGATGTTGGCGGCGACGTCGAACGACTCTCGCGGAAGGACCGCCACGGGTTGCGACTGCGTCACCTGCAGCGAAGGCGGAGCGAGGAACCCGACGACCGAGCCCCATCCGGTGTGGCCCGGGCTGGAACCATAGGTGGAAGGGCGGTCCAGCCTCAGGATGGCCAGGTCCGCGACGTTGCCGTAGATGGCGGGCGAGGCCATCGCGATCGAACTGGAGACCATCACGCCGATGTAGGACGGCAGGGCCGGAGGCGGCTGGTCGTTGCCGGTGCCGGCCGTCCAGCAACCTTTGTCGAGGAGCGGCGCGGTGGCGGCGTGGGCGCCTGCCTCGCAGATACCCGAACCGCTCGCCCAACTCGCGAACCCTTTGAAGCTCGAGTTGCCGCCGTAGTCGCCGCCCTGAACCTGCCGGGCCCAGTTGGCGCCCCAGAAGTTCACGTGCGCTCCGACGGCCAGGCCGCCGGCGTTTCCGCCCCACACGACGAACGACGTCTGCTGATAGAGGAGGATTTCGAAGGCGGCGGAGGCGGGCTCGTATCCTGCGTCACCCGCGAACGAGACGGAGATCGCGGACCCGCCGGTCGCCTGGCTGGCGGGCCAGGAGAGGGCAGCAGTGGCCACACCGCTTGCGTCGGTGATTCCCTGCGCGCTCGCGTCTGCGGACCTGAAGGCGACGGCGCGGCCGGCAACCGGCAAGCCGTCCTCGGTGAGAAGTGTCGCCGACACCCGGGCCGGGACGTTGACGGGCAGCCCGAGCGAACCCGCGTACCGGACCGCCGTCTCGGCACGGTCGATCCGCAGCGTCGCGCTGGTTTGCGCGGGCGCCCGGCCGGCGCCTCCCTGGCACCGAGGCTGCGGGCACAGTGGCGCGCGCCACTCCCGCCGCGTCGCTCGTCGCGATCGAAGTCGCGCCAGCCAGCGCGAACTCCACCTGGCCGCCGGCGATGGCGGCTCCCTGGCCATCGACCAGCATGGCTTCGAGCGGGAGAAGATCGCCGTAGTGACCCCGGACCGCGCCGGTATAGAGGACGCGCGACTCCGGGATCGACGGGAACGACGCCGGGCACGAGGTCAACGCGGCCACGCTCGGGCTCGACGGAACCCGGGCAGGCTGCTGACGCTGAGAGCAGGCCACGGCGGCGATGGAGACCACCAGCGCAACGCGAAGCGCGCGATTCATAAAGCTCCTCCTGGAGGGTTTCCCCTCCAACAACCTCTCCGGAGGCATCGCGCCGTCCGGCTTTGCAGACCCGCTGTCCACGAGGGACCGGTGTCTTTCCGAATGCACCCGTGTCGCCACGGGGAAGGCCTCTAGCCGCTACGCGTTCAAGAGTAATGGACCTCGAATCCAAAGAACAAGTCCTGTTTCGTTTGCAGATCGCGTTATTGAATCGTGCCGCCTGTTTGGAACGATAATAGGATGTGGATACAAGCGGGTGCTGGTGGAACCAGGCACCTTCACAGAGGCACAGCGCCCTACTCTCTCTGCAGGCGCCGAACCTTCACATGTATCCAACTGTGTTATGGATAAATCCAAGCTGATTATTGTTGAGTATTGAAGAGTGCCATTCATCACTACTATCGCTGCCTACAACGCTCCTATGGGCCGGCGGCGGCCTCGACCCACGACAGCAGGCACGACATCTCGTCCGGCGAAAGAGGCGGCGCGCCCAGCGGCATCTGGAACTGGAACGGCGGGCCGTCCGTCGCCTTGAGATAGAGCACGCTCTGCGACGGGTTGCTCGAGTCGATCAGGTAGCCCGGCCCGCCGTGAGCGCGCTTGTCCACCAGCCGCTTGGGCAACCCCGGCGCTTCGAGGTCGAGGCTCCCCTGCTGGCTTTGCGTCGAATGGCACGCCGAGGCCGTGCAGCTGGGAGGGAAGATGTCGGTGACGGGATCGCAGCCTCCGTCCGACGAAGGTTCGACGGGCCCCGCGTCGGGGCCGGACCCGAGGTTGAAGCGCTCGGGATGGTCGAGCGAGCCGGGGCACGCGAGCAGCGCGAGGTACGCGCTACAGGCGATAGCCGCACGCGAGATCGACGGCGAACACTTCATCGAGAGCGCCTCCAGCCACGTAGGGATCCGAGGGCTGCGGATGCAGCGAATAGAAGAAACGCGTGTAGCGGCCTGACAACGTCAATTCCAGCTTCCAGACCTGCATGGTGGCGCGCGCCAGGGCCTCGATGCCGCCCTTGCTTGCGCGCGGAAAATACGCGGAGAGAAAGTCCTGGCGGACGACCAGAAGGTACGCAGCCCCGGCGCGGAGGAGCACGCGGCCCAGCGGCATTCGCCCTTCCAGCCCGGGCCGCCAATACTGGACCGTACCCGCGGGAAGCAGATACCCGGGAAGACGGGCGCCGGAAAAATCGTGGCGCAGGCTCCCATATCCGATGCTGACCGCGCCGCGCTCCAGGCCGCCGAAGATCGCGCGCCAGCGCAGGCCGGTCTCCCAGGCGATCTCCTGCGTGCTGAAAGCCAGCGTGCCGTCGGCGGTGAGCGTCGTCGACTTTAGCGACCGCGCGTACCAGCCATACGCGCCGATGTCGTCGAGGACGGGCAGCCGGCCGCTGGAGGGATAGGCCTGCAGCGAGAGTCCTCCGACCGCAAGCGCGCCGCTCTGCCAGGCCGCGAGCGTGGGCGAGAGGCGATCGCGAAAGAAGAGGCGCCGCACGGTCGACCCGACCGAGACCGAGGCCTCCACCGAGGGGAGCGCGGCGAGCAGGCAGAGGAGCGCGGTCATGCAGGCACCGTCACGACCACCTGGGTGCCGTCGAAGGTCACTTGCAGAGGCCCCTTGAGCGGGAGCGTTGCGGGGCCCAGCTTGACGCTTCCGTCGAGGTCGAAGAGCGAGCCGTGGCAGGGGCAGATGAAGAGCTGCTGCGCGCCGCGAACCGCGCAACCCAGGTGCGGGCAGCGGGCGTCGAAGGCGATCACCTGCGTCGCGCTCGTGCGCAGCACCACCAGCGGAAACGGCACGCCCGCCGCGTGCCCGGTCACGCTGCCTCCCACCGACGCCAGCGCGGGAAGCTGCTGCACCGTGAAGGTCACCGCGCCGCCGACGGCTGCGGGAAAGACGCCGGCGCCGCCGCTCAGATCGACGATCAGCGTCTGCCCGTCGGGGCTCAGCTTGGCGGGATAGGTGTCGAGGTCCGCGACCGCCGGCGGGTGCGTCACCGAGCCGTCGACCGAGAAGCGCGAGAGATGGCAGGGGCAGACCACCGAGTTCTCGCGATCGACCCAGGCCACTTCGCATCCCGCGTGCGGACAGTAAGCGCCATACGCGCGCAGGCCCTGCGAGGTGGTGTTCGCCACCAACACCGAGACGCGCCGCCCGAGAAAGTCGGTTGCGTTAGCGTGCAGGAGAATGCTGCCGCCGGGCTTGGCCAGCTCCGGCAGGCGCGACATCGGCACCGAGAGCAGATTCCGCACCGGCGCGCCGGCCTCGATGGCCGCGGGTTCGTCGACGAATTTTCCGCAGGCGGCCAGCGCGCAGGCGGCGCCGCAGTGAAGCAGTGCGCGGCGTCCGAGATCGTCGGCCATCCGCGCAGCCTATCCCTACGCGAGCGCGCCCGCGATGACCTTGCCGCCGCGGATGCTGACATCGAGCAGCGAGCCGTCGACTCCGCAGCCAGCGCCGAGGGTCTTGCCCATCGCCGAGAGTGTCTCGGAGAAGGGCACGTTCCCACTCCCGCCCGCGACCGCCGCGCCGCTGGCCGCGTCGATTGAAGTCGCGCGGTAGTCGTCGTTGGCCGCCTCGACGCCGCCCACCACGCCGCCCTTGAACGGCTTGCCGATCAGCACCGTGACGTGATGATCGCCGTGGTGCGCGCGGCCGCCCCCGTTGCCCTTGGCGGCGCTCAGCGTGCGGCCGAAGACGTTCATGGTGGCGAAGGTGACGCGATCTTGAAGACCCGCCGCGTTGAGCTGGGTCCAGAGGTTGCCGATGGTGGCCGCCCCCGCAACTGTGTCCTTGCTCTCGGTGGCCAAGAGCTTGTCGACGTGGTTGTCGCCGCCGAAGGGGATGTGCACGCTGACCACCGGGCTGACGTTCATGCGGAAGAGGATCAGCGCGGCGGCCACCTGCGAGTCGGGGCTGTTGTCCTTGATGGCGGCGAGCGAGCTGAGCAGGCTCTCCGAGACGTTGCGCGCCTGCTGCTGCGAAAGCGCGTAGCGATCGATGAAGGCGCGCTGCGCCGGGTTGCCCTCCTGGCGGTAGAGATCGTTGAGCCGATCGAGGTCGGCATCGCGGATCTTCTGAATCTGGCCGAGCGGCCCTGACGGCGACGAGAGCAACGAGGCCAACGCCGAGGGAGAGAGGATGGGCTGCGGACGTCCACCCACGGTCAGCCCCTCGGAAGCGCTGCGCGGCCCCAGCGCCACCGGCTCCGACTGCACCGTGCCGAGGCAGCCTGCCAGCTGCGACGAGAGCAGCGACACCAGCATCTCGTGCTGCGAGACGAAGCCCTGCAGCGACATCACCTTGGCCAGGTCGGGATGCACCACCGTATAGGTGCCGTGATGGAAGAAGCAGGCGCGGTCGAGCATCGCCTGCGGGAGCTGCGCCCACGGCGTGGCTGCGGTCCAGCTCTGACCGGAGAGCGTCAAAGGCGCCGGCGCCATGGCCACGTCGAGCGGATGGGCGATGTCCGGGATCTGGTACATGCCGGGAACGTTGGCGTTGAGCGGATCGCCGTTCGACGACGAGCTGAGCAGGATGTACTGCGCGGTTGGGTTGGAGGCGCATCCCAACGGCTGCGCAGCCGCGCGCCGCGGGTTCGCGAGCACGGCGAGCGGGATGCCGGTGGCGAGCGAGCGCAGGCCGAGCAGGCCAGCCCCGAAGAGCGTGTCGAGCAGCAGCCTGCGGCGCGAGAGGTGCGTGGTCATTGGCCCATCCCCACCACCGACGGCGAGAGGCAAGCGAGCACGAAGGTGGACTTGAGCGCGTCGGAGTCCGAGAGGCCCGCGGTGCGAGCGGCGGCTAGATGCTCGTTCAGGATCGCGAGCCGCGGCGTATCGCGACCCGCGCCGATGCCCATCAGCCCGTGCACGAAGTCAGAGATGGCTGCGGCCGGCGAAGCGCTCGACCAGCGCGTCCCCGCGCCCGCATCGATGAGATGCGACGCCAGGACGGCGCAGATGTTCTCCATGCCCGTCCGGAAGAAGAGATTGGGATCGTTGGCCAGCACCGGCTGCTCCGCGCCGCGGCTGTACGCATCCGAGGGCAAGACAGTGGCGATGAACTGCACCGCTTTCAAATCCTGCGGCACCACGGTGTTCACGTCGAGCCCGCAGGCGTCGTTGATCCCGAGGCGGCTGGAGAGCGCCGCGCAGAGGTGATCGCGCCGCGAGACGGGGAACACCTCGCCGCCCTGCGAGACGGTCCTGGTGGGCGCGAGATAAGTCACCAGCGGAGAGGAGAAGAGCGTCACCTCCAGCGTCTTCCAGTTGTAGTTGCTGTCGGCAAAGATGGCGGCGACCCGCACGAACTCCCCGTCGGTCTCGTCGCAGGCAGCGGAGTTGGCCCAGGTGCACAGCTTCTGGACCCACGCGCCGGCGAAGTCCGGGTGCGCGGCGAGTTGGCTCGCGAGATCGAAGATGTTGCTGCCCGCGACCGTCACGCCGCGGAACCCGAACGATCCGGGCAGCGACGTCTCGGTCTGGTTGGTCTGCGGATGGAAGTAGTAGCTGTACTGCTGGCGAAAGAACTGCCGCATCGGATCGAGCGAGAGGTGGCAGGCGAAGCAGGTCGTCCCCTCCGGCGCATGCGTCTGATCGACCGACGCGGTCGAGGGCGGGAGAGTCGCGTTGGTCGGGCTGATGGCGTGCCCGAGCGCGACGATCAGCGTCTGGTTGGCGGTGACCCGCGCCTGGTTCGAGTTGTTGGTGTTCCACTCGGCGAGGAAGGAGGGCGTGGTGAAAAAGCCGATCCGCGGCGTGCGCAGAAGCAGGTTGCCGCCGGTGCGGAAGTTGGTCAGGTCGAGGACGCCGCTGGTGCCCTCGCTCGGATCGGCCTGGACGATCTCCACCATCTGCCAGTTCTGGCTGTCAGAAACGATGAGCGGCTGGTTGGCGGCGGGGAAGTCCGGCGGCCGGCAGTTGTGCGTCTTGCCGTTGCCGACCGGAACGTTGAACGAGGCCGGCGTGCCCTGCATCACCGTGAAGAGCGCGAAGCTCACCAGCGGCTGCCCGGTGCCGCCGTTGTAGACGATGGGATCCTGCGGACAGAACGCGTCGTAGACGGCGCCCGCCAGCTGGGGCGCGTAGAAGACCATGTAGTTGGGGCTGCTCTTGTCCAGAGTTTCGCTGAGGGGAATCGGCCCGGCCGTCGCGGTCAACTTGAAGCTGAAGCCGGGGTTCGCCTGGGCGAAGAGGTCGACCGTCGCTCCCGAGTCGCTCACCTGGATCGCGTCGAGATAGGCGTAGAGCATCATCAGCCGCGGCGTCAGCATGAACCGCCGCGTGGTCATGGTGGAGGTGAACGGCTCTCCGTCCTGCGCCAGCTGCAGCGCGGTGCGGGCGAAGCTCTCGCGCATGTTCGCGAGCAGGCGCGCGTCGAGGCGGTTCTGCGCCGCGCCGAACTGATCGCTGAAGTCAGCCGCGACCGCCTGGCTCTGCTGGAAGGCATTGGAGAAGAAGCCGAGCAGCTTGCCGGTGTGCTGCGGCGTCGCGATCCACGTCGACACGAGGCTCTTCATCGCCCTCGGGTCCGCCTGGACGGCCGCGATCTCGGCGTCGGTGGGCGGTAGTCCGGTGAGGAGGTTCTTCACCTTGGTCAGAGAAGCGGCGACGGTGACCGGATCGATCTGGCCCTCGGTGACGGGCCCCGGCAAGGATGCGTACAGCTTGCCCGTGCAGGAGGCGAGGCCGGCGACCGCAACCGCGGCGGCCAGCGTCTGCATCGCCCTGTGCGGTAAGCCGACCATGCCCCCTCCGGAAAGTCGACCAGCGCAGGAGGTTAACCAATCGCGCGCGCGGGAGCTACGGTCACACGTCAGGCAGAGGTGCCCTCAACGAGGTCGCGGTGAGCCCGGGTCGGAGCCTTCGCTGCGCGGTGGGCAGTGTACGTCTGGCGAAAGCACCTCGGCGATGCGAGAAAGAGCCAGGAGGTTTCCATGCACCTGCTCGCCCTGCTCCTCATCGCTGCTGCACAGCCCGCAGTTATTCTTTCTGCCCGGGGGCGGCGACTCCCGGCTCATCGGAGGCACCTATTTCCTCTCCAACGATCTCGCCGCGCACCTGGACTTCGGGCTCAATGCGCCGCTTCATCCCAGCGGGCCGGGGACGCAGAGCACGACCTTCAGCCTGAGCGTCGGCCTTCGCTCCTACCAGTTCAAGCGGGAGCGGGTCGCCGTGTTCCTCGGGCCCGTCGCCGCTCTCGGCCAGGAGTTTTCGCCCGCGGTCAGCGCCGAAACTGCCCTCTTCCTTCGCCTGGGCGGAGGGATCGGCGTCGAGTACTTCTTCACCAACCACTTCTCGGCCGGCGCGACTTTCGAGCTGACGCTGAAGTTCGCCGATATCGCCGGACCCGCCAACAACCCCATCTACACGACGGTGAGCACAGGCAGCTCGTCGCTGGGGGCAAACATCTACTTCTGACCGTCAAAACGTCAGGACGGTGAAGCCCGTGGCTGCGGCGGCCAGCGTGGTGTAGCCGATGATCTGGTGGGCGAGCGCGAAGTCGCGCACGATCTCCGCAGCCATCCCGGCGGCGGCGGTGGTCATGGCGATCTTGTGCAGCGTGGCCGTGTCGAGCTGCACCTTCTTCTCGATGGGCACCGGCGCAAACACCGCCAGCGAAGCCGTGCCGGCGAAGATGCAGGCGGTGGCGACGCCCATCCAGCGGTGCCAGGCGTGGTAGCTCCCGGTGTCGCCTCCCCCGCCGTACTTGTCGAGGTAGTCGAGCTGGCCGAGCACGACCGTGGTGGTCAAGCTCGCCAGCGTGAGAAAGCCACCGAGCTGGTGGAGTTGCAGCATGGTGCGGCGCTTCGCCAGCTGCTGCTCGACGATCTGTTGACGCGCGAGCGCGGCCGGGTCGGGCGTCGCTTCGCGGGGGAGCAGATCGAAATCGTCGGGCGCAGGCTTGCCCGCGGGTTTGGGCACAGGCTTGGTCGCGGGCTTCTGGCGCTGGGCAGCAGCCAACTGGAGCGGCGGGGGTTCCGCGGCCGCCGGCGAGATGAATACTGCGAACAGCAGGATGACCATCAGTTCATCTCCGCGCGCGACGCCGTGGTCGCGTCTCACCGTCTAGCGTTTTGGACGGCGCGAGGGAAGCGGCGTCGTGAGCGGGATCACACTCCTGCGCGGTTCGCGATTCCCCCTCCGCGGCGGATCGTGGATGATGATCAGCATTCGCTCCCGGATTCCAATGCGCAAGGCATCGCGCCCTCGCAGCGCACTCCTCGCGGCCTTCGCCATCGCGACGGCCGCTGCTTGCGCGTCTGATCAAGGCGACGACCGTGCCGGCGTCTCGGCATCCCGCCAGGCGGCCGCGGCTCCCAACTTCGACGCCGGCCCGCCCGACGCCGCCGCCTCGACGGTGCAACGAGGTCCGCGCGCCTCCACCTCGCGCGCTGAACTCTCGCCGCCACTCTTTCTTTTGCCCGAGCCGTCCGGCCCACAGGAACAGGCCGATCACCCTGTGCGGCACCATCCGAATCTACCCGCCGCCGCTCCCGTGCTTGACCCGGTGCTGCAGTCCTCGGCGCCGCAGCAATTCGCGCCCACCGCGCTGCTCGATTTCTTTGGCCAGGGCAACACCATCTCGCCCGGCACCATCACGGGGACGCCGCCCGACACCAACGGAGCGGTGGGACCCAATCATTTCGTCCAGACGGTCAACGGCGGAATCGCCATCTGGAACAAGCAGGGAAACCTGGTCATCGCCTCCAGGCTGCTCAACGTCCTCTGGACCGGATATGCCGGCACCAATACCGGCAATGGATGCGCAACTCGCAACGACGGCGATCCGGTGGTGGTCTACGACCAGCTCGCCGACCGCTGGTTCGTCACGCAGTTCTCGGTGCCGAACAACAGCGGCCCCGACTTCCAATGCGTGGCCATCTCGCAGACCAGCGATCCGACGGGCTCCTATTACCTGTATGACTTCCAATATCCCGACTTCAACGACTATGGGAAGTTCGGAGTCTGGCCCGACGCCTACTACGCCTCCTTCAACAACTTCGGACACCATTTCGCGGGCTCCGATCTCTGCGCTTACGACCGCGCCAGCATGCTCGCGGGCAACACGGCCACGCAGCATTGCTTCCAGCAGTCGAGCAGCGTCTTCGGCGTGCTCCCCGTCAGCCTCGACGGAAAAGTCTCACCGCCGCGCGGCGAGCCCGGGTTCTTCCTCAACTTCGGAAGCAACTCCGTCAATCTCTGGAAGCTGCACGCCGACTTCGCCAATGCCACGAATGCAACGCTGACCGGGCCCACTTCGATACCGGTGGCGGCCTTCACTGCCGCCTGCAGCGGCGGCGGCACCTGCATCCCCCAGCCCAACGGCAACAACCTCGACTCGCTCGCGGATCGCCTGATGTTCCGGCTCAGCTATCGCAATTTCGGAACGCACGAAGCGCTGGTGGTCAATCACACCGTCACCGCCGGCACCGCGAGCGGAGTGCGCTGGTACGAGATCCGCAGCCCCAATGGCACGCCCTCGATCCGCCAGCAGGGGACTTTCGCGCCTGCCGCTGGAAGCACGGGACCGTGCTCGAGCACTTCTCCACCGTGCTTTCGCTGGATGGGAAGCATCGCCGAGGATCAGGCCCAGGACTTCTTCGTCGGGTACAGCCTCTCGAGCAGCACCGTCCATCCTTCCATCGCCTGGACGGGCCGCCTCGCCACCGACACGCTGGGGATGATGTTGCAGGGGGAGACCATCATCAACTCCGGCACCGGCGACGAGACCGTCGCCAGCCGCTGGGGTGACTACAGCAACATGACCGTCGACCCGGCCGACGACTGCACCTTCTGGTACACGCAGGAGCTCTATCTCACCACCGGCGAATTCACCTGGGACACGCGGGTCGCGAGCTTCAAGTTTCCCTCCTGCGGCGCCAACGATTTCTCCATCGGCGTCACGCCTTCACCGCAGTCGGTCGCGCCGGGCGCGAGCGTCGGCTACACCGTCAGCACCGCATCGACCAGGGGGACCGCGGAGACGATCGTCCTCAACGTCCAGGATCTGCCCACGGGCGTGACGGGCTCCTTCTCACCGTCGAGCGGGCTGGCCGGCGCTCCGTCGACGCTGACTCTCACCGCCGCGCCGGCCGCGCCGCTGACTTCCTCGCCGGTCCAGTTCACCGTCATCGGCACGGCGCCTTCAGCGGTGCACGCGGCGACTGCCATGGTTTCGGTGGTGAGCGCGACCACGCCGCCGGCCGTCGCCGTCACCGCACCGGCGAACAACGCCACCATCTCCGGGACCACCACGGTCACCGCGACCGCGACCGCGGCGGGCGGAACCACGCTGACCAGCTTGTCGATCGCGATCGACGGCTCCCAGGTGAAGAGCGGAAGCAGCTCGCCCCAGACGTTCAGTTGGGACACCACCACCTTCAACGAAGGCACGCACAGCATCACCGCGACGGCGACGGACGCCGACGGCGGAACGGCCACCTCGTCGACGATCACGGTGACGGTCAGGAACGCGCCCGCGGTCAGCGTCACCTCCCCGAGCAATGGAGCGACGGTCGCCGGCACGGTCAGCGTCGGCGCGACCGGCGCGGCGGCCAAAGGGACGACGCTGTCGAGCTTGTCGATCAGCATCGACGGATCGCAGATTCAGACTGGCAGCAGCACGCCGCAGACGTTCAGTTGGGACACGACCACCTTCAATGAAGGCACGCACAGCATCACCGCGACCGCCACGGACGCCGACGGCCCGACGGCCACGACCTCGACCATCTCGGTCACCGTCAAGAACGCGCCTGCCGTCAGCGTGACTTCGCCCGTCAATGGAGCGACGGTCGCCGGCACGGTCAGCGTCGGCGCGACCGGCGCGGCCGCCAAGGGCACCACGCTGACGAGCCTGTCGATCAGCATCGACGGATCGCCGGTTCAGACGGGCAGCAGCTCGCCGCAATCTTTTGCCTGGGACACGACGGCGCTGAACAACGGAACCACGCACGCCATCACCGCTACGGCGACCGACGCCGACGGCGCGACCGCCACCACCTCGACGATCACGGTGACCATCAAGAACGCGCCGGCGGCGAGCGTGACTTCGCCGGGCAATGGAGCGACGGTCGCCGGCACGGTCAGCGTCAGCGCGGCCGGGGCGGCCGCGAAGGGCACGACGCTCTCGAGCTTGTCCATCAGCGTCGACGGATCGCAGGTGAAGACCGGCAGCAGCTCGCCGCAGACGTTCAGCTGGGACACGACCACCTTCAATGAAGGGACGCACAGCATCACCGCCACGGCGACAGACGCAGACGGTGGGACGACGACGGCGGCGGCGATCACGGTCACGGTCAAGAACGCTCCGTCGGTCAGCGTCACCTCACCGGCCGATGGAGCGACCGTCGCCGGCACGGTCAGCGTGAGCGCGGCCGCGACGGAGGCCAAGGGCACCACGCTGTCGAGCCTGTCGATTAGCATCGACGGGTCGCCGGTGAAGTCCGGCGCCAGCTCGCCGCAGACGTTCAGTTGGGACACGACGGCGCTCAACAACGGGACCACGCACGCCATCGCCGCGACGGCGACGGATGCCGACGGCGGAACGGCCACGACCTCGACGATTACGGTGACGATCAAGAACGCGCCGGCAGTGAGCGTGACCTCGCCGGGCAACGGAGTGACTGTGGCCGGCACGGTGAGCGTCGGCGCTGCTGGAACGGCCGCCAAAGGCACGACGTTGTCGAGCCTCTCGATCAGCATCGACGGATCGCAGGTGCAGACCGGCGGCAGCTCGCCGCAGACGTTCAGTTGGGACACCACGACGTTCAACGAAGGCGCGCACACCATCACCGCGACCGCGGCAGATTTGGACGGCGGGACGGCGACGACTTCGGCGATCACAGTGACGGTCAAGAACGTGCCGGTGGTCAGCGTCACTTCGCCGGCCAACGGCGCGATGGTCGCCGGCACGGTCAGCGTCGGCGCGACCGGCGGGCCCGCCAAGGGGACGACGCTCTCGAGCCTGGCGATCAGCATCGATGGATCGCAAGTGCAGGCCGGCAGCAGCTCGCCGCAGACGTTCAGCTGGGACACGACCTCCTTCAATCAAGGCACTCACAGCATTACTGCGACGGCCACGGACCTGGACGGCGCGACCGCGACGTCTTCTGCGATCACGGTGACGGTCAAGAACGCGCCGGCGGTCAGCGTCACTTCACCGGCCACCGGAGCGACGGTCGCGGGCACGGTCAGCGTCAGGGCAACCGGCGCTGCAGCGAAGGGGACGACGCTCTCGAGCTTGTCCATCAGCATCGACGGATCGCAAGTGCAGACCGGCAGCAGCTCGCCGCAGACGTTCGCCTGGGACACGACGTCGCTCGTCAGGGGATCGACGCACACCATCACCGCGACAGCGACGGACGCCGACGGCGGGACTGCCACGTCGTCGACGATCTCGGTGACCGTCCAGAGCGCGCCCTCTGTCAGCCTGACCTCGCCCGCCGATGGCGCGACCGTCGCCGGGACCGTCCGCCTGAGCGCGACCGCGGCGGCCGCGAGCCGCACGACTCTGGCCAGCCTGTCGATCAGCATCGACGGATCGCAGGTTCAGAACGGAAGCAGTTCGCCCCAGACGTTCAGTTGGGACACGACCACCTTCAATGAAGGCACTCACACCATCACCGCGACGGCGACCGACGCCGACGGCGGCAATGCCACGACGCCGGCCATCTCGGTGACGGTCAAGAATGCGCCGGCGGTCAGCGTGACTTCGCCGGGAAACGGCGCGACCGTCGCCGGCACGGTCGGCCTGAGCGCAACTGGAGCCGCTGCCAAGGGCACGACGCTGTCGAGCTTGTCCATCAGCATCGACGGATCGCAGGTTCAGAGTGGCGGCAGCTCGCCGCAAAGCTTCAGCTGGGACACGACCACGTTCGATGAAGGCGCGCACGCCATCACCGCGACGGCGACTGACGCCGACGGCGCGACGGCGACGACCTCGACGATCACGGTGACCGTCAAGAACGCGCCCGCGGTCAGCGTGACTTCGCCGGGCAATGGAGCCTCGGTCGGCGGCACGGTCAATGTCATCGCTGCCGGTGCAGCCGCCAAGGGCACGACGCTGTCGAGCTTGTCGATCAGCATCGACGGCTCGCAGGTGCAGAGTGGCAGCAGCTCGCCGCAGACGTTCAGCTGGGACACGACCTCGCTCAACGGCGGGACGGCGCACACCATCACGGCGACTGCGACGGACGCCGACGGCGCCACTGCGACATCGCCGGCGATCACGGTGACGATCAGCGGCTTCGGAATTTCGATCGCGACCACCCGCGACATCGCGTCGGCCGGAGGCGCGCCGGCGGTCTACGCAGTCGGCACCACCTCGATCGGCGCGGCCCAGAGCGTCCAACTCGCCGTCTCCGGGCTGCCGGCCGGCGTGGCGGCTTCGTTCAGCGCCAATCCAATCCTGGCCGGGTCAGGCGCGACGCTGACGCTGACCGCGGCGGCCGGCGCTCCCTCGGCGACTGCGTCGTTCACGGTCACTGGCACGAGCGCGGGCGTCCCCGCCGGGCACAGCGCGACGGCCGTGGTGACGGTGGTCGAGCCTCCAGCCGTCGCCATCTCGACCCCTGCCGGCGGCGACGTCGTTTCCGGCACCGCGGCGGTGACGGCAGTGGCTTCGGTCGATCCGGGCACCTCGCTGATCGGACTCGACCTCTATGACGGCAACGTGAATATCGGCAGCGGCGCCGCGAGCCCGCTCGTCGTCGCCTGGGACACGACCGCCGTCGCCAACGGCGCACACGTGCTGACCGCGGTTGCAACGGATGCCGCCGGCGGCCAGACCGTTTCCGCGCCGGTGAACGTCAACGTCAGCAATGACTTCTTGATCGACGCCGCCGCCGCCGCCGCGACGGTCACCGCCGGCGGCGCGACGCAGGTCACCATTCAGACCACGTCGCTCGGCGGCTCGGAGAGCATCGCGCTGTCGGTCGCGGGAGCGCCCGCGGGCGTGACGGCGACCCTCGGGAGCAGCACGCTCGCGCCGGGCGATTCGACCACCCTGACGCTGGCTGCCGCGACGGACGCGGCGGCCGCCTCGGCGACGCTGACCATCTCGGGCAGCACGGCCTCGTCGAACCACACGGCGGCCGTCTCACTGACCGTGCTGACGAGCCCGGCGGCCGCCATCACCGCTCCTGCCGCGCACGCGAAGCTCTCGGGCGTGGCGCAGATCAGCGCGGTGGCGTCGGTGAGCGCGGGCACGACGCTCGCATCGCTGGAGATCGACGCCGACGGGTCGGCGCTGGCGCCGGCCGCTTCCAGCTCACCAGCGACCGTCGCCTGGAACACCACGCTGGTTCACAACGGCACGCACGTATTGACCGCCGTCGTGCGCGACGCCGCGGGCAACGTCGCCACTTCCGCGCCGGTGAGCATCCAGCTCTCGAACGGGCCGCACGCGGCCATCACCGCTCCAGCCGACGGCACGAGCGTCAAGGGGACCGTCGCCATCTCCGCCACCGCTTCCGGCGGCGGCGGCGACTTGAGCAACCTGGAGATCTTCGTCGACGGCACGAGCGTGGGCAGCGGCGCTTCCTCGCTGGTGGCCGTCCAGTGGCACACGACTTTGGCGAGCAACGGCGCGCACGCCATCACGGCGACCGCCACCGACACCGACGGCACGCAATCGACTTCGGCGGCGGTGACGGTGCAGGTCGCCAACTCGCACGGGACGGGCGGCGGCTGCGCGTCGACGGGCGGCAACTGGGACGTGCTCGCGTTCGGCGCGCTGCTCACCTGGCTGGGCGCTCGCCGCCGCAAGATTCGGGAGTGAACTCTCGAGGCCTGGCTCGCTTCAATCCGGCAGCAGCGTGTTCGCCTCGACCAGCTTCCAGCCGGGCATCTCATCGACACACTGGCGGAGCAGCTGTGCGTGGCCCGAGCCGTAGAGGACCACGACGCGATCGCCCGCCCTCACGGCCTGCGCCAGCCGCGCGCAGAGGTCGAAGTTGCGCCGGTACCAGGCCGTCACCAGCGCGACGCCGGGCTGGTCGGCGCCTGAGCCGTACTTCAGCATCGTCCGATAGAAGCCGTGGCCGCCGGCGATGCGGGCCGGCTCATTGAGCAGCCGCAGCTCGGCCGCCACGCCACGGGCAAGGGCCTTCTGCTGCTCGGCCACCGCGCGCTCGACGGTGGCTCCGATCTCGTCGAGCTCGCTCTTCCGCCCGTGCGCCTTGGCCCACTCCTCGACCGGACCGTAGGGGAAGTCGCCGTCGACGTCGATGCCCTCGACCGCCGCTTTCGCCGCCTTTCCCAGGCGGAAGCCGAGCTGCACCACTTCGTTGCTCGAGGGCGGCAGCGTGCCGGCGAGATACCGGGGATATCGCTCGGCGACCACTTCCGCCGGCCACTCGACGGCGATGCGAGTGGGCGCGAAGCGCGCCAGCGCGGCCACCACCGCGCCGATCTGCTCCTGGCGCTCGGGCGCGAGCATGTCGTCGACTTTCTGGTTGTGCATGTCGTGGCCCGGGTTCGACATATGGAACGTGCCCAGGATCACCACCTGGACGGGCGCGGGATCGGCCGCGCGGGCCCCGGTCGAGAAGGCGATGAGAAACGCGGGGAGCAGCGGCGAGTGAACTCTCATGGGCGGCGCCTCGTGAGTGGGTGGCCCTCTGACGTTCGCGGGAAGACTCTATTTCCGACGCCGTCTCCGGTGACCGGCGCACGAAATAACGGGCTGGCGCAACCGATAAACCCGTGCTTGCTTCTTGCGAGTGCGAGCTTCGTCGCACGCCAGTGGGGCCCGTGCTCACCTTCCTGCTCGCCATCCTCGTGGCCGCACCTCGCTTCAACGTCACGACGTTGCAGGTCGAGGGGGATATTTTCGCCGTCGTCGCCACGGACCTCGACGGCGACGGCAAGAAGGACCTGCTCGCGGCCTACACGACTGGCCTGCCGCCGTACCAGAAGCGCTTCCTCGCCATCTTCTGGAACCGCGGCGCGTCGTTCGCGCCCAAGCCGGATCTGGTCCTGCCCGTCTCCGACGACGACGCCTGCGCGTTCGACGTCGGCGACGTCGACGGCGAGCCGGGTGACGAGCTGCTCATCGTCACGCCGAAGGGAGTCTCGGCGCAGTCGTTCCGCGGCCGGACCGCGGGAGAGCTGCGCCCTCTCGTCGAGCAGGTGACGCTCTTCCACCAGCCCATTCCGGGAGAGCTGCCGCGCACGCACCTGGCGCAGGATTTCTCCGGGCAGCGCGCGCTGCTGGTGCCCGCGCTCGGGCAATTGTGGATCTGGAAACGCACTGCGAGCGGCTACGCGCGCGCCGCGGTGCTGGAGGTCGACATCGAATCGGGCAGCAGCGGCGGCCGCCGCAACCGGACGCGCGATGCGATTCCCTCGATCCGCCTCTCGTACACTTTCCCCGAGCTTCACCTGGCCGACACCGACGGCGACGGCCTCGTCGACATCCTCGCGGTGCAGGAAGATCGCCTCGCCATCTACCGCCAGGGGCCGGGCTTCACTTTCAAGGCGTTGCCCGACTTCACCCGCGACTTCGCCATCCGCACCGCGCAGGACCACAACGAGCGGCAGGCGAGCGCGTCGATGCTGGTCGCCGACCTCGACGGAGACGGCGTCGCGGATCTGCTGGTGCGCAAGCAGGTCAGTCAGGGAATCACCAGCGCGCTGACCGAGAGCCGCCTCTACCTCGGGCTCAAGGGAGGAGGCTATGCCAAGGCGCCCGACCAGGTGTTGAAGAGCGAGGGCATCGGCTTCATCGGCGAGCAGCTCATCGATCTCACCGGCGACGGGCACCCGGATCTGCTGGTGCCTTCGATGAGCTTCGGCGTGCTCGCCCTCGTGCGGGTGCTGACCACCCAGACCGTCAAAGTCGACTTCCAGGTGCTGCCCTTCCTGCCCGACAAGCGGCGCTTCGCCGAGCAACCGTTGGCGGAGCGGACGCTGAAGTTCGGCGTCTCGCTCTCGGGCGATTCCGATTTCCGCGCGGTCGACTTCACCGGCGACTACGACGGCGACAAGCGGCCCGATCTGGTCTTCGGCACCGACGACAAGGAGCTCTCCTTCTATCGGGCCCGCTCCGGCGTGCTCTCCGACGAGGTCGCCGAGACCGTGCCGGTACGCGCGGTCGGTTCGGTGCAGCCCGTCGATCTCGACGGCAAGGGGCGCAGCGACCTGATCCTCTTCTCGCCTTCGACCAAAGGGTCCAAGGGAGAGATCGTAGTGCTGATCAACGTCGGCCCCTGGTGATCGCCGTCGCGCTCAGGCCGCCGCCGAACGCGAAGCCTGCCGCTCCTGCAGCTTGCCCCCGGCCCACGCGCACGGCATCGACACCGCCACCAGGGCGAGCGGGTACCAGTGGTTCGCGAAGGCCGGGCCCGCGTTCCAGGTCGCGATCGCCGCCGTCAGGCTGATCACCACACCGACGGCGCCGAGCCACAGTGCGTGCCTCATGGGCCGGTCGGGCGCCAGCCGGGCGGCGAGGTAGCAGCCTCCGATGCTGCAGATCACGCGGTAGGCGGTGGCGAGCAGCATGACCGAGTCGGGGTTCGCCTCTCCCCAGGGCGGAAAGACGTGGGCGGCGTGCAACACCACGTCGATGGCGGTGGTGCTGACGAAGATGGCCAGCAGGCCGGCGAGCACGGCCCCGATGCTGCGCAGGCGTGCGTTGGGACGGCGGTCGTCGCTCATCTCTTCCTCCTCAGATCAGGACGAACGTGCGGGGCAGAGCCGACATCGCACGCAGGAACATGTCAACAAATGGAGACAGCCGATGCAAGCCCTCCATTGCGCATCGGACGCGGCGGGACCACGATGCGCCGCCGCCCGATGCAGGGCGTTCTGGAGGTGTCATCATGGTGCGCCATCGCGTTTGTTCGCTCGCAGCCGCGCTGCTTCTCTCCGCCGGCGTCCGGGCCCAGCTCGACACCGATGCGCTCAAGAAGGCCGCCGCCGCGCAGGCCGAGGAGAAAGGCCGCGACGCCGCGAAGGGGGCCGCCTCGGGCACGCTGGAGAAGAAGATCAACGAGAAGCTCCTCGACGAGGCGAAGAAGAACCAGTGCGCCTTCAAGAGCGGCTCTGACCAGTTCGAGGGCAACTGCGACGACAAGGTGAAGAACCTCTTCGACGCGCTCCTCGACGCCAAGAAGGCCCTGACGGACGCCGGCGTGAGCGGCTTCAAGTTCGAGGTGAGCGGCCACACCGACTCGAGCGGCAAGAAGGCCACCAACAAGGCGCTCTCGCAGAAGCGCGCGGCGAAGATCGTCAAGGAGCTGGTCAAGAAGGGCATTCCGCAGAAGGAGATCATCGCCGTCGGCCGCGGCTCGGAAGCGCCGCTGGTCAAGCCGGACAACACGCCGGAGAAGAAGGCGATGAACCGCCGCTACGAGCTGCGCGTCCGGCTGCTCGCCAAGTAATTCGAGGAGGAGTCATGTCGCGAATTCCGCAGCTGGCCATCTGCGCCGCGCTCTGCGCCTGCGTCACCACCTCGACGCACGAGAAGGCGATCGCCGATCTCAATCAGCAGCACGAGGCCGAGCAGGACAAGCTCAAGACCGAGCTGGCCGACACCGGGAAGAAGCTGGCCGACACCGAGGCGGCGCGCAAGGATCTGGAAGCGAAGCTGGCCGAGGCGCAGAAGCGGTCGGACGAGCTGAACAAGCTTCTGCAGGGGACCGCCGCCGACAAGGACAAGCTGGATCGGCTGCTGCAGGCGAGCAACACGCAGCTCGAGGAGTTGAGCCGGCAGAAGGCCGCCGCCGAGGCGCGCGCCGCGACCTACCAGTCGCTCACCGACAAGCTCCGCTCGATGATCGACGCCGGCAAATTGTCGGTGCGAATCCGCAAGGGGCGCATGCTGATCTCCTTGCCCAACGACGTGCTCTTCGATTCCGGAAGCGCGAGCCTCAAGAAGGCGGGGCAGGACGCGATCGCGCAGGTGGCGGCCGCGCTGGCGGGCTTCACCGATCGACAGTTCCTCGTCGCCGGGCACACCGACGACCAGCCGATCCACAGCAAGCGTTTCCCGTCGAATTGGGAGCTCTCGACCGAGCGCGCGGTCACCGTCACGCGCTTCCTCATCGAGAAGAGCATGAAGCCCGAAGCGCTGGGCGCCGTCGGCTACGGCGAGTTCGACCCGGTGGTGGCGAACGATTCGCCGGAGCATCGAGCGCAGAACCGGCGCATCGAGATCCAGCTGCAGCCCAACCTGAGCGAGCTGCCCTCGATGGAGGATCTCTCCG
>WNFM01331850.1_pt2 | contig 21967 bp, 20 predicted proteins | sample 5400271 | NCBI WGS metagenome assembly WNFM01 (sample SAMN13153352, study PRJNA577476) | soil metagenome | isolation source: 60 cm saprolite on Douglas fir-dominated hillslope | place: USA:California | collected 2013-09-17
TCTCGCCGCGCTGGTATCGCTCGGCCTGCCAGGCATCCCAGTCCCCTGCGGGCGCAGAAGGCCCGGAACTCCAGGTCCGGCCCGGCCAGAACACCATCGTCTCGAAGTGCAGCCGGGCCACCATGCCCGGGCGTCGGCCCCGGAGCGTCCCGCGGGGTGGGCACCGCCATCCTCCAGGGTTGCTCCAGGTCCTGCACGTCCGGATAGACATGGGCACGGTCCGAAGGCAGCGTCCACAGACGCAGTCCGGTGCCATCGCGCGCCCAGTGGCTTCGCCGGAGCCGCAAACCCGCCTCTCCCATACGCTCTCAGCCCGTTATGAAAGGTCACCGTGGCCGGTTGGAGCCAGTTGGCGATTCGATGCCAGGAAGACCCGCCCGCGGGGCGAGGCCTAGGTCCGGCCACGGGGTAGCAGCCGGTCTCTCGGCGACCTGTTCACCCTTTGGGCCGTGGCCGGTGCCATAGCCTCGGTTGCGCAGCTCGCCGTGGCCCGTCTGCGGGTGAACGCGGTAGGACGCAGGGGATCGACGCGAAGTCGCGCGCTTCGTCGAAGGTGTGTCGCAGGCTGGCGTCGACCAAGTGCGTGTCGGCGTCGAATCTCCGGAAGCGTGGAACGACGCTTGTTACGAGCCAACGCCAGCGGTCGTCGAAGCGGGTGATCCTCGGCCACGTTCGTGCACGCAGAGCGTGCGGGATTCCTCGTGTGAACGAGTAGAGGTAGAACGAGGTGGAGTACGCAATCTCTTGCCGCACTCCACGCACCTCGAAGCTTGTGGCCGAGCCGGTCGAGACGAGCCAGGCGGATGCGCGCGAGAGGCGATCGTAGTTGGGTTGCACCACGGCGCGCTGCTCGTGCTCGAGGAGCTCGACGTTGCCCTCCCAAATGAGATCATCGGCCCTCTGTCGAGCCTCCGCGGACGCCGTCCGAACGGGACGAGACTGGCATCGGCGCGGCGCAGCACGGCGACCGCCCCCGGCCGCCGCGCCGTCAGGACCGGCGAGCAGGCCCAGCGTTATCGCCAGCGGCAGGACATCGTCGCCAGGCGTCGTGGCCTCGACGCGCGCAGGCTGGCCGCCGTGCGTCAGGCGCCCGCTGCTCATGGCGGCACGGAAGCAGGCGGCGTGACGAGCGCGGAGGGCCTCCGGGATGATCAGGGCTAGCGAATGCCCGATCGCCTGCTCAGCGCTGACGCCCAGCAGCAGCTCAGCTGCGCGGTTCATGACGTGATCCAGCCATGGCCGTCAGTCGTTACGATAGCGTCTCCGGCCGCCGCGATCGCCGCTGATGCGAGGGCCGGGCCGGATCAGCGGTCATAGGCCGGTCTTCCGCCGTTGACATAGATTTCTCCTTGAGTCCAGCGGCGCTGCCGCGATCTCGGAGGGATCGGGATCATGTGAGCGCGGGCGGGCACCACGGCCGTTCGGCCGGATGCCGTGCAGATGACGCTAATTTTCGAGCCAGCCGACGTCCACTGGAAGGGTGATTCCGGTGATGTATCTGGCCTCGTCCGAGGCGAGGAACAGCAAAGCATCGGAGATGTCCACCGGTTCCACCCACGGGATGGACAGCGCGTTAAGGCCAGCGAACGCCTCCATCGCATCATCCCGAGACGGATTTTCCAGGTCGGGCCGCAACGGCTGGTAGGTCATCTCGTTCTGGATCATCGGAGTGTTGACCGTACCGGGATTGATCGTGTTGACCCGGATCGAGCGCGGCGCGAGCTCCAGGGCCAGAGTCCGCATCAACCCGACGCCGTGCTTGGCGGACGTGTAGTGAGCCGTGTTCTGTACGGCCTTCAGCCCCAAGCCGGAGTGATCGCGATCGAGCCGCCGCGCCCGCCCGCGATCAGGTGAGGGACGGCCGCCTTGGCGGTATGCCACGCTCCGGTCAGATTGATGTCTATCATGTCCTGCCAGGTCATCTCGTCCAGCTCGGCAGCCCGCCCGAACGAGTTGATCCCGGCGTTAGCGGACACGATGTCAAGCCTGCCGAGCTGAGCGACGCCCTCATCGAGCGCGGCCTTCAGTGCGCCGTAGTCGCTTACGTCCGCCTGGCTGGCCACGATCCGCCGGTCCAGCGCCTCGACCTCTTTAACGGCCTGGTCTAGGTCCTCCGGTGTGGACATCGGGTAATGCACCGAGCCGACCTGCGAGAGGATGTCCACGGCGAAGTCGCCGAGGTCGTTGATCGCGCTCATCACGCCCTCCTTTCTACGCCCACGCCTGTGCGGTTCGCCGGGCGAAGTCGGCGTAGCTGATCGGCGGCATTCCGGTGACGTTCTGGACGTCGTTGTTGGGCCGGGAGCCATGGCCGGAGGCGATGGTCTCGGTCAGCATGCGGAGCATCTGGCCGTACGCGGCGGGCACGCCGGCCGCGACGCTGCCGTCGATCCATGCATCGCGGTCGATGTCGTTGTGCTTTACCGGTTGGCCGGTGACGCCGGCGATGACGCCGGCGGTGTCGCTTACGGTGAGCGCCTGGGGGCCGGTCGGTGCGTACAGGGCGCCGGCGTGGGCGCCGGGGCTCGCGAGTGTCGCGGCGGCGACCGCGGCGATGTCCTCGGCGTCGACGAAGGCCTCAGCGCCATCACCGGTGGGCACCGTGATCACGCCGTCGACGGGCTTCAGGAATGTCTCGCTGAAATTCTGCATGAACCATGCGGGACGCAGGATGGAGTGCGTGATTGCGCCGCGGCCGATGAGGTCGAGCTCGACGGCCCTGTGGGCGACCCACTGGGGCGGCACCTGGTCGGGGCCGAAGGCGCTGAGGTAGGTCACGTGACGCACGCCGGCGGCCTCCGCGAGATCCAGGAAGCTCGACACCTGGCCGGCGAAGTCCGTTCTCAGGACCGGCGCCAGGAGGTAGACGCGGTCGACGTCCTCGAGGGCGGGGCGGTGGGTGGCCGGGTCGTCCCAGTCGAAGCGCACATCGGCACCGTTGGGTGCCGCCGTGCGGACGCTGAGGCCGAGCTTGGTCAGTTTGCGGGCGACTCGGGAGCCGGTCTTTCCGGTGCCGCCGAGCACCAGTATGCGGGAAGGTGCATTAGCCATGACTCAATCCTGTGAGCGACGTCCGAGTGAATCAATGTTCTTGACGCTTGATTCATTACGTGACACGCTCATGTTGTGGACGTTCTGCAGGATCACCTGGCCAGGGCCCGCGCCTCCGGCGGCGTCTTCGCCCGGTCGGTGGCCCAGCCCCCGTGGGGCCTGCGGCTGCCCGGCACCATCCCGCTGACGCTGCATGCCGTTATCCAGGGACGGGCGTGGCTGTGGCTCGACGATCCGCAAGCCCCGCTCGAGCTCGCGCCCGGCGACGTGGCACTCGTCCGCGGCGGCCCCGACCACCACATCGCTCACGACCCCGGCGGGACCTGCCTGTCGCTAGAACAGTTCTGGGCACGCCACGCCGGCGATGAACGCTCGGGCGATCGGCGCGCGAGCGTGTTCCTGTGCGGCGCATACCGGTTCTCGGGCGACGTCGGCCGGGGTTTGGTCGAGGCGCTTCCGCCGGTCCTTGCCCTGTCCGCAGCCGCCGACGACCCCCTGCACGACGTCATCGCCCTGCTGTCCCGTGAGCTCGCCGCCTCCGCTCCCGGCCAGCAGACAGTGCTCGACCGGTCCAGCGGAGTGCCAATGCGCCTCGCTGGTATCGGGCGTCGGCCGACCCGAGGCTCGGCCCGGCATTGAGCGCAATGCACGCCGACGCCGCCCGCCCGTGGACGGTGCCAGAACTGGCCGCCATCAGCGGGCTGTCACGGGCAGCCTTCGCGCGAAGCTTTCAGCAGGCACTCGGTCAGGCACCCATCCAGTACCTGACCGACTGGCGCATGACGCTGGCCCGAGATCACCTGCGCACCGGCGAATTGACGCTGACGCAGATCGCCGCGCGCACCGGCTACGCCTCGCCCTACGCTTTCGCCGCGGCGTTCCGCCGTCACCACGGACGCCCGCCCGGCCAGTGGCGTCAACAACAGCTGGACCGACCCGACATCAATCAGGCAGTGCCCGCCGACGACATCCACACCCGATGATGGCGCCTGCTTCCGCGCAGCGGGCACGCGACCGCGCCGGCGACTCTCGCTGACCAGCCCGCCGGCATTGACAGTCCCCGGGATCAACGCGAGCGCTGCGGCTACACCGCCCGGACCACCGCCAGGTGGCGGGGAATCCCCGGTGTCACGCGGCGGCCCGGGGCGCGGCACGGAAGCCAGCGCCCGCGGCTGCGTGGAATGCGAGGAAAACCCCATGGCCCGCAGCGGGTCTGCGCCTGCACGAATACCTCCGGGCCGCGGCCGATGTCAGACCGTCCATTCTCGCCATCCGGCCGCAGCCTGGAACGAACTCGATCACCCGCTGCGGAAGGAGGGGGGCCGGAAAAGCGTTAGGTAGCGGGGGACCGCGTGGCCATCCTGGGTGCGTGGCTCCCGTGCGCCGTTATGAAGACTGCTACCTTGACGCCCTCGCTCGCTGAGCTGCGAGCGCGCCTGCCCGAGCTGATGCCGCGCGATCAGCGCCGGCTGGGCCGCCGCGTGGAGAATGCCGCCGCGCTGCGCGACGCGGGCGCGCGCGAGCGGGCACTCGGCCAGGTCAGCGCCGAGCTGGAGGCGGCCGCGGCCCGGGTCGAGGCGCGCAGGGGCGCGGTGCCCGTGGTTACCTACCCGCCCGAGCTCCCAGTCAGCCAGCGAAAGGACGAGATCGCCGCGGCCATCCGCGACAACCAGGTGGTCATCGTCGCGGGGGAGACCGGCTCGGGGAAGACCACGCAGCTGCCGAAGATCTGCCTGGAGCTTGGCCGTGGCGTCGCCGGCCAGATCGGCCACACCCAGCCCCGGCGGATCGCCGCGCGCACCGTGGCGGAGCGGATCGCCGACGAGCTCGGCACCGAGGTCGGAGCGGCGGTGGGCTTCAAGGTGCGGTTCGCCGACTCCTCCAGCGACGACACCCTCGTCAAGGTAATGACCGACGGCATCCTACTGGCCGAGATGCAGCAGGACCGGCAGCTGCTGCGTTACGACACCCTGATCATCGACGAGGCTCACGAGCGCAGCCTGAACATCGACTTCATCCTCGGCTACCTGAAGCGGCTGCTGCCCAGCCGGCCCGACCTCAAGGTCATCATCACCTCGGCCACGATCGACCCGGAGCGCTTCAGCAAGCATTTTGCCGAAGGCGAATCAGGCCAGCATTTTGCCGAAGGCGAATCAGGCCAGCATTTTGCCGGAGGCGAATCAGCCCAGCAGAGTGCCGGAGGCGAATCAGACAAGCACAGCTCGGACGCGCCGGTGATCGAGGTGTCGGGGCGCACGTACCCGGTCGAGGTGCGGTACCGGCCGCTGGCCGACCCGGACCGCGCCGGCGAAGAGCCGAAAGACCAGGCGCAGGCCATCTGCGACGCCGTCGCCGAGCTGCGCGCCGACGGCCCCGGGGACGTCCTGGTCTTCCTCAGCGGCGAGCGGGAGATCAGGGACACCGCCGACGCAGTGGCGGAGCGGGCGGACCTGGCGGGCCTGGAGGTGCTGCCGCTTTACGCCCGGCTGTCAGCGGCCGAGCAGCACCGCGTCTTCCAGCCGCATCACCGGCCGCGCGCAGTGCTGGCCACCAACGTCGCCGAGACCTCGCTGACCGTGCCGGGCATCAGGTACGTGGTCGACCCCGGCACCGCGCGGATCTCCCGCTACAGCCAGCGGACCAAGGTGCAGCGGCTGCCCATCGAGCCGATCTCCCGGGCGTCGGCGGACCAGCGCAAGGGCCGGTGCGGGCGCACGTCGGACGGCGTGTGCATCCGGCTGTACAGCGAGGAGGACTTCGCCTCGCGACCGGAATTCACCGACCCGGAGATCCTGCGCACCAGCCTGGCCTCGGTGATCCTGCAGGCGGCGGCGCTCGACCTCGGTGAGGTCGCGGACTTCCCGTTCGTGGACCCGCCGGAGTCCCGCAACATCGCCGACGGCGTCCGGCTGCTGGAGGAACTGGGAGCCGTAACGCCCGGCCGCGGCCCGACCCGGCTGACCGGCGCGGGGAGAAGGCTGGCCCGGCTGCCGGCGGACCCGCGCCTCGGCCGGATGATCCTGGAGGCCGGCCACCACGGATGCGTCCGCGAGGTGCTGATCATCACGGCGGCCCTGTCGATCCAGGACCCGAGAGAGCGGCCCGCGGACGCCCGCGAGGCCGCGGACGCCATGCACGCGCGCTTCGCCGAGCCGGGGTCCGACTTCCTCGCCTTCCTCACCTTGTGGGATTACCTGAACGACCGGCAGCGCGAGCTGTCGTCCTCCGCGTTCCGCCGCATGTGCCGCCGCGAGTACCTGCACTACCTGCGGGTCCGGGAGTGGCAGGACGTGCACGCCCAGCTACGGCAGGCGGCCGCCGGCCTTGGCATCGGCACCGGCCCGGGCCGCGGCTCCCCGGAGACATCCATAACGCCACGGCAGGCTGGCCCGGGCCGCAGGGCCGCTCAGTCACGATCGGGCCGCCAGGCGGAGCCCGAGGTTGCGGCGCGCATCCCGGCGGATGTCGCGGAACGGGTACACATGTCGCTGCTGGCCGGCCTGCTCTCGCACATCGGCATGAAGGACACGGCGCATCCAGACACAGGGCAGAAGCCGGAACGCAAGCGGCGCGGGCCGGCCGAGTTCGCCGGGGCGCGCGGTGCCCGGTTCGCGATCTTCCCCGACTCCGCGCTGGCGAGGAAGCCACCGCAGTGGGTGATGGCGGCCGAGCTGGTCGAGACATCCCGGCTGTGGGCCAGGACAACGGCGAGTATCGAGCCCGAGTGGGCCGAGCCGCTGGCCGCGCACCTGGTCAGGCGCAGCTACAGCGAGCCGCACTGGGATGCGCGGCGCGGCGCGGCGATGGCGCTGGAGAAGGTAACCCTGTACGGTCTGCCGATCGTGGCGGCGCGGCAGGTCAGCTACGCGCGCGTCGACCCGGCCGCGGCCCGGGACCTGTTCATCACCGGCGCCCTGGTGGAGGGCGACTGGCAGACCCACCATAAGTTCTTCCACCGCAACCAGCAGCTGCTCGCCGACGCCGCCGGCCTGGAGGAACGGGCCAGGCGGCGCGGCCTCGTGGCCGACGACGCGGCCCTGTTCGACTTCTACGACCGGCGGATACCCAAGGACGTGACCTCCGCCCGGGACTTCGACACCTGGTGGAAGAAGGCGCGCGCGCAGGCCCCCGATCTGCTGACGTTCACCTCCGGCGACCTGGTCAGCCCGGCCGCGGACGATATCCGGCCCGCTGACTATCCCGCCTCGTGGGGCGGGCTTCCGCTCTCGTACGAGTTCGCTCCGGGCGAGCCGGATGACGGGGTGACCGTGGACGTCCCGCTGGCCGCTCTGGGCCAGGTGAGCGGCGAGGAACTCGGCTGGCAGGTGCCGGGCCGGCGCGAGGAGCTGGTGACCGAGCTCATCCGGTCCCTGCCGAAGGACCTGCGCCGGGCCTTCGTGCCCGCGCCGGACACGGCCCGCGCCGTGATCGCCCGGCTGGGCGAGCCGCGCGGGAACCTGCTGGACGCACTCGGCGCCGAGCTCGGCCGCCTGGGCGGCGTGCAGATCCCGCGTGAGGCGTGGGATCTGTCCCGGCTGCCCGCGCACCTGCGGATTACGTTCCGGGTCACGGACTCCGGCCGGGAGGTGGCGCGCGGGAAAGACCTGGAGGAGCTGCGCCGGCGACTGCGGCCCCGGCTGCAGGCGATGCTCACCGAGGCGGCCGGCGACATCGTCCGGACCGGGCTGAAGGACTGGACCATCGGCACGCTGCCGCGGGTGTTCACCCGGGATCAAGACAGCGCTGGCCCGGGGGGGCACAGTGCTCCCCGGGACAGCGCCGTCCCGGGGGACACCCCCGGATCCCCAGGTCCCGGACCCCGATGGCCCCAGACCCCCCCGCTCGTGGCCTACCCGGCGCTGGCGGACGCCGGGGACGCGGCCGACGTCCGGCTGTTCGCGACCGAGGCCGAGGCCGGCGCGGCCATGCTGCGGGGCACCCGCCGGCTGCTTCTGCTGCAGGTACCGTCCGGCGTGCGCTCGATCGCCGATCGCCTGCCGACCGAGCGGAAGCTGGCGATGAGCCGGAACCCGTACCCGAGCATCGGTGCCCTGCTCGATGACTGCGTGGCGGGCGCGGCCGACCAGGTGATCGCGGACGCCGGCGGGCCGGCCTGGGACGCCGACGGGTTCGCGCGCCTGGTGGCCGAGGCCCGGTCCGCCCTGCCGCTGGCGACGGCCCGGGCGGTGGACGTCGCCGCGCAGGTTCTCGAGGCAGCCCACGAGGCCGAGGCCGGGCTGCAGCGAGCCGCCAGCCCGGCGCTGGCCGCGGCGCTCGCTGACGCGCGGGCCCAGTTCGCCGCGCTGATCCACCCCCAGTTCGTCAGCGAGACGGGCCTGCCCCGGCTGCCCGACCTGGCCCGCTACCTGCGGGCGATCAGCCGGAGGCTGGATACGGCCGCGGAGGATCCCGGCCGCGACGCCGACCGGATGGCGGCCGTGCACCGGGTCATGGACGCCTACCAGCGCGCCGTCGAGGCGCTCCCGGCCGCCCGGCGCTGCGCCGCGGACGTCCGGTCGGTGCGCTGGATGATCGAGGAGCTGCGGGTCAGCCTCTTCGCCCAGCTGCTGGGCACCTCCGGTCCCGTGTCCGAGAAGAGGATCCAGGCCGCTCTCGCCCGGCTGCCGGACACGCCCTGATTGTCAGACAGTTCTGTGGCCTGATCACCGCCTCCGCACTGCTGCGAGGCCACGACCGGGCCCGAGACGGCGCCCAGGCCAACACCAAGCCGGCTCTGGCGCGGATTCGGTGATGATCACGTCATGGAGACCGGGTCGGTGGGCGCCGCCGTCCCGTCAGGTCGGCCGCTTTGATCCGTTTTAGCCGGGTTCCTCACCGCCTCATTGCGGGGAGGTCCACCCGGGCCTGGCCGGAATGACCTCGTCTCAGTCGAAGCGGGACGACGCCCCACGATGCCTCGGCCCCTAGCGGCCTGATCATCGGCACCGGATTGCCACCTCTTGACGGATATCCCGCCTTCTGTTTCGGTAGAACACTGTTCGTCCGAAACAGAAGGCGGGATCCTGTGGCTGAGGCCATCGTCGCTGCGCGGCGGTCGTACATGGCGGGTCGCTGGATGCAGTTTCCTCGTTTGCGCGACCGCAGAACCCTGACGTGACCGTGGACGATGCGAAGCTCAGCCACGCGAGCCAGATCCGGCGGCTGGCCAAGGACCGGCCGGACGAGCAGGTCTACACCCACGTTGGCGTGGACGGCGCGGAGCAGGCGTTCCGCTGGGCTTGGCTGGACCGTCGGTCCAGCCAGCTGGCCGGCGCGTTCTCCGTCCGAGGGCTCGGCCATGGAGACAGGCTCGGGATCGGGCTGAGAAACTCTCCGCAGTTCGTGCTGAGCGTCTTTGCGGCCTGGAAGCTGGGCGCTGTCCCGGTACCCGTGCGATGGGACGTCCCGGACTGGGAGCTGAATCGGCTCCGCGAAGTGATCGCGTCCCGTGTCAACCTGAGCCCCGACGACCTGCCGTGGATCGACGCGACGGCTGATCACGACGTTCCCGCGCTTTCGGACGTCATCTCACCGCACTCACACGGGATCTGCAGCAGTGGCTCCACGGGCACGCCGAAGGTGATCGTCAGCGCGGCGCCGGCCGTATTCAACCCGGCGCATAGCACTCCGATGGCGGAGGCGTGGAACCCGGTGCCCCGCCCCCAGACGATCCTGGTGCTTGCGCCGATGTACCACATCAACGCCTTCGCAACGCTGAGCAACCTGCTGGCAGGCGATCGCCTCGTGGTCCTGGAGAAGTTCGACGCGGCTAGGGCGGTTGACGTCATCGAGCGGCACAGGATCACCAACTTCACGGCTACTCCCACGATGCTGCAGCGAATGGCCGATCTCCCCGGTATCGACCAACGGGACCTTTCGAGCCTCGTCTGGATCATCCAGGGTGCGGCACCCATGCCGCCCTCACTCGTACACCGGTGGGCCGGACTGATCGGAGCCGAACGAATCTTCATGGCTTACGGCATGACCGAAAGCATCGGGATCACCGCGCTGCGCGGTGACGAGTGGATGCGGCATGAGGGAAGTGTCGGACGCGGGATGCGGGGCACCGACATCAAGATTCTGAGCCCGGACGGCCGAGAGCTCCCCCTGGGCGAGATCGGTGAGATCTACCTGCGCGCTCCCTCCTATGGGGGCTCTATCTATGACGGATTTCACACCGTAGGGGACCTCGGTTACCTCGATGCCGGCGGCTACCTGTACCTGGTGGACCGGCGCGTCGACGTGATCATCACCGGTGGTGCCAACGTGTTCCCCGCCGAGGTCGAGACGGCGCTGATCGATCATCCCAAGATCGCCGATGTGGTGGTCATCGGGCTGCGAGACCCCGAGTGGGGCCGCCGAGTGCACGCCTTGATCGAGCCCGCTGACCCCGTGGCACCACCGACACCGGACGACGTGATCGCCTACGCCAAAAGCCGGCTCGCCCCGTACAAGGTGCCCAAGACCATCGAGATCGTCGACGCCATTCCGCGCAGCGAGGCCACGAAGGTAAATCGCGGGCGCCTGGTAGAAGCCCGCGGCGGCTGAGGGAACGGTATGGGTCAGCACGCGTCTGATCTGGCCACGTGTTCAGCGCAGCAGCAGGCGGGCGGCGAGTTCGAGGTGGTTGCTCACGTCGTCGGCGGAAGCCCGCCGGGTCACCCAGGCGACCAGGTTCGACAGCCAGACATCGCCGATGACCCGGGCAATGGCCTTGTCGTCGGTGGACGGCTCGCCGTCGTGCATGGCCCTCGTGAGCATGTGCTCCATCAGCCGGGCGACCGTGTTGACCTCGGCTGCGGCACTGGGATCGGCGAACATGAAGGCCCGCGTCATCGCCTCGGTGAGCATCGGCTCACGTTGCATGGACCGGGTGATGCGCCCCAGCACGTACAGCATCCGGTCGTAGGGCGTATCGCCGGGGATCGGCCGGCGGTCGAGCTTCTCCTGGGTGCGCTCGAACTCCCGGGCCAGCCCGGACACCAGCAGGTGGATCTTGGAGGGGAAGTACCTGTACAGCGTGCCGAGAGCCACGCCTGCCTGTTCGGCCACGGTCCGCATCTGCACCGCGTCGTAGCCGCCCTTCGACGCCAGCGCCAGCGTCGCATCCAGGATCTTCTTGCGACGATCACGCTGCGCGGCCGGTGGTACGCGTTCTCGCTGCTGCCATCAAGGCCTCTCGTGGGATCGGCAGAGCCGGACCGCGCCCGATGATCTCCGGCCGGCGATCAGCGCGGGCCAGACGTGGTGTCGCGGTCCGTTCTGGCAGTCAGCCTACCAACGGCGGCGCGCCTGATCAGGCCGCCTGCTCTGGCCGCCGACAGGTAAAACGTGTTCTAATTTTGCCGTCGTCTGGCAGGATTGGCGCGCCGCCAGTGGAGCGGCCTGCCCAAGCGAGACAAGCGGGGAGACGCGCCATGCCCACCGCACGAAAGGCCGGGCAGCGGGGACGCCTGCCAGTCAAGCCGCCCGGCGAGCGGTTCAACATCCAGTACGTGTCCGCCTACCTCCCCGCGGCGCTGCCCGCACCGGTGTACCCGGTCGATGTGTCCGCCGGCCTCATCGACTGGGGCATGCTCGGCAACGGCCCCGACCCCACCTGCACCACCCACCCGAACGGGGTCGGAGACTGCACCTTCGCCGGACGCCAGCACTACCGGATGGCCAAGGCAGCCGCCGGGAACGAGACCGAGCAGTGGGAGTCCTCCAACGACCTGGTCGCGGAGTACCTGGCCTACGACCACGGGCAGGACCAGGGGGCCCAGATCGCCGACCTCCTCCTTTACTGGTACAACGCGGGCACGGTCCTGGCCTTCGCCCCGGTCGATCACACGAGCACGGCCGAGCTCGACGCGGCCATGGCGGCGTTTCGCGGCGCTTACGTCGGCGTCAACCTGAGCGATGACGCCGACAGCCTGTTCGAGCAGCACCAGCCGTGGACCACCGCGAACGGCGAGCAGCCCGATCCGAACCACGGCCACTGCATTGTGAAGGTGGCGGCTGACGGCAGCCAGTACGACACGTGGGTCACCTGGGGTGCCTTGCAGAAATCCACCCGCGCGTGGACTGCGGCCTGCCTGGAGGAGGCCTGGGTGATCATCACCCAGGATGACGCGAACGCCGCCAGCCTTAACCTTCCGGCGCTGCGCGCCGACATCGACGCCCTGCACGGCACGGGCGGATGACCTCAGGCGCTGCGCCTCATCCGTTATGGAACGAAACTCAGCTGGCGCCGGCCAGGTCGAGTGCCGCGATGTAGCCGAAGGTCATCGCGGGCCCGATCGTCGCGCCCGCGCCGGCGTAGCTGTGGCCCATGACGGCCGCGCTCGCGTTGCCGGCCGCGTAGAGGCCGGGGATCGGGGTGCCGTCCTCGCGCAGCACCCGGGCCCGCTCGTCGGTGCGCAGCCCGCCCTTGGTGCCGAGGTCGCCGGGCACGATCTTGACGGCGTAGCCGGCAGCGCGGGTCGCCGTAGTAGCGGTCGTAGGCCGAGTCGCCGCGGCCGAAGTCCTCGTCCCGGCCGGCCTCGGCGAACTCGTTGAACCTGACGACGGTCTTGGTGAGCGCGGCCGGATCCAGGCCGGCCTGCCCGGCTAGCTCGGCGATGGTCGGCGCCCGGTAGACCGCGCCCGCGGCATACCAGCGGCGGGGGAGCGGCCGGCGGGGAGGAAGGCCGGCGAAGACGTACCTGTTGCGGTAGCGCTGGTCGATGACCAGCCAGGACGGGATGTGCGGGCTGACGGCGGCGTGACCGTCGTACATCGCGTGCACCGCGTCGACGTAGGGGGCGGACTCGTTCACGAAGCGCTGCCCGGCGCCGTTGACCAGGATGCAGCCGGGCAGGCTGCGCTCGGCGAGGCAGAAGTACGGCCCGCCGGACAGCGGTATGGTCGGGCCCCACCAGGCGTCGTCCATGAGGTCGAGCGCTGCCCCCGCGGCCGCGCCTGCGGTGATCGCGTCGCCGGTGTTCCCGGCCGAGCCGGTCGTCCACTCGGTGCTGATCGGCGGGCGCTGGTAGTGCCGCCGCATCTGCTCGTTGTGCTCGAAGCCGCCCGCGGCCAGCACCACGCCACGCCCGGAACGGATGACCGCGGGCTGGCCGTCGCGGGTCACCCGGACTCCCGTCACCCGGCCATCCTCAAGATGCAGGCCGGTCATTGGAGTGCCGAGCCACACCGGCACGTCCTGGGCCGCCAGGCCCGCCCGCAGGCCCGCCGCCAGGGCCTGGCCCATGCTGAGCGTGCGGTGCCCGAGCAGGCGCGTGCGCGCCATCCGGCCGAAGATCCTGGCCGTGGCGAGGACGGCCCGGGGGTGCCGCGGGCCGAGGCTCAGCCACCGGTAGTCGGCCTGCGTGATGGTCACGCCCCTCGGCGCCGGCAGGTAGGGCGGGTTCAGGTGCGCGAGCTCCGGGCCGAGTACGCGCCCGTCGATCGGCACCGGCTCGACGCTCCTTCCTTGCGCCAGCCCGCCCGGGGCCTCGGGGTAGTAGTCGGCGTAACCCGGCACCCAGGCGAAGTCGACCGGGCAGGTGGCGCGCACGAAGGCGAGCATGGCCGGGCCGTGCTCCAGTAGCGCCCCCCGCCGCCCGGACGGAACGCAGTCCCCCGCCACGTACTCCAGGTACGCCCTGGCCTGCTCCGGGGTATCCCGGACGCGGGCCCGGCGCAGCACCTCGTTCCCGGGCGCCCAGATGCCGCCGCCCGAGCGGGCCGTCGAGCCGCCGAACCTGTCGGTCTTCTCCAGCACCACGGTGCGCAGGCCGTGGTGCGCGGCGGTGAGCGCGGCCGTCATCCCCGCCGCGCCGCTGCCCACCACGATGACGTCGAGCTCGTCATCGTCCGTTGTCATCGCACCTCCCGCCGCCCATACTAGAACACGTTACAGTTCTGGCCGAGGGGCCATCCTCCGGCGCCGCCGGCCGGCCGGCCGCGCGCGATTGTCCCGAGGAGGCGCTGGTGCCGCAGACCTGGGATGTCGAGGCCGACGTGGTCGTCGTGGGCTTCGGCGCGGCAGGCGCCTGCGCGGCGCTCGAGGCCGCCCGGGCAGGCTGCGGGGTCGTCGTCCTGGACCGGTTCTGCGGCGGCGGCGCCACGGCCCTGTCCGGCGGGGTGGTCTACGCCGGCGGCGGCACCGCCCAGCAGCACGAGGCCGGGGTCAGCGACTCGCCGGAGGCGATGTTCGACTACCTGAGCCTAGAGGTCGGCGACGCGGTGTCGCCGGCCACGCTGCGGGAGTTCTGCCAGGGCAGCCGGGCGATGCTGGCCTGGCTCGAGGGCCACGGCGTGCCGTTCGAGGGCAGCCTGTGCCCGGACAAGACCTCGTATCCCACCAACCGGCACTACCTGTACTACTCCGGCAGCGAGCTGTCGGCCCGCGACGTCACGCCCCCGGCGCCGCGGGGGCACCGGGCCCGCGGCCGCGGCACCTCAGGCGGCCTGCTGTTCGCCCGGCTGGCCCGGGCGGTCCGCCGGTCCGGCGCCGGGGTGCTGGAGCAGACCAGCGCGCGGCGGCTGGTCACCGATCTCTCGGGCCGGGTGGTCGGGGTCGAGTGCCGGACGCTGCGCGGCGCTCCGGGCTGGGCGGCGGCCGCGCACCGGATCCTGCACCGCTGGTCGGCCAAGCCGCACGTGTACGCGCCCAGGGTCGGCCGCGCCCTGCACCGGCCGGTCGCCTGGCTGGAGAGCCGGCACGGCCGCCCGCTGCTGGTGGGGGCGCGCCGCGGTGTCGTGGTCTGCGCGGGCGGGTTCGTGACGAACCGGCAGATGCTGCGCGAGCACGCGCCTGCCTGCCGCGGCGCGCTGCCGCTGGGCACCCCGGGCGACGACGGCAGCGGGATCAGGCTCGGCACCGAGGCGGGCGCCGCGACGGCGTTCCTGGACCGGGTCTCGGTCTGGCGCTTCCTCAGCCCGCCGGCCGCGCTGCTGCGAGGCGTCCTGGTGGACCGCGCCGGACGGCGGTTGTGCGACGAGTCCCGCTACGGGGCGGCCATCGGCGATGCGGTGACGCGCAGCGGCGGGCAGGCCTGGCTGCTCGTCGACCGCGCCACCGTGGCCGAGGCGCGCCGGCATCTGCGACGCTCGACGCTGTGGTTCCAGCGGCTGCAGGCCGCCTACCTGCTGACCGCCGGCCGGGTCAGCGCGCCCACGATCGCCGGGCTGGCGGCGCGCGCCGGGATCGACCCGGGCGGTCTCGAGGCCACCCTGAACGCCTACAACGCCGCGGCCGCCGCGGGCCTGCCTGACCCGGAGGGCAAGCCGGCCGACCTGATCCGGGCGCTGAGCCGGCCGCCCTACTCGCTGATCGACTGCGCGGTCCGGCCGCGGCTGGCCTACCCCGCGCCGGTGCTCACCCTGGGCGGCCTGGTGGTCGCCGAGGACACCGGCCAGGTGCGCCGGGCCGACGGGTCCGCGGTGCCCGGGCTGTACGCGGCCGGCCGCAGCGCCGTCGGCCTCTGCTCGCACTCCTATGTCAGCGGGCTCTCCCTGGCCGACTGCGTCTTCTCCGGCCGCCGCGCCGGCCGCCACGCCGCCGCCGCAATCGGAACTGACCAGGCGGCGGGCCGCCGCCTTTCACCAGGCGATGAAGGAGTCGCGAGGCGTCGAGAACTCCTGCGTGGGCGCGTACAGATTGCGGCTCGTGAATCGACCGCCGACGATCCGGCCCTCGCCGCCGCAGATCGCCGTCGCCCGGGTCCCGGACGGGTTGCTCCACAAGGCACCGCACCATGACCCCATCCCGGACTCGCGTTCGGCGGGAGCCACTACCTTCAGGGCCCGCCCGGTACGCGCCGAGAATTCCACTACCTCGGCCATCGGGCTGGCCGGTCCGCCCCAGAGCATGGTGGCGAACATCTTGGACCCGTCCGCGCTGATCAGCGGGTAAGCCACGCCGGTGAAGGTCCCGAGGCGTGTGCGGGCCGCCTGGTCAATGACCATGCGCGAGACCAGCAGGTTGTGGCCGGCCCCTGCGGTGTCCAGCAGGCGTATTCCCGAACGTGCCCGCGTCACCTGGGCGGAGTCGGATCCGTCCCACCACAGGAAGGCCAGCGACCGGTTGCCAGACCACGACAGGTCGGTCACGTGACCGCTGGGCGCGTCCCAGGCTCGCACGCCTCCGGACGCGAGCGAGACGACCTCGATCCCGGCGCTCTTCGCGGTCGCCGTCGCGATCGCGAGCTTGCTGCCGTCGGCCGAAACCGCGAACGCCCCGTCGTAGGCCAGGGCCGGAACCGGCAGCGGCACGACCGGGCGTGGCTGGCCGGCCGGACCGAGCCGCAGCTCGTAGAACCCGACGACGGACGCGCGTGACTGCGCGGCGAGCACGAATGTGTGGTCATCGTCGGCCGCGGCGACGCCGTTGAATCCCGTGCTGTCGGCCGGTGGCGACACGCGGGCCAGCACCTTGCCGGTGAGCGCGTCAGTCACGATCGCCGGCTCGCCCTGGCGTTGGGAGGCGAGCGTGACGAAGTAGGGGGCGGCGCTGAACGCAGCGTTCGCGGCGGGAAGCTGTCCGGCCGGATACCAGGTCGCAGCCGCGGACGGCGAAGGCTCCGCGGGCTGGGCGGGTGTCGCCCGCGCGCCGCGCCCGGGCGAAGCGGGCACGCACCCCGCCGCCACAGCCAGCATCGCCGCCACCACCGCACACCGCAGCACCCAGCTTCGGGCACGCCACCGAGCCATGGCCTGTCCACTACCCTTCGTAGCCATACATTGACTACTAGTAGTTACGCCCTCACGGACGCTGTTAGCAAGCACATGGCTGCGTGCCGTCCTGATTTCGTGACGCTGCGGAGCCGGCCAACGGCGGGCGCGCGCTGGGCCATCGTGAACGGTGTGTCCCGGGCGCTAGCCGATGGCCGCAGGGCGGCCCGGGTCGCCCCGGGGCTGGCCGCGAGCAGCGGTAGCCGCACGGCCGGGCTGGGAATCCGTCCCTGCGCATGCAGCGCCGCCTTGATCACGGCGGGGTTCGGCTCGGCGAACAGCGCCTCGGACAGCCCGGCCAGCCGGTGCCCGAGCGCGCGGGCGCGGTCGGCCTGCCCACCGAGCCAGGCGTGCACCATCTCGGCGAAGCTGTCGGTGCACAGGTGCGCCGAGGCCAGGATGGCGCCTGGCGCGCCGAGCGCGAGCAGTGGGGAGGCGAACATGTCATCGCCGGCCAGCACCGCGAACCGTTCCGGCCGGTCCGCCATGAGCCTGACGGTGTCGGAGTCGATGCCGCCCACGGCGTGCTTGATCCCGGCGATCCCCGGCAGGTCAGCCAGCCGGCGCAGGGCCCGCCATCCCACGACCTGGCCGGTCCGGTACGGGATGTTGTAGATGATCAGCGGCACCGGGCTCTCCGCCGCAAGCGTCGTGAAGTGAGCGACCACGCCCTCCTCTGAGGGGCGCGTGTAGTACGGCACGATCGTGAGCGCGGCCGAGACTACGGGCCAGGCCGTCAGCTCCGCCAGGGCCTGAGCCGAGGCACGAGTGTCGTTCGACCCGGCCCCGGCGATGAGCGTCGCAGAGCGCTCCCGGCACACCCGGGCGCAGATGTCCAGGACGCAGTGCCGTTCCGAGACGGTGAGCGTCGCTGCCTCCCCGGTGGTCCCGAGAGCCACCACGCCCGCGGCGCCATCGTCGATCACGCCGTGAGCCAGGCCTTCCAATGCGTCCGGCGCTAGCTGGCCGTCGGCGCTGAACGGGGTGACCAGGGGGACGTACAAGCCTGCCAGGGTGAGGTCCATGGGGTCGAGGCTCGCATGGCGGATTATGCAGGTCCAGTTCACGTTCCTTCCGTTGCTCGTAAGCTGAGCTGATGCTTGACGTGCGCAAGCTTCGCCTGCTGCGCGAACTGGCTCACCGCGCGACCATCGCCGCCGTCGCCGAGGCACTGTGCTACAGCCCGTCCGCGGTCTCGCAGCAGCTGGCCGCGCTCGAACGCGAGGTCGGCGTGCCCCTGCTGCGTCGCAGCGGCCGGCGAGTCACTCTCACTCCGGCTGGCGCGGCGCTGGCCGAGCAGACAGAGGCGGTACTGGCTCTCCTGGAGCAGGCGTCATCGACGCTCGCGGCTACCCGCACCGGACTGACCGGGCCGCTGAAGATCGGGGCGTTCCCCACCGCAGTGCGCACCATCCTCCCGGCCGCGCTGGTCGCGCTCGGCCGCGACCACCCTGGCCTGGAGCTAATGGTGACCGAGCTCGACCCGGCGGCCGTCCCCCACGCCCTGCGCTCCGGGGCCCTCGACGTCGCGCTCGTCCACGACTACGACTACGTGGCGGTCCGGCCGGACCCCGCCCTGGACACCGAGCCGCTGATCGAGGAGGCCATCTACCTGGCATCGTCCGGGCCGCCGCCCGCGTCCGCCGAGAATCCCGTCTGGGGCCACCGCGACGCGCCGTGGATCATGGGCAGCCCGGACACGCTGTGCCACGTCATGGCGGTGCGCGCCTGTCAGGCCGCGGGCTTCACACCGCGCATCCGCCACCACGCCGACGACTTCGCCACCGTGCTGGCCCTCGTCGCCGCGGGCCAGGGCGTGGCGCTCGTCCCGCAACTCGGCGCGATCGACCCGCCCGCCGGCGTCGCCCTGACCGCGCTGCCGACCCGGCGCCGAACCCGGATCGCCTACCGGAGAGGCGCCCGCCACCGGCCATCCGTGTCCGCCTGTATCGCCGCCATCCGCGCCTCGGCGCACACACTCGCTCCGGGGATGCCCGACCTCGGCCCCCCGACGGTGCGACAGACCACCGGTTTCATGATCCTCGAGTGCTGATGCGGAGCCTCGGGTGACCAGGAAATCCAGGCACCGCCCTCAGAAGCAAGCGGCAAGATAAGAGCGGGTGCTCGATCCAGAGAGACGGCGGCCAGGTCATGAAACTCCCGCACCAGCCCGGCCACCCGGGCCAGGCTCGCCTCAGAGGTGATCGACGCGGGCTGCGCCGGTTCCCAGGGGCACATGACCGTCGACGTAGCTGAGCACCTCCCGCCCCAGCTCATCGGCGCCCAAGTACCTCGGCGCCCCGTCCCACCCGCGCCGCTCGAACCATTCCACCAGGGCGTGGACAAACCCAGGATCCTCAGGCTGCGCCCGCCAGACCGTGTTCCTGGCCCGCACGACCGTGGTCACCAGCCCGCCCGGCAGCGACTGCTCACCCACAACCCACCCTGCCACCGCACCGCCGCGGTGCGGTGGCAGGGCTATGCCTTTGGCGTTTACGGAGGCGGAGCTGAGCAGGCCGAAGATGGGGGGTGGGCCCGATGACCAGCATCGAGGGCGCGGTTGCGCTCGTCACCGGCGGGCGCCGCGGCCTGGGGCGGCGTACGTGGATGCGCTGGTACGGCACGGCGCTGCCAAGGTCTACGCCACCGCCCGCAAGCCCGCCTCCAGCGACGACCCGCGCATCGTGGCAGAGATGCTGGACGTCACGGACGCCGAGTCCGTCCGATCGCTGGCTGAGCGGACCGGCGACGTGGACATCATCATCAACAACGCCGGGGTGCTCATTCCTCGTCCGCTGCTGAAGTCGGCACCGGAGGATGTCCGGGCGACTTTCGACACCAACGTCTTCGGTGCCCTGCGCGTGGCACAGGCCTACGCCCCGATCCTGGCCCGCAACGGCGGCGGCGCGCTGGTGAACATGCACTCGGTGTTCTCGTGGGCCTCCGGAGCCGGCGCCTATGGCGCATCGAAGGCCGCGCTGTGGTCGCTGACCAACTCTCTGCGCCTGGAACTCGCCGAACAGAACACCCACGTACTCGGGGTACACGCAGGATTCATCGACACCGAGATGGTCGCGGCGATCAAGACGCCGAAGATCAGCCCGGACCTGGTCGCGGAGAAAGTAATGGAAGCCCTCACGGCCGGCCAGGACGAAGTGCTGGCCGAGCGCGACCAGGAGCGTTGGGCGGCCGGGTGCCAATGACGGCGTCGTAGCGCTGCTGGGCATCGCGAGGGCCTGGCGAGAGTTGACGGGTCTGACCCGTCGGGCACCTTGCTTGCCAGACCCGCCGGCGGTGCCTCGTTACCGACCGTGCCAGCTCGGCGTGTCGGCACGCGATATCCGCCTTATTGCGCGGCAGGCGGCTTGCCAGCGGAGTCCGTCCAGGCGGCGCCCGCCCTAGAGCGTCAGGGTGTCGTTCATCGCGCCGTATTCGAATCCGCCGGCGCTGGAGTTGTAGGTTCCGGTGGTGAACAACTCGGCTGCCGCGCGGGTGGCGACCCCGTAGGCCGCCTGGGCGATGGCGGAGCCGAGGCTGATGCGGACCGCGCCGGCGGCGGTGAGCTCGGCCACTGCCGGCGCGCCGGGCCAGGCCATCACCGCGACCGGCAGCGGCCCGGCGGCCAGGTCGGCGATCGCCGCCAGGTCGGCCAGGCCGGGAACGAACAGGCTATCGGCGCCGGCTGCCCTGTAGGCGGCGGCCCGCTCCAGCGCGGCCGCGACTCCCGCGGAGGTTGAGGAGTGCGCGCCGCTCAAGAACACGTCAGTCCGCGCGTTGATCCAGACCGCTGCCGCGCCGGGGACGGGAGTGAGGATCGCCGCGGCCGCGCGGGCGGCGGCGAGCCGGTCCGCTTGCTCGGACGGCTCGAAGAGGGAGGACGACCCATCGCGGCGATCCTCCAGGTTCACCCCGACCGCGCCCGCCTCGACGATCGCCGCCACGGTTGCCGCGACGGTGTCGGGGGAATCACCGTACCCGGCTTCGATGTCCGCGGACACCGGCAGCGAGACCGCCGCGGCGATGCGCCTGATCACCGCCGCGGCGCGTTCGGCGCCCAGGCCGGCCCCGTCCGGGACGCCGAGTGACCAGGCGACCCCGGCGCTGGTGGTAGCGATCGCTTTCGCGCCGGCGGCGGCGATCGCGACCGCGGAGGCAACATCCCAGGCGTTCGCCAGCAGCAGCGGGTCGCCGGCCCGGTGCAGGCTGGCGAAGAGCTCGGCCTGGCGCGCTTGTCCCGTCGTGAAGTGTGTCGTCATGCCGATCACGCTAGCCAGATCCGTGCCGGTGAGCTGGCCACATCCGGACGTAAACGATGGGGGCTGTGGCCTCGTGCCCCCGGTAAGGCCGGGGGTTGTGGCCCACAGCCCCGTTCGGGGGACATCCTGGCTGAGCGATTCAGAGCGCGACGACCAGCTCGTGGTCGATCTCGGTGAACTCGACGATCTGGTCCGCGAACTGGCCGGCGATCAGGTCGCGGTAGGCCGGCGAGCCGGTGTGCGCGTCGTAGGCGGCCTGATCGGCGAAGTGCTCGACGAACAGCAGGTAGTCCGGCTTGGCCGGATCCCGGTACACCCGGAACGACAAGGTGCCGTCCTCGGCCCCCGGCCCCTTCGGCGCGAAATCCTGCACGATCGCCTCGACCGTGTCCTGCATGCCGTCCTTGAGCTTGATCGGGAATACCTTCACCAGCACGGTGATCTCTCCTCCAGGTCTAGGCGCTTCCGGACCCGATGACCGGAGGAACATGTCCGGATCCGGCCAGTGACTCGCCGGATCGGTGACGTATATCTGGGCTATGACCACATACTCCGCCGTCGTCACCACCGGCATCTACTGCCGACCTGGGTGCGCCGCGCGGCCGCTGGCGCGCAACGTCCGGACCTTCGACCTGGCGGCCGCCGCGGAAGCAGCCGGATTCCGGGCGTGCCAGCGTTGCCGGCCCTACCGGGTGGCGGGGCCGGTGGGCTCCAGCGCGCCGGAGATCGTGTGCGAGGCGGTGCAGCTGATCATCGACGGGGCGCTCGACGATGGCGGCACCGAGGCGGCGCTCGCGGACCGGATCGGCATGTCACCGCGGCACCTGCGGCGGCTGTTCCTCAAGCACCTGGGCGCGAGCCCGGATCAGCTGGCCCGGTCGCGGCGGGCGCATTTCGCCCGGCGGCTGCTGGACGACACCGACCTGGCTGTCCTCGACGTCGCGTTCGCCTCCGGGTTCGGC
>WNFM01345865.1_pt1 | contig 21964 bp, 26 predicted proteins | sample 5400271 | NCBI WGS metagenome assembly WNFM01 (sample SAMN13153352, study PRJNA577476) | soil metagenome | isolation source: 60 cm saprolite on Douglas fir-dominated hillslope | place: USA:California | collected 2013-09-17
CGCAATCACCAGCCGGTCGGCGGCGACATGCTTGAGGCCGTTGCGGATGCGGTCGGCCACGGTTGCCGCCGTCTCGATCTCGGGATTGCCGAGGTCGAGTACGCCGAGCATGATCTTCTTCGACGACAGATCCTTCAGCACGCCGAGATCGAGTTTTGGTTGCGCCGCCTCGATCGAGATCTGTTCGGCGTTGGTATCGGCGAGTTCGGCCAGAAATGAATAGCCGGCCGGCTTGGTCGAACCCGGCACCACCGCCGCATAGCCGAAGCACAGATGCACGACCGTCGGCACCGTGATGCCCTGTAGCGCGCGGTTGATGGCCTTGACCGCATAGCGCCGCGCCAGGTCTGGATTGTTGCGCACCCAGGGTTCGTCGAGCTGGATTACGTCGGCGCCGGCTTTCTGCAGGTCGAGCGCCTCGGCATTGACGGCCGCGGCGAACGCCATCGCCAGTTCCTCGTCGTCCTTGTAGAACTCGTTCTTGGCCTGCTGACTCATCGTGAACGGGCCGGGCAGGGTGATCTTGGCGGCGCGGTCGGTATTCCTGCGCAGGAATTCCATGTCGGTCAGCTCGACCGGGCGGCTGCGCTTCACCGGGCCGACCACGCGCGGTACCGGGGTCTGGGTGCCGTTACGCGCGGTGATGATGGCGGGATTGTCGGCGTCGATGCCGTCAAGCGCGGTAGCAAAGCGGTTGGAATAGCTTTCGCGGCGGATTTCGCCGTCGGTCACCACATCGATGCCGGCGCGCTCCATGTCGCGGATCGCAACAATGGTGGCGTCGTCCTGGGCTTCCTCCAGATGCTCGGCCGGCAGCCGCCACATCGCATGCATGCGCGTGCGCGGTACCGATTTGGACAGCATCGCGCGGTCGACCAGCCATTCCGGTTGCGGATAGCTGCCGACTACGGTGGTCGGCAACAGGTGCTTTGGCAGGTTCATAATCGTCTCCTTGTTCTTGTTATTGCTTAGTGAGTTCAGGCGGCGCGTGTCACCTTCGCAGCAACCTCGTCCTTGACCGGATTGCGCAACACGCCGATGCCGGAAACCTCAACCTCGACGACGTCGCCCTCCTTCATCCAGAGCGGTGGCGTGCGGTAGGCGCCGACGCCGCCGGTGGTGCCGGTGACGATGACGTCGCCGGGAACGAGTTCGGTGAAGGTCGAGCAATAGGCGATTAGTGCAGGGACGTCGAACACGAGGTCGGAAATCGGTGCTGCCTGCACTTCAACGCCGTTGAGGCGGGTCGCAATGGTCTGCCTGGAGATGTCGGGGATTTCGTCGGTCGTCACCATCCACGGCCCGAAGCCACCGGTGCCGCCGAAATTCTTACCGGGCGCAAACTGCGAGGTGTGGCGCTGCCAGTCGCGGATGCTGCCGTCGTTGTAGCAAGCGTAGCCCGCCACATGTGCGAGTGCGGTCTCGCGCGAAATGCGACGGCCGGCTTTGCCGATGATGACGGCCATTTCGCCCTCATAGTCGAAGCGTTCGGATTCCAGCGGCCGGATCATCGGCTGGCCGCCGCCGACCTGGCTGTTGGCGAAGCGGGTGAAGATCATCGGATGCGGCGGGGTCGGGTGGCCGCTCTCGGCCAGATGCGTGGCGTAGTTGACGCCAATGCAGAAAATCTTGTCCGGGTCGGGCACGGTCGGCAGCAGCTCGATTTCGGCCAGCGTATAATCGGCGCGCTCGCTCTTGAGCGCTTTCAGCTCGTCGAGCGAGCCCTTCGCCAGCAACGCCTTCAGCGTCGGATAGGCCTTCAGCCGCTTGCCGGCGTCGATGATCCCTGCGTCGGTGACGAGGCCGTAAGTTGCGATGGTACCGGCCTTGAAACTTGCGATCTTCATGGTGTGACACTCTCTTCGATGTTGGAAACATAGGCGTCGATGGGCAGCACGATTTCGCCCGAACGAATCGGGACGCAATCGGGCGGAAACTCCTGGTGGAAGCGCGCGCCGGCTTCCGTGGCGCGGTCGAGAAAACGTTCGAGGTGGTTCATGGCGCCACTTGGCAGATCATGCAGCACCATCAGGCTCCATGGCTGCGACCGGCATTGCTCCAGCGCGCGCTCGGTCCAGCCGTCGGGATCGTCCCAGTCGCGCGGGATCGCGTTCCAGAGCACGCAGCTATGTCTGTGGCGGGTGAGGTAATCGACGACGGACGGTTTTAGCAGCCGGTTGTCGAGATTGCCGCCGCCGCCGAACGGGCGGAACCAGCGTTTTGGATGGGCGAGGTCACCGATCTCGGCCTGCGTTCGGGCGATCTCGTTTCGGGCGGTATCTGCATCACGCTGCTGCCCGAGCGGTACCGTATGGGTAAAGGTGTGATTGCCGATCCAGTGACCTTCGCCATGGGCGCGCACGGCGAGCCGGCGACGCAGGGGATCACCGAGCTTTTCGCCGATCACGAAGAACGTGGTCTTGATGCCGCGCTCGCGCAGGATATCGAGCACGCGCGGCGTAACACCGGGCTCGGGACCATTGTCGAATGTCAGCGTCAGGTCGAACACAACAAATACTCCATCAGGTCGCCGGCTGCACGGCGCCGGCGGTAAGCTCGTCGGCGGCACGCTGGCCGGCGCGCGATCCGGTCTGCCAGATCGCGGCCTTGCGCTCGATCCATTTGATGCCGGCATTGAAGGCAATCGCCATCGCCAGCACCAGCAGCACCCCTGCGAAGACATGCGGGCTGTCGAGAATGGTGCGGTAGCGCGAAATGAGATAGCCGATGCCTGCGGAGGAAATCGACGATCACCAGCGCACCGCCGACCCGCAGCCCCGACAGCACGGTCGGGATCGCGGCCGGAATGATCACCCGCACCAGCCGCTGGCTCAGCGTCGCGCCCATGCTGCGGGCGGCGAGCAGCAACTGCGGATCGATGGTCTGGATCCCCGCTGCGGTCGCGAGCATTGTCGGCAGAAAACCGTAGATCGATGCGAAGGCGATCTTGGATTCCGAGCCGATGCCGAGCCAGACCGTAAACACCGGATAGAGAATGACCAGCGGCACCGCGTAAAGACTGGATACCATCGGCATGATCAGGATGCGCGGCCGCGGCAGGCTGCCGACGACGGCGCCGAGCAGGATGCCACCGCCGCAAGCGAACGCCATCGATATCGCGACCTCGTACAGCGTCACGACCAGCGCGTGGCCATATTCGGCGGCCTCGCTCCAGCCCGCCGCCAGCGTCGATGACAGCGACGGCAGAAACAGCTCAGAAATCAGGCCGGCGCGCGGCAGGATTTCCCACAGCGCGATCAGGCCGATCACGATCAGTCTGCGAAGCGTTGCGGCGGTCATGGGCGCCTCACGCCGATTTCTTGATGTGCTGCCAGATGCGGTCGCGCATCCGGCCGAAGGCATCGCCGCTCAGCATTTCATAGGTGCGCGGGCGGGGTAGCGAGACCTGCAGATGATCGACGATGCGGCCGGGCCGCGGCGACATCACGATCACTTCGTCGGCCAGATAAACCGCTTCTGTCAGGCTGTGGGTGACGAACACCACGGTCTTGCCGGTGGCGGCCCAGATCCGCAGCAGTTCGTCGCCCATGGTCATGCGGGTCTGCTCGTCGAGCGCGGCAAACGGCTCGTCCATCAGCAGCACCGGCGGATCCTGCACCAGGCCGCGCGCGATCGAGACGCGCTGCTTCATACCGCCGGACAGCTCATGCGGATGACGCTTGCCGAAGCCGTCGAGGCCGACAAGATTTAGCGCATCCTGCGCCTTGGCGCGGCGCTCGTCCTTCGGCATGCGGCGCAGCGCCAGCGGAAATTCGACATTCTCCTCCGCGGTCAGCCAGGGAAACAGGCTGGCTTCCTGGAACACCACGCCGACACGATGGGGGTCGGGCTCGGGGATCGGTGCGCCGCTGATGGTGATGGTGCCTGAGGTCTGCTGGCGCAGGCCAGCCATCATCATCAGAAGCGTCGACTTGCCGCAGCCGCTCGGGCCTACGAGCACGACAAAGCGGCCGGGTTTGACGTCGAGCGAAACGTCTTCGAGGGCTACGACGTCCTGCGTCGTGGTCTTGAAGATCTGGCCGACATTGCGGACCTCGATCGCGCCGGCCGGCTTCAGCGGGGTTATGTTCGCCAATGGCTGCATCGTGTTTCCACCCATCTGACCAGTTCGTTGAAGGTGATGGCGATCGCGGCGATCATGATCACGCCGGCCAGCAACTGCTTCATCTGAAAATTCTCGCCCCAGGTCGCGATCTGGTGGCCGATGCCGTCGCGCGAGGCGTACATTTCCGCCAAAATGACACCCGTCAAATTGAAGATCATCGATATCCGCAACGCCTCCAGCAGCACTGGCAGCATGCTCGGCAGATAGACGCGGAACGCGGTCTGCATCGGCGTCGCGCCATAGGAGCGCGCGACCGTGAGGTGATCGACCTTGACCGACTCCACTGCCGTCGTAGTCGACATGATCACAATGAAGATGGTCGAGAAGAAGCCGAAACCGACTTTCTGCGAAAAGCCGACCCCGAACACCAGGATGAACATCGGCAGGAAGATCGATTTCGGAATGCTGAAGGCGAAGAACAGCAGTGGCTTTGCCACGTCGGCGAAGTAGCGGTTCTCCGCGATCAGGAAACCGATCAGCGCACCAAAGGGAACGGCAAGCGCGAACGCGGTCAGTACCTCGGTCGCGGTCACCACCAGATCCTTGCGTATGCTGGCTCGCTGCAGCAGGTCGCCGAGTGTCGACAGCGTGTCGGACGCAGAGGGGAGCTGCCGCGGATTGACGATACCGGTCCGCGACAGGATTTCCCATATCGCGAACATCGCCACCACAATCGCGACCCGCGCCGCCTTTACGCCGACACCTTGCATCGCTGCGCCCTCAGGGCTTGGTCGGAACCGGATTGAACTGCGTCGAGATGACTTCGGCCGCGGGCGCGAGATCCTTCATGCCGCCCGCCTTGGCCATGTCGAGCGCCAACTGAACCTGTTCGGGAATTTTCGGTCCGCTCATGCCGCCGTCGGTTTCCAGATGCATGATGGTGGCGTCATATTCAAACGCGGCGATCTCGGCGGGAATTTCATAGAGTTCGGAGATTAGCTTGACGGTGGCGTCCTTGTTGGCCCGCATGAACATCAGCGCGCCGTAGAGTGCGTTCAGCGTCTTCTGCACCAGAACCGGTTTTTCCTGCGCGTATTTGTCGAGCACGATCCAGCCGGCAGCGAGATTCGGCGGCACTTCCTTGGAATAATCGAGAATGGTGCGGGCCTCGCCGGATTTGGCGATCTGGAAGCTCAGTGGCGAATAGACCACGGCGGCGTCGACATTGCCGGCGAGCAGGTTCGGCACCAGGCCGCCGCCGCCGACCGGCACGCGGGTGAAGTCGATCTTCTTGTCCTGAATGGTCCACAGCGCCAGCAGGTCGGAGCCTGAGCCCGCCGAGGTGATCGCGACCTTCTTGGTGTTGAGGTCCTTGACCTCGGCCGTCGATTTGGCAAGCACCATCAACTGCCAGCCGTAATAGCCCATGGCGGCGTTGGCGACGACTTTCGACATTACGCCCTTCTTGCGCCCGGCCGCGGCCAGCGAGGTCGCGTCGAGGATAAGGTCGGCGGCGCCCGCGGCCATTGCCTCGAACGTCTCGGCGCCACCGCGATAGATCGTCAGTTCTGCGGTGATGCCTTCCTTCTCGAACAGCTTCTGCTTGACCGCGGTTTCCGCGATCGTGGTCGGCCAGTAGGTCTTGGTCGGAAGGCCGATGCGGACTGTATCGGCGGCTTGCGCCATAATTGACGTGCCGAGCAGGGCGGCTGCGGTCATCGTGGTCAACACGTGACGTCGTGTGAAGCTCATGGTGACGTTCCCCTTGATTTTTTTATTTGGATTGGAATTTTCGATCAGGCGATGTCGACGATCCCCAATGGTTTGGGCGTCGCAAGTTCGACCAGGCGCATCGTCGTTAGGAAATGCTTCGACAGCGCCGCGACGGCGGCGTCGGCATCGCGCTTGAGAACCGCATGCACGATCGCGGCGTGTTCGGCTTCGACATTGCGCGATTTCTCGGTGTTGCGCCGGATCGAGAGCCGGCGGTAGCGTTCGCTCTGCTCGTGCAGGATGTCGCGAAACCCGAGCAGCCAGGGCGAGCCGCAGGCATTGACCAGCGTGCGGTGGAAGATGCGATGCAGCACGACCCATTCTTCATAGTGATGGGTCGGATCATCGGGATAGGTATAGGGGACGGCGCCGAGCGCCGCAAAGGACTGTTCCACCGAACTGAGCCACGCACGGTCGCCGTTCTCGATCGAGCGCCGCAGCGCCAGTCCCTCGATATCGACGCGGGTCTGCGTGACGTCCCGCAAGTCGGCGGGCGAGACCGGGCTGACACGAAAGCCGCGCTGGTCCGAGGCCTGCACCAGCCCGTCAGCGACCAGCCGCGACAAGGCTTCGCGGACCGCAGCCAGACTGACGGAAAACTGCTTGGCGAGCCCTGCGATATGCAGCTTCTGGCCGGGCAGCAGTCGGGTCGAGAGGATGTCGGCCCGCAGCCGCCCCTGAACGGCCGACGTCAGGCTTCTGGGCCGGTCACCGGCCAGATCGTCCCCAAAACTCAACCCGATACTGCTCATTGCGAGGCAGCTTGGCGGGTTATTCCGGTGTCGTCAATCGAAAATCGATTTTTTATGGCTTTCCGTCATTGCGCCATTTGACGCGGATCGTAGAAGAAGCGTTCCTCGATCAGTCTGTCGCCGCGCCAGGTCTGCCAGGCAATTTCTTCGAGCGTGCGCGACGATCCGTCCGTGCTGGTGAAGGTGAATTTCCAGCGAGCCGTCACGGTGTCGCCGTCGATCAGGACAGGACCGATGCGCGAGGCCTCGATCTTCCGGAAGGCGGCCATCACGCCACGCTCCTTGGCCATCAGGACGTCGCGGCCGACCACCGGTTCGCCGGTGTTCTCCCGCGTCGACGCATCGGGTGCATAGAAATGCTCGATCGCGCCGACATAGTCGCCGCCTTCCACCAGCGCGACGAAAGCTTCGACAGTTTGACGGCTCGGCATGGTGCCTCCTACTGCTGGATATAAACCGACTACAAGTCGGTAAATACCGACCAAAGGTCGGAAAGTCAACTGGCCGCCGTGGCGAATTTCGACTAGACAAATCCGATGGCGAAACAGGCTGAGCGGCGCGCGGCGACAACGGAGGCCATCCTGAAGGCGGGACGCCGGCTGTTCGGCGAACGCGGTTTTGCCGCCACAACCATCGACGAGATCGCTGAATCCGCGCAGGTAGCGAAGGGCGCCGTCTATCATCACTTCGCCACCAAGGAGGCGGTATTCGAAGTGGTGTTCGATGTGGTCTCGCGCGACCTCGTCGCCGATATCGATCGCGCGGTGCGAACGGAAAAGGATGTGCTGGCAGCGATGGTCGCGGGCACGCAGCACTATTTTGCCGCCTGCGCGAAAGGGCCGGCTTGCCAGATCATCCTGCGCGACGGCCCGGCGGTGCTGGGGTGGGAGCGCTGGCGGGGAAATGAGGGAAATTTCCGCGTGCGCTCGCGGCCGCCATGGACGCCGGACTGATCGCGCGGCAACCGATCGAGCCGCTGGCGCGTCTGCTGCTCGGGGCCGTGACTGAAGCCGCCGTCGCCTGCGCCGGCCGGCCGGACATTCTCAAGGCCGGAGGTGAATACAGCCGCGCCTTCAAGTCGCTGATCGAGGCGCTTCGGCTGCGGTGATGGGCCGCTGAGGCCGCCTCGCGGCAACGTTACTGCCTCTCTCCAGAATAAAACGTGACAACGTCCCCACGTTTGGCTAGATAGTTCGCATGCGAACTAAATCTGAGCCCCGGCTGGTGTTCCTGCTCAATGTCGCCCAACGCCGCCTGCAGCGCTGGATGGCGGCGCAGACCGATGCCAGCGGGGTGACGGCGGCGCAATCCGGCCTGCTGTTTGTTCTCGGCCAGCGCGACGGCGTGCTGATGGGCGAGGCGGGTGCTGCGCTCGATCTCGGTCCGCCCGGCATCAGCGGGCTGGTGGACCGGATGACGGCGGCGAACCTGATCAGGCGGGGTGCCGATCCCGATGACGGGCGCGCGTGGCGGCTATGGTTGACGCCGGCCGGCCGCGCTGCGCTGGCGCGGTCCAAAGCCGGACTTTCCGAGGTTAATGCGCGGCTCACTGACGGATTCAGTGAAGCCGAAATCGATGTCGTGGCGCGCTGGCTGACCAGCCTGCAAACCAGTTTTCCCAGAGGAGAAGATCAATGACGGACCATATCAAGATTGAAAACAACGCCGGCGTTCTGAGCCTGACGATGGCGCGGCCCGACAAGAAGAACGCGTTGACCAACGCGATGTATGGCGCGCTAGCCGATGCGATCGAAGCCGCGGAGAACGACCCTCATGTGCGTGTCGTGCTGATCCGCGGCGAGGGCGACATGTTCACCGCCGGCAACGACGTTGGCGAATTCGCCGCCATTGCTGCCGGTGGTTCGCATGGCGAGCGGCACGTCAGCCGTTTCCTGCAGGCGCTGGCGCGGTCGAGCCGTCCGCTGGTCGCGGCGGTGCAGGGACGCGCCGTCGGCATCGGCACCACGATGCTGCTGCATTGCGATCTGGTGGTGCTGGCGGAGAATGCCCAGCTTTCAACGCCGTTCGTCAACCTGGCGTTGGTGCCGGAAGCGGCCTCGAGCCTGCTGATGCCGCTGCGCATCGGCTATGCCCGTGCCTATGAAATGTTTGCGCTTGGTGAGCCGGTGGATGCGAATTCCGCGCTGGCGTGGGGACTGGCCAACAAGGTCGTGCCGCTGGAGAAGCTCGATGCCGAGGCAAGGGCTTTCGCCGTTCGTCTGGCCCGGCAGCCCGCCGGCGCCGTCAGCACGACCAAACGGCTGATGCGCAATCCGGAATTGTTGATGGCGCAGATCCAGGCAGAAAGCGAACAATTTGCAAAACGCCTGCAAACCGTGGAGGCGCGCGAAGCCTTCAGCGCTTTCGCCGAGCGCCGGCCGCCGGATTTCCTGAAGCTTGCGAAGCAGCCGGCATAATCGTCGCCATCGAAAGCCGCTTTTTCCTCGCCTGCGACCGGGAGGCAATTGACCGCCTGTGGCGGTCCCGCTACCTCTCGTGTCGCGGGAGGAACCAATGAACAATAACAACAATGACGCCGCCGAATTCGATTACGTGATCGTCGGCGCCGGCTCGGCCGGCTGCGTGCTCGCCAATCGCCTGAGTGCCGACGGAAAACACTCCGTATTGCTGCTGGAGGCCGGACCGAAAGATACCAACCTCTGGATCCACGTGCCGCTCGGTTACGGAAAACTGTTCAAGGAAAAGACCGTCAACTGGATGTACCAGACCGAGCCCGAACCGGGGCTGAACGGTCGCCAGGTGTTTCAGCCGCGCGGCAAGGTGCTGGGCGGTTCGAGTTCGATCAACGGCCTGCTTTATGTGCGCGGGCAGCACGAGGATTACGATCGCTGGCGTCAGCGCGGCAATGCCGGCTGGGGCTATGACGACGTGCTGCCCTATTTCAAGAAGGCCGAGAACCAGCAGCGCGGCGAGAACAAATATCACGGCGCCGGTGGACCGCTGCCGGTCTCCGACTGGCGGCACCACGATCCGCTGTCGGAGGCCTTCGTGGACGCCGCGGCCGAGACCGGCATTCCGACCAATCCCGATTTCAACGGAGCGACCCAGGAAGGCGCGGGATTTTTCCAGACCACGACCAAACGCGGCCGGCGCGCCTCGACCGCGTTCTCCTATCTGCGGCCGGCGTTGAAGCGCGGCAATCTGCATGTCGAGACCTCGGCACTGGCGCAGCGCATTCTGTTTGAGGGCCGCCGCGCCAGAGCTGTCGAATACAAGCAGGAAGGCCGGCTGCGTACGGCGCGCGCCCACAAGGAAATCCTGGTTTCCAGCGGCGCATATAATTCGCCGCAATTGCTGCAGCTCTCCGGCGTCGGACCTGCGGACCTCTTGAAGAGCCACGGCATCGACATCGTGCTCGATGCGCAAGGCGTCGGCAACGATCTGCAAGATCACCTGCAGGTGCGGCTGGTGACGCGGTGCGCGCAGTCCGTGACGCTGAACGATATCGTCAACAATCCCATTCGCAAGATGCTGGCCGGCGCGCAATATGCCGCGTTCCGCAAGGGGCCGCTGACAATTGCCGCCGGCACCTCGGGCGCGTTCTTCAAAACCAATCCGCGGCTGGCTTCGCCCGATATCCAGATTCACTTCCTGCCGTTCTCGACCGACAAGATGGGTGAGAAGCTGCATGCGCAGTCCGGCTTCACGGCTTCGGTTTGCCAGTTGCGCCCGGAGAGTCGCGGCTCGCTGCGCATCAAGAGCGCCGATGCTTCGGTGCCGCCTGAAATCCGCATCAACTACCTCGCAACCGAAACCGATCGCCGGGCCTTCATCGACGGCATCCGGATCCTGCGCAAGATTTTGGCGGCGCCTGCGTTGAAACCCTACGCGGTCGGCGAGGTCGATCCGGGGCCGAAGGTTGCGAGCGACGACGAGTTGTTGGATTTCTGCCGCCGTACCGGCAGCACGGTCTATCACCCGACCTCGACCTGCCGGATGGGCAACGATCCATTGGCGGTCGTCGACCAGCGGCTCCGGGTTCGCGGCATCGAAGGCCTGCGCGTCGTCGATGCCTCTGTGATGCCCGACCTGATGTCGGGCAATACCAATGCGCCGACCATCATGATCGCGGAAAAAGCATCCGACATGATCCTGGAGGATGCGCGGTAGGCCTTTAACCTCGCCCCGCTTGCGGGGAGAGGTCGGCGCGAAGCGCCGGGTGAGGGGGACTCTCAACGAATCCGAATTCGCGGAGAGTCCCCCTCACCCCAACCCTCTCCCCGCAAGCGGGGCGAGGGAGTCGGCCGCCGCGTTGTCTTAGCCCCTATACCCGCGCACCCGCTTCAGCATCTGCTCGACATGCGCGATCGGGGTTTCCGGCTGGATGCCGTGGCCGAGATTGAAAATAAACGGGCCGCCGGCGTAATTCTCCAGTACGTCGTCCACCGCGCGATCGAGCGCGGCGCCGCCAGCGATCAGGACCAGCGGATCGAGATTGCCTTGCACGGCGACGCGGGTCTGCACGCGCTCGCGGATTAGTGACGGTTCGGCGGCCCAGTCGATGCTGACCGCGTTGATGCCGGTTGTTTCGACATAAGCGGGAAGCTGCGCACCGGCACCGCGGGGAAAGCCGATGATCTTGGCGTCCGGCACCTGCGCGCGCACGCCGGCGACGATGCGCCTGGCCGGTTCGATCGACCAGCGCTGAAATTCGCGCGGCGGCAGCACGCCGGCCCAGGTGTCGAAGATCTGCAGCACATCGGCGCCGGCCTTGAGCTGGCCGAGCAGGTACTGAATCGAGTTCTCCACCAGCACATCGATGATGTCGGCGAACGCCTCGGGATGCCGGTAGGCCATCATCCGCGCCGGGCCCTGATCCGGCGTGCCTTGGCCTGCGACCATATAGGTCGCAACCGTCCATGGCGCGCCGCAGAAGCCGATCAGCGCGATACGTGGATCGAGTTCGCGGCGGACGCGGCGCAGCGCTTCATAGACCGGCTCGAGTTTGCCGAAGTCGGCATGGCGCGCCAGCGTCGCCACTTTCTCCGGCGTATCCAAGGGATCGAGCCGCGGGCCTTCGCCGACTTCGAAGCGCACGGATCGGCCGAGCGCGTAGGGGATCACCAGAATGTCGGAAAAGATGATCGCGGCATCGAAGTTGAAGCGCCGGATCGGTTGCAGCGTCACTTCGGCGGCATAGTCGGGCGTGAAGCACAGATCGAGAAAGCCACCCGCCTTGGCGCGCAGCTCGCGATACTCCGGCAAATAGCGCCCGGCCTGTCGCATCATCCAGACCGGCGGCACCGGCTGGCGGTGGCCGGACAGCACTTCGATGAAGGGTTTGATGGCGGATTTCTGGGGCAATCGAAAGTTCCTGCGGGAGCCAAAGATATTTGAGGCCTCTGATACACGCTGGTTCCGGCCCGGCCAAGGCGAGATGTGGAACCGGGGGAATGCGGGGCGTTGATACGGTCATGGAGGACTAACGCTATGGCTGAGAAATTTAACCCCGCGCCGCATGACAAGCACGCTGCCAATCCGGTAGCCGCGCTGGCGGCTGATCGGGAAATCCATGCCAAGCTCGAAACCGGCTTGATGGACAGTTTTCCTGCGTCCGATCCGGTCAGCGTCGTGCAACCGGCGCCGTCGAAGCCCGACAGCCGCATCGCGGACGAGTCGCTTTGGGAAAAACTGCGTTCCGCGTTCCGGTAACAAGCGAATTCAAACACGCGGCCAACGACTCGCAGCGTGGCCGTCGTAACCTGGTTTGGCATGCACGGGTGAGTTCCTGCGTGCGTACGCATGATCGGAATGTTGACGCGGAACGATTCACATTTTTGCGAATTACATTCCCGATAACTGAAATCCAAGAGGAGCAAGCGATGATCAAGCATATGGTAATGGCTGCCGTCGCAGTGGCGACGATTTCTGTTGCGATGCCGGCGAGCGCGGAAGAAGTCGGAGTCGGTGTTGGCCCGAATGGCGTCGGCGTCACCGTCGGCAACGGTCATGGCGATCGCTATCGCGACCGCGAAGTGATCCGTGAGCGGGAATACCGCGACCGCGACGACGCCGTCGTGATCCGTCGAGGTCACGACCGTGACCGCGATTACGATCGTGACCGGAGGCCGGTCATCATCGACCGCGATCGCTGATCCAAGATCGCGGATCTAACTGCGATTGAACTGACGAAGCGGCCTCCCTTGCGGGGGCCGTTTCTGTTCGTGCCGGCCTCTAGTAATGCGGCGGCGGCTCGTTCGCAGGACCCGGCGCATGGCTTTCGGCCTCCTGCAGGCGCTCTTTCATTTCGGAAAGCTGGTGCTTCAGCCTGTCGATCTCAAGCCATTGCTTCGTGATCGTCTGATTCAGCGTTTCGATGGCCTCGTCCTGATAGGTCAGCCGCATTTCCAGGGCGTCGATGCGTTCGTTCAGCGCGTTACCGTCACTCATGGGGACCATCATTCGTTTTGTGCTCGCGCAGGTCCTTGTCCTTGTGCTCAAGCAAGGCATGGCCGAGCGCGACGCGTTCGTCGAACACGAAACATTCGCCGCGCCAGCGGCTTTGCGCCTCGGGGATGCCTTCCAGGTAGCGCAGGATGCCGCCTTTGAGGTGATAGACTTCGTCGAATCCCTGCGCCAATAGATAAGCGCTGGCCTTCTCGCAGCGAATGCCGCCGGTACAGAACATCGCGATCTTGCGATGTTTCGCCGGATGGAGCTTTCGCGCGGCGAATTCCTTGAACTGGCCGAAACTCTTTATTCCCGGATCGACCGCGCCCTCGAACGTGCCCATCGCCACCTCGAATTCGTTGCGGGTATCGATGACCAGCGTATCGGCTGCGGCAAGCACCGCGTTCCAGTCGGCGGGTTCGACATAGGTGCCGACCTGCCGCGTCGGATCGACGGTGGCGCCGAGCGTGACGATCTCCTTCTTCAGCCGGACCTTCATCCGCTGAAACGGCATCTCCGAACTCAGCGAGAATTTCAGTTCGAGATTATCGAGCCGGCCGCCGAACAGCGCGCCGCGCTGCAGTTCAACCACCAGCGCATCGATGCCTTCGGCCGGACCCGCCACCGTGCCGTTGATGCCTTCCGGCGCCAGCAGCACGCTGCCTTTCAGGCCGAGGCCCGCGCAGATCGCGCGCAGCGGCTCGCGCAGCTCCCGGAAATCCGGCAGCGCGGCGAATTGATAGAAGGCGGCGACCTTTAAGGGCATCGCGACCGTTTATCAGGCGGGCAGGGGTGGGGAAACCCCGCAAAGTCAGGTGTATTCCGCGCGTTTTCCGCAGGCCATTCCCTGGCATACCAGCCATTGCCCTGCCCGGGACGAATATGCCAAGAAACGCCGGTAAACCTGCCCATGCCGGTGGGGCGCCCAAAAATACGCTCATAAAGAAAGACTAGCGATGAGGAATTTCCATTTCGCCGGCCGCTCGACGGTCCATGCCCAGAACGCGATGGTGGCGACGTCGCACCCGGCGGCGGCGCTGGTGGCGGTCGACGTCATGCGCGCGGGCGGCACCGCCGCTGACGCGGCGGTTGCGGCAGCCGGGCTGCTTGCGGTGATCGAGCCGCAATCGACCGGCATCGGCGGCGATTGTTTCGCGCTGATCCAGCCCAAGGGCAACGGCAAGATCGTGGCCTATAACGGCTCTGGCCGCGCGCCCGCAGCGGCCACGGTCGAATGGTATCTGGAGCGCAAGATCAACTCAGTGCCGCTGACCTCGGCCCATGCCGTCAGCATTCCCGGCGCCATCGACGCCTGGGACACCATCCTTCGCGACCACGGCAAGATGGGCCTCGACACGTTGCTGCAGCCAGCGATCAAGGCCGCGGAAGAAGGCTATATCGTTGCGCCCCGCATCGCGTTCGACTGGAAAAACGGTTTCGACAAGCTGAAGAACGGCACCAATACCGAGCGCTATCTGCTGCCGCACGGCAAGCCGGCTGTCGCCGGTGACGTCATTCACCAGCCTGAACTCGGCAAGACGCTGCGGGCGATCGCCAAGGGTGGTCGCGACGCGTTCTATACCGGCGCCATCGCCGAGGACATGGTCGAGACGCTGCGCGGCATCGGCGGCCTGCACACGCTGGAAGATTTCGCCAGCCATACCACCGAGACCACGTCGCCGATCGGCACCATCTATAAAGGCCACGACGTCTGGCAGTGCCCTCCGAATGGTCCGGGGATCACCATGCTGGTGATGCTCAACATTCTCTCGCGTTTCGACCTGACCAAATTCCCCGCGCTCAGCGTCGAGCGTTTCCATCTCGAAGCGGAAGCCGCACGCATCGCCTATTTGATGCGCGAACAATATATCGGCGACCCCGCCCAGGTTCATGTCGACGTCGCCGGCATCCTGGCCAAGGAATTCGCCGAGGAGCACATCAGCAAGATCCGCATGGATGGATTGCTCGACCTGCCGAACGTCGCGCCGCCGATGAATCCGTCCACGGTCTACATCACCGTGGTCGACAAGGACCGCAACGTCTGCTCGTTCATCAACTCGGTCGCGCATTCCTTCGGCTCGGCGATCGTTTCCAACAAGACCGGCGTGCTCTTGCAAAACCGCGCCGGTGGCTTCCGTATTCAGCCCGGCCACCCCAATTGCATCGCCCCGCGCAAGCGGCCGCTGCACACGATCATTCCGAGTCTCGCGACCAAGAACGGCCGTGCGGTGATGCCGTTCGGCGTGATGGGCGGCCAGTACCAGCCGGTCGGCCAGACCCATGTGCTGACCAACATGCTCGACTATGGCTGCGACGTGCAGGAAGCCATCGATATGCCGCGTGGCCTGCATTACGAGGGCGTCTACCAGCTTGAGGACAGCGTGCCGGCCGCGATCGTCGAGGGCCTGAAGAAGATCGGGCACAAGACCACCAGCGTGGTCGGCCCGCTCGGCGGCGGCCAGGCGATTTGGATCGACTGGGACAAGGGCACGCTGGCCGGCGGCTCGGATCCCCGCAAGGACGGTTGCGCGCTCGGCTATTGAGCCGCGGCGCGCTTTCGCGATTTCGGAACAAGCGCTCATCGCCTTCGTCAAGGCGGTGAGACGCAGGCGTGCGTCGCAATTTTCTCGCGGCGACGGCGGCGCTTTTGCATGCGCCAAATGGGGTAGCAACACCGGTTTCGTTGCGCTAGACACGTCCCGCTCTACCGAGGAAAGGTATTTTCACAGATGCGATCTTCCCGACGCACCATCATCCAGACCGCATTTGCCGCCGTGGCGGCTGCGGTTGCCACGCCCGTTGCCTCCAGAATGGCATCGGCCCAGACCGCAGGAAAACCCATGACCACAGCTTCAGGTTTGCAGATCATCGACAGCAAGGTCGGCACCGGCGCCTCGCCAAAACCCGGCCAGACCTGCGTCATGCATTACACCGGCTGGCTCTATGAAAACGGCCAGAAGGGCAAGAAATTCGACTCGTCCGTGGATCGCAACGAGCCGTTCGAGTTTCCGATCGGGCAGAAGCGGGTCATCGCCGGCTGGGACGAGGGCGTCGCTTCGATGCATGTCGGCGGCAAGCGCACGCTGATCATTCCGCCGGCGCTCGGCTATGGCGCGCGCGGCGCCGGCGGCGTCATTCCGCCCAATGCGACGCTGATGTTCGACGTCGAATTGCTGGGCGTAAAGTAACCGCCTGCAAGTAACCGTCTAAACCAAAACTGACGAGGGAGCGCATCGTGAAAGTCTCGATCCTCGACGATTACTTCGACACGCTGCGCACCCTCGATTGTTTCGCCAAATTGGCTGGGCACGATGTCACGATCTGGAACGACCACGTCCAGGACGTCGATGTTCTCGCCGAGCGTCTGCGCGACACCGAGGGGCTGGTGCTGATCCGCGAGCGTACGCAGATCCGGGCGCCGCTCCTCGATCGGCTACCAAAACTGAAGCTGATCAGCCAGCGCAGCGTCTATCCCCATATCGATATCGATAGCTGCACCCGGCTCGGCATCGTCGTGTCGTCGGGTCAGCATGCCGACACGCCGTCCTATGCGACCGCCGAATTCACCTGGGGGTTGGTAATCGCGGGAATGCGCGCGATTCCGCAGCAGGTGGCGGCGATGAAGGCGGGCAAATGGCAGATCGGCGTTGGCCAAAGCCTGGGCGGCAAGACGCTCGGCATCTATGGTTATGGCCGTATCGGTGCCGTCGTCGCCGGCTATGGCAAGGCGTTCGGCATGAAGGTGCTGGTGTGGGCGCGCGAGCCAGCAATGGCCAAGGCCCGCGCCGACGGCTACGCGACCGCGGCCAGCAAGGCTGAATTTTTTGAGCAATGCGACGTGCTGTCGCTGCACATGCGCCTGGTCGATGCCACGCGCGGCATCGTCAAGGCCGAGGATCTGGCGCGGATGAAGCCGACGTCGCTGCTGGTCAATACCAGCCGCGCGCCGCTGATCGAACCGAACGCGCTGGTCAACGCCTTGCGCGCCGGACGGCCCGGCATGGCGGCGGTGGACGTCTACGAGAAGGAGCCGCTCCGCGACGTCAACGATCCCCTGTTGAACCTGCCAAACGCGATTTGCACGCCGCACATCGGCTACGTCACCCGCGACGAATATCAGCTGCAGTTCACGGATATTTTTAACCAGATTGTTGCCTATGCCGCGGGTACGCCGACCAACGTGGTCAATCCGGATGTGATGGCGAAGCGACGCTGAGCGATGTTAGTCTGCTCCCTCGCCCCGCTCTTGCGGGGAGAGGGTTGGGGTGAGGGGCTCTCACCACGCATTCGGACTCGCGGATAGTCCCCCTCACCCGAATTGCACTGCGCGCAATTCGACATCTCCCCGCAAGCGGGGCGAGGTAAGAAGAGCACAATGAAAAAGACCGGCCCAAAGGACCGGTCTTTTCCATTTCAAATATACGTCGATCAGAGATTCTTGTTCGCCGAAGCGGCCGCCTTGTTCACCGCGTCCTTGGTGGCTTCCTTGGCGTCGCCGACGGCCTTCTGGCCCTTGCCCTTCAATTCCTGGATCACGCCTTCGCCCTGCAGGCGGTCGGAACCGGCGGCTTCACCGATACCCTGCTTGGCCTTGCCGATCGCCTCGTTGGTCGTACCCTTGATTTTGTCTGCCGTTGCACCCATCGGAATTCTCCTTTGAACTGTTTGAGCTTCGCAGAGACAAGTCGCCAAGGGGCCTCGAAGTTCCTCTATTTGACTGGTTTGCGATCACGGTTTTATGTACGTTTTGGAACTCAACGGCGACTTTTCGGAAAGCAACAAGAATGACCGGTTCTCACGATCACACCCACTCCCATCACACGCATGACCACGATCATTCACACGGCGACGCCGAGCGCTGGAAGCATGACGGCGTTCGCGTCATTCCCGGCAATCAGCTCGATCCCAACGTGCCGTCGACCGCCGGAATGGACCGCAAGGCCGCGATCAATTTCGCCCGCGTCGGCGCGCAGAAGTTATGGGCGGGCACCGTGACCATCCGGCCTGACGCCAAGACCGGCGCGCATCATCACGGTCATCTCGAAAGCATCATCTTCGTCGTCAAGGGCAAGGCGCGGATGCGCTGGGGCGAGCAGTTGCAATTCACCGCCGAAGCCGGCCCCGGCGATTTCATTTTCGTTCCGCCCTATGTGCCGCATCAGGAAATAAATGCCAGCCGCGACGAGGCGTTGGAATGCGTGCTGGTGCGCAGCGACGGCGAGGCGGTCGCGATCAATCTCGATATCGAGCCGGTGGAAAAGCCGGAGACGGTGCTATGGATTGATCCCGTGCACCGCGATCCTGCCGAAAAGAAATAACATCGTCATTCCGGGGCGCGAAGCGAACTTTGATGTGCAATTGCACATCAGAGAATCTCGAGATTCCGGGTCTGGTCCTTCGGACCATCCCGGAATGACAAAAAAAGAAAAAATAGATACGGGAGGTCTCATGAAACTTGTTCGCTACGAAAGCGCCGGCCACGTCGCTACCATCACCATGGATCGCGCCTCCGCGCATAATGCGCTCAACCCCGCTTTGTGCGAAGAGCTATGCGAGGCCTGGCGACGCTTTCGCGACAGCGACGATCGTGTCGCGGTGCTGGCTGCTGCCGAAGAGGCGTATTTCTGCGTCGGCGCCGACGTCAGGGATTTTCCCTCCGATATGTGGCGGGCCGTTCCCGGGCTGGGTGTCGAACTCGACAAGCCGGTGATTGCCGCGACGTCCGGCTGGGTGGTCGGCGGCGGTTTCGTGCTGGTCCAGATGGCCGACATGTGCGTGGCGTCGGAGACGACGCGCTTCAGCTATCCCGAGGTCAAGGTCGGCACGACCGGCGGCGGGGTTTCGTCGGTGCTGTCGCGGATGCCGCACAAGATCGCGATGGAGTTTCTGCTGGTCGGCGAAGAGATGTCGGCGCAGCGTGCCTACGAAATCGGCTTCGTCAACAAGGTCGCGCCAAAGGGGCAGCATGTCGTGCTCGCCCAGGAGATGGCCGCAAAAATCGCCGCCGCAGCACCACTGGTTGTTCAGGCGCTGAAGCGGCTGGCGCGCGAGGCGATGCCGAAGGGGCCGCTGGAAACCGTCGCCGAGGTGCGCCGGCTGCTTGACCCGGTGCGAACCAGCGAAGATCTCAAGGAAGGCGTCAAGGCGTTCAGCGAAAAGCGCAAGCCGCAGTTCAAGGGGAAGTGACGGCCCTTGCCGTCATTCCGGGGCGTGCGAAGCACGAACCCGGAATCTCGAACTTCCGGGTTCGACGCTATCGCGTCGCCCCGGAATGACGGCGGAGGCGACCCCTTGTTACTTTGCATGGGGTTGTTTTCGATATTTTAGTTAGAACGCCCTACACAAACACGCTGTGATCCATCGGCTTGTTCGGCACCACGTAGTCATAGCGGATGTTTGACGGCTCCGAACAACTGCCGGACATCGCCATAGACATTGCTGACGCCGTATTGCGCCGCAATGTCTGCGAGATCGCTGGTCCAGGAAATCCGCCCGGTACGCTCGAATTCCGCGAGCGCCTGCTTCGGATCGCCGCCGACATGGCGATAGGCCGAGTGATAGATGACGAAATTGAGCTGCGGCCAGTCCTTGGCGGCCTGTCCGACGTCGGCGACATCGGCGAAGCCCCGCAACCACCGACTGTCAGCCTGTTCCGCGCGTGATCGCGCGATATTGTTTTCGCAGTGCAGCGCACACCTGGTTTCAAAGCATCAGGCCCGTGTTAAACTTTGTCTCAAGCAAAACCTCATACGTGGGAAGAAACCATGATCGATTCCGGACATCCGCTGGCGCGACGTACAGTTATCAAGGGCCTGGGCGTTGGCGTGGCCGCGGGTATGACCGCCACGATGCCGGCGCAGGCAGCGTCCGCCGTCGCCACGGAAGGCGGCGAGATCTGGAGCCGCGAATACTGGACCAAGAAGGGCGACATTCCCTTGTGGATGTTCCGCAAGCGGATCGGAGCGCCGAAGGCAGGCGAGCCGGCACGGCCGGTGGTGTTCTTTGTCCACGGCTCGTCGGTGACCTCGCGGGTGTTCGATCTCAACGTGCCCGGCAAGGGCGAATATTCCGTGATGAACGAATTCGCCCGCTACGGCTTTGACGTCTGGACCATGGACCACGAGAATTACGGCAAGTCGGGCCGCACCTCAGGTAATGCCGATATCGCCAGCGGCGCCGAAGATCTGAAAGTCGCGGTCGCACTGATCGCCGCCGAGACCGGCCAGCAGAAAGTGCATTTCGTCGGCGAGTCCTCGGGCGCGCTGCGCGCCGGGGCCTATGCGATGCTGCAGCCCGACCGGGTCGACCGCCTGGTGTTCGCCGCGTTCACCTACAAGGGCGAGGGATCGCCGACCCTGACCAAGCGCGCCGAGCAGGTCGAATATTATCGCACGCACAACATGCGCAAGCGCGACCGTGCGATGATCAGTTCGATCGCGACCCGCGACAAGCCCGGCACATCAGATCCCGCCGCGATCGAGGTGCTGGCGGATGTCGAGATGCAGTTTGGCGACCAGATTCCGACCGGCACTTATCTGGACATGACGGCCAACTTGCCGGTGGTGCATCCGGAGAAGGTGCTGGCGCCGGTGCTCCTGGTCCGCGGCGAATATGACGGGATCGCCACCGTCGCAGATCTCGAGGAATTTTATAACAAGCTGCCGAACGGCGACCGCCAATTCATCATTCTGCCCGGCACCGCCCACTCGGTGGCGCTGGCGATCAACCGGCAATTGTTCTGGCACGTGACGCGGGCGTTCCTGACAATGCCGACGCCGATCGCGACGTGATTTTCTTACCTCGCCCCGCTTGCGGGGAGAGGTCGGATCGCCCTTGCGATCCGGGTGAGGGGGTACAGGTCTCACGACGTTCGGAAGTCCTTGAGAGAGCCCCTCACCCCAACCCTCTCCCCCGCAAGAGCGGGGCGAGGGAGAAGCCAGGCCGATCAATAGCTGATCCTTAGCCCGACGCCGCCGTGAACGGTGTTGCCGACCGGATGCGGGCCGGCGGTGCCGTTGAGGAAGAGGTCGGCAACCCAGCCCTTGGTGATCCGGAAGCCGAGGCGGCCGCCATATTCGAACCAGCCCTGGTTGCCGATGGTCGGCACCACGGTGCCGTCGCCGGTCACGGTGGCGATGATGCCGGAGCGCGTCGCAAACGACTGCACCCAGCCGCCGTTGACGTTGGCCTCGACGTTTGATCCGAACAGATGCGTCCACTGTCCGCCAACCTTGACGAGGCTGCTGCGGTCGGTGCCGCCGGCGATCGAAGCGTCGAACGGATTTAACGGTACGCCTGAAGGATCGGTGTAGCCGGCGACACGTTGCCACAATTGCCAGACCTCGACGGAGGCTGCGACTTCATCGCGCGGTGACAGCCGGCTCATCCAGCCGGCGCGGCCATAGACCGCGTAATTACTGGCGGTGGTCTGGCTGTCGAGCGAGACCGCGCCCAGGCTTGTCGTGTAACTGCGGGTGTAACGCACCTTCTCGTAGGGCGTCAGGATGGTGCCGATATCGAAGAACGGCCGCGACGATCCCCAGTCGACGAAATCATAGCGCAGCGCGAACGCGCCGATCGGCGCACTGGTCACGCTATAGCCGCCCTCGCTGTACTGGGTATAGGCGATGCCCGCCAGCAGCGACAGATTGTTGGTCAGGCTCTTGCGGCCGTGAATGCCGGCCGAGAACGATCCCGCGGAGCCGAACGCGCTGACGCAGTCGCTGCAGTTGACCTGCTCGTTGATGCCGAGCAGCACGGTGCCGAGCACACGGTTGGTGATCATCTGGTTGAAGCGCTGCTTGGCCAGATCGTTGACCGAGTTGCCGCTGGAATCGGCGCCGGTGGTGGTCGGAGTTGGCGTCGGGGTCGAGGTTGAAGTCGAGGTCGAACTCGAAGTGGACGTCGAGGTCGAGGTGGACGTTGAGGTCGACGTCGAAGTTGAGGTCGACGTAGATGTCGA
>WNFM01074692.1_pt1 | contig 21941 bp, 18 predicted proteins | sample 5400271 | NCBI WGS metagenome assembly WNFM01 (sample SAMN13153352, study PRJNA577476) | soil metagenome | isolation source: 60 cm saprolite on Douglas fir-dominated hillslope | place: USA:California | collected 2013-09-17
GTTCCGGCCGGCCCGGGCGCGACGACGGGGTGCTCGGCGAGCCGCAGGACGTCGGAGGGGCGGCGCAAGTCGATTTCGATCCAGCCGACACTCGAGCGGTTGCGATCGTCTCGCGAGCTGAAATAAATTCGAAAGACGTCGTCGCCGCGATGCTCGGCCACCGGATTGGAGGCGTGGCTGCGCATCCATGGGTAACGGTCGACGGGCTGGAAAACCTGCCCGAGCTTGCACCATTTCATGGCTACAGGTGGCGCAGCCGGTAGCTCGGGATCTTGGACAATTCCGTGCCGCGCGGGGCGACGACGCCGTCGTCGGGAACGTCTTCCAGCACGAGCGATCCGGCGCCGATGACGCTACGCGCGCCGATCTTCACATGGTCGCGCAAGGTGGAATTGACGCCGATGAAGGCGTTTTCGCCGACGTGCACTCCGCCGGAGATCACTACGTGGGAAGTTATGAAGCAGTTCGCCGCCAGGCGGGCATGGTGACCGATGTGGTTGCCACTCCAGAGGGTGACGTTGTCCGCGATCTGCACGAAGGGCTGGATGGTGTTGTCTTCCAGGATGAAGCAATTCTCGCCGGCCTTGAAGCCGTCCCAGACGCTCGCCTTGCTGCTCACATAGCTCGCCAGCCGGTAGCCGCGCGTCCTGCCTTCAACGCACTTCTGCGCCCGCACAGCGTTGATCTTGGCGTAGCTCAGCGCAACGAAAAGGTCGTGCGTGTCGGGCGCGAATGCCGCGTGCGCTTCTTCGAAGGGGATCACTGGAAGGCCGCAAAATCTGCTTTCCTTCATGAACGAGGCATCGACCGTGAAGCCGGCCACTGGAATCCCGGTATCGCGGGTGAAGTAGAAGTGGGCCACTTCCGCAATCTCGCCGGCGCCGAAGATAAGCAACGGTCTCATGGCCGCCTAACCCTTCCTCACGATGATCGTGAATTCGTAGAGCCCGTAGTCGTGCAGCAGCGCGACGTTCCTGGAGAACCTGGTCTTGCAGTGGTCGAACAGCTCGCACGGATCGGCATAGAAAAGGTAGTCCTTAATGTAGGCCGGATCGGAGTACCTGGTGAGGCAGTTGAAGGCGAAGCCGAGTCGGCTGCAAGCGTTCAGTTCCTCCAGGGTCTTCATCAGGTGCGCGTGCCAAGCGCCCTCACCCGCAGAGAGCCGGACGTTGAAAATGCCGCTCGCGATCGCGTAGTCGGCCGGCCGGTCGGCGCGCTCGCCCGCCAGGAACCGGCAGCCCGGCCGCCCGCGGTGCAGCGCCTCGGCCTTGGCGATCATTGCCTCCGAAATGTCTATACCCACGTAATCGCATTTCTTGCCAAGCGAGCCCAGGTAATCGAGGAGCGCACCGTATCCGCAACCGACGTCGTTGAGGCTGAATTCGGGCTCTGCCCCGGATACACGCAGCAGCTGGTCGAATCTCAGGCGCTGCGATTCCGCGCCGTTCCAGTCGACGCCCTGCGGAGACGCTCCATGGGCGCCAAGCTTCTCGGTGTAGTACCGGCTGATCTCGGCAAGCTCCATGGCAGGTCAGACGAAGCTTTTCATGAAGCGAGGCGCCTCCGGCCCTGCGTTGAACAGCAGATCCAGGATCGTCACGCCGTGCTCGAATTTTCCGAAGCGCTGCGGGTACTCGGGATATCCGGCGTAGTCGAAAAAGCTGAGCCCTATGCTCGAGGCCTCGAACAGCGCCGGCTCGATGTAGTCCCGCGCCGCCGGACCGGATACGTAGTGCGTCCCCTGCGCTCGCTTGCACAGCTCCACCAGGCGCTCCGTCTTGCCCTCTTTGAGGGGCCGATGCTTCATCGACCACGATAGTCTGGTCGCGATGCCGAGAATGCCACAGATCGCCGTAATGAAGCCGAAGTTCACGTCGCTCAGCAGCGGCTCCTGGCGACGGTACAGCGGCTCGAGGATCGGCCGGTACAACTCGAAAAATGGGGCTTTGGAATAGTTGTGGACCAGCGTCGCCCAATGCCTCTCGCCCCAGCCCGGCTCGCTTATCCGCGTTTCGCAGATCTTCTGCAGGTACCGCCCCTTCACGCTGACCGGGACGGTCATCCATTCCACGCCGCGCGGCGTCTTGATGAGATTGCGGTTACGCCAGTCGCGCCGCGTGAATTGCATGTCGTCGTACAGAATGAACTCATCGACCGAGTTGACGAGATCGAAGTATCCCTTCCAGGGAATGTAGTTCGACTGCACGATGGCGATCTTCTTCATCGGCCTCTGCATTGCGCCGGCAGCACTACCTCGCTTTGCTCCCAGCCGGAGAGCGGCCCGAGATCGAGATAGGTTTCCGTACGGTAGCGATGCAGGACCGCCCTGCCGGAGAGCGCCTCCAACCGCGCGTCGAGGCCGGTATAGTTGCGCGACCAGCCGCTGTCCAACGGCTCGGTGACCGCCGTCTGCCCGCGAAACAGCCCGGGGCATGCTTTTTCCATCCGATCGAAGAGCACGGAAACCTTCCGTTCCCTTTCAACGTCGGCCGGGTCGCGTGTCGCCGTTCTAAGCCCGCAGCTCACGACCGAGAGCGGCTCGTGCGGCCTCGAGCCACCCGCAAGCCAGTTTGCGGCTCGCGAGAGAGGGTCATCGTCGTCAGGCCGCCACGGAATCGCGAAGCAGTCAGCCGGGTCGACGCGGTACCCGATGCGCAGCAATCTCTCATCATAAATTTTCACTTGATGTTCGACCGGCTTGCCTTCGACAAGCTCAGGCGCGCGGCCGAGGGTCCGCACGCGTCCGCGGTGCCGTTCGAGCAATGCCTTCAGCTTCGGCGAATCGGTGGGAAGGCTGTGCTGCCCGCGAAAATTCACGAACGAGGAGGCGGGATGCACGAACGGCGCCAGCACCGCCATCGGCAGGATCTCGACGGTGAGATAGAGGGCGGGCTCTCGCGCGGCACGCTCCGGCACTTCAAAGGGAAGCCACCGCCTGGACCACTCCTCCGAAATGAACCAGCGCGGCGGCGACGCGATGACGCTGATGCCGACCTGCACCGCCAGGAGCAAGGCGAGCGCAACGCGCGCAGCATGCGCTGGCAGCAGCCGCTCAACGACTCGCGCAAGACATACGCCGGCGAGCAGCAGCACAACTAAGCCGTAACGGCCGTTGGCCGAGCTTGCCAGCCACAGGGCCAGGGCAGAGGCAAAAAAAGCGAGCACGCGCCAGTCGGCGCCGTGCAGAGCACTCGCTGGAAACACGCCTCGCCTGGCCGCCAGCGCTGCCAGGCCGGCCAGCGCCACCAACAGCGCGGCGAAGCGCAGGTCCGGCGCAAAGTTTTCCGAATAAATGCTGGGATCGAGCGTCGCCATACGGAAGGGAAAAGCGAGCAGCGCGATAGGATCCGCCAGCGAGAAGCGCTCGCCGATCATGTTGAATTGGAGCGCATCCGGCGAACGGAACCACCCGTTCAGCAGAGGAAACACCGGGTTGCCAAACTCGCGCGTCAGCAGCGCAAACCACGGACCCGCGAGCAGGCCAACCGCCACCGCCCCGCCCAACGCGTATGCAAAGCACGCGCGCAGACGTGAAGCGCCCGCCAGCCCCGGCATGGCCAGCGTCAATGGCAGCGCCGCCGCCGCGTAGACCGCGTTCGAATACTTGAGCGCCGCCGCAACGCCGAACAGCGCGCCCGCCAGCGCGGCTTGGCGCCCGGCGCGCCCGTTCTCGCGCAGCAGAAGGAGCAGCCCGGCAAGCATCGCCGGCACCAGCAGCGGGTCGAGAAAGCTGCCGCCCACCGTCATCCAGTACACCCCGGTCGCGGCACCCAGCGCTGCCGCAAGGCACGAAAAGATGATCCGATCGCGCGCCGGCAGGTCCGCAAAGAGCCTGCAGGCGAGGAGGTAGAGAAGACCGATGCTCAGGCTGTGCGCCGCGGCGAGCACGATCGACACCGCGACGCTGTGCCAGCCGTGCGAAACCATCAGGTAAAACGGCAGGTAGCCGATCGGGTTCAGGTAGCTCTGCGCGCTCGCCGCGAAGAAATCCTGCCCGAGCCGGCCGGCGAGCAGCTCGAAAGGAAGGTAGTAGTGGTAATTGAGCAGGTCCCAGTTGACATCCTTGCCGGCGTACACCGTCCATGCCGCGCAAATCGCGGCGGGCAGGCCGAAGACCAACCACGGTGACGTGCGTCCCACTCGCCTCCCTTGCTATCCGCGTTTGCGGCGCTTGAGCTGCTTCAGGCGCTCCTCGATGGCATTCGCCGCCGCCTCGTTCCCCGTCCTGCGGTAGTGATCTCGGAGCGCCTTGAAGGCCTCGTTGGCGGGCGCCTGCCAGACGGAAATTGCCGTCTCGAAGTCCCGGACCGCGCCCGCGCTGTCATGCAGGTTGATGCGCACCACTCCCCGAATGTAGAAAAAGCGCGATAAATGCTCCTTGGGAACGTCGGAAGGCATCGTATCCCTCGCCCTCTCCAGGAAGTTGCCCACCACACCGGCCGAGTAGCCTCCCCTATTCACCGATAGGCCCTCCGCAACCCCCAGCGCACCATAGAAGTTCTTCGACAGGAGATCGAGGTGGCGCCGCGTGCGCTCGTCGGGCGCCTGGCCGCGCGGCAGCGATCGGGCGAGGAGCACCGCGTAGTGGCGGCGCAGCTCGCCCTGAATAAAGGCGACCCAGGCGTTGGCGTCGTCCACCTCGAGGATCGACTCCTCGAAGAACTGCACCGCGGTCTCGGGGATGTCGACGGTAACCTGTTCCCGATCGGTCGCCGATTTGTCGACCTCGACATAGAGCCAGCGATCGCGCTGCGCATAGCCCTGAACGGGATCCAGCGTGAACACCACCGGTGCGGTCTGCCCGTCGATCATCTCGCGCACCGCGCGCTGCTGAGTGTCCTCGTCGGTCCTCAGAGGATGGAACAGGCGATTTCCGAGAATCAGGCCCGCAGGCTGGTACAGAGTAATGTCCGGCCGCGAGTTCTCAATCATGTGAAAGTAGGCCATGGGCGCGAGATCCGGGTCTCCCAGGCCGATTACCACCGCGTTCTCAGGAAGGACCCTCAGCACCGTCTGTGCATAGCGCGCGCCCCAATCGTTGCTCGCCGGAAGGTTGGCGCGACCGCCGATCACAACCAGCAGGGCGAGCAGCGCCGCGCCGGCCGCCAGGGCGTGCGCGCGACGCAGGTCGAAGCGGCGGACCAGCCAGGCGAAGCCCAGCCCCATCCAGAGTGCGCAGATCGCATAGGCGGGCAGCGGATAGACGTGGAACACGTGCTTGCGAAGCGAGTCGTAGTCAAAGCCGAGGAGCAGCAGCAGGATCGCAGAGGGCATCAGGAAAGCAATCGTCAGAAATGCCCCTGTGCGCCTTCCGAGGACGCGCCATTGCACCGCGAATCCCACCGCCGCCAGCAGCGTGCCGATCACTGCGAATTGCCGTAGCAGCTCGCCGCCGAGAAATCCGAAGAACCGGACGTGGTCGAGCCAGCCCGCCGACACCGACTGGTCGATTCCGGCATACCCCTTGCGCCCGAGGAAGAACCAGATCTCGGGCACTGTCTCGAGCGGTCCATAGAAACTGATCGGAATCGCCGCCCACGAGCGCGCGATCAACCATGCATAGGGAGCCAAGCCGAGGATCACCAGCAATAGCAGCAACCCGAGGCGTCGTTGCAACTCGTTGCGCGCGGGCCAGAGAAGGACCGCGAAGGCCGGCGCGACCAGCAGCATCAGCGGATAGTGATTGCTGAGACTCAAGCCGAAAATCAGCGCCATCCAAGGAAGCTTGCGGGCCTGCTCCGGGCTGGCGGGTGACTGCGCAAAGGGCGGACAGGCGTGCAATCCGAGATAGACGAGCACGAGCAGCAAGAACGTATTGAGGGTATAGACCTCGGCAATGATCGCCTGTGACCAGAACACCGGCGCGACGCCAAGGCCGAATGCCGCCACGTAGGCCGGCAGCCGACCGCGAATCAAGGTTCTGGCGCAGAACCATGCCGCAGCGCCGGTGAGCGCGCCAAAAAATGCGCTCGCCAGATGAACGCGGTAGGCGACAGAGCCGAACGGCAAGTAAGTAAAGAGATGACCGATCAGAGTGAAAAGCGGATATCCCGGCGGATGCTCTATGCCGAGGAAATAGCTCGACAGAATGAAAAGGCCATCGTCCTCCAGCGCCACGGTGCGAGGAGCAGTACATGCATAGAGCGCAAAGAGCGTCGCCGCGACGAAGCCGGCCTGCAGCCAGTCCGCCCTCTTCGGCCGGAACGGCTCGGTGGGCAGCATCAGCGCTTTCCGGCAGTCGCGCCGCCCCAGGTGAAGGACGCGGTGGTGTAGAAATTCCAAACCGCGGCGATCCCCGCGCCAATCAGCCCGGCGGCCCAGTATTTCATCGAATTCACGTACAGCCAGTCGGCGACCGCGACGTTGATGATGGAGCCGACGCCGCAAGCAAGGTAATAGCTCAGGAGGCCGCGCCAGATCCTTCGGCCGCGAAGGCGCTGGTCGCCGTAGGTGAAAGCGTTGTTGAGGAAGAAGTTGCTGGTCATCGCCGCCACGGTCGCGAGCACCTGGCTCGAAAGGAACTGCCCACCGGAGAGGGCGAATGCGGCCGAGAGCACGCTGAGGTGCACGCCCACCCCGGTCGTACCGACGGCGCAGAACAGGAAGAAGCGCGCAGGCACAAGGCGCCCGGTCACGTGGTACAGGAGCAGCATCAAGAATTCCGCAACCACGCGCAGGCCGAGCTTGCTTTCGCCGTGCAGCCGGCTGCGCATGCTGTAGGGCAGTTCCGTGACGTGCACGCCCCCGCGCTTCGCCGCGATCAGATCGAGCAGCGTCTGGAAACCGCGTCCATAGAGACGGCGCACGACCTGCTCGAGGTATTCTCTGCGAACCATGAAGAATCCGGTGGTGGGATCGCTCAGACCGCTGGAGAGCACTTGGCTCAGGGCACGCGCGGTGCGGCTGATCCAGACACGCGACGGCGCAAGATCGCCCATGCTTCCGCCTTGCATGTAGCGGCTGGCGACGACAATGTCCGCGTCTCCCTGCTTCAAGGTGTCGAGCATCGCCGGAATCAGGCTTTCGTCGTGTTGCAGGTCGGCATCCATGACCGCCACATAGGGGGCCGAGCTGGCAAGCATTCCCTCCAGGCACGCGGAAGCGCGGCCGCGGCGCCCGATGCGGTGGATGCAGCGAACACGGGGATCCTGCTGCGCACGCTCCCGGACGAACTCCTCGGTGCCGTCGAACGCGTCGTCCACGACGACGATCGCCTCCCAGTCCCTGCCCTCGAGCGCGCGCTCGAGCGCGCCGAGCAGCGGCGGGATGTTCTCACGCTCCCGAAACGCAGGGACGACGACCGAAAGCTCAGGCATTCATGATCCCAGTGGACTTCGAGGACATCGGCGAGCCGCTCGCCGCGGGCCTGTCGATGTCCCAAGTCAGCAAGCTCAGCAGGAACGAGGCGAGCATGATCTCCATGCCACCCACCATCAGAGCCGCCGCCGGAATCGTGTCGCGCATGACAACCCTGGGATCCAATGCGCCGAAGCCGGCTTCGCGCCACTGCCAGAAAGCCGCACCGCTCCAAAGCAGCCCGCATACCGTGACCGACAGGCCGAGCAGCAGGCCCCGCTCGAGCGTAAGAATCCTGAGCAGTCTGTCGAGAGAGGGTCGCCGCGGCAGCAAGCCGCCGTTTTGCGCAGCGACCCGGGCAAACAAGGCAAACAGGCACAGTTGCATCCCAAGCAGGGCTCCGGCCGAGGCATACAACATGCTGTGAATATCCAATCCTGCGCCCAGGAAGCGCAGCGGCGCGAAGTACAGCGCTGCCGTCAAAGCGATGCCCGCAGTCAGCAAGGCCAGTCCCGGATAGAGAAACAGCCAGCGCGGGCTGAAGATGAGGAGAAACCGAAGATGCCGCCAGCCGTCGCGCCAGCTTCGCAGATGCGGCGGCCGTCCACGACCGTCCGGATGCAGCGTAGTCGGGACTTCCGCGATTCGCCATCCGGCGAGCGCTGCCTTCACCACCAGCTCGCTCGCGAATTCCATTCCGGTGGTCCTGAGGTTAAGGGACCTGACCGCTTCGCGATCAAAGCCCCGCAGACCGCAATGGAAGTCGCCGACCTTCGCGCGAAAGAGCAGCCGGCCGACGAAGCTCAGGACCGGGTTGCCAAGATATCGGTGCAGCAAAGGCATGGCGCCTCTTCGGATGCCGCCGCGGAAACGATTGCCCATGACGAGCGGATAGCCTTCGCGCAGCTTGGCGACGAAGCCGTCGAGCCGAGCGAAGTCGTAGCTGCCGTCGGCGTCGCCCATGATCACGTAGCGGCCGCGCGCGGCGGCGATTCCTCCCGCCAGCGCCGCACCGTAGCCGCGCTCGGCCACCTCGGCGACGCGGGCCCCGGCGCGCTCCGCCAGCGCTCGAGAGCCGTCGTCGGAACCGTTGTCGGCGATCAGCACCTCTCCGTCGATCCCGGCGCGGCCGAGAAACCCCCGCGCCTTGGTAACGCAGCTGCCGACGGTCGCCGCCTCATTGAGACAAGGCATGAGGATCGTCAACTCGGTCATCCCTTTTCCGTCCCCAGGCAAAAAAAAAGGTACCCCGAAGGGTACCTTTTATTGAAGCTAAGTCTCTATTATTAGCCGCGGCAGGAGCCGGGCAGATATTTCGGCGAAACGGTGGTCTTGTCGGTAGCAGCGTCACCGCATCTCCAGCCGTACAGACTCTGGCTCGCGCCAGCTGTCATCACGGCGGCCACGGTGGCGGTCGACAGCGGGATCAGCGTGACAACCGAGCCATTGACCACAGTCGAGATGTTCTGCACACCGGCCGTCACCGCGCCGTCGATGCTGGTCTGTACGGAAGCGACGTACTTCGTTTGTTGCGAGGCGGTGAGGATCTCACAGCCCCAGCCGTTGGCTGATGGCGCGACGGCGGGACCCGACTGGTACACCTCGGTGATCGACGTGCGGCACGAGCTCATGGCAAGAATCACTTCCGACATCTTGGCGCGGATCGTGTAGTCCTGATACGCCGGCAGCGCGACCGCCGCCAGAATGCCGATGATCGCGACCACGATCATCAGTTCGATCAGGGTGAAGCCTTTTTGCAGCGTTCTCATTCGGAACTCCCTCTCTATTGGTAGGCGAATCGATCGGTTGGTTTTATACCCGACCCGCCTAGTATGTGCAACGTTCGTGCCATGGCCCAAACGCGCCAAATGCGCTGGGCGCGTTAAAAATGTCACCCGGGCTCAGCTCCATCGCCGTTTTATGTCCGCGGGACTGCCAATTTTCGTCACTTCCGCTTGTCCCCGCTCATCATCGTGACGATGGACGGGAGGCCGAAGCGAAGGTCATGTAGGTCACGAATTTCTCTGTCGCGACTTCCACGAACGGCTCAGGATATCTAGCTTCCTTTAATGCCCACTTGATGCGGTTGCCGAAGCACGCCTTCTGGTAGAAGTTAGGACGGCGTTCGGCAGCGAAAGCGCTGATGCGGGAAAATATTCGATCGAGCGTCCTCGTCGCTTTTTCTGCGGACTTCCGCGTCGACAAGTCAACGCCCGACTGCGGGAAACGCTGCAGCAGCTCGGCCACGATCGAGTCTGCAAATTCGTCGATGTGCTTCCGAGAGAACCAGTCCAGCAGCATGCCCGCCCCGCCTGTATGGCGGCCGGATTATACGCGGACGGCCTCGCCGAGCGGCAGCGCGTAAAATCCGCGCGTGTTCGGATGGCTGTCAAAGCGGGGAAAAAGCGCGCAATCAGCGGCCACTGACGCAGCCGATAGGCTGCTCGAGGAGGGCAATCGGGTCGAAGGCGCGGGCGAGCTTCTGCGGGCCTGCGACCTTTATCGGCGAGCGGCGGCGCGAGCTCCCCGGTACGCAAAGGCGCATGTCAATCTCGGCATCGGCCTTGAGGCCCTGGGCGATATCGACGCGGCGATTGCGTGCCATGAACGGGCGCTCGAGAGCGAGCCGACGAATGCTTATGCGAACTACAACCTCGGCAGGCTTCTGCATGGGCGTGGCGAACTGCGCGCCGAGCAGCTGCTGACTCGCGCGCTGCAAGGCCGCCCTGATTTTCCAGAGGCGCGAATTCTGCTTGCGTCTGTACTTGCCTCGCAAGGCAAGTCGGAGGCCGCGCTCGTCGAATTCGAGGCGGCATTGCGACAGCGGCCCGACGATTTCGGCGCGCTTTATCACTATGCGGGCGTCCTGAGAACGCTGAATCGCTTGGACGAAGCGCGAACCGCGCTGCGACGCGCGTTGGCAATCGACGCGAATAACGCCGACGCGCACGCAGCGCTGTCCGACGTGCTCTGCGTCCAGGGCGACCTGGCTGGCGCTACGGCGGAGCTGGAAGCCGTGCTTGCTCAAAGACCCGATTGGCCGGATGCGCTCTACAACTACGGCTGCATGCTCAGGAGGCAGTTGCGCCTCGAGGACGCCGAAGGCGCCTTTCGGCGTGCCATCGCGGTGCACCCGGGGCATGCCGGCGCCTACCGAGTGCTCGGGGAGGTGCTGCTCGCCGAGTGCCGCACGGACGAGGCGCTCGAGCTATATCGCATCGCCCGCCTGGACTGTCCGGGCGACTTTAACCTCGAATCGGCGGAGCTTTTCGCGCTCTGCGGCTCCGAGCGCATTTCCGACGCGGATCTTTTTGCCAGGCATGCGACATTCGGCAGGCGTATCGAGAAGGCGTGTGCGCCGCGAACGCAGCCTTTTCGCAATGTCAAAAACCCGCAGCGACGGCTGCGCGTCGGCTACCTTTCCGGGGACTTCCGCCACCACGTCGTGACGCTATTCATGCTGCCGGTGCTCGAGCGTCACGACAGATCCGCCTCCGAAGCGTATTGCTACTCGAGCACCGACATGGTGGACAGCTACACGCGACAGATTTCTGCGCGTGCTGACGTGTGGCGCCCCGTCGCCGGCCTATCGCCCACGCAGCTCGCCGAAGCCATTGGCGGGGACGAGATCGATATCCTGGTCGACCTGGCAGGCCATTCGGGCGTTCCGCAGCTCGCCACGATGGCTCTGCGCCCCGCCCCCATTCAAATCACCTGGCTCGGATATCTGAATACGACGGGGCTGACGCGCGTCCACTATCGGATTTCCGACCGATTCGCCGATCCTCCCGGTATGACAGATGGCTACCACACCGAGTCGCTGGTCAGGCTGGCGCACAGCCAGTGGTGCTACCGGCCGTTCTTTTCGCTGCCACACGCCATCACGCCTCCCTGCACGAAGAAAGGCTTCGTCACCTTCGGCGCATTTCACCAGGCCGCGAAGATTTCCCCCACGACGCGCGGGCGCTGGGCCCGTATTCTCGCGGAGCTGCCCGATTCCCGTATTCTCGTCGTCGGCGTTCCAAGGGGTCGCGCGGAAGACGACCTGCGGCGCGACCTCGCCGGCCCGGGGATCGCTCCGGAGCGGATCACGATCGTTCCTTATACCTCCCTGCAGGAATACTTTCGCGCGTTCGAAGGTGTGGACATTGCGCTGGATACATCGCCCTACAGTGGCGGCACGACGACCTGCGACGCCCTGTGGATGGGCGTACCCGTCATCACGGTTCCCGGCTCGCGCTCCGTTTCGCGAAGCGCCGCCAGCGTGCTGAGCACGGTGGGCTTGCCCGAGTGGATCGCAGCGGACGCCGAGGAGTACGTGCGCCTGGCGGTCCGCTTCGCGCGCGAGCCGGAGCTGCTGAGCGAGCTGCGCAGGTCCCTGCGCGAGCGCATGAGCGCATCACCGCTGATGGATGAAGAACGGTTTACGCGCGACTTGGAACGGACCTATCGGGAAATGTGGAAAAAATGGTGCAAGGGGAATCCCGCCTAGCCGCTCAGGGCGCGTACCCAGGGATCTTGGATTCGTTGACCACGTCGATCTGCTCCTTGTCGAGAAACATCTCGGCGTAGCGCTGGTAGACCTTCCTGCGGATGAAGATATCGAAAAGATCCGGGTCGACATGGTTGTTGACCCTCATGCGTCCCAGGATCTCCAGCGACTCGGAGAGCGTCTTGCCCTTCTTGTAGGGCCGGTCCTTCGCGGTCAGCGCCTCGAAGATGTCGGCGATCCCCATGCAGCGCGCCTGTACCGACATCTGTTCGCGGGTGAGCCCCCTGGGATAGCCCTTGCCGTCCATGCGCTCATGGTGACCGCCGGCGTATTCCGGGACCTTGGTGAGGTGCTTGGGCCAGGGCAGCGCCTCGAGCATTTTGATCGTGGCGACAATGTGGTTGTTGATGACCTTGCGCTCGTCCTCCGTGAGGGTGCCGGCGCGTATTGTGAGGTTCTTGACCTCGTCCTCAGACAGGAAGTCGGCCTCCTTGCCGGCGACGTCGCGCCAGCGCAGCCGCGCGATGCGGCGCACGCGCTCGATGTCCTCATCCCGCATGCGTTCGCCGCCGATGTTGCTGGCGCGAAGGAATCTGCAGTCGTCCTCGAGCTCGCGCAGGCGCTCGCCCAGCCTCCTGTTCTCTTCGGCGGAATCGATGGGTTTCTTCTGCTCCATCAGAGACATTTTTCTCTTCAGGAACTCGAGTTCCGCGTCGCGCTTGAGCACTTCGAAGCGCGTGTCGATGAGGTGGACCCGGTCGAACAAGCTCTCGAGCTTGGTCGCCTTGTCGACCACGTGGACCGGCGTCGTGACCTTGCCGCAGTCGTGCAACAGGCCCGCGATCTTCAGCTCGTAGCGGTCCTTCTCGGTCATGTTGAAATCGCGGAGCGGCCCGTCCCTGGTTTCGTTCACCGCCTCGGCGAGCAGCATGGTAAGCACCGGCACCCGCTGGCAGTGCCCGCCGGTGTACGGCGACTTTTCGTCGATCGCCGTATTGATCAGGTTGATGAACGACTCGAACAGCTGCTCGAGCTGGTTGATCAGCATCCGGTTGGTGAGGGCGATCGCGGCCTGGGAGGCCAGCGATTCCGCCAGGCGCTGGTCGGAGGAGGAGAACGGCACGATCTCGCCGGACTTGAGATCGGTCGCGTTGATGAGCTGCAGCACGCCTATGATCTCGTGCTCGTGATTGCGCATCGGCACCGTCAGGCGCTGAAGTCGTACCCTCGGCCGTGTAGGCGTCGGCGATGTTGACAGTCATGCCGGTCAGCGCCGCGTTGGCGGCCACCATGCCGTGGTTCGGCTTGCCGTCCTTGTAGAGCTGGATCGGGTAGAAAGGCACCGGGTTGCCGGTGCTGCCGCCTAGGTAGTACTTGGGCGAGCTGGTGCGCACGATCTCGAAGCGCAAGGTGCGCTCCTCGGTGACGCGGTAGAGCGTGCCGCCGTCGGCCCGGGTAATCGATTTCGCCGCTACCAGGATCGACTCGAGGAGACGATTGATGTCGCGCTCGGCCGAGAGCGAGGCGCCGACCATGTTCAGCTGCTCGAGGCGCTGCATCAGGTCGTCCGACGCACCGGACATGAGCCCCGCGCTGCGCGCCAGCTGCGTAGTTTCCAGGATGCTGCTCATGCCCTCTGTTTTTCTCCCTGCCATTTGTCGCGTCGTCCTCAGACCGTAAGCGGCGGCGCTACTTGATGCAAACCGCTCTGACTTCCTTCATATGCGTCACCCCCATAAGGCATTTCTCCATGCCGTCCTGCTTCAGGGTGCGCATCCCCTCCTCGAGGCACACGGCCAGCATCTCGGCCACCCGCGCATGCTCCTGGATCAGCTTCTTGAGGCGGTCGCTCGCGATCAGGAGTTCGTGAAGGCCGCAGCGGCCCTTGAAGCCGGTGCCGCCGCACTTGTCGCAGCCGACGGTCTTGTAGAAGGTGAGCTGGCCCTTGTCGTTGCCATAGAGCTTTATCCACTCCTTGTACACCGCCTCCATCGCGCCCTTGGGGTCGGCCTTGAATCTGGACGTGGCCATCAGCTCGTCACAGTATTCCCTGAGGAAAGAGGTGAGCTCGGCCGACTCGGGCGTGTAGGGCTGCTTGCAGCTGCACATGCGCTTGGCGAGACGTTGCGCCAGGATGCCGAGGAGCGCATCGGAGAAGTTGAAAGGATCCATCCCCATGTCGAGCAGCCGGATGATCGATTCGGTCGCGGAGTTGGTGTGCAGCGTCGCAAACACCAGGTGGCCGGTGAGCGAAGCCTCGATCCCCGTCCCCGTGGTTTCCTTGTCGCGCATCTCGCCGACCATGATGATGTCGGGATCGGCGCGGAGGAAGGCCTTCATCACCGCGGCGAAGTCGAGGCCGGCCTTCTTGTTGACCTGGACCTGGCGCAGGCCTTTCTGCGTGATCTCGACCGGGTCCTCCGCGGTCCAGATCTTGGTATCGGGCGTATTCAGATACTTCAGAACGGAGTGCAGGGTGGTGGTCTTGCCCGAACCGGTCGGCCCGCAGACGAAGAACAAGCCGTAGGGCTTCGACACCGTTCTATGCAGCTCTTCGAGATTGCGCAGGGTGAAGCCCATCTTCTCCAGCGGAATCGGCTCGCCCGCCGCCAGAATCCGCATCACGATGTCCTCGACGCCTCCGGCGGTCGGGATCGTGGCGACCCGCAGCTCGATGTCGAGCGGGCCGAACTTCTTGAACTTGATCTTGCCGTCCTGGGGTTTTCTTTTCTCGGAGATGTCCAGGTCGCACATGATCTTGATGCGCGCGGCGAGCGCCGCGCGATAGCTCGCCGGCACCTCGATGTAGGGGCCGAGCGAGCCGTCCTTGCGGAAGCGGATCTCGGTCTTGGCCTTGCCCGGATAGGGCTCGACGTGAATGTCGGAGGCCCCCTGGTTGTAGGCGTCGATGATCACCTTGTTCACGAGCTTCACCAGCTCGTTGTCGGCGGCCGCCGAAACCTCGTCGGAAGCGCCTTCCAGGGCGCCCTCGCCTGCATCTTCCTCGAGGTCGGACAGCATGTCGTCGATGTTGCCGCTATCCACGGACTCCGCACCGTAGAAGTGGTTGCAGGTGTCTTTGAAATCCTTCCTCGTGGTGGCCCGGTAGGCGATGCGTGCCTTGGGAAATACGTTGGCCGCGATCCGCGAGGACTTGATGCGCTCCGGATCGAGGCACATCACTACCAGCCCCTCCTTGCTGTCGTCGATCGGCAGCCACTGGTTCGCTTCGACGTACTCGCGCTTGAGGTTCTTCAGCAGATCCATCGGCTTCACGCGGTCGGGCTTGAACGCCTCGTAGGGCACGCCGAAGAACTTGGACAGCGCCGCGCCGATCGCCGGCACCTTGACCTGGAACTCGTCGGTGAGCACCGACTCGATATCGACCGCCTTCTTGCGCGCCTGGCGCGAGGCGAGCTCGAACTCCCCCGCCGACAGCACCGCGTCCGCGATCAGGTAGTCGTACTTCGTCTTGACGACCTGCGGCTTCTGGCGTTGCTTGAAGGCGATGGCGAGGGTCTGCGACAGCTCGGCGACGCCTTCCTCGGTGAGCGCGCCGAACGGCACGCCTGCCTTGTTGTTGATGATCTGGATGACGCCGATGAGATCGCTGCTGCCGCCCTCCACGATCGGCGCCACCAGCATCTGCTTGGTACGGTAGCCGGTGCGCTTGTCGACCTCCTGCAGGAAGCGCAGGTTCGGGTTCAGCGAGCGCAGCTCGCCCTCGTCGTAGACGTCCCTGATGTTCGCCATCTTCTTGGAAAGGGCAACGTAGCCGGCGATGGAGTGCTCGGCGATCGGCAGCTTCAGGTCCTTGAAGGAATTGAGGCCGGTCTTGACTTTGGAGATGATCGACTGTTTGTCCTCGCCCATCGAGTAGATCGTCAGGCGGTCGGCGTTGAACAGGCCGCAGATGTCCGCGCTCACCTCGAGCATGATCTCGTCGATGTTGTTCGTGGCGTGGATCTTGTTGGTCACCGCCTGCAGCTGCTTCTGGAACGCGAGGCGCGCGCCGACGTCGGTCTGCGCCGCCGCGTGCGGGCTGAGAACTGCGCTCATTGACTGTCTCCCCTGATTGCCTTCGGCTGCCTTATTGCTAGACCTTCAATCGTAGCCCCAGATACCATGATTTACAACGAAATTTCCCTGCTTTGTCCCGTTCGGGGCTGCATTTTTTGCAATTATTGATCAAGCTGTCCTCTCGGCCACTTTCAGGCCGCCTTCGAGCACCCAGACCTTGAAGCCGCGCTGGGCGAACAGGAAAGCAGCGGCGGCGCTGCGCCGCCCGCTCTGGCAGTACGCAACGTACTCCTTGGAGCGGTCCAGGACAGCGAACATGTTGCGCACCTCGGCGAGCGGCACGTTGATCGCGCCGGGGAGTTTGTCGTACTGGTACTCGGAGGGGTAGCGCACGTCGAGCCACAGGGCGCCGCCACGCACGCGCGCGGTAGCGTCCTCGAAACCGACGCGCTTGAGCAGAGGCTCGCGCAGCAGCTCGTTGAAATGCTCCTTATCCAGCCGCAGCAGGAACGCTTCGCCCAGCGCGACGACCGTGGCGTTGCGCTTGGCCTCGGAGACCAGGGCCTCCTCGCCGAAGGCGTCGCCGCCTTTGAGCTCTGCGAGCACCACCTTGGCGCCGCCGACCAGCCTCTCGACCTGGAGGCGGCCCGACTCGACCACGTAGTAATAGTCGCCCTCGTCGCCCTCGCGAATGACGACGTCGCCGCGCGCGGCCTTGATGCGCTCAAAGCGCTTGAGCAGCTCGTCGATGTGCGCGGCCGGCAGTTGCGCGAAGGCGCCGCTCCTCAAGGTGCTGAGGGAGAACGCGCCGGTGACCAGGCGGGCGTCGCTGCGCACCGCGCGCCCCATCGCCGAGCCCTCCCCGGAGCCGCCGGCGACCTGGTCCCAGGTTGCGAGGATATCGAGCACGTCGTCGTCGACCGAGAGCAGGTCGACATCGGTAATCGCCTTGCTGCGGCCGATGCGCGGCTTCTGGCGGTTGAGCGCCTGGCGCGTCTCTTCGCTGCCGCCGACCACCACCAGGGTGCCGCCCCCTTCGTACGCGAGCAGCAGCTCCCCCTGGATTAGGAAGACCGACTGCGCCCCCTTCATCAGGTCCTTCAGCGGGTCGCTGCCGCGCGCGCCGCGCTCGACCACGGCCACCTGGGCAAGCTCTGCCAGGCGCTCGGGCGACAGGCTGGCGAGCGGGGTCAGCGTGGCGAGCTGCTCGGGCGTCGCCCGTGCGGTCTGGGCGTTCATGCTAGAACTCGAGGACCAGATTGTTCTGCAGCATGCGCGGCTGGAACGCGCCCGCGCACTCCTCGATCTCGAGCATGGTCGGCTCGATCTCGCCGGGCTTCATGTGCGTGATGTAGATCTCGGCGTTGCGCTCGAGCTTCGCCAGCTCCTCGGCGAGCATCGACGGGCACAGGTGGCGCGAGATCTCGGCGAGCTGGCGCTCCTTGTTGGAGAACGCCGTCTCGATGATGAGGTACTTGAGGTTCGCAATGCGGTTGACGACCTTCCACAATGCTTCGTTCGGGCCGGTATCGCCGGTGAACACCAGGCTCGCCGCGCCGCTGTCGAGGTGATAACCGACCGCCGGCACCGTGTGCCGCGCCGGGATCGGGGTGATGCGCCGCCCCGCAAGCTCCAGCGAGCCGCCGAGCTCGAGCTCCTCGTAGCGCAGGAACGGCGCTTCGGCGGAAGGAATCTCGGTGAAATCGGGCCAGATCGCCCAGTTGAAGAGATGGTTGCGCAGGATTTCGGTCGTGGCGCGCGTGGCATGCACTATGAGCGGCTTGGACCGCATGCCGCCGACGGTGTCGACGAGAAACGGAATCGAGGCGACGTGGTCGAGGTGCGAATGCGTGACGCAGATGTGATCGATCTGCGACAGTTCTGCCAGCGTCAGGTCGCCGACGCCGGTTCCGGCGTCGATCAGGACATCGTTGTCGAGAAGAAACGAGGTGGTGCGCAAGTGCCGCCCCCCGATCCCTCCCGAGCACCCGAGGACGCGCAGCTTCATGGATCCTACTTCTCGTCGAACGCCGTGATTCCCTCCCAGCCCGCGGGAGGCGGCGTGCGGCGGAATTCGGAGACTCTTTCTGCGTAAACACGGGAGTAAAGCTCGCAGCCGGTGTTCATTCGCTGCAGGTTGAGAAGGTTCACTTCGACCTGGTCCCATTGCTGCGCGCGGTACGCGCGCAGCGTCTGGTTCCAGAGCTTGATCTCGTCCTGCAGCTTCTTGTCGACCTCGGATTCGAGGCCGAGCGGCTCGTAGATAGTGACCCGCTGCTCCTTGCCTTTCACCTTGATGCGGTCGATCTCCTTGAACACCACGTCCTTGACGATGTTGCGCGTAGCCTCGCCCACCAGCATGCCGACGCCATAATACTTGGTGCGCGCTTCCAGCCGCGAGGCGACGTTGACCGGGTCGCCCATCGCCGTATAAGCACGCCGCACCTGCGACCCCATGTCGCCGACACGCACGGTGCCCGAGTTGAGCCCGATGCCGATTTTCAGCGTCGGCCAGCCCCGCGCCGCAAACTTGGCGTTAAGAACCTCGCATTCCTTGCGCATTTCGAGACCGGCAAGCACGCCGTTGCGCGCATGCTGCGGGTCCTCGACCGGCGCGCCCCAGAAGGCCATGATGGCGTCGCCGATGTACTTGTCGAGCGTGCCAACGTACTTCACGCGGATGATGTTGCTCATGTCGGTGAGGTACTCGTTGATGTACTCGCGCAGCTCGTCGGGCTTGAGCGCCTCGGAGATGCTGGTGAAACCGCGCACGTCTGAGAACAGAATCGTGAGCTCGGCGCTCCTGGGCTCCATGTTGTACTTGCCGGGGTTTTCCGCCATCTTGTCGACCAGCTCGGGCGGCACATACTGACCGAAGAGCTCGGTGAACTGGCGCTTGGAGCGCGATTCGACGAAGTAGCCGTACGCCATGTTCATCACGTACAGCGCCGCGGTCATCAGAATCGAGCTCGCGAGCGGCAGCCCCATGTCGCCTTTGCTCCAGACCAGAAAATTCAATCCGACAATCAATATGACCCCCACGAGCGCAGCCATGGACGCCCAGAACGCCGACAACATGGGAATCAAAAATGCCAGCACTATGCCGCCGATCACCAGCAGAATCACTTCGGCCCCGAGCATATAGGGCGGCTTCTCCTTGATGCCCTGATCGAGCATGCCGGCGATCAGGTTGGCATGGATTTCGACCCCGGGGTACACGTTCTCCACGGGCGTCGAGCGCAGGTCGAGAAGCCCGGGCGCCGAAGCTCCGACGATCGCCAATTTGCCTTTAAGCTGATCGATCTTGGTCCGATCCTTGATGACGTCGGAGAGCGAGATGTACGGATAGCTGGCCCTCTTTCCCCGGTAGGGAATCAGCGCGCTTACCGTGTCGTCCACCGGAATCCGGAGCGGACCAACCTTGAGCCATTCCAGTCCAGAATAGCCGCGGCTCATGAAACGCTCGGGCGGATAGCCCGGCTCGACATTGGGAAACTTGCCCGCCGACTGAAGCGAGAACCAGGTGCGCACCATGGCGAGCGACAGAGACTCGTAGTACGCGCCTTCCCATTCCAGGAGCATCGGCACGCGACGCGCCACGCCGTCGAAATCGATCAGCGGGTTGAAGTGGCCAGCGGCGGCGGCATTCTTCACGTAGATCGGCAGGTTCCCGGTATAGCCCTTCCACTCGAAGAACGGAATGTTGCGGCCGGAGAACGTTCCCTTGGGCAGCACGGGCTCGGGGATCGTGTTTACCTTGACTGCGCTTTCCTCGCTGTTGAAGTAATAGCCGAGCACGACCGGGCGACCCTTGATCGCCTGCGCAAATAGGCCGTCATAGTCGAGCTTCGGCCGCACGTCGCGGTAGATGTGCTGGAAGGTCGGGACTTCTTTCAGGTCCTTCTGCGCCAGCGCGTCGAGGGTATCGATGCCGGAGCTCGTATCGCGCTCGGCCCAGATCACGTCGAATCCCAGGACCGAGATGCCGTATTTGTCGAATAATTTGTGAACCAGGTCGGCCATCACGTTGCGGCTCCAGGGCCAGCGGCCGATCTCGCCCAGGCTCTTCTCGTCGATATCGAGAATGACGATGCGGTTGTCGACCTTCGGGCCGTTCCCCAGTGGGCCGGCCGGCATGGTCAGCGCGAGGCGGGCATCGTAGATGATGTTGTCGAGCTGGGTGATGAAGGGGACCTGGTAGAACCGGGCGGCGTGGCCGATGAAGAACAGCGTGATCGCCAGGCCGATGGCGATGCGGACAATGTGCTGCTTCATGCTGCCTCCGGCAGACGGGCGAAGCCGAAGGGGATGGTCAAGGCCGGGATCAGCCTTTGAGGAAGAATTCCATCTTCACGCCGGCAAGCTCGATGACGTCATGGTCCTTGAGCGCGGTCGGCGCCGGGCCGATCTGCTGGCCATTCACTGTCGGGCGGTTCGCGCCCTCGACATGAGTGATGAAGTAGCCCTGCGGCCGGCGCGTCAGCACCGCCACCTGCACCCCGGGCTTGCCGAGCGTCGTGAGCGGCTTGTTCAGCTCGAGCTCCTTGCCGGCGTTGCCGCCGGAGAGGAGCTGGATCGCGCCGAGCGGCTGCGCAGGCTTCGGCGCTGCGGCTGCGGGGGCGCTTGCGGGCGCGGGGGCTGCCGGCTTCGCATCCTTGTCGGCAATCCCGGCCGCCGAGGCGCTCGCCCCCGCGGCCTGCACCGCGGCGGCGCGCTGCGCAACGGCCGCGGCCTGGGCGCCGCCCGCGCCGCCCGCGGCTGCCATCGCCTTCGCCTGCTCCGCGGCCGCCTTCATCGCCGAGGGGCGCAGCACCATGGTCTTCTCGAAGTCGGCCTTCTCGGCGCCGGCGGCCGGCGCGGCTTCGCCGACGAACTTGAGCTTGTACTTGCCCAGCTCGACGACATCGTTGTTCTGCAGGAAGTGTTTCTTGATCGCGTTGCCGTTCACCACCGTGCCGTTGGTGCTGCCGAGGTCCTCGAGGAACGAGTCGTTCAGGATGGTCACGATCACCGCGTGCTCGCCGCTCACGGCGAGGTTGTCGATCTGGATGTCGTTATGGGGCTTGCGGCCAATGGTGGTGCGCTCCTTCGTCAAGGGGATCTCCTTGAGGACGAGCCCATCCATGCTGAGTATCAGTTTCGCCATAGCTGACCCCTGGGGGAGGTTATTTTAACCACGCAAAAACCTTGGCCATAACGCCGCGCGCGGCCGGGTACTCCCGAAGGACGCGCACGAGTATAACCGAAACGTTGTCGCGCCCCCCGTTGTCATTCGCCATCTGCACGAGGTGACTGGCGGCCATTTTCAGGTTGGCGGCGAAGGTCTGCACCGCCATGCCGATGTCCTCGTCCTCGACCATGTCGCACAGGCCGTCCGAGCACAGCAGGTAGATATCCCCGGGCTTGGCGGGGTACTCGTGGATCTCCGGCTCCACGCTGGGGTCGATGCCGAGCGCCTTGGTGACTAGGTTCTTGTGCTGAGCGTTTTTCGCCTGCTCCGCGCTGATCAGACCCGAGTCAATCTGCTCCTGGAGCAGAGAATGATCGCGCGTCACCTGCTTGAACTTGCCGTCCCTCAGCATGTAGAGGCGCGAGTCGCCCAGGTGCGCGACCAGCACCTTGTTGTCGTAGAAAAGGCACACGACAAGCGTGGTCCCCATCCCGGCGTACTGCGGCTGGCTCTGCGCCGCCTGGTAGATGGAGGTGTTCGCCTTCAGCACCTGCTCGCGCACGAGGCGCGCCCCGACCTGCTGGCGAGTCTTCGCGTCGACTTCGTAGGGCTGCGCCTTCTGCAGCACCTGCTGCATCTCGGTGATGATCACGGTGGTCGCCATTCCGCTCCATGCCGTCGGCGAGCACCACCAACCCGTTGGCGGCGTCGGCCGCCACCGAGTCCTCGTTGTGCGACCGGACCATGCCCGGATCGGTGGAACTGCTGATTTCGAGAACCTGGGTCAGATCCATTCTTGGCTGGATGGCCGTCTCAGAATTGAAGAATTCGTCAAAGTTGGATGTCGACGGTGCTGCTGGCCGCCGCCGCAGGAGCCGGAGCGGCTGCGCCGCCGAACGCCGCGCGCAGCGCGCTCGCGAACTCCTCCCCGGTCTGGAAGCGCTGGTCCGGATCCTTCGCCAT